>JACCDN010105254.1_pt1 | contig 11177 bp, 8 predicted proteins | sample 7441691 | NCBI WGS metagenome assembly JACCDN01 (sample SAMN15323439, study PRJNA562643) | freshwater metagenome | isolation source: river surface water | place: USA:Blue River Watershed | collected 2017-08-16
CACTCGATCGTGTTCGGTGGTTTCTCTGCCCAGTCACTGCGCGACCGTATTGAAGATGCTGGCGCCAAAGTGCTGATCACCAGTGACGGCCAGTTCCGTGGTGGTAAGTCGTTGCCGCTGAAGGCGATTGCCGATGAAGCATTCGGCATGGGTGGTTGTGAGAAATGCAAGAGCGTGCTGGTGTTCAAGCGTACTGGTGCCGATGTCAATATGACGGCAGGTCGTGATGTTTGGGCTGACGATATCGTCAATAAACAATCTGATCAGTGCGAGCCAGTCTGGGTTGAAGCAGAACATCCACTGTTCCTGCTCTACACCTCGGGTTCGACCGGTAAGCCAAAGGGTGTTCAGCACTCGACTGGTGGCTATCTGTTGCACGCCATGCTGACTATGCTCTACACCTTCGATCTGAAGAAAGAAGACATTTTCTGGTGTACGGCTGATATCGGCTGGGTTACTGGTCACACCTACATCACATACGGCCCGTTGGCTTGCGGTGGTACGGAAGTTGTATTCGAAGGTATCCCGACATTCCCGAATGCCGGGCGTTTCTGGGACATGATTCAGAAGCATAAAGTTAGCATCTTCTACACGGCGCCAACTGCGATCCGTTCGCTGGTAAAGGCTTCGGACACCGATCCTGCTGTGCATCCGAAGAAATACGATCTGTCGAGCCTGCGTCTGTTAGGCTCGGTAGGTGAGCCGATCAACCCAACCGCTTGGGAGTGGTACTACGAAAACGTGGGTGGCAGCCGCTGCCCTATCGTGGATACCTTCTGGCAAACCGAAACGGGTGGTCACATGATCACGCCAATGCCAGGCGCTACGCCGCTGGTGCCAGGTTCGTGCACACTGCCGTTCCCGGGTATCCAGGCCGCAGTGGTCGATGAAACCGGTAACGAAGTCCCTTGGGGTCAGGGCGGTATTCTGGTCGTGAAAAAACCTTGGCCATCGATGATTCGCATGGTTTGGGGCGATCCAGATCGCTTTAAGAAGTCGTACTTCCCAGAAGATTTGGGTGGCAAGCTGTATCTGGCTGGTGACGGCGCCATTCGCGATGCCGAAAATGGTTACTTCACCATTACTGGTCGTATCGATGACGTGCTGAATGTATCGGGTCACCGTATGGGCACCATGGAAATCGAGTCGGCACTGGTTGCTAACCCGCTGGTAGCAGAAGCTGCTGTGGTGGGTCGTCCAGATGACCTAACCGGTGAAGCTATCGTGGCTTTCGTCGTGCTGAAGGGCGCTCGCCCAACAGGTGATGATGCCAAACGTGTTATCAAAGAACTGTCTGACTTCGTTGGTAAGGAAATCGGTCCGATTGCCAAGCCGAAAGACATCCGCTTTGGTGACAATTTGCCGAAGACTCGTTCTGGCAAGATCATGCGTCGTCTGCTTCGCTCGCTGGCTAAGGGTGAAGAAGTTACGCAAGATACGTCGACGCTGGAAAACCCACATATTCTTGAACAACTCAAGGGCTAATGGGGATTCGGTGTGCGGTTGGAGAGCCGTACACCGAATTGAAGGGCTACTAAAGATACATGGAGGAGGGTGGCCCCTCACCGGATTAAATTCCGGGATAAGAGCTGATCTTAAAAATCAGCCGGCAACTTCGATCTGTTTACAGGCGGGGTTGTAACAAACAGAGGAGCCGGCGTGGGTTACTACGCCGGTTTTTCTCTTTAAGTGTTCGAGAGGAGGGAAAGCATGCCCAAGGGGATACAGAAAAGCGTACCCAGGCTAGCCATTGTTGGCTCGCTCGCTGTGCTTGTTTTTAATTTCCCGATTCTTTCACTTTATCGTGGTCACGCGATGTCGATACCCGTGCTGTATATGGGTTTGTTTGGCGCGTGGCTAGTAGTGATTCTTTTGGCGCGATGGGTTGCAGAGCCATCGATTCGCCGTACGCCTATGGCCAACAATATCAGGAACGGGCGAAGCCATGATTGACTCATGGCTGGTGGGTCTGCTGACCTTTGCTTATCTGGGCGCTTTGTTCGCGATTGCGCGGTTTGGCGATCGTCGGGCAGACGCAGGTCGCTCCGTGATGAACGCCACGGTTTACGCACTCGGTATTGCAGTTTACTGCACCTCTTGGACTTTCTACGGCAGTGTCGGACGTGCCACGACGGGTGGCTTTAGCTTTTTGACGATCTATCTTGGTCCGACGATTATGTTCCTGTTTGCGGTTGTCATTCTCAAGATGATCCGCATCAGTAAAACACTACGCCTCACCTCCATTGCTGACTTCATCTCTGCACGATACGGCAAGAGCCAGCTGCTGGCGGGGCTGGTAACGATCATTGCCGTGATCGGCATCATTCCGTATATCGCGCTGCAGCTTAAAGCCATTTCCTACAGCCTGAAGATTCTGTTTCCCGATGATCCAGAAGCGCTCATTCCGGATGCGCTGGAAGCGTTGGCCTTCATGCCGGACTCCACTGCGATCATTGCCATCATTCTGGCGGCTTTTACGATTGTCTTTGGCACGCGTCATCTGGATGTCACGGAACGCCACGAAGGCATGGTATTGGCCGTGGCCTTCGAGTCGCTGTTCAAACTGATCGCCTTTATGGCCGTGGGAATCTATGTGGTCTGGTTCCTGAACGATGGCCTCGGCGATATTTTTGCGCGGGCTGAAGCAATCCCTAAGATCTCCACGCTCTTACAGCCGGACTCAGTCAATTACAGCAACTGGTTCTCTCTGACTGTTTTGTCCGGTTTGGCCATTCTGATGTTGCCTCGACAGTTTCAGATTACCGTCGTCGAGAACGTTGATCCGAATCATATGCGTCGCGCAGTTTGGCTTTTCCCGCTCTATCTGTTGCTGATTAATCTGTTCGTGATGCCGATTGCGCTGGCCGGTATGTTGCATTATCAGGGGCAACCCTTTGTGGCAGATACGTTGGTACTAACGCTGCCGCTGGCGCAGGGCAATTCAGCCATGGCGCTGCTGGCCTTTCTTGGGGGTCTATCTGCCGCGACCGGCATGGTGATTGTGGAAACGATCGCTCTAGCCACTATGGTGTCCAACGATCTGGTCGTGCCCTTCCTGTTGCGGCGGGATTCGGAGTTCTCGCGGCGCAAAGATGTCAGTGGCTTGATTATGCTGATCCGCCGTTTGACGATCGTGTTTCTGTTGTTGCTCGGCTATCTGTATTTCCGAGGTGCGGGCGAGGCCTATGCGCTGGTTTCGATCGGCCTGATTTCCTTCCTGGCAGTGGCGCAGTTTGCACCGTCGCTGTTGGGCGGGATGTACTGGAAAGATGGCAATCGTCAGGGGGCACTGGCGGGATTGGTATTGGGTTTTGCCGTTTGGTTGTATACGGCATTGTTGCCTTCGTTTGCGCGATCAGGCTGGATCGACAGTGGCTTTATTACCGATGGCCCTTTTGGTATTTCATTGCTGGCGGCACATGGTTTATTGGGTTTGACGTCCTTAGATCCGATCGCCCACACACTCTTCTGGAGTATGTTCGTCAACGTTGGAGCCTACTTTGCGGTATCCATCATGACTCGACAAGACCCGGGTGAGGTTGCAACCGCGAACCAGTTTGTGAATATCAACACAAGTAGTGCACTCACCTCGCGTGTCTGGCGTGGGACGGCTTCGGCTGATGCCCTGATTGAGTTGCTGAAGCGTTTTCTGGGGCCTAAGCAGGCGCAAAGCCGTTTGCAACGTTATGCCAAGAGCCGGGGCCTAGGCAAAGTCAGTAATCTGGAAGCGGATGCAGATTTTGTAGTCTTTTCAGAGTCACAGTTGGCAGGCGCCATTGGTTCTGCCAGTGCACACGTCATGGTCAGCTCGGTCGTTCAGGAAGAAGAACTTGGTCTGGATGAAGTGCTGAACATTCTGGATGAAGCCTCGCAGGTGCGGGCGCATTCGAAGGAGCTGGAACGGAAATCAGCCGAACTGGAAGAAGCCAGTCGAGAGCTCCGCGAAGCAAACGACAAGCTGATGGAGCTGGATCGTCTTAAAGACGACTTCATGTCGACCGTGACGCATGAGCTACGCACCCCGCTTACGTCGATCCGCGCCTTCTCTGAGATGTTGCATGATGATCCCGAGATGTCAGTCGAGGATCGCACCCGCTTCCTGGGTATTATTGTGGGGGAGGCCGAACGTCTCACGCGTCTGATCAACCAGATTCTCGACTTCGCCAAGTTAGAGTCCGGGCGTGTGGAATGGCAAATTGAACAGATTGATTTGCGTGACATGCTGGATGAGAGTACCGAGTCGCTGGGTCAGTTGTTTCGCGAGCGCGGCGCGGAAAGTGTCCTGGTGCTGCCGGCAGATAGCCAGCCCGTATGGGTTGATGTTGATCGCGATCGCATCAAGCAGGTGATTATTAATCTGCTATCGAATGCAGTGAAGTTTGTGCCGACCACGAACGGCAAGATTACAGTGAGCCTGGAGCGTACAGAAGGTTTTGCGCAGGTTGCTGTCCATGATAACGGGCCCGGCATTCCTGAGGCTTATCAGGGTTTGATCTTTGAGCGATTCCGACAGGGTGGCAATACGATGACGGACAAGCCGCAAGGTACCGGTCTGGGCTTGCCGATTAGCCGTGAGATCGTTGAACATTTCGGTGGCAAGCTCTGGGTTGAAAGCACCACGGGTGGCTTTGATGCCGCCGGTGAAGCTGTGCCATCAGGATCCACCTTCTTCTTTACTATTCCACTCGCTACGGCGTGAATTCTAGGAGTCTGCAATGACCCATAAAATCCTGATTGTTGATGACGAGCCGAACATCGTGATGTCTCTGGAGTTTCTACTCAAAAAAGAGGGTTTCCAGATTGATACAGCCGGTGATGGTGATGCCGCACTAGACAAGGTTAAGGCATTTTCGCCTGATCTGATTCTGCTGGATGTCATGATGCCAAAGAAGTCTGGGTTTGAAGTCTGCGAAATTTTGCGAGCAGATGCCTCACTCTCTAAGATTCGTATCATCATGCTGACTGCCAAGGGACGCGATACTGAACAGGCAAAAGGTCTGGCCTTGGGCGCAGATGCTTACATGCTGAAACCATTCTCGACAAAAGATCTGGTAGCAAAGATCAGAGAAATTCTTGCGGCTTGATGTTAATGACGGCCTCGTAATTTTTGAAGTTTGAAGGTGGCATGATGTTTTTACGTGATCTAACTGCGAAGTGGCGCTTTGTCCTGGCTGTAGCTGTATTAGGGCTTCTGATGACGGGCCCATTTTTGCTGACCTCGGTATTAATTTGGTTGGGTGCATCACCCGGAATGCGGGAAGTATTGGTGGAACATCTTTTACCCCAAGTGCCACTGGGCGGTGTGCTTACAGCCAGTGGATTTGTAGTTGGGTTAATTCTGATTCGCCGTTTGTTTAACCGCTATGTCACGGGGATGGCGGCGATGGTTGAAGAGCTGCGGCTGATGCTTGGTTCGAACCGATCGTTTCGTATCACCGAGGATGGCCCACCAGAACTACGAGAATTAGTCCGAGCGATTAATGATCTGGCCACGCAACGTGATGCGTACATTGATGATGTAGAAAGCCAGGTTGCTAAAGCGAAGGCAAACGTTGAAGAAGAAAAGAACCGTTTGGCTGCGCTGATGTCGGAACTGGCACAGGCAGTGGTAGTCAGCAACCTGGATGGACGGATTCTGCTCTATAACAACCGTGCACGATATATGTTTGAGTCTCTGGCAAAGGGACCAACTTCGGTATCAAGCGGTGCATTGATTGGTCTGGGTCGTTCGATTACTTCAATTCTGGAAACGAGTCAGGTCAATTACGCACGAGATACGATCCGCATTCAACTCGAACGGGGCAATCGCCACCCTGTCGCTAATTTTGTCACTACGACTGACAACGGTCAGCTAATTCGCGTACAAATTGCACCGGTTTTGCGTGGCCGACCTGACAGCCAGGAAGTGCAGGTTGCCTCGGGTTACATTCTGCTGATAGAAAATATTACGCGATTACTCGAGCAAGAGTCTCGTAGAGATGCGGCATTGGGCGACTTGACAGAAGGCAGTCGTGCTTCGTTGGGCACCTTGCGTGCTGCGGTAGAAATGCTAGCGGATAACCCAGATATGGGTAGTGAAGATCGGGAGCGCTTCGTGGGCGTGCTGGCCTCTGAAGTAACTCGTATGAGTCAGCGGTTAGACAATACACTAACCCTGCTTGCCGATACCTTGCGCCAGCATTGGCCCCTTGACGATATGCTCGCTGCAGACGTGATTGAAGCGGCGGGGAGGCGAGTGCAAGAACGTTTGAAGCTACCGGTCGATGTGAATACAACGACCCCAGAACCCTTGTGGATTCGTGCTGATAGCTTCTCACTGGTCAGCGCTATTGCCTATCTTGCAACCAAAATTGAAGAGGCGGGTGATGTTCGCTCCTTTATGCTTAAACTCGGGTCGGACGAGAAGTTCGTTCACATTGATTTGCTGTGGACAGGATTGTCGATGTCTTCTGAGACAGTGTTGTCATGGGAAATTGAACCCATGCGTGAAGACCATGGCGTAAACCCACCGACCCTGCGCGAGGTCCTTGATCGGCACGCAGGTGAGATCTGGTATCAGCGTCAACGAACAACGTCTCAGGCTTCAATCCGGTTGTTGCTGCCGAAGGCGAAGCCAGATGAGGATCTGTTAGCTAAAACGGATCGCGAACCTTCCAGTGACCGGCCGGAGTATTACGATTTTGATTTGTTTGATCGCCCGATGGGTCAAGTGGATCTTGATCAGCCTTTGTCAAACCTTGTGTATACCGTTTTTGATACGGAGACGACAGGGTTGGAACCTGCCAATGGCGATGAAATTATTCAGATCGGTGCGCTGCGTATCCTAAATGGGCGATTGCTGCATCAGGAAAACTTCGACCAGCTCGTCGATCCCCGTTGCCAGCTCAAGGCAGCCAGTATAGCGATCCACGGTATTACAGATAGCATGTTGCTAGGGCAGCCTACGATCGACCTTGTGTTGCCTGCATTCCACGATTTTTGCGCTGATACTGTATTAGTTGGCCATAACGTTGCCTTTGATATGCGCTTCTTGGAGTTGAAGGAAGCGTCACTGGCGTTACGGTTTGATCAACCGGTTCTAGATACCTTGCTGCTTTCTGCAGTAGCGCATCCGAACCAGCAGAGTCACAGTCTGGAAGCTATTATGCAACGTTTGGGTATACAGATGGAACAACGACACAATGCGTTGGCAGATGCGACTGCAACGGCACAGATATTCATGCGGCTTCTGCCGGCGCTTGCCGAGCAAGGTATCGTCACGCTGCGACAAGCATTGGATGCATCACAGAAAACTTATTTTGCACAAGTGAAATATTGATATGAATCAATTTGGTGAAAACAGCTTTTCGGTCAATCGTGCGCAGGCGCTGGCAAAAAAAATCGACGAGGCAGATAGTTATGAGACCTTGTTGATTTATGCTGAAGAAGCCCGCCGTATTGATGAATCATTTTTGAGCTCAGGCCTAAGTGGCGCGCTCACGACGTATGGCATTTCCTGGCTCAATGACTGCCTGGCTGCAAGGGTTGTTGCGTTCACTGCAGATGAGGCACGGTTGCCTGCGGCTAATTGGTGCTGGGTTAGTTTGGGATCTGAAGGCCGTCACGAGCAAACCCTGGTAACCGACCAGGATAATGGGCTTATTTTTTCTGCATCTGATGAGCATGAAGCAACACTACTTCGTAATGTTTTCCTGCCGTTTGCGCAAAAGGTCAATCAGCGTTTAGCCGAATGTGGTTTCACACTGTGTTCCGGCGACATCATGGCGGGTAACCCGGCATGGTGCCGATCAGAAGAAGAATGGAAAGGTCTATTCTTTGACTGGATTCATAAGCCTGAGCCGTCAGCGTTGCTGAATGCTTCAATTTTCTTTGATGTTCGTCCTCTATATGGAGATTTTTCTCTAGTGACCCCTTTGCGGGACATGCTTGCGAAGTGGGCGCCCAATGCAGAAACTTTCTTGAGGCTAATGGCGACTAATGCGCTAGCAGCCGAGCCACCGATTGGATTTACCGGTGACGTGGTCATGGAAAAAGATGGCAAAGAGAAGTTTGTCGACATTAAAAAGTATGGCATACGGATTTTTGTAGATGTTGCCCGCATTATTGGTCTGGCGCATGGCGTGGCTTCTGCTAGCACCCGTACCCGTTTTATGGAAGCGGGCGAAAAATTTGGCATGTCTATGCTAGATATTTCAGCGTCATTACAGGCAATGTCCGAGTTGCAGCGTTTGCGCTTAACCCACCAGCATCTTGCAATTGATTCTGGAAAGAACCCCGACAATCATCTTCATCCCGATGAATTAAGCACCTATGACGAGGCTGTACTGCGCGAAGGTTTGAAACAGGCAAAACGTTTACAGCAGCGTCTAAAACTGACCTACCAGATATAACGAGCATTTGATGTCAAAACGTCTGAGGCTGATGCTTGGCGAGTACGGCCCAGCACTTTTTGTGGCGCTGTTTGCTGTGGGCTTTACGTTTACAGTGCTGGTTCTGGGCTGGTTGGAGCAGCGTGGGTTAAGTCAACGATGGATTGGTTACACCTTTCTGTTTTTGACCCTGCTGGTGTTTTCTCTGGTAGGCCTGTTTACACGCACATCGGACATCGCCGAGTATTTTGTGGCCGGTCGTCGTGTGCCTGCTGTGTATTCCGGCATGTCATCCGGGACAGATTGGCTCTCTGCGGCATCATTTATTGGTCTTGCCGGTGCGCTTTACCAATCCGGTTATCAGGGTCTGGCTTTTGTGATTGGGTGGACCAGTGGTTATGTGCTCTTAGCACTGTTGATGGCGCCGTATCTAAGAAAGTTCGGTCAGTTTACCTTGCCTGACTTTTTAGCGACTCGATACGGTGGGCATGCTATTCGTTTGGTTGGGGCGGTGTCAGTTATTCTGGCTTCCCTTGTTTATGTAGTGGCTCAGGTATATGGCGTAGGGCTTATTACGAGCCGGTTTATTACGCTGCAATTTGAAATTGGTGTCTATCTTGGTTTGGCCGGTGTGCTTGTCTGTAGTTTTTTAGGGGGTATGCGTGCCTTGATGCACGCGCAGGCTGCTCAATATGTGATTTTGCTGATTGCATACATTGCGCCGATTACGATTCTGTCCTTTGATCGTACGGGGGTTCCTGCGCCACCGGTAATTTATGCCAAGGCGATGCATCAACTCGTCGATGTTGAGAACGAGGTGTTTAATCGCCCTGAAGAAGTAGCAGTACGTGCTCTTTATGCAGAACGTGCAAAGCGGCTAGAACAGAAGATAGTCAATCTGCCTGGTTCGCTGCTCGAAGAGCGTAAACGCCTGAGCGATCAGATAGAAAAGATGAAGGTATCAGGCGAGTCGGTGCGCGATATTGTTTTATTAGAGCGAGAACGTCGTGCGCTTCCGGCAACGCCGCAATTAGCGCATGCAAAATGGCGTAATGATTTAAAAGATGCCTTGCATCGCTCGGTAGTGCCGGTCTCTGAGACAGAACCATTTGCCTTGCCTGATGATGGTCAAAGTCGCGCTAATTTTCTGGCGCTCGTCTTTTGCTTAACGATTGGTACGGCATCATTACCGCATCTGCTGATGCGTTATTACAGTATCGCTAGTGTGAGTCAGGCGCGTCGATCCGTTTTCTGGTCTTTGTTTTTTGTGGCGCTCGTATACTTGCTGGCGCCGGCTTATGCGGTTTTTGTGAAGTTAGAGGTGTTGCAGCATACGATTGGTGTGCCGGTGGAGTCTTTGCCGTCATGGGTAAATGCCTGGACTAAGATTGGCTTAGTATCTATCGATGATATTAATAATGACCATCTATTGCAGTGGGCAGAGTTAACGATTAATCCGGATGTCATTGTTCTGGCAACGCCGGAGATTGCCGGTCTGCCGTACGTGATATCTGGGATGGTTGCCGCAGGTGGTTTGGCTGCGGCACTTTCGACAGCTGAAGGTTTATTGCTCTCTATTACCTCTGCGCTGTCGCATGATATTTACTTCAAAATGCTCCGGCCAGATGCGTCTTCTTCATGGCGATTAATTGTTTCCAAGTCGGTGATGGTGGCTGTGGCAATTCTTGCCGCATCGATTGCGGTGCAACGGCCAGCATCGATTGTGGATATGGTTGCTTGGGCATTCTCAATCGCTGGTGCAGCGCTCTTTCCCGCTTTGGTGCTGGGTGTGTTCTGGCCACGTGCCAATAGGGCAGGGGCTTTGGCCGGAATGATAGCAGGCCTGGCAGTGACCATTTTTTATATTGCACGGGTGAAGTTCGACAGTATCCCGTTATTAGGCTGGTATGGGATCGGCATGAACCCATGGTTTGGGATTGATGCGGCTGCGGCTGGTATCTATGGCGTTCCCGTTGGTTTTGTGACCAATGTGATCGTTAGTCTATTTACTAAAGCGCCGGGACCTGAAAGCCAGCAATTTATCGAGCGGTTACGATACCCGCGTATTCTGTACAACCGGGGAGACAGTTCAGGGAGAGCGACAGATGTCTGATTTGACGCCATTACGCTTGCAGCAAAAACGCTACTGGCAGAAGACGCTCTGGCTCACGGGGCTTTTGCTGGTTGTGTGGTTTCTCGTGACATTCGTGGCCACTTTTTTTTCAGCGGCGTTGAATCAGCTGACATTTCTTGGGTTGCCGTTTGGTTACTTCATGGCCGCTCAAGGCGCATTGGTTGTTTATATTGTTCTGATTGGTTTGTATGCCTTTCTGATGAACCGATTGGATCGTCAGTTCGGTGTTGATGAGCAATGAGTGTCTTAACGCTTATCGTGGCGATCCGCGGGCTCTTGGAGTTTGTGCTATGGCTTCTGATTGGGCGCACGGCTTTGGTGGTGCTAGCCGGCCGTCATGGGTCAGAAAACGCGGTTATCCGTATGTTCGACTTTCTATTGAAGCCGGTGCGTGCTTGTAGCGATAGTCTCATCCCCGCTTTTGTCGGCAATCTGAAAGATGCGGTGATGTTTATGTTGCTGCTATTGATCTGGCTGGGTTTGGGGGTGGCGAAGCTTGCGTTGGTTGCCGGTTAGTTGGTGCAGGCGGGTATCTTGCAAAAAAGCTGGGATATCGGTATAGTCCTGCTCCTTGCAGTAGGCGCGTAGCTCAGCTGGTTAGAGCACCACCTTGACATGGTGGGGGTCGTTGGTTCGAGTCCAATCGCGCCTACCAACGAATTCAGAACTGAAAG
>JACCDN010220515.1_pt1 | contig 11177 bp, 10 predicted proteins | sample 7441691 | NCBI WGS metagenome assembly JACCDN01 (sample SAMN15323439, study PRJNA562643) | freshwater metagenome | isolation source: river surface water | place: USA:Blue River Watershed | collected 2017-08-16
CTTCTAGTGATATCAAATTCATCATGCGCCAAGGTAATTTCTCAGAATTTTTACAAAGCAACCCCAAAAAGTTTAATGAATTACAGCAAAAATTGATTCAAGGGTTTGGTGCGGCGAACTCTCAAGGATTTTCTAATCTCATGCTGCAATATCAAAACAGCTATTCTTTCCACCGCTATTTTGCCGATCCGTTCACTCGAGTCCTTTTTTCATCGAATGCAGAAGAGTTTGACGATATTGAAAGGTTTACCAATGAGGGAATGTCTTTGGAAGATGCCGTTTATAAAGTAGCACATCAAAGATATGGAGACGAATTATGCAGTTAAATAAATGGTTTATTATTTTTATGTTGTTCTTGAACACATTTTTATCTTTGCTTGCCTTGTGGAAGGGGATGAGCGCACCAACGGTTGCGACATTTGATAAAGATAGGATTGTGAAAGAATTCGTTACTCAATTAAGTCATCAGAATAAGACTGAAGAGGAAAACACTCAAATTAGCGCAAAATTTGCTAAAAAATTGAAAAAAGCAATTGAGCTCTATGCAAATGAACATCACTGCCTGATTTTGAAAAAAGACTCGGCAATGAGCACGCAAGATGATGCAAGTTCTGAGATTGGCAAGATTGTATCGGCTTTAATGAGAGAAAAATCATGAGACGGATAATCCTTGCTTTGGTTTTTCTCACACCGTTGTCTTATGCCAAGACGGTAACACTTGGGCATACCTTCCCGGTTATTGAAAAAAGTTTACTCACTTTAATCTATGAAAGACTGGGTAATATAAGCGAGAGTCAAAAAAATCTCCTTGAAGCTCAATGGACACAAGAAATTCGAGAAAAAACGATTAGGCCTACTGCGTTAAATCTTTCGAGAACAGATAAGACCAGGGTTCATTTTTACAAGCCAGAAATGATGCTTTCAGAAGATATCAAAGATGCCAATGACCATACTATATTGCCAAAAGGCTTGGTTGTTAATGCATTGGATAGATTACCTGATTATTTCCCCACATGGGTTTTTATAGATTTTGACGACACGGCCCAGCGCCTCTATGCAAAGCATCTATTACAGGAGTTTCCTACTGCCACTTGGATTTTAACAGGTGGATCAATTGTTGATGCAGGGCAATTTTTAAATCAAACCATCTATTTTGATCAGGGAGCTCGAATTACGCAGCAGCTTCAAGTAGGGCATGTTCCGGCTGTTGTGACTCGAGAAAACAATGTTTTGAAAATCAAAGAGATTTTGATAGGGGAGGATGGTCATGAAATATAGCATGCTCATTTTATTAATCATCCTAAATCAGAGTGTATTTTCAAAAACCTGCGAAGGTCATTTTGTTAACCCAGTAAACTTGTGCTGGCGTTGCCTTTTCCCAATATCGATTGGCAATCTTACGGTCGTGGATAGCGATTTAAAAGATACTCCAAATCCATCCAGTCCTATTGGTATTTGTGGTAACAGAGTAGGTTTAAATATTGGGTTTTGGGAACCATTTTCTTTGGTAGATGTAACCGATACGCCATATTGCCTTGTTAATCTTGGAGGGCACAAGCTCAACCTAGGTGTTAAACAAGGTGTTGGTGGCGCTCAGAGTGATGGCGGTCATGCATTTTATCATGTGCATTGGTACAAATACCCACTCCTATCCTGGCTTAATATCATTACATCTATGGGCTGCCAACAAGGAGGGGATTTTGATGTTGCTTACATGAGCGAACTTGACCCATCTTGGCAAGATTCAAAAATGGGGTTTGTCTTAAATCCAGAGGCGTTTTTATTCGCTAATCCTGTAGCACAAGCCTCCTGTGCTGCTGATAGCGTATCACTAGCGACAACAAAACTTCCAATTGATGCGCTTCATTGGTGTGCAGGGAGTCATGGGAGCATGTATCCACTCAATGGACATGTTGCAGCTCCAGTATCTCCCGTCCAGTCAAGCCTTCTTTTGGCATCTAGGATGAATTACAAACTGCATAGATTCCCGCCTTTGATTTCGGACACCAGTTCTAATTTTACGTGCGAAGAAGTGCATTTCCCTGTACTGCCAAAATCACGTTATCGCTATGAAATGGTGAATCAAGTCCAAGATGGTAATCATTGTTACCCATTAGGGCATAGCACGTTGCTTTGGGAGGCAGGAAAAATAAAACCCAATACTCCTTCACAGTATGGGTACTTGGTATGGAGGAAGAGAAATTGTACATTTTTATAGCTAGATTTTTAAAACCTTTGTTTCTTTTAATCGCATCATCGACTGCATTTTCAGCACAAAAATATTTGATGTTTGTGAGTTTCTCTATGCCTGAAAAACTATTGATAGAAACAGCACGAGATGCGGCAAGCCATAAAATACCACTTATTATTAATGGGTTTTATAACGACTCAATGCGAGAAACCGCAATTAAAATTTTTGATTTATCCAAACAATTTCCAAGTCTTTCAATGCAAATCGACCCAACAGAGTTTGAGCGATATGAGATTAAAACAGTGCCAGCATTGGTGTCTGATAACCACCAAAAATTTGATGTGGTGTATGGCAATACCACCATTGATGCAGCATTGGATGAAATTAAGCGTTTTGGTGATACCAAGGATGATGTATGAATAGGGTGCTTTTATTAATGACTTGTTTGTTATCGCAAACACTACTCGCAGACGACTATAGTGAAGGTAGAGAATTCGCCCTTAATCTCAAAAACGGATATGCCAATAACGGTCAAATTAACCCCAATGAGTATCTAAATGGTTATACAGAAAACCCGAATGAAAGTCATCTGGATACAGAGCACCTCAAAGAAATGGGTGAGCGGGTATTGCCTCAATCTGAAGCCTATCAAGAGGTAAAAACCATTGATATAAAAAAAGAAAAAGAGGAGGTTTTAAATGAATCTTCCAATCATATCGGCACCATTGAACATGCCGAAGAGAGTATCAATGGCGCTCAAATACCTTGTGCAAATGGTGATTGTCTACCCACTCATGATGAAGATGGGCACGATTTTGCAGAAGGGGTGGTAAGGCTTGGTGTGGTTGCCAAAAATGCCGAAGAAGTGAGTGCTCAACAAATACGGGAAAACGAGCCAAGACTTTTTGTGGGACAAAATTTGCAATGCAGAATAGCAGCGTTTCATGCAGGTAATTGCTGTGGCGGGCATGCAAGACTCCTAAATTGTTCGCAAGAAGAAAAGAATTTGGCTATTGCGATTTTAGAAAATAGAGCAGCACAAGTTGGGAGATATTGTGCCAATAGAAAGCTAAGAAAATGTATTGAAGAAAAAGAATCTTGGTGCGTATTTCCAAGCACTTTAGCGGGTGTGATTCAGCTTCAAGGAAGACGCGCTCAATTAGGCATCGACTTTGGTTGGGCAAATCATGCAAATAATAGGCCAAATTGTCGAGGCATTACGCCCATTGAATTGGAGCGTATTCGATTTGACAGATTGAATTTAAGTGCCTTTTCTAATGATCTACAAGGAAGATATCGAGAAAAAGATCCACAACGATTACGAGCAATGGCGAGAGAAAAAATTAGAGCAGAGTTCGATACGAGGTATGGCCATGGCTAGATTATCGGTATTTTTTATCTTGTTTCTCATATCGTTTAGTGCTTTTTCTGAAAAGCCTGTAGGGTTCCTTTGGTATAACGTTCCTAAAGAAGTTCGAGATAAAGACAAGAAGCCATATGGCATGCCGTTTAGCCAATTAAGCTATAGCACGCGGGACAAAGTTCTAGCGTTTTATACTAGAGAAGCTTGGCATAAAGCGATGAATCATTTAACCGTTGCTGATATGCGAAATTATTTGGCTCTACAAGATTACTGGACGAAACGCGCTACAGATACCTCTCGGGTATTTGAAAAAACCATGCTGTATTATCCTGAATTTCATTATGAGGTAACGCATCCAAGTAATAGTATCGGGGTCAAAGTAAGTGACGAAATCCGTGAGAAAAAGGAACAAATTGCAATACGCGCACTTTCTAAAAACCATGGGCTTTTATATTTTTATCGAGGTGCTAATGCTTATGATAAGAAAGCAAGTCCAATCATCTCTGATTTTGCTAAACGTTACCAATTTAAACTCATTCCTGTAAGTGTTGATGGGATTTTTGACCCACTTTTCCCCAACTCAAAAACAGGGAAGGCCGAGGCCAACAAACTAGGCATTCGCTTTTACCCAGCATTGATTTTAGTTCATCCGAAAACCAAAAAAACTCAACCAGTATCGTATGGAATACTCACTCAAGACATGTTGGCAAGGCAATTCTTTTTGGTTGCTACAGATTTTGCAAGAGGGGACTTATGATGAAAAAAGCACTGTGGTTATTTTTAATACTTTGGTGTGCAAACTCTTTTGCAGCCGATTATTTTGTCCCAAATGATGAGGGTAATCAATTAAAGCATTCCCCCTATAAGTTGGTGTTGTTTTTCTCAAACCAATGCCCACACTGTGTGCGTTTTGCGCCGGTTATTAAATATTTTATGGATAATGAGGGTTGGGAAGTTGAGGCTCTTAGCTTAAATGAGGGAACACTGCCTGAATTCCCAAATGCAACCTTTGCAACTCAAAGCATGATAGACAGCGCGTACCTTGGAAACCCTGTTGTATATCCCGCACTTTTTGTTGCAAATAAAAGAACAAAAACGCTTTATCCTGTCGCGTATGGTGAAATGGGCTATCAAGATCTTAAAGAGCGATTAGCCGTGATTTCTGAGAAAATCACAATCTATGAAAGAGGTCTGCAAAGATGAAAAAACCTCTTTTTATGCTGGGATTATTAATCAATCAGGTCGGTTTTGCAGGTGTTCAAGCCGACTTAGATGGGTTTTTCAATGATTTGGGGTATATGTCTAATACGACAAGCCCAGGTGTTTATAATTCGCAAGCAGCAGGTTCGTATGCTGGTGGTTCATTGCTTGTCAAAAACCCTATAAAAGACTACAGCTTAATTCAGCTTGATTTGCCGAGTTATAGGGCCGGGTGTGGTGGTATCGATTTGCATATGGGGAGCATGAGTTTTATCAGTAAAGATAATATGCAAGCGCTTGGTAAATCGATTATGACCAATGGAACATCCTATGCGTTTGACTTGGCCATGGTGACGACCGTTCCTGAAATGAAACACACAAAAGATATCCTCCAGCAAGCAGAGCAGTTTGCTAATAACGCCAGTATTAATTCTTGCGAAATGGGACAAACACTTGTCGGCGGTATTTGGCCAAAAACATTAGCCTCTCAAGATAAAATATGCAAAGACCAGGGCACTTTGGGGAAAGAGGGGTATTTCAATGATTACGTCAGTGCACGTATGGAGTGTTCTGGGAATAAACGCGCACAAGCAATACAAGCCGCTAAAAACAATCCTAAAGCCCGAGATCAAGTGGTTTATAACAAAAACCTGGTCTGGTCATTATTAAAATCCAAATCTTTTTTGGCATCTAATGATGAATTATGCGAAATGATGATGAGTCTTACGGGCACCATTATTATTGATGATAATGGGCATGTAAAAAATGTACCCTCCCTTGCAAATAGCTCTAATTTATTAAAAGCATTGATTGGCGGAGGTGCTGAGTCTGGCGATTCAGTTGGAAAAATATGGAAATGCGCATCCTCTGATTCAGATTGTTTGAGTGTTAATAAAGAAAACTTGGTTATTCACTCTAAAAACACGTTGCGCGCTAAAGTTGACGATATTTTATATAAAATTCAAACGTCACTAAAAGATAGCGAGCCAAATCCAGAGGATGTTAAGAAAATTTCCTCGTTTGCATCTATGGTGCATATCCCTGTTGTTAAATTTACAGAAGTTTTAATGAGTACCGAATATGGAGATTCGATTGTCGATTTATCTGATTTCTCAACCTTAATTGCTCAAGATTTACTACAAAAATACCTTAATGAATTATTACAAGAGGTATCAAATACCACGCGTTCTAGCGAGTTACCTGAGGATTTAATCAAAGAAATCAGTTCTAGGATTCAAATGGCTCGAAATGAAGTTGCAAAACTAGATCCAGAAATAGGCAAAAAACTGGAACAAAAATTTATGCTAATTAATAACATCAGGCAAATTGAACAACAAGTCGCAACGCGAGTTGCACAGGAACTGGGGTAGATATGGTATTAGCAGTGTATGTACTAGATTGCGGTGATTTGTTTGCAAGCCTATTTAATCTATTGGCTTTATTTTCCAAATCATCTAGCTTCACCAAACTTATTGGAATAGCCGCATCTTTTGGGCTTTTTATGGCTATTATTCGCTATTTTAAGACCTCAAACCCACTTACCATTGGGAAATGGTTTATGACTTATATGTTGATATTAAATATTGCCATTATTCCAAAGTGTGATGTTCAAGTATTCGATATTTCGACACAAAAAACATACGCCATCGCTAACGTACCATTAGCAGTGGCGTTCCTTTCCCACAGTCTCACAACATTAGGCTACGGGCTAGCGCAGCTTTTTGACAGCATATTTTCAACACCTGATAGTATTCAATATAGTAAAACCGGGTTTTTGTTTGGATCTAAGCTTATTCAAGAGTCTCGTGATTTTAGAATTACCGATCTATTATTAAGAACAGAGTTTTCGATGTATTTTAAGCGCTGTGTGGTGGGTAATATTTATCTGAACCGGGTGTTATCACCGACTGATCTTCGAGAAAGTAATAGTATTTGGCAGTCTATTTCTAAAAACCCATCTACAATAAGACGAACTTTAATTATTAATGCTGATGGAACTCGTGAGAATAAAACCTGTTTTGAGGCAACGCCTATATTAAGAGAAAAACTGAATAAAGAAATTAACTCTGCCTATAAAATTTTTGGTATCAAGATTTTTGGGAAACCAAGAAACATTAATTATGAACAGCTTTTTAATACGCACTTGAGTAGTGCATTTGGATATTATCAAGCGATTGATACTAATGGTAGCAATGTATTTTTACAATCTATGATGCTCAATGTTATCAAAGATGGTGTCACCGACTATGAAAAATATTTGAATTCTACTGCAAGTATCATGGGTCATGAGTTTTCGAAGGCACAGATTCAGCAACAGTACTTATGGCAAATAGCAGGAATGAAGTCGGCATGGCTTTGGCCGTTTTTTCATAGTGTTGTTTTGTACCTGGTTATTGCTTTGTTTCCGATTATTATACTTTTAGCCATTGCTTATAACGTAGATGGACTTAAAGATTACCTATTACTTTTTCTGTCTTTGCAGCTTTGGCCGGTGTTATTTGCAATCCTTAACTATGTGATGTCGCTTTATGGTTCGTCCGTGTCGTCCAAATATGGTGCCATTAACCTTGCAAATCTCGATAATATTGAGCAACTTCATATGAGTGTTGCGGCCGTCGCAGGGGGGATCATGCTCTTTATTCCCTGGTTTTGTAAAGGAGCTGTCACAAAAATCGGAGATGCCTTTAGTTCGTTATCGCAATCAATGATTAGTAGTGTACAAAGTTCGAATATGGCAGCAGCAAGCGAGGCATCGAATGCCAGTTTTTCTTTAGGTCAAACAAGTTTTTACAATGCAACGGGTAACACGCTTTCTGCTAATAAACATGATACTAATTTTACATCTATGGAGGGTAGTGCCACTAGGATGTTGGATTCTGGTGTCACGCTGACGACGACACCAGATGGTGAGGAAATTGTTGATGCGACAGGTAGTATTTCAAAAGGCGCGTTTCATTTGGATGCGAACCAAACTGTCAATGGCATGTTAAATAATGCTGCTGAAACGAATACCCAATCGATTTCCTCTCAATCCAAACAATTAAGCTCTGTTGTTTCAGAAGGTTTTGGTCATCTTACACAATTCTCTTCCATGGAGAGCAAAGATTTGCGCCTAGGCGATGGTGTGTCTGAAAGTGATAATACTCAAGTGCAACAAGCCGTATCAAATATTCTTGGTATGGCAAGTAATGTGGCATCAAGAACTGGAGTGAGTACAGAACAAGCGTTAACTGGATTGATTAATGCGGGTGTTACAACCCAAGTAGGTGTTAGCAGTGATAAATCCTTGCTTGGCAAATTTATGGGACTGGCAGTGGGCGCTGATGGCAGTGTTTACGCGCGAGGGGGATATGATAAATCGGATTCAACCAGTCACCGCTCTCATGATGGCTTTGACAAAGTATTGGATGCCAAGCAGATGGAAGATTTTAGGCATGATTTGAGTTACGTTCAACATTTTGGTGAAACCCATAATTTGGATACCGCTCATTCTAAAGGTGCTAGTTTATTGTCTCAAGCTTCCGGTGATTTGCGAGAGGCGCAACAGATTTCTAATAACCTTGATGCAAGCCTATCTAAAGGCACACGAATTGCTACGGCTCAAAGTGTTGCGGAAAGTGGTGGTGCTGCTGTTCATCAGAATTTAGACCAAATGTTCCAAAAATTTGTGACGGACAAAGTAGGGAAGTCAGAGCGCAACTATTTATATGGGCATCCAGGAACCGAAGGCGCACAAGCCGAGCTTTTAAGCCTGGCTAATGACTTTATAAAAGATGAAGGTATCAGCAATAAAATTATTGATACCTACGGTAATCGATTACAAAATGTGAATCCAAAAGAAGATTTTGAATCAAACAGGCAAGCCATGCAGTATTCGGAAAAAGCGCTTCGTAATAAGTACTTAGGCAATAAAGATGCGATTACTACGGATGCTCATGCACACGATGTAGTTTTTGATAATCAGAGAGCTCAAGATTTACAAAACAAGGTCGAAAGCACGCTTAACGAGCAAAACAGGAGTTTGAAATTTGCCAAAAATGATATGCAAGATAAAACTAAAGTTCTAGCCCAAGAGACAGATAGAAATATTTTGAAAGGGCGTCATAAGTCACATATGAGCAGTATTATTGAAAAGGAGGAAGCATGATCGAGTCAAAAGAGTATAAAAAGTTTATTCAAGACGATATTCAGAAATTGAAAGGTCTTGAATTGGAAATTTTACCAGGCGCCCTATTTTACAAAAAAATAGGACTCAAAATGGCAATGCTTTATGCCATCATCGTTGGGATCCCCTTGCTTATCATGATGGCTTTCAGGACCGATAGCGCATTAACGATTGAATTTTATCGGGAGGATTTTTTGTATTTGACTATTTTATACACTTTTGTGGCTTTATTAACACTTCCAAAAGTATCGGAGTACATCGTATTTAAAGAAACGATAAAGCCTCATCTTAAACTGGGCGCAGTAATTGATGCGAAGTTTAAGTTTTTATTTAGGGTTTTTTCTGTCCTATATGCGCTTTGGGTGATTTTTGATACCAACTACTTATTCACCATGGATTTTCAACATTTTGGTGAGCGCATGTTTACTGTAATAGGTGGTTTTATTTTGAGTGTTTTTATTACATCTGTGTTGTTTCATATGGAAGTTTCTAGGGTTGGTTTGGCTTCTGTTTTTGAGATTATTTCGGCACTTCGGAAAGAGGATAAGAAAGACGATACAACAAAGTATTTAAATGATTAGGAACCCAATATGTTTAAAATAAACCCACCAACAAAGAGGCAACATGAGCAATAGGCAATTTATTCGTGGCAGTAAGATTTTGGGAAGCCATAATCGTATTTTGTTTCAAGAAATAGTTCGTTTTTTCAAATGGACTTCTCTAGGGTTTGTGTTGCTGTTTGCCGGACTTCTTTTTTACAAAGCACGTTATGCAATGTTAGTTGTATGTTTGTGGGGTTATGCATGTCTTTTAAATGTTTGTGGTTTAGGGTTTATTAAAGTTTGGAATGGCGCGCATTACTCCATTCCGGCGAAATATTTATTGCACAATAGCTCTTGGAAGTTAGCTTATTTTGCGTCTAAAAAAATGCTATTAAAGTATTCGTGTTTTGCATTGAAAATAAGTGGCGGTATCTACTTATTATCTTTGATTTTGATAGTCAAATTCCTAACCAAAAAAGGAGAGAAATACACGCAGAATAAGCATATATCAGGCACAAGGCTTGCCAAAAACCCTAAGGAGTTGATTCGGTCAGTTAATAAAGGTGAGAGAGGAGTTTCTGATGTCAAACTTCTTGGTAATATTCCGATGCCAAAGCGTTCGGAATTTCAGGGGATTTTCTTGCATGGCTCACCTGGTGCAGGGAAAACCCAAGCAATCATGCGATTACTAGATGAAATTAGGCGTTTAGGGGAGCCTGCCATTATCTATGATAAAGAATGCACCATAAAGCCATACTTTTTTGATGAAGATATAGATATTGAATTAAACCCTGTTTCAACCTTATGTGCTAATTGGGATTCTTGGCTTGAATGCAGTAATCCTATGGAGTGGGGGAGTATCGCAGCATATCAAATGCCTAAGTCAGTTCAAGGTGGTGATCCATTTTGGGTGGATTCAGCACGTACTATTTTTACTAGCATGGCATGGAAGCTTAGGACAAGGGCTGACAGAAGCCCTATTTTATTACTACAAATGCTTTTGACGAGCACGCTTGAAGAAATGCGCGATCTTTTAAAAGGTACTGAGTCTGAGAATCTTGTAAGTCGCGAGATTGAAAAGACGGCTATTTCTATCAAATCTGTACTTGCAACTTATATTAAAGCATGGCGATTCTTAGAGGGACTTGATAAAAGTGGCAAACCTAAATTTTCTATCAAAGAATGGATCAAGACTTCTGTAGAATCAGAAAGCCCTCAAAAAGGGTGGTTGTTTATTACCTCGCGCTCTAAATATCATAAAGAAATAAAACCCCTCATATCATTATGGCTTGGCCTTGCTATGCAAGGTATTCAATCTTTAAAACCAAATACAAATCGACGAATTTGGCTCATTATGGATGAACTTGCAAGCTTACACCGCCTTGAGATGCTATCAGATACCTTGTCTGATATTCGTAAGTTCGGTGGATGTGTTGCTGTTGGCATTCAATCTATTTCCCAGCTTGAGTTTCTATATGGTAATCATGAAGCACATGCTATTACTGATTTATTAAATACTAGTCTTTATTTTAGAAGCCCAAAATCAAGAGTTGCTAAATGGGTATCTGAAGATCTGGGCGAGCATTTGTTAGATGAGGTGCGTGAAAGTCAGTCTTATGGGCCTAATACGGTAAGAGATGGCAATACTATCACGACCCAAAGGGTTATCCGTAAAACAGTGGATTCTGGAGAGATCATGACAATGGAGGATTTAGA
>JACCDN010466035.1_pt1 | contig 11171 bp, 10 predicted proteins | sample 7441691 | NCBI WGS metagenome assembly JACCDN01 (sample SAMN15323439, study PRJNA562643) | freshwater metagenome | isolation source: river surface water | place: USA:Blue River Watershed | collected 2017-08-16
CCATGCCAATCGATGCTGCAACTTTCTCAATACGTTCGTAGAGAGCTGCAGATGATGAAGGTTGAAGTGGTGGTCGATTAATTCCGCCAGTAACTTCGATGCGAGCACCAGGATTTACTGGAGCAATAGTTGTGATTGCAGCATGGACTCGCTCGAGCTCGGCAGTGGAGAAAGAGCGTGCATCAATTTCTAGAACTGCGTGATCAGGAACTGTATTTGTAGTTTTGCCAGACTGGAGAACGGTCGGCACAACAGTTGTTCCATGCTCTGGATTCTCTAATGCGGCAAGGCTAAGAATCACGTGGGCAATCTCGGTTGTGGCGTTGACGCCTTTTTCAGGTTCTAGACCTGCGTGCGATGCCAGACCGTGCACATGTACTTGGTACATCGATGTTCCCTTGCGACCGGTCTTCACCTTTCCATCAAGGGATGCTTCAAGAACTAAAACAGCTTTGGAATTTTCTGCCAGCTCAACAATGAGTTTGCGAGATGCATGGCTACCTGTCTCTTCATCAGTTGTTGCAACGAGTGCTACTGAACCTTCAATACCTTTAAGTGCGTAAAGCGCCTGCAAGAATCCAGCCTTCATATCAAAGACGCCAGGGCCGCGAACCACATCACCATTTACTTCCCACAGTGGTTGATATGAACCATGTGGCCAGACGGTGTCGAGGTGAGCAAGGAGAACTACCTCAGGATTTTGTGCACCCCACCAGAAGACGGGGCGACCTTCAACTTCTTTGATCTCAGCAGGTGTACCAAGGACACGTGTTGCGATATCACTTGCTAAGCGAACAACGCTGCGGCAGGCATCAATATCTTCAGTGGGGGATTCACAACGAACGAGTGCTTCTAGGGCTGCCAACATAGGTGTAAGTCTGCCGTATTCACTTGGATTCTGGCTTGTCATAACGATGCTACCCCCGTAATTCGAGCGATTCTAAAGGTGGTGATCTCACCTGTTGCATGATCTCGCGCAAGGAGAGATCCAGCAGAGAGCTTGAGCGGATCGATGATGCGGTGAGAGATCAACCCATTGTTATCGGCATAGCCAATCGATAAAGATTTATCTGGTGAATGCGTCAGATGGTGGCTCAACAGTTCGAGAGTTTCATTTGCAGTTGTGCGTGGAAGTTCGCCGAGGGCAGATGCGGTGATGTTACGCAAGGTGCTCTGACGATGGCTGGATTTCTCTCCAGTACGCAATGTGCGAAGTGCACCTGAGAGTGCAATCTCATCAGGAATTTCGATCTCGCCAACAATACGTGGAGGTCGAGCCTTTGTCTGTGCGCGCATGATCCGCGGACCTGTAAGGAGAATTCCCTTGGAATCTTCAACGGCAGGAAGGTAACCCGCATTCCGCAGGATATTTACAGCATCATCGACTTCAAGATCAGAGATGATTACTTCAGGAGCGATCTTTCTAAAGCCAAGACCCTCAAGTTTCTTATCGCCAATAATTGATGCGATCACAGATTGATCTTCGCAGCGAATAAATGAGGTCGTTGCACCGATACGTAACTTTCCATGCTTCTTCGCAACATCTGCAATCAAATACTCCAGTGGCTGTGGCATCGGAGTCTTCGAGGTTGCCTTAAGGAATTTAATAATCTCATCGCCTGTCTTGCCATGATCTAACGCTCTACGGATCGTTGCATCGGTAAAGCGGAATACGGTGGCTCCGCCTCGTGATTCCACATCGGCAAGGAGTGCCATCTCCTGCGCAATGTTCTGCGCCAAAGGTCCTGGTGCAATTGCGGTGTTATCACTCTGTATAAGTATGTGATCGACCTCATCCGGCAAATCAACATCGATGCGCGCCAGATCTTCTCCAGCCAGTAGTGCTAATCCGTAATCAGAGATCACGCCTTGGCCTGTGACTCCAAGCCATTCCGCTTCACGGAGAGTAAAAGAGATGTAATTGGCTGGAATTCCGCCGGTGCGCTTTGCTGGGCGCTGCCAATGAGCTGCGGCGATCAGCGAATCTTCAGTCACCGCCCCGGCCTGGTTCTCTTTCAGTAGCGAAAGGGTCAGCGAGCGAATAGATGCCGCATTTACGCGATCTAGTTCGGGGCCAAGGGGCGCAATATTTTTAGAACTCTCGTTACCAACTAGGCCACTTACACGTGAAGTGTTCAACCAAGCAGATACCAATGTGGCCCACTTTGCTGAAGGGCGTTGGGTAAGCCAGATATCAAATTGCGTTGTTGGCAAGATGCGATCGTCAGGATCAATTGTAAGAAGTGTGCTGACATAGGAAAGCTCTGCAACAAATGCTGCGCAATTTTCATCTACACCTAAGTGCAGCGCTAGAGCTTTAAGGTCACGGACACCAAGACCGCCAGATCGAAGCGCAGTAGGTGGCTCTTGTGCCCAGAAGTTAAGAACCTCTTCAACCCAACGTAAGAAGGTGGTGATGTTGGCAATGGCTGCACGATTGACATTGATCTTATCTTTTACCGCAAATGAGTAAGAGATCTCTGGTTGGTTAATCTTCTGCTCTTTATGAATCTTTCCACCGCGCAGAGCGATGGCAACTTCTCGTGGCATAACAACAATTGTTTGGCTGTAGGGAATAAGGAATCCCTCTTCTAGACACCACTGAACACCAGCACCTGGCTTCTTAATATCTCCCACACTTCCACGAGGAGGGCCCCAGATCATCGCATCTAAAATTTTCTTTGCCGCAGCCGGTGCATCGCTAAGCTTCTTGAGGTTTAGCTTTGCCATCGATGGTGGACCAAGCTGGGCAACTTCGTTACCGAGGATTTCACGCAATGTTGTCGGCATACGTAATCCATCGTGTGCAGGATAGATAAGTCCTCGCTCGACAAGTCCTGGAATGACAAATAACGCTGGCTTATCGGTAAGGCCAGCAATAGTTTTTTCGGTAAATGGCTCGGCTGCAACAGCGCACGCTTCAAGAACTTGGAATTGCCAGGTATTGAGCCCATCAATTGCTCGAGCAAGAGAAGGTGCAGATGATGCGCGAACAGCAAGGCTTGCCATATCTGGCGGCACCGGCGCAATTAAATCTGGGCGATGTGAAAAGAGTTGTAAAAGGCCAGCATCATCTAACCCACGTAGGTAGTCGGCAAATGATCGAATTTCCATAACCTGCCTACATTAATGCAGAAAGGGCTCTTACGTTAAATCAGTTTCTACTTTGAGCGGCGACGCGGTGTAATCAGCGCTGCGATGGATGCAAGGCGAGAGATCGCAGGGCCTAGGAAGCGGTTGATCTTGCGAGCTCTGCGGAAATCGTGGATCGGCCATTTTTCGCGCGTTGCCCAGATACGTAACTTGGCATCAGGATTGATGACGGATGGATAGCCAACTGCTTCAAGAAGTGGAAGATCATTGTGGCTATCTGAGTAAGAGAAACAATGTGAAAGATCGAAACCCCTCTCATCTGCAATCTTCTTGAGCGCAACTGCTTTCTCGCGACCATGGAGCAACGGTCCATTCATCTCACCGGTGTATACGCCGTCTGCGATCGCTGCCTTACTACCAATGGCACCAGTAAAGCCAAGATTCTTTGCAATCAACGTTGCCATATCTTCTGGTGCTGCAGTTACCAACCAGACTTCAACGCCATCACGTAAATGTTGTTGTGCAATCTCAATTGTTCCGTGCCAGAGAGCAGGAGATACATATTCATCATAAATTTCCTGTGCTAGATTTTGAATATCTTGGACATTATGTCCACCAATAAAGCTTGTGGCGGCATTTTGAAATTTAATAATTTCTTCTTGTTTTTCAGTTCCCGTTAATCTAAATCTCAGATTGGCTAGAACAAAGCGAGAAATATCGGCCTTGGTGAAGTAGCCGCGCTGGTACATCCCGCGGCCCAGGAAGTAGAGAGAAGAACCACGGATGAGTGTGTTATCTACATCAAAGAACGCGGCTCTCTTCTGCTCGAGTGCCATGGCCTAACCATAGCGAAGGCATCTGATTTACCCCTTTATAGTTAGGCCTATGAGCAATAGCGTCCACGTGATCCGCCATGGCGAAGTCCATAATCCAGAGAAGATTCTCTACGGTCGCCAGCCCGGCTGGAGACTTTCAGATCGCGGTCAAGAGATGGCGAGCGTTCTTGGTCAGTGGTCAAAGGGCATCAACCTTGGCGCACTTCATGTCTCACCTCTTCAACGAGCGCAAGAGACGGCAGCGCCAATCGCCGCAGCACATTCACTTTCTATTACTACCGATGAACGTCTGATCGAAGCTGCAAACATCTTTGAAGGTAAACCATTTGGCATTGGAGATGGCGTCCTGCGCCATCCATCCGCATGGAAGCATCTCTGGAATCCCTGGAAACCATCATGGGGCGAGCCATATGTCGAGCAGATCAACCGCATGCTCGCTGCAATCTTTGCAGCACAGAAAGCTGCAGGAGATAAAGATGCAATCTGCGTATCGCACCAATTACCTATTTGGATTCTGCGCAGCGCCATCGAAGGCCGTCGCTTGATTCATGATCCAAGAAAACGCGAATGCACACTTGCATCAGTAACAAGTATTCACTTTGACGACAATGGTGAAATCATCGGAACTTCATACTCAGAACCTGCAGCACATCTTTTACCAGAAGTACCAAAGAAAAAATAATGTTTCGAATTAAGTCTGCCTTAGCTCTCTCGCTATCGGTCTTACTGCTTGCCGGATGTTCTGGTGGCGGAAGCTCGACAGCAGAAGAGAGCTTTGTCGTCGGTAGCGGCGTGCAGACTTTCATTAAGAAAGATGCACGAGTTAAGGCACCTGATCTAAGCGGCATGACCTTGACCGGCGTTAATTACACCCGTGAACCTGGAAAAGTTGCCGTTGTAAATGTCTGGGCTTCATGGTGCTCACCATGTCGAGCAGAGGCTGCAACGCTTGTCGCTTTGTCAGAGAAATATCCTGATGTGCAATTTATCGGAATCCTCACCCGCGATAACTTGGTAAATGCAGAAGCCTTCGTTCGCGCCCGCAAAATCACCTATCCCACGCTGATAGATGATGCTCTTCTCATTGGCTTTAAGGGCTCACTTCCCGCAAATGCAATTCCCTCAACGATTGTTATCGATAGCGATGGCTATGTAGCAGCACGCATTTCAGGGATTGTGACAATTGGTTCTTTGGGTTCTCTGATTGAGCGAGTGCAAAACTCATGAGCGAATTTATCGTCAATAATCTCTTTGATGGCTTCATCCTTCTTGCGCTACCCCTTTCGATACTTGCAGGGTTGATCTCATTTGCATCCCCGTGCGTACTGCCATTAGTTCCGGGTTACCTCTCTTATGCGGCCGGGTATTCACAATCACGCGGTCGAGTGCTTCTTGGATCGATTCTCTTTGTCTTCGGATTCTCACTTCTCTTTATCTCATATGGCGTTCTCTTCGGCGGACTAGGTGCCCGCATTGCAGTACATGAAGAGATGATTACCCACCTTCTGGGATTTTTCACTATTGCACTCGGTGCAATCTTCGCTGGTGCTTTTCCCATGATGCCAACTGTGCGTCCCAGAATTTCAACAACAGGCGGGCTAATCGGAGCACCGATTCTCGGCTTCCTCTTTGGTATCGGTTGGACACCATGCATTGGACCTGCACTTGCAACTGTGCAGACATTGGCCTTTAGCGAGTCGAGCGCTTTCCGCGGTGCGATCTTGTCACTTGGTTACTGCATCGGTCTAGGTCTGCCATTTATCGCAACCGGTTTATTCTTTGATCGTTCAGAGAAGCTAAGAAAGTTCTTAACTCGCAATGGACGTGTAATCTCAATGATCGGTGGCATCATGCTCATTGTCATCGGCCTACTCCAAGTAACAGGTATCTGGAACTCTTTGATGATCGATCTACGTTCTGTCATTAGTGAATTTGCGCCGGTGATCTAACAATGACAAATAATCAGGTGGAGATTCCAGAGATCGGTGCCCGTGGTCTAGCGCGCTTTGCTTGGCGTCAGCTGACCAGCATGCGTACAGCGCTCATTCTCTTGATGATGCTAGGGCTAGCAGCAATTCCTGGCTCACTTCTACCGCAGCGCAATCAAAACCCGATGGCTGTCCGTGCCTACTTTGCAGATCGCCCAACACTTGCTCAATGGATTGATCGCATTGGAGGTTTTGATGTCTATGCCTCATCATGGTTTAGCGCGATCTATATCTTGCTCTTTATCTCGCTGATCGGTTGCGTACTACCTCGCACCGTTGAACACTTCAAAGCGATGCGCGCACTGCCACCGCAGACACCGAAGAACCTTGAGAGGTTAGAGGCCCATCACTCTTTCTCTGGAGATGGCAGCGAGTTAGAGCGAGCAGAGAAGTGGCTACGTAAGAAGCGATTCCGCCTTCGCATACAAGATGGCTCAATCTCAGCCGAGAAGGGTTACTTGCGTGAATCCGGAAACCTTCTCTTCCATCTCTCACTGATTCTGATACTTATCGGAGTAAGTGTTGGCTCACTCTTTGGAATGCGTGGCGATGCCATCATCACAACGGGAGAGCGATTTATCAATCTTGCTACAAGCTATGACTCAGTGACCTTTGGAAAGGTCACCAATGAGACATCACTTAATACCTTCTCGATCACACTCGATAAGTTCGTTGGAAAATATGATCCGGCAACAAATATCCCACTGGATTACTCGGCCTATGTCACCACCATTGATGAAGAAGGTAAGCAGAGCGAACAAGTAATTAAGGTAAATAGCCCACTTACCTTTGGAACTACCCGCGTATATCTACAGGCAAATGGCTATTCACCATTTGTGACTGTCAGAGATGAAAACGGAAACGTGACATTCCAAGGCGCAGTTCCGTTCTTGCCACAAGATTCAAACCTTCGCTCGATCGGTTCTATTAAAGTTCCAGAGAGCACCCCACAACTTGGTTTTGTCTCATCCTTCGTGCCGACATATCAGCGCGATCCCAAGTTAGGTGCAGTCTCTGTCTACCCAGAGTTACTTGAACCGAAATTACTCTTCTCAATCTGGGAAGGTGATCTAGGTCTAGATACAGGCGTTCCGCAATCTATTTACAAAATAGATACAACAGATATGACTCGTATCGCTTTAGATTCACTTGCTCCAGGAGAAAGTTATAGTTTTAACGGCGGCAGCATCACCTTCGAAAAGGTAGAGCCATGGATCAATCTGCAGATCGTCAGAGATCCCGGAAAGAGCTATTCACTCATCGGCGGTATTCTTGCGCTACTTGGATTGCTCGCTTCTCTCTTCGGTCGTCGTAGACGTATCTGGATTAAAGCGGGCGAAGGCGGAGAAGTTCAGGTGGCAGGTCTGGCAAAGACAAATGCCGCAGCTCTAGAGATTGAGATCGCTCACTTCGTGAGTGCGATTAAGGGAGAGAAGTAATGCAGACAACGTGGGCTTATATCTCCAACAACTTTATCTATAGCGCCATGGGCGTCTTTGCTCTCTCATTCTTTGCCCACGCATTTGAAACTGCCTGGGCGGTCAAGGTACCTGCTGAAGGAACAAAGGCGCGTACTTTGGATTACGGAAAGGCTGAAAAAGCAGCACGCATCGCAACAGCGTTGATGCTCCTTGGATTCATTCTCCTCTTTGTCGCAGTTGTCGCCCGCGGACTATCAAATGGCCATGTCCCTTGGGGCAATATGTATGAGTTCTCAATTACCGGAGCACTGGCCTTTACCGGTGCCTATCTTGCAGCTCTACGTAAATACGATCTGCGCTGGCTCGGTCTCTTTATCTCGCTCGCTGTTCTCTTAACTTTAGGTACCGCAATTACATTGCTCTACCGCGATAGCGCACCACTAGTTCCTGCACTTAAATCAACATGGCTTGTTATCCATGTGATCGCAGCGATTATCTCTGGTGGAGTCTTCTTACTTTCCAACGTAATTGCCGGTGCTTATCTCTACCTTGATTCACGCGAACGTGGAGTTGGTCGCCCTGGATGGGCAACACGACTTCCATCACTTGAAGTTCTCGATCAACTTTCCTATCGCTTAGTTGCCTTTGTCTTTCCATTGTGGACCTTCTCAGTTATCGCCGGTGCGATCTGGGCAGAGAGCGCATGGGGTCGTTATTGGGGATGGGATCCAAAAGAGACCTGGGCATTTATTACCTGGGTTGCCTACGCTGCCTATCTCCACGCCCGCGTAACAGTTGGTTGGAAGGGACGTCGTGCTGCATGGCTCTGTCTCTTTGCCGGATCGACATTCTTATTTAACTACGTCTATGTCAACGTATGGGGAACAGGTAAGCACACCTATTCAGGGCTCTAGGAGAATTTTTGGGCTCGTGAATTCGCTTTTTTCGACTAAAATTATTCTATGAAACTTTCCAACTTCAAGAAAGTCTCTATCTTCTTGATCTGTTTGATTACGGTCTCCAATATTCAATGGTTTTCGGCAAATGCCGAGGAGAACACAGCAAGTACATCCTCTTCGTCGCTCACTGAAATAGCTTTTGTTGATCCGCCGGTAGATTTTCGATCCTTTTTCGCACCGGAAGGGCAAATTTGCCAGGGCTCATCCTGCGATTGGCGTGCTTCAAAATCGGGACATGGGTTTATTGATTACCCTCGATGCGAAAAAGCTACAGATACGAACTGTATCCGTTCGATAGAACATTCAATCAAAAATTCAGAATATGCTCGTATGGATTTCTTTGCGGAAATCAACTGGAGCAAGATAAATATCAATAGCACTAACTTGCAAATGACAGGCGGCGCGCCTTCGATCTGGACTTCACGCGATGAAAACGGGAATATAAAGTATTTTCTTGTAAAGATATTTAGTGGGTTTGGCTGGTCGAGCTTGAGAAATGCAGGCGAGCCGTTTCTAGATAAAATCGAGATGCGTATTTTGCCTGTAACACTTAGTGGATTTGATCGATTCGATAATCTCACTAGATTTTATTGCATCGATAGCGGAATAACCAATTGTTTTAAAGAGATTGATTTTGAGACAGACTCAAGAATCCGCGTTACCGTCAACACTCCGACGTCCCTAGGTGGATTCTTCATGGGACGAATTGCTGATCCGGTTGTGAATCAGAATATTAATTCTGACACTGGGCAGAATGAGATTCAGCTTGCAGCAGCCCCAGTTCGAGTTCCGCTTATTTCCATAAAGATTCCTGAAACCGCAACGATCCCTGCAAATTTGAATCTCATAAGGAAGGGTGAAGTAAACCGATATCCATCTTACGATGGTGGTTGGAATGAATATTTTGATTTTGCAAGTAAATTTACGGATGATCGAGTGAGTAAATACTCAACTCAATGGAGTGTCTATGCAATTAGCCCTGTTCTCTCTAGTTATTGGGGTTGTCAACGGTCAGTGAACGGATTCATTGGGACAGGAACCACAAACGCAATGCGCTACGACTTCAACCCACCTGCCTTTAGCGACGGCGCTTTTACGTTCAAACTCTCGGGTTTGCACTTTCAACCGAATGGAGTCAACTTAGAGTTGGGCCAATATGAACTTGTACTCAATTCAGAGTTCGCTAAATGCCTCTATAAAACTACAAATGTGCCGTTAGTTGCTAAGGTCGAAATCACGAGCGCAAATGGTGAGAAAAACATCACGACTACCACCTCACAAGAACGAGACGGTTGGTTTAAATTACAGATTGCGGCATTAACTTTTAGCACGAAAACCATTAAAGTTTCTCTTGCCCCAGAAGAGCCAAAGGTCATTGCGCCAACCCCAGAAGAGCCAAAGGTCATTGCGCCAACTCCAAAACCAACAAAGATCATTGAATGTAAAAAAGGAAGTCAGATCAAAAAAATTAAGGCAGTAAAGCCTGCCTGTCCCAAGGGTTGGAAATTAGTAAAGAAAAATTAAAGCTTACGTAAGAAATCTGGGTCGTCATCTGGCGGTAAGATGCGACGCTTAGGACCCTTCTTAAATCCTCCACCGTTTCCACGGTTACGCCCTGCGATGAAATATGCAATTGCACCAAATGCCTGAGTAAATAGGATGACAAGAAGCCAACCCCACTTAGGTAGATTCTTAATCTGGGTTTCATCTTTCATTGCGCAATCAATAAATGCATAGAGAGGTAGCGCTGTCAGCGCGATGAAGCCAAGAACTCTGAGCATGGGCCAATCCTAGCCGTTAAAGAATAAGTGCGAGAGATAGGGCCAAGCTAAAGAACATCTGGAGCTTTCCAGTTTTGCCCAGCAGCGAGATCAGCGCCGCGCCCTCAATGCCCGACCAGAGCGATCGCAGAATCGATATTGATAGGGGGAGGGTGGCTAGCGTGAGCAATGTCCAAGGAGTACCAAAACCTGCCGTCAGAAAATATGGCGCAACTACCAGTGTGCTAAAGAGCAAGCGAGATCGGCGGTCACCAATACGTACAGCCAGAGTTCTCTTTCCGACAACCTCATCCTTTGCGCGATCGCGGATGTTATTGATCACCAAGATGGCGCATGCAAGAAAACCAACAATCGTTCCAGCCAGAATTGATTGCGCCGTAATCTCATCTGTCTGCACGTAGAAGGTTCCGACAGTTGCAACTAACCCAAAGAAGATAAATACAAAGATCTCACCGAGTCCTAGGTAACCATAGGGATTCTTTCCGCCGGTATAGCCCCATGCGGCAGCAATCGAAAGTAGACCAACTGCAATCAACCACCATGAAGATGAGATTGCTAGAGCTAGACCGGCAACTGCAGCGACCCCAAATGAGATGAAGGCAGCGCTCTTTACCTGTGCAGGAGTTGCTAGCCCACCTGCAGTAATACGAAGTGGTCCGATGCGATCGTTATCCGTTCCACGAATTCCATCTGAGTAGTCATTTGCATAATTAACACCGATTTGAAGTGCCAGGCTTACAGTCAGAGCCAGCAGCGCTGCGATCGTATTCGACTCTTTATCGGCAAGAGATGTAGCAACCACAACCGGTGCGATAGCTGCCGGCAATGTGCGCGGACGTGCACCGGCAATCCACACTGCAGCTTTAGCCATGAAATTCATCCTTTGCGCGCTCGATGATGCTTAATCTATCGATCTTACCGATTCCCATCGAAGGCAGCTGCGAATAGGTAAGGAGCTGCTTTGGCTTAGCAAAGTCGCCAATTGCTGTACTAAGAAGAGCGCTTATCTGATCTAACGATGGATGAACTGATCCGGCTACTGCGATAACAAGTCTTTGGCCCCACTGGGCATCTTCAACTGCAACAGCTGTCC
>JACCDN010124702.1_pt1 | contig 11170 bp, 1 predicted proteins | sample 7441691 | NCBI WGS metagenome assembly JACCDN01 (sample SAMN15323439, study PRJNA562643) | freshwater metagenome | isolation source: river surface water | place: USA:Blue River Watershed | collected 2017-08-16
ATTACAACTATTTCTCTTGCTACTGGTCTGTCCGTTGCAGAAATTAACAAGCTTAAATCTTAATCTCTCGTTTTATCATCCGCGCTGTAAAACTCGGTCATTAATGAGGGAGATATAAAGCACGGATGATAAACATAGAAAATAGTATATTTAGCACTCAGAAACGCTGCTAAAAAGGCTCTGTCCAACTAAGTGTGTAAATTGCTAAAATAGGCACTTAAATTCTACCCTCAAATTTTATTAAAAAATGAGCCATAGCTTCCCCCCAATTTTGAATTGGTATAGTCCATTTTCGCGTAAATAGTAGTCTATTGTCAAGTACAAACTCTTAAAAACAGAATCATCGCTAGGGAAAACTGCTTACCTTAACTTCAATTGTTAAACTTATGTACAGTCCATTGATGAGCTGTCACAAATTGTTGTTTTGTTATGTAACGACTTGTTTTTGAGTAAGTGGTGCCACTCACTAGTAGTAATTCTGCGGCTTCTATTCTCTACAACGTTATCTTTATGCAGCTCCTCATATACCTTAGGATATCTACCGTTGCTTTGCTCAAAATGAATTTTGCTAGCAAAATGTAATCCTATTTTACAGCTCTGTCTAACTTGGTGCTGAGTCATAGGGTAGTTTCCAACATTAAAATTTCCCTCAAACAGGTTAGTAGTGCTGCTCTTTGGCGTGTATTTCTTAGCAAGGGAATGGGTATTTTTATAATCATCCCATTTTTTTAAAAGCTTATCCCAATCATGTTGAGGTATATGAGTTGGTTTTTCTCTTTTGTTAAAATTATCAATTGTAGTAATATAAGGCGTATCTACGTCCATTGCATTAGGATTGTTTCTAATAGCTTCTTCTGCTTCCATATCTTCCTTAATTAACTTTTGTAGTAACTCATTTCTAGGACCTGCATATCCATATACTAGTGTTGGTCGGAGATCTGGGTTCTTTGCTCCCCCCATAGCTAACCTATCTTTTTTAAATTTCTCTAGCATTCTAATATCAGCCGCTTGATTAGCAACTTTGGCTATATTACTTTTCATATGCTCTACGGTACCTTGTCTTAATTCCGCGGGATTTTTGCCTGTTTGTGCGCCTACTACGTTAAACAAGCAGTTATTTTTACCGGTTCCAGGGGATTCCTTACCGCCAAGTTCAGTCCAATGGCCCGATGGGTTATCTTTAGTCGGCTTGTGATGCTGAGCCTTTATAGGCTCCCCTTTTTTATTGTCTCCAATAGTATATAACCATTTCCCCTTTTCGTCATAAACTGCTATTGGTCTTCCGGTTTGATCACTTAAAGCACCTAAATGCGGTAACCCCGCTTCACCGTCTTTTTCTAAATTTTCAATTATTTTATCGGCTTCTTCGCGGCATCCTTTAGCTATCTGATCTAAACCGGCTTTAAATTGTTTTGGTACTCTATTATCTTTATCTCCACTTTGCAGGAACTGGACCCTTCGTTCTGCGTCATATACTGCCATTTGTTCTTGTAAACTTTTATCAATACCTTTAGTTAGTTTACCGATACCCCAATTAACTGCTGCTCTAGTTGCAGGCTGAATCAAGTTTTGTTGGATTATGTTACTCATATTAGCTGACACTGAAACTGAAAATTCAGAGCATAGTCTCATTTGGGAATTCTCCCATGATTCGGTTTTATCTTTTTTTATTTGACTAGCCTTTTCTTTCCCTTTAGATAAATCTATATCTCCTTTGCTTGTTTCAGGTGCTGAGCTTGTTTGAGAAATTGAAGATTGTTGCTTTTCTTTTGTCTTTTGAGTAACACTTGTCGTATCTTTTTGCTGCTGATCCTCACGTGCTTTGGCTAGTCCTTTTTCAATATCACCCTTATTACTTGCGTATATTTCATCAATCCGCTTACCTAATTTTTCTTTAAATTCATCAACAAATTTGCCTAAATCGACTAAAGCTTTTGTTACCTCAGCAGTTTGCATTAAAGCAGAAAATCCTGGTATTTTATTAGATGCTACCCCTTTAGCGATACCTTCTGCTATAGTTAATAACGGATTAGGGTTACCTGAATCCGGATGTAATATTTTATTAGCTTCTTCCCTAATTAGGTTTTCATAAGTTTTGTTTCCGCTTTGAATATCATATTCAAGCATTTGTTTTACGTTGCCTTTACTAAGCAAAAAATCTTGAATAGGTTTTTTAACCCTTTTAGCTATTTCCTCTTGTATGTTTGGCATTATAGCTTTATTTACACCGTAATTAACAAGCTCGTTAGTGATCTCTTTAGCAACTCCTTTAGCAATACTTGTTCCGATCGCTTTAGCAGCTAGCTTCCATCCTTCTTTAACTGATGCACTTACCCCTTTAGCTACTACAGAGCCGATTTGTTTTACTCCTGCTACAACCGTTTTGGCTGCTGCTTTTAATGCACCAAGACCTGCGCATACAATCGATACGGTAAAGCTTATCGCTTTTTGAATGCCCCACGATTCCCAGCTAAAATCACGGTTTATTATCCCGTCCTTAACCGCTGTTATTAAATCTCCTACTCCTTCCGTAATTAATCCTATACCGAAACTAGTTGCAGCTCCAAGGGAAAATACTGCTATAGCAGACCCGGCAACAACTTGAGCTAGACCTAATAAACCGACTCCTATTACGGATGCCCAATCTATCGGTACTATTTCCGTTAACTTAAAGGTCTGAGAAAAACCATGGCTTATATTTTCTCCAATTTCCTCATTATATTTACCTCTTTCTTCTTCAGGTAACGATTCGGCTAAAGGCTTAAATTCAATTTTTATATCCCTACCTTTTCCTTTTGCCGTACCTATTACGCCTTTTTCTATTTCATCCTTATTCGGTATATCATCAATAGCTTTTATTGATTTATTTAATTGGTTTTTATTTTCTTTTAGTTGTTTTTCTTGCTCTTGTAACCTATTAATTTCTTCAAGATTTTTATCTTTTGCCATCTGAAGCAAAGTTAATTCTGAAACGGTTCTTGCTATTTGCTCATCAATGCCTTTTAGTTGCTTTTCTAAACCGTCTTTCTGGTTTTTATGATAATTTATTCCTAATCCTAAAGCATTCTCAATAGAGCTCTTTTGAATATTATATAAATTAATTTTATGCATTACCTGTTCTGATAGTACTTCACCGTCAGAAGCTTTTTGGATTATATGAAGCATCGGCTCTAACTTTTCTTCTATTAAGCTTTTTGCTTGGCGTAAGTCATCTATAGCCATTTCTATATTGCTACCGGTACTACCTGAATCTTCGCCGTATTTAGCTAAAATAGCGCACGCCCTGTTATAATAGCCGTTAACCGCAAAATCTCGGTCTAATTTTATAGCTCTTGAATATTCTTTTATTGCTTCATCATATTTATTATCTTTTAGCAATTTGTTCCCTATTAAAATATGATAATAAGGATTTTGTATTAATTCTTCTTTCTCTTTATTTGATAATATTTTTTTACAAAAATCTTCATTAAAAAACTCTAAACATTTTTTTTCAGTCTTATCTTCTAAAAACTTTTCTCTCGTTTTAAGCCATATACCAAACCTTTCCTCTACAGCTTTAGATATATTAGTCTCAGTAGAGAGATTACCGCATAGTTTACAAAATTCATGGAAAATCTTATCTTTTGTTATTACCTTTTCCATTTCACCTTTTGCTCTAGTTAATGAATCTTCTTCTTTCTTATTCCTGATTTCTTTTAATTGTACTATTTCGGCTCTTGTTCTGTTAAAGTTATCGGATGCCTGAAGATGCTCAGTATTCATTACTAACTGGGCCGTACCTTTATTACCCGTCCTGGAAGTTCTACCCACATTCTGTTGTTCTACCCTCTCATTACTAGGTAAGAAAGTAACACATACATGCAGACCGCCGTTCTCCTCGATTTTATTATCCAGTTTAATATCAGTTCCGCGGCCGGCTATGTTAGTAGCTATTATTATCTCGCCGGATTTAAGTTTTTCATTTAGTACATTAGCGTCTTCCCCTGTTTTATAGATTTTTATTTTTCCTTTATCATAACCGCTTTTTTCTAATAACTCCTTTATCTTATCAACCTCTTCTATATATCTGGTTATTACTAATGCCCCCCTACCGTTATTAAGCTTATTTAACGAGCTTTGAACAATATTATCGTACCATTTATCCTTATTATCGGTAATTATTGCAGGTAGTTCTTGATATTGCTTCTGCCGAAAAGGCGGAATAACTACACTATCGACATTATAGACTTCAGATAATAGGTTCCTGGCTTTAGCACTACCTAAAGTGCCGGTTAAACCATAAATATTTTCTTTATAACGCTTAAAAAATTCTATATTTGAAATGTAATTCGTAGTTAAGCTTTCTGCCGTTATCTTTGCTCCGTGCTTTATTTGCAGAAATTGATGTAACCCGTCGCTCCAATTCATATTCGATTGGACTATCCCGGTATTACTAGCGTCAACAGGCATTATTTTCTTATTCTTAATTATGTAATGCTTGTTTTCTTCAAACCTATATTTAGCTTGTATTGCACTTTTAATCCATTTCGGTAATTGTACCTGTAAAACAAAGTCTCTTAAGTGTTTTGGAATATCTATTTTTGGATATTCCTCTGAAAATTTATCTTTATCAGGTAAATCTTTATCTATTTTACTAATAAAATCTTCATCCCTTAGCATCTTTCTAATATGAGATTCCGTACTTTTAGTAATAAAATCTTCTTTGCTACCCTCTATTGGATAATAAGTAATTTCCGTGCTCGGTAAAATTTTCCCTGATCCATCTACCGTGTTACTTTCATCTTTAATATAAGCTATACCGTCTTTTTCCTCGATAGAGCCTGCAATGCCCCCTACTTGTATCCATATTGCAGCAAGTAATGCCTCTAAATTTTCCATACCGGGCATAGAAGACGATAACATTACTATATGGTTCTTACCGTCAATGAGCATGCTATCAACCTCATCTACTATCGCAACACCGAACGATCTACCGCTTCTTGTACCTAATTTACTATACTCGTCCCTTAAAATATCGCCTTGAAAATCTCCGGCAGCTCCATATACTATATCTGCCCCATAGCTTTCTTTTTTTGCTTGTTCATCTACGCAGTTATGGGCAACGGTAAGCCCTAAAGAACTATAGAAATTTCTTAATTCCTCAGTTTGTGGTTTTGCCAGTTCAGAAGAGCTAGTGATAATATCAACTTTATTTCCTTCTAATGTATTTCCTTCTAATGCTTTAATTGCAGCAAGCATTGCAACTATAGTTGTTTTTCCTTCTCCGGTATTAATCTGAGCTAAGCGTCCCTTTCCTTCAGAATTATTTAACATTATTAGTAAAGATAATAACTGTATATCCCTAGGCGGAAATTTCTTGTCTAGTTCTACGGCTCTTTTAATTACTGCTATTTTTTCATATCGCGTAACCTTAGGGTCTTTTGTTCCCTTAACCTGCTTCGACCATTCTTTTAAATCCTCTACGGTCCAATCTTGGATATTACGCTTATCTAAAAATAAAGCAGATTTACTCTTATAGCCTTCAATTATTTTACCGTAATCCGAGGCTAATCCTTTTAAATATTCAATTCCTGCTTTTTCATTTAACCGGATAATTTCTTCAACTAATTGTTCTAAACCTTTATCGTAACTACCGTTAAAGCTTCTTAGAATAGCTATCTTATGTATTTCACGTTGCCGGTCATTAGGACTTAAACTTTTTGAAGTTAAAATATCAATTACTGTTTCTCCTCTATTATTAGATTCATATTCCTTAATTCGATACTCATATAAAATGGATGCAACCTCAATTAGTTGCTTTAAATTATCCTTGCTCCCCTTGTCCTTTAAAATTTCAACTAAGTTAATAATTGACCCTAATTCCCAATCAGCATCCAATAATTTTGCTAGCTTTTTATGCTCATTTGTTATATCAATATCAGGGTAAAATTCTTCTAAGTTATTTTTTATAATTTTTTCTGCAATTAAGCTTTTCCAAGCTTTAATGTCGCTTTCTCCTTCTTTTAGAGATAATAAATCTACCGAGATATCACCGCTAACGTCGTGCATACCGCAAAATTTAAAGAAATCTATTATTTCGTCAATTTTGGCATTTTTCGGAACTATAGATAAAATGTTATCGGTTATTTTTATATTGTTACTAAGTAGTCGGTTTAATTCATCTATATCTTTCTTTTCATATCCTACCCCTTGATTATTTAAGCTTTTTTCTAACCGTATTGATTTTAGCTCGGAAAACCAATTGGATTTATTATTACTAATAACCTTTAAAGCTTTGTCATCCGTACTAGCTAATAACACTAAGTCATTAACTCCGGCAATGTTTAACCCGTATAACGATTGTTTTTCCAATAACCATTCAAACATTTGTTCCGTTGATAAACCGGAATCTAGATCCTTGCTTATCGTCTCCTCTAATAGTCTTAAATTATCGGATAACTCAACAAATAATAATTCGTTATCTGCGCCTACAGTACTAGCTTGATGCAATAACTCGTTCTTTAGTAAATTCCTGCTCCACCTTTGAGGATGAACATTACTAAACATTTCGTTATCAACGTAATTTACATTAGAAAGGGTTTTAACTAAAGAAAATTCATAAAGGTTTCTTAAGGCCTTAGTTCCTGAAATCGATATTTGCTTATTTAATGAGTGTAATAGCGTACTAATCGGCTTTATCTCTTCTTTAAATGTTTTATCCCTTAGCGAAAGCTCATGATATTTAGTAATAAACTCATTTGATAACTCACCGGCCTTTGCAGATCTTTCTAAAGCTGCAAAACTAATTTTCCTAAGGATAGCATTTTCTTTTCCTTCCTCTAAAACAGTGCTTTTTAACACTTCTATAACTTTCTTCGGTATCGAAGAATAATTAAGGGTTTTACGAACCTGGTTACCTAACAGTTTAGCTATAGCAACCCTAGTACCGTAGTCTTGTTTATTATCGCTTAGGTGGCTTGCACATATGTAAAGTGCCTTTTCTGAAAAGCTAGTGTTTTGTGAAGCTATTAATAAAGGATAAATTATATCTTTTGTTGACCCGGTAGGTAGCAAATCTTCTAAGCATTTTATTACGGATCTACTTATTGCTAAACCGTTTTCTAAACCCCACCCTATTATACCGCTCATTGAAGTTAAGCTAACTAACTCGGGCTTAGATTCAGCTAATTTAAGCAGCGTAGCAATTGTACCGTCAAAATTTTGCCAATAATTTGCTCCATGCAATAATATTTTAGTCGCATATTCTTTTGCTTCAGCTTTAGCATTATCTATTTCCAAAACCTTAATTAGAGATTTAACTGTATCACCCGTGCAAACATACCCCTTTCCTACTAAATCGGCTAAAAATTTTAAATTACTAACATAATCAACGGTATCGGAAGGTATAATTGCTTTTATTTTTTGTAGTTCTTTTTCTTTCCACGGGTCAGTTTCTGATTTAATTCTATCGCCTATAGTTTGAAACGACTTTATTAGTTCCTCAATTTCACTATCTAACTTTAAGCCTCGCTCTTCATAATCAATAGGTAAAACCGTATTTAAGGTTTCAAATGCCTTCTGCCTTAGCTGTTTATCGTATTTTATTAGCTTGCCTAGAAGCTTAATAACACTTTGAGAAACAATCTTCTTTTCTTTTATTTCATCAAGTATTTTTTCCCTCTCGTTTAGATTTGATCTCGGATTTTCTAAAATACTTATAAAACTGTTTTTTAATAGATCTAATATCCTTCCTGCTTTCTCATTTCCTCCTTTAGATAAATCCTCAATATCGTTAATAATTGATTTATCAAACCCTTGCTCCCTTTTATCAAGGGCTGCAAGTGCTAATTCTAAAATATCATCCGATAACCCTTCAGCTTTTACATGAGTAAATATACCTTTGATATCGTTAAATTGAATAAAAGAATTACTTATTAAAAATTTACCAGCTCTAATTATGTCCTTATTTAATTTTGGATTAGAGCCAATAGGCTTACTTACAAAGGCCTTCAAATTTTCAATCAGAAAATTAGGTAGCTCTTGAAAATTTGCCTTAGCAATTTCTTCAATAATTGATAGAGCCGTATCGGTATTAGTATTAATGCAATCGTTAATTGCCATAAAGCATTTAAAACTTAACCTTTCTGAATCTTTAACATATTGACTGATTCGTGCTAATAGCTCTTCACCCGGATCATCGCATAGTTTTTCTAATTCAAGGGTTTTTCTTATTTCTTCCTTTAAAGGTTTCGGGTAAGAATTTAGTATCTCTAACGCTTCTTCATAGATTTTCAGGTTATCGGCCGTCAATAAAATTTCATATACGGAATTTAATGAACTATCGCTATTGTCTGTACCTAACCGCTTACATAAGCCTAATATAGAATCTACGTCTTTATTTTGTACCCTATGAATTGTAACCTTATCTAGAAATATTTTAAGTTTTTCTTTAGGAAAACTATCTAATTTACCGTTTACGGTCAGAAGCTTAAGCGATTTGCTAAAACTATCGGAAGATTCTGCTCGTGTTTTTATTTTTTCTATAGTTTTGTCGGATAAAATATAGTTATCTTTCGGTTTCTGTAAAAGCAAATCTATAGCTTTATCAATAACTATCTTTTTATCTACGGATTCTAGAACTTTTACTAATAAACTCGCATCTACTTTATCACCTACTAATTCTAGTGAGTATTCGGCAAATTTGTCTATAGATTCACTTTCTTTTTTTAAAGTGTTTATATAGTCTTTTTTACTCCCTAAAATTGCTTTTTTCTTATTAAAACTATTTAATTGATTTTGAAAAATCTTCGGTAAATCTGATAATAAATCCTGGTCCGACTTAACGCTATTGTCTCTTGCCAATAACTTCTTTAAAATGTATAAACATTCGGCTTTATTATCTATATTTACGTTGTTATCTTTTACAATTTCAGCAATTTTACCGTATATCTCGCCTAAATTTGAAGGAATGTAATCAGGGTCTAAATCCAAGGTAGTTTTTAGAGTGCCGATTGGTTCTTTAACCTTATCGTTTGGCTTTGTTTTTAGGGAAATTGACTTCCAAGGTTTCTCTATTATGTCCTTTAAATACTTTTTATACCCCTCCTCTATATTTTTATAGGCATCTTTTTGTTCGCAAAAATCTACAGATTTTTCAAAATCTTCGATAAACTGGCCTTTATCCTTCTTTAAACCCCTAGCTATAATTTCTATGTTAAGCAACGACATAGGACCGCAACTATTACTGTCTTCCTGTTCCTTGCCGGTATGTTCTATGAATTCTATATTTCCCGGTAGTGCCGATTTAATCTTTTCTTTTAATCGATTTTTATAGCTCTGATATGCCTCTGCTAACCCCTTAGAATCTTTAATTAATATTTTAGTATCGTCTTTTTCTTTAATGATAGCCAATGCTATCCAATGGGTACCACTACAACCTCTTTCTTGGTCGGTACTTTTTCCGCCGATATTATAAGAAATAAATAAAGGCGGTAAAGATTCTTTTATATCTTTAGCCCTTTTTTCCAAAGTGCTCTTAATCGTATCTTCAGTAGCATAATCGATCAGTTGGTCTCTATGATAACCATGTTTAGTAATTACATAGCTACCGTATTTTTTCATCTGATCGCTATCGTACCAACTACCGCTAGTTTGAACAGGCGGTTTTGACGATTCACGTCTTACTTCCCTCTCTTTTTTTCCTATTTCTGAATAACTATTTGACTCCTTATTTTTTGCTTTTTTTAGCCTTTCTTCATAACGGCCTACATCGATCCCTGTTTTACCTTTACTTAGTTCTATTATTTTAGATGCAGCAGCTATTGTTTCCGGTTTAGGATGCTCCGATACTCTTTTTATAATTAAGTCTAACGTTTCTGAGCTGACATCATCCTTTAATAGCTTCTTAGCTAAAAAAATAATAACGTCGTCAGCAATACTTAATTCCGATACAGCTTTTAGACTGTTAACAATCATTGCCGATTCAAGTTTTTCAGGTATTAACTGTACGCTATATTCTAGTAACTTATTTTTAAGGTCTATTGAATCACATGTTTTTAGGCATTTTACTACAAATTCATTAGTTAAAAATCCCAGGTCCAAGACCTGCTTAGATCTATCTTGAAGAGTTTTTAATAAATATAACGTATCAACCTTAAACCGAGCTTCAACACTTTCGTCTTTTAAAATCTGCCCAAGTTTGGTATATATTTTATTAGTTGGCAAATATCTTTTATCACTATCTAAAACTGCTTTTAAGGAAGAGATTGTTTTTTCTAAATCCTCAGATGATTTAAGCGAAACTGATTCAAAATCTTTTTCTATTTCAGTCAATGGTTGTAAAAGTTTTCCTTTATCACTTACTTGCTGAGTGTCTTTACTATTCTCCACTTTAGCTTGAACAGCTTTTGGAGTTCCATAGTAACTCGTAACCGGTGTATTTAATGATGTATTAATTTTTGACATGATATATCCTCCTACTTGTTAAATATCAAATTCTGAACCTAGCAACTCAACACTGCTATAACTTTGTTCTGTAGCCTCCATATCCGCTGATGAATCAGGATACTCTGATGATTGAGCTTCAAAAATCTGTTGTTGTATATTTACTGCAAATTGGTAATCTTTATCTATCTTTAACGACTCTTCGATGGCGTCAAAGGCATCGGATTCTCTACCCAATTTATGTAGTGCTAAAGCTTTACAGGCATAACTTACTTTATTCCCGCTATCTAAAGATATTGCTTCATTTAATTTTTCAAGAGCTGTTTCAAAGGCTGTTTCTTGGTCTTCTTTATCCAATTGATCCTTAGCACAATCAATTAAAACCTCAACTTTACTCTTAATAAAGGTCGCTTTGTCACTAGTATTAAGAGCAATTGCCTCATCATACTTCTTAATGGCTTCGTCATAGTTTTTGTCTGCTTTGAGCTTATTAGCCCACTCGTTTATGGCAGCAGCTTTATCTTTAGTAAAAGTTGCTTTGTCACTAGTATTAAGAGCAATCGCTTCGTCATACTTCTTAATGGCTTCGGTGTAGTTTTTATCTGTTTTAAGCTTATTAGCCCACCCATTTAACGCTGTCGCTTTCTGATTTTTAGCGTATTGATAATCAGGGTTTTTGGTTAAAGCCTGATCTGCGGCAATTATAGCATTATCGTATTGTTTTAACTCGTTTAAAGCACTAGCTTTC
>JACCDN010494208.1_pt1 | contig 11169 bp, 7 predicted proteins | sample 7441691 | NCBI WGS metagenome assembly JACCDN01 (sample SAMN15323439, study PRJNA562643) | freshwater metagenome | isolation source: river surface water | place: USA:Blue River Watershed | collected 2017-08-16
ATGGTTACCATATAACATTATTAGTGATATTATATCTTTATAATATTTAACTAATTTAGAAGAATTAAATTTAAGTAATAATAATATTAGCGATATTACACCTTTACAATATTTAACTAATTTGAAAATATTATTTTTAGATGGTAATAATATTAGTGATATTGCACCTTTACAACATTTAACTATTTTAAACCGTTTAACTTTAAGTATTAAACCATTTATTGTTAAAGAAATTAATCCTAATTCAGAAATTGATGTAGAAATAATTGAACAAGTTTATCAGATTTATACAAAAGATGAAATTGAAGAATATAAAAATAAAGTTAAAGAAAAATATAAATATTATAAATTTATTTAATATAAAATCTTCTTAATAAATAATATTTAAAATTAAAATAATAAAATTTTAAGATTTAGTAAATATACTACGTAATATATCTAAATCTATTGGTTTATATAAATAATCATCAAAATGTCCTTCACGCATATATTTTTCTCTATCTCCATTCATTGCTAGTGCAGTTAATCCAATAATCTTTGGTTTATTTAATGATAGATTATTATTAATTCTAAAATCATATATTTTTTTTCCTGTAGATGGACCATCTAAAATCGGCATTATCATATCTAAAAATATGAAATCATATTTATTATTATTATTAATATAATTATTATAGGCTTTTAATCCATCATCAACTATAACTATATTATTCTCATTTATACCTAAAGTTAATAAACAATTTAATATAACTTTTTGATTGATTAAATTATCTTCAGCTATAAGAATATTAATATTAGTATTAAATATTTTTTCAATAATCATTGATTTTTCTTTTTTAATTTTTTTATTATTGAATGGAGATAATTCTATTAATGATTTTATTAATTTTTTTTCAACTATAGGTTTAGTTAATATAATATTAAATTTATCTGATATATCATCATCACCAGAATTCATAGCAATACATGGAAATTCAATAGAATGTTCTTTGAACATGTCATATATTCTTTCTATAACTTGATTACCATCCATTAATGGCATTCTAATATCAATTAATGCAAAATCAATAGTCTTTAATCTTTTTAAGTTATTTAAATAACTTAATATTGCTTCTTCACCAGAACCTGTTAAATAATAATTCATATCATACATTTCAAGTAAATTACTTAAAGCTATTCTATTATTAATATTATCATCAATAATTAAACATGTTTTTCCTTTTAATAATGCAACATCTAATGTTTCACTTATCGATCTTTCCAACTTGTTAGTAGTATCTTTTACATTAATATTAAATACAAATGTAGAACCATGTATTAATTCATCTACACTACTTGATTCTAAAATCAAATCACCACCCATTAGTTGTGTTAATCTTCGACTAATGATTAAACCTAGTCCAGTTCCATCTGAAATTTTTGTAGTTGAATTGTCAATTTGTCCAAATGGTTTAAATAATTTACTGAAATCTTCTTTAAGAATTCCTATTCCAGTATCAATAACTTTAAATTTAATATTTGATAAATTTACTGTATTAATTAATACAGATTTATCTCCATTAACTGATGATGATTTCCGAACTATATTTTTATTATTATCATATATAATTGTTTTTTCATAATCATTTTTATTATTTAAACTTACTTGAATTTTGATACCACCTTTTTCTGTAAATTTAATAGAATTACTAATTAAATTAATAAGTATTTGTTTTAATCTATTATAATCTGTTTTTATAAAACATGGAACATTATTATCTATTATAATAGATAATTCTAAATTTTTTTCATGTGCTTTTTTTCTCATCATTGTAAAACAATCTTCTATACAACTACGTAATGAAAATTCATTTTCAACTAATGTTATTTTTCCTGCTTCTAATTTACTTATATCTAAAATATCATTTACTATTCCTAATAAATGAGAACAACTTTGCATTATAATTTGCATATAATCTATTTGTTGATCATTCATTGGTGTATTTTGTAATAAATGACCCATTGTAACAATTCCATTTAACGGTGTTCTAATTTCATGAGACATATTAGCCATAAATGTATTTTTAAGCAAATAATTATTTTCTTCTTCTATTTTATTTTTATAATATAAAATATATGGTATTGAACTATTTATAAAGTTATTTATAATATTTAACTGATTTGTATATATAATTTCATTATTTGAAAATTTAATATTAAAATTTGTTAATAAATAATAATTTAAAAATTTAATAACTAAATGTGGTTGTTTCATAAAATCAATAAAATCGATTTTACACATTTCATTATATTGTAAATTATTATATTTAATATTCTTACCTAAATCTTTATTAAATTCATTATTAAATTCATTATTAAATTTTATATCACTATTTTTTTGATATAAAATTTCGATCTTATCACTATTATCATTATTTTCAATAAAAATATAATCTGTTGATATTAAATGACTGCTTAATTGTTTTAAAATATTTTTTAATAAAATATTAAATGAATTTTTAAAATCATTTTTATTATTTAATAAAAAATATTTTAAATTATCTTCATTACTACTAAATAAATCTATACTTTCTGAATACATATTCGATTTTTTTTTAAATATTTCCTTTGAATAATTATATTTCCTTTGAATAATTATATATCAATATATTATTTTATTTATAAAATAACTTTTAATAATTTAAAATTTAACATTAGATAAAAATTAAAATTTAATATTAGATAAAAATTAAAATTTAACATTAGATAAAATATTGTTTACTCTTATACTATCTAATGTTAATTTATCCAAAATAAGATTATCTAAATCATTATCATTAAAGTTGTTATTTAAATTTGTTATTTCATTATCAATAATATTTTGATATGAAATATCATCATCATTATTTTTAACTTCTACATTATCTTCATCATCAGATATTATATTTAAATTGATTTGGGTTTTTATATCATTTAAGACTTCTATTTTTTTAAATTCATCTCCATAATACCATTTCCAAGCATTAGTATTTTGCATATAATATATTTCGCGCATATAATTTTCTAAATCTATCGTAATAATATTTATTAATTCGATATCATTAAAATCAATAGAATTATTAATAATATCCTTAACTACATTATTATTTAAATAATAAAATGCAATAAATTCAATTAGTTTTGAGTTTTTATATAACTTACTTATTTCTTTATAAAAATTATTATATAATATGTTATTTGTTTTATCAGGATGGCATTTAAGTGAAATATTTTTATATAATTTTTTAATAGATTTAATATTTTCTATATTAAAATTATTTTCATTATCATTATTTTTATTATTTTCATTATTATTTTCATTATTATCTTCATTATTTTCATTATTATCTTCATTATTTTCATTATTATCTTCATTATCATTATTTTTATTATCTTCATTATTATCTTCACTATTATCTTCATTATTATTTTTTTCATTATTTTTCATTTTCTTTTCTTTTTGTTCTTTTTCTTTTTCTTTTTCTTTTTGTTTTTGTTTTTCTTGTAATATTATAATTTCTTTATTAGAACTAGAAAATTCATTAATACAAATATCAAGATTAATTTTTGTATCTAAATAAACAAGGATAACTCCTTTAATTTTATTAATTATTTTTTTTTCATTTGTTAATTTTTTATATGATTCTAAAAAAGCATTGCAAAACATTTACTAATTATAAAAAGATTTATATATTATAATATAATTTACTATTTGTATTATAAAATGGAAAATTTAAATATAAATAATATTTCAAATATAAATAATATTTCAAATAAAAATAATATTTCAAATAAAAATGTTAATAAGTCTAATCAATATAGTATGATTAGTTGGCGAAGTAAAAAATTTTATATTACAATTATAGTTATATTATTATTATGTTTTATATATTTTCATAAACATGATTTAAAACAATCTGAAATTAAAAATATGAAGTCAAATTATCTATATGAAAATTTAAAATCTGGTATAATTAGAGGCGCTTTAACAGGATTTGTTCTTGGTGGAATTGAAGCTATTTTACCAACTATGATTTTAATTTCGGCATTAAATGTATTTAGTGTGTCATTTATTCATATTATATAAATATTTTTTCAATATGTAATCTAAAAATATATTTAATGTAAATAAATAATTTAATTAACTTCGTTAAAAAGGCAATTTTTAATTAAAAAAAATTGAAATCCTTATTTTAATAAATAACAAGTTAATAATATAATAAAAATTTTAATAGATGGATGATCATTTAATCAGAGCAATTTCTATTAAAGAATATGAAGATCAAATTCGACGTAATGGTAATTTAAATATTTCATCTTATAAAAATTTGAATGACTTTTTAGTTGAATTTATTATTAATGATAAAAATAAATTAGATAATAAATTAGATAATAAATCAGATAATTTAAATAAGAGTGAAATTAATAATGAATCTAATGCAAATAAAAATAAAAATATTATTAATCAAATGATTAAATGTTGTTATTATGTTCCACCTTCGAAAATTCATAGGTTTTTTGATTTAATTGATAAATGTTATAAAGAGAAATTAACACTTAGTTTATCAGAATTGCAAGATGAAGATAATTCTGGGGTTATGATTGATTTTGATATTTTTCAAACATCTAATCAAACACAAATTGATGAAATTTTTATTTATAATATTATTAAAAATATTTTATCACAAATTTTAAATATAATTGATATGGAAGATAGAGACAAGTTTGAATCTTATGTTGCTGTTATTAAAAAACATGAAGTTATATATAAAAAAGATTTAAGTGATAAACAAGATATTTACAAAGACGGATTTCATATTTTAATTCCTGGAATTAAAATATCTAGAAAAGCCAAACGATTTTTAATTTCTAAATTAATTAAAGATAATATTTCTGAATTTAATGAACTTGAATTAGTTAGTTTAACTAAATCAATACCAACTGTAGAAAATAATTTTAATTCTAATTTATCACAAACTATAGATCTAGCAAGTTCTCATGTTCCTGTATTATTTTTATTTAATAATAAAGCAAATTCAATTCCTTATGATTTACATTCTATTTATAAATTCTTATTTATTAAAAATTTAAATTATTCAAATAGAAGTAGTCCAACTAATTCACCTAAATCATTAATTTCTGTAAATTCTGAAAGTAGTAATATTAATAATAATATTGATAATAATATTAATAATAATAATATTTATAATATTAAAATTAATAGGGATAATGATTTAATTAAAAAACACGAAATTAATATTATTAATGAGTTTAGTTTAAATTATGAAAGTAAAAACAAATATGTTAATAAAGAAAATTTTAAACTTAAAACTGAAATTTTAAATATTATTGAAAATAATACTAAAGAAACTGATATTCAGTTAGTTAATCAAGCAGATAATGATTTAAATATTTTAGAATTAAATGATCCCGATGTTAAAGAAATTAGAGCCATGGTAAAAATTCTTAATGATGATAGAGTTATTCATTATGATAATTGGTTTAAAGTTTTATGTTCATTAGCATCATTTAATGATAAATATAAAGAAGTTGCTAGAGAATTTACCATGAGAGTATTAAAATATAAACCAAATAGTTCTAAACCTGGAAAATTTGATAAAATTTGGAATGATATTAAATATAGCCGTTCTGATGCTAATAAAATTAGTATTAATAGTTTATATTATTATTGTCAGTTAGACAATCCTATACAATATGAAATTATTAGAAATCAAACTAGTGTTTCTATTCTCTTAAATAAAATTTGTGTAGAAAACAATAAAGGTATGTTTGCAGAGTCGGATTATGCTAAAATTCTTCTTCATTTATTAGGACATAAATATTGTTGTGTTTTGGATAATAGTAAAAAATATGAATGGTATGAATTTATTACCGAAAATGATTTTCATAAAGAAGGTCAAATTTATAAATGGGTAAATATTCATTCAAAGCCCGGTAATATGGTTATTTTTATAGCTGATAAAATTCCTATTTTATTAAGAAGAATGGAAGAACACTTTAAAAAAATGATTGAAAAGGATGCGGAGAATACTGAATTAGTTAAACATTACAAACTTTTAATTAAGAATATTGAAACATGTACTAATAAATTAAAACAGACTTCAACGCAAAGTAATATTATTGAACAAGCTAGAGTAAGATTTAATGAAAGAACTCTTGATAAAAATTTTATGGAAAAAATGGATTCTTATGAAGAGTGTCTTGGTGTTGGTAATGGTGTATTATTATTAGGAACAGAACCACGACTTATAACTGGATACCATGAATATATTATAACAAGATTTACAGGTGTTAAATACAAAACACAAACAGTTAAACATATTAATTATAATCTCTTATTAAGCGATAATATAACAGGAAAATATTATATTGAAAAGAAAAAAGAATTAACAAACAAAGTTGTATTTAAAATTAATTTAGAATCTGATAATATGGTAGATGATTCAGAAAAAATTATTGATGAAATTTATCATGAAAATAATGATGATATTTTTATTAAAAATAATTCTAATATTGAATTGAATGATCAAACAAATGATCAAACAAATGATCAAACAAATAATCAAACAAATGATCAAACAAATAATCAAACAAATAATCAAAATAAAGGTAAATCTAACAATGTAGAACGAATTTATTTTAATGAAATTATCAAACTAAATGCTTCATATAAACCAGTATTAAATGATGATGGTTTTGATATTTCATATTTTCATCAATTTGTTATTAATGGTATTTACACTATGAGTAATCAATATTATAGCACTATTTTATCTGGATTAAGAAATTTATATTTAGATGATGAAGATGATGTATTCGAATGGCTTATGATTTATTTAGCTTCGTGTTTAGATTTTAGACAAAAGGAACCTATTATTTTATTCCTTATTGGAAATGGAAGTAATGGAAAATCAACATTAGTTGAATTAATGAAATCAGTTCTTGGAAATTATTGTAAAAAATTAGATATTGGATTACTCGTTCAAGGTAGATCCAATGCAGAATCTGCAAGTCCATCTAAAATGGGATTAGAAGGAACTAGAATGGTTTATTATTCTGAAAGTGAGCGTAATGAAGAATTACAAGTTGGTAAAATTAAAGAATTTCTAAGTGGCGAAACTATAACAGGAAGAAAACTTAATCAAGATCAAAAAGAATTTAAACCAAAATGTAATCATATTGTTACAAGTAATTATAAATTTGTAATTAAAACAAAAGATTTTGGAACTTGGAGAAGAATTTATATTTATAATTATAAGAAAACACTAAGATCAAAACATGAATATGATAGAAATGATAAGAAACAAATGTTAAAAAATGAAGATTTTAATACAGTTTATGTTACAAATGATTTATGCAGAGAAGCATTTTTAGCTATTTTAGTTGATTATTATAAAAAATATCGTTTAGTTTATAATGGTAATATAACAAATGTTCCTTGCAAAACAATGGCATTTGAAAAACAACTATTTATTAATGAACAAGATTTTATGAATAAATTTATTTCGGAAAGAATTATTTATTCAGAAAATCAAAATACTCTCGTCGATGAATTTATTAATAAATATAATGACCAATATCAAAGAAGTTTCCTTAAAAAGGAAAAATATGATATTGTTAAATCTGAAATTCTTAATTCGGCATTGACAAAATATATTATTGATGATGTTATTAGAAATTTCCGTATTTCCGAAATTGGTGAAAAACCTAATCACTCAATTGGCGAATTATCGTTTAATGAATATATTGATTTTATTAAAACTAAATCAACAACTAGAAAAACAAATAAAAATAATAAAACAGATAAAGATAATAAAACAGATAAAGATAATAAAATTAATAATGTTAATATTGAAGATGAAATTGAAGTAGAAACAAAAAATAAATTAAAATCAAAAACTAATACTAATAAAAATAAAGATGTTAAAGACGTTAAAGATGTTAAAGAAGAAATTATTATTTTACCTAAAGATCATGATCATACAAATGAATTTAATGAAAAAAATGAAATTCTTGATGATTTGATTATTGAAGTTCCAATTAATCAAACTAATCAAACTAATCAAACTAATCAAACTAATCAAACTCAAACTAATCAAACTAATCAAATTATTAATGAAATTATTGATGATTTAGAATGGTAATTTTTAAACAAGTTAAAAAATAATTTATTTTATTTTATTTTTTATTTTTATTTTTTATTTTTATTTTTTTATTTTTATTTATTTTTTATTTTTATTTATTTTTTATTTTTATTTTTTATTTAATCAAATGAAAAAATAATACATGAAACAATTTTTTACAAAGCTGAAAATTATATTTTATATAATATGTTTGATTTAGGTTTAACTATAGTTCTAGTATTACCATATAAATCAGTTATATATAAACATTTACCTATTTTAGCATTACCTATATTGACACTAACAATTTCATTATTATTATCTAATATTATTTTTTGTCCATCTAACATATGTAATTCAATTTTAGAACTTATTTTATCAGTTGTATTTGGAATCTTAATATTAATTGTATTAACATTATTAATATAATGATTATATGGTATAACACCAATAAATCTAGAATTATCTGTTAAATTTGAATAGAAATTAAAATTAATATTTTTTTCATTTTTATTATTTCTACTTTTATTTTTATGTAAAATATTATTTGAATATGAATCACTATATGGTTCCATTATTTCACAACTAACTTTAGCAACTTTTTCAAATTTAATACTATCAATTAATTGTTGATGCATTGACTTAGGATTTCCACTAATATCATTATCATAATTATATATATTATTTTCATTATTTTCAGTTATTAAAACTGTATAATGTTTAGCAGTAGTTGCATTTAATATAAAATTAATAATTTTGTCATTTAAATCTTGGAATATAAAATATTTACAATAATATTCTTGTGATTTACTATTACAAACATTGATTATTAATTCATCATTAATATCTTTCTTAGAGTCTTTACCATAAAACTTTTCCAATTTCTCTAATTTTCTAAAAACATTATCAATACTATTATTTAAATATATATTTTTAATATCATCATTTATATCAGTATGTTTTATTTCAGTTATATTTTTATTTTGTAAATTAATTGCTTTAATTTCTGATAATGATAATGACATATCAGAATTAATTATATCAATAAAGCATTGTGGTAAATAAACTATATACATTTCATATCCATTATTTTTCATATTCTTATAATAATATACGCCTGACTCACATAAAACTATAACATCGTCATAATAATCATTATTCATATTTAAAATTTTAACATCATAAATATTTTCATGATTTAATATTTTATTAATTCTATTATTATTCGAGAGTTCAATTTCACCATTAATTTTAACTTTATAAATTTTATTTAAATGAATAAAATATTTATTATTTGGTTTTACATTGAAAATTAATCTATAATTTTCATCACTATAATTATTATAATAATTATTGTTGTTATTTGAAACACTTATTAAATAGTAGTTATTATTTTGATTGTTTTTATTTTTAACTAATATTATTAATAATAAAATAATAACTACTATAAGAGTAGTATTACTATCAACCATATTATTTTTTATTTACATTAAAAAGTTAGTTTTATATTATATATAATTTTTTATTTAATTATATAAAAGTTATTCTTAACTTTTTAATTATATAAAATATAAATATAAAAATAATAAATAATAAATAAAATTTTATTATTAAAATGGATACAGATATTATAAAATTAGAAACTGTAAATAATTTTGAACAATGTCTAAGACAAAAAAATAACATTTTTAATGTTATTGATATTAAAAAAACATATAATGAAATATTTTTAATCGATATTAATAAATCTAAAATAGGTGGAAATATAAAATCAAAAGAAAATAAAATTATAGTATTTTCATTTAACTGATTAATCTTCGATATTAAACGAATTATCAAATGCTTCATTCATATCTTCAATATTAATGTTTTGATTATGTTTTCGTATTCCTCTAAGATAACTAAAAATATATGTATAATCATTACCTTGTTCATCACAATCATTATTATCTATTTTATTATCTATTTTAATTTTGTTAATTATTTTACTAATATTATTACTATTATCATTACTATCATTAATATTATTATAACATGCTAATATTTCCTTATGAAATAGTTCAACTGTTTCTTTTGAAAACGTTTTAATATAATTCTTTATTTCTACTTGAATTTCATTTGTTAATATTACTTCATATATAATTGGATTTTTAGAATCAAATGTAAAAATACATATAAAGTGTTTTTTAATAAAATCTTCTTTATTTCCATAAGAATTATATAATGTACAATCTGATTTTTGTAAATTATGAAATATAAATGATGTATAACAACATTCTAGTATTATTTCTTTAATATTTATTTCAATAGAAGGTTTAAACATTATAAATATATTAGAATTATCAGAAAATCCAGAAATATGAAATTGATTTTTTATTTCAAACTTATTTACATTAGCGTTAATATTATAATAAGAATGAAATTTAAAATTTTCATTTGTAAATTGTTTATTTATTTGAATAAGAAAGTTTTTAGATATCTCATCTATTTCATATATTCTATTATAATGTTCAATTTTAATTTCATTTTTATCAATATTATTTATTTTAATATTTTTTAAAATATTACATTTACAATTAAATTTATTAAAATGATTTTCAATTTCTTCTTTTTCATTTTGAATAAAATTTTTTGAATTATAAAATTTAGTATATTCATTTAATATATTATAAATATCATTAATAGATATTTCACTATTTCTTCCTTTATCAATTATATTAATCATAAAAATTATAATAACTGATTCTAATGGACAATAATTTGATACATTAATAGTATTTTTATCTTTACATTTATTGATAATATTTTCTAAAATTAATTTTAGATTAATCGAATATTTATTATATATATCAGAACTTTCATTAGTATAATCTAATATAGGAAAAACAAATTTATTTTGAATAATATTATTTTTATTTTGAATAATATTATTTTTATTTTGAATAATATTATTTTTATTTTGAATAATATTATTTTTATTTTGAATAATATTATTTTTATTTTGAAT
>JACCDN010163719.1_pt1 | contig 11167 bp, 10 predicted proteins | sample 7441691 | NCBI WGS metagenome assembly JACCDN01 (sample SAMN15323439, study PRJNA562643) | freshwater metagenome | isolation source: river surface water | place: USA:Blue River Watershed | collected 2017-08-16
ACCAGCACCATTTAATGCCTGGCTAAGTCCTCTGATACTATCGTCATCCGGATATATTTTCCAAGCTTCAGGGAATTGAACTAAGCAAACAGTGCCATTAGAAATAACGTCGGCAGTCATCAATAAACCCGGCCCCTGCTTTCCAATGTAAGAACCCACTTGCTGTTTAAAGCCTTGGATATCCATACCTGGCTGTAATTGCACATGCAAACTTCTGGCAAACTTTAAGCGTGCGCTGGTGACATCCATGATGGAATCAGCAACAACGCGCATACCGCCAGAAAACTTATCTGGAGTCACACTGACTTTGGCAATGATGAGCTCATCTTCTTTGAGCCAATGACGATTAGGCTCAAAAATTTCACTGTAAATAGTCATTTCTATCTGAGCGCTACCATCATCAATAGTAGCAATCATTAATTTGCCACGTGGGCCCATCATGCTTCTGGTCGAAGTCATGATGCCTGATATCAATCGATCCTTACCTTCAGTTAACTGATCTAATTTTGTTCGAACAAAGTGACTTACTTCATCACGATATGCATCAAATAGATGGCCAGTTAAGTAAAGACCTAATGCTGTCTTCTCTTCTTGAAGACGGCGCTTTTCAAACCAGACGACTTCTTTCACTAACTCAGGCTTATGTTCATCAGCAGAGCCTGCCATATCAAATAAGCTCACCTGTTGTGCAGAAGCTTCTGCTTGATCAGCAGCTTCCATAGCAATTGGCAGGGAAGCTAATAAAGTAGAACGCGAATCAAAGCCACCATAGAGAGAGTCAAAAGCTCCCGCGCGAATCAAGGCTTCCATCGTGCGGCGATTGACAACTCGGCGATCTAATCGTGAACAGAAATCAAACAAATCAATGAAAGGCCCATTTTTTCTAGCCTCAATAATTTGCTCAATAGCTGCCTCACCACTACCACGAATAGCACCCAAGCCGTAACGAATCATGCTAGCTGCTTGCGTTAGATCTTGTGGGTTTTCGCGCAAAGGCATAAAGCGATAAACACTGGTATTGACGTCTGGCGGCAAGATTTTGATCTTATTGGCTTTAGCATCTTCGTAAAGAATCTTGACCTTATCAGTGTCATCCATAGCGAGTGACATGTTGGCTGCCATAAATTCAGCTGGGTAATGTGCCTTTAACCAAGCCGTGTGATAAGCCAAGAGAGCATAAGCTGCGGCGTGAGATTTATTAAAACCATAACCAGCAAACTTTTCCATCAGGTCAAAGATTTCATCTGCCTTATCGGTTTTCATACCGCTCTTTGCAGAACCATCTCTAAATAACTGACGATGCTCAGCCATCTCTTCTGGCTTTTTCTTACCCATAGCACGGCGAAGTAAATCGGCACCACCTAAAGAGTAGCCCCCGATAATCTGTGCCATCTGCATCACCTGCTCTTGATACACCATGATGCCGTAGGTTTCTTGAAGAACAGGCTCAACACGAGCATCAGGATAATGAACTTGCTCCTTGCCATGCTTACGGGCAATAAAAGATGGAATCAAATCCATTGGACCTGGACGATACAGTGCTACCAAAGCAATGATGTCTTCAAATCGATCAGGCTTAGCCTCGCGAAGCATGCCTTGCATACCGCGACTTTCCAACTGGAATACAGCCACTGTATTAGCAGTTTTTAAAATATCAAATGCGGCCGGATCATCTAATGGAGCCTGCCCCACTCGCCAATCTTTTTTATCTGGATATAGCTGATGTATGTAACGCTCGGCCCAATCCAATATTGTCAAAGTCGTTAAGCCCAAGAAGTCGAACTTAACTAGCCCTACTGCTTCAACGTCATCTTTATCAAATTGACTAACAACACCAGCATCCGCTGTCTCTTTGCCATCTTTGCTTCCTTGGGTATACAAAGGGCAAAAGTCTGTTAATTTGCCAGGAGCAATTAGCACACCACCCGCATGCATACCAACGTTACGCGTCATGCCTTCTAACTGCTGCGCCAAACCTAATAACTGCTTAACCTCTTCCTCGCGAGACTCACGTTCAGCTAAAAGCTTTTCATCTTTTTTAGCTTGTTCAATCGTAACTTGCTGCCCCGGCTTATTAGGAATTAATTTTGAAATACCATCCACAAAGCCGTAAGGCTGCTCAAGAACACGGCCTACATCCCGAATCGCAGCACGTGCTGCCATGGTTCCGAAGGTGGCAATTTGACTGACAGCATCTTTGCCATATTTATCTTTAACGTAGGCAATCACGCGATCGCGACCATGCTGACAGAAGTCAATATCAAAGTCGGGCATGGATACACGTTCAGGATTTAAGAAACGCTCAAACAATAAGTTGTAACGTAGCGGGTCAAGATCCGTAATACCTAGAGAATAAGCAACCAATGATCCGGCACCAGATCCACGACCAGGACCAACAGGCACGCCGTTATTTTTGGCCCAGTTAATGAAATCAGCAACGATCAGGAAGTAACCAGGGAAACCCATTTGAGCAATCGTATTCACCTCAAACTTCAAGCGCTCTTCATAGTTAGGGCGTTGCTGCTCTCGTTCCGCACTATCCGGATATAAATGCATTAAGTGATGAGACAAGCCATCCATGGCTTTCTCTAACAAATAACCATCTAGGGTCATACCTTTTGGAATTGGGAAATCAGGTAAACGTGGTTTGCCTAAAGTTAAGCTTAAATTACAGCGCTTCGCAATTTCAACCGTATGAGTGATAGCTGCAGGCAAATCACTAAATAACTCCTGCATTTCTGCTTGTGTTTTGAAATACTGGTCAGATGTGAACTTACGAACCCGTTTAGGGTTGGCCAAAATTTCACCCTCTGCAATACAAACCCTCGCTTCGTGAGCGTTGTAATCAGTTTTCTTCATAAACTGAATGGAGTGAGTGGCGACCACTGGTAATTTCAATTCATTCGCCAAATGAACGGCTGCATGCAAATAGGTCTCATCCTGTGGATGTCCACCCCTTTGAATCTCAATATAAAAAGATCCTGGGAAATAATTAGCCCACGCTTTGGCGCGTACTTCAGCTTCTGCGGCTTGACCTGCTAACAAGGCAACTCCGATATCACCAAAACGTGCGCCAGATAAAGCGATTAAACCTTCAGCATGTTCTTTAAACCAAATAGGATCAACCTCAGCACGCCCTTTGAATTGATTCGTTAAAGAAGCCTTAGTTAATAACTCACATAGATTCAAATAACCTTGATGATTTTTCACCAAGAGTTGTAAACGAAAAGGTTTATCTCTTTCATCTGGATTGGTAATCCAAACATCACTACCAACAATAGGCTTAACACCCTCTTTACGTGCCGCTTGATAAAACTTCACTAAACCAAAGACATTACCCAAATCTGTAAGGGCTAATGCCCCCATTCCATCCTTAACGGCCGCAGAGATGGCATCATCTATGCGTACAGCCCCATCCACAATGGAATATTCCGAGTGAAGGCGTAGATGTACAAAGTTGGTATTTAAAGACATGAGATGATTTTAGCTATGTTGACTTGCAATTACCTTGGTCGCTTCGCACCCTCACCCACAGGCGCTCTCCACGCAGGGTCGCTCGCGACCGCCCTAGGTAGTTGGCTCCACGCCCGAGCACATAACGGAAAATGGCTTTTACGCATCGAGGATCTTGATCTGCCACGTTGCATACCTGGAGCAGACAAAATGATCATCCAACAGCTGTTGGCATGCGGTTTGGAGTGGGATGAGGAAGTTGAATATCAATCAAAAAGAACTTCTTTTTATCAAAATGCACTGAATGAATTAATTGAATCTGAAAAATCTTTTGCTTGCCGATGTACTCGTAAACAGATTGAGGATGCACTTTTGACGCTTGGTCATAAGAAACAGCGCCATGAAGAATTAATTTACCCAGGAACATGCAGACATACAAAAGATATCGTTGAACCCTGCGCATGGCGCCTGTTGGTCGAGGATGAAAATCTTCGCAAGACTGTGGGTGATTTTGTTTTAAGACGAGCTGATGGCATCTTTACTTATCAATTAGCAGTGGTTGTGGATGATGCCCTTCAAGGCATCACACATGTTGTTCGGGGTGCCGACTTATTGGACAACACCCCTCGCCAGATTTACCTACAAAAACAACTAGGCTACAAAAAACCTCAGTACCTACATTTGCCATTGGTACTTGATGAGAACAATGAAAAACTCAGTAAGCAGACCTTAGCTAAAGCCATTCATACAGATAGCCCTGAAAACTGTTTAAAAGCCCTGCAGGCCGCAGCACAGCACTTAGGCCTAAGAGATGATCGCTTACACGAGGAAAGCCCTCCAAAGCTCTCTAAATGGCTTGAAATAGCCATTGAAAACTACAGGGATTTGCTAAAAGTAGATTGAAGCTTTAGATTTTTCTAAAGCGCTTCAGGGATTCTTAAAGAATTATGTTTTTTTCTTGAAGCCACCCAGCAAGGCACCAACTGGCTTTGCTGCTGATTTGATTGCTGGTTTAGCTGGAGTCACTGAAGTAGCCTTGCCTGCCGCATCAGAATTCAAGTCATTGGCATTACTCGCTATAGATTCATCCTTAGCGCGATAGGGCATATAAAAAAATGGGTCAGCAGCTACACCACCAGCAGGGTCAGGTACAGGCATGCGCACCAACTTGCGATTCATGAGCTTTTCAATGTCAGCTAATAATCTTTCCTCAGACGGATCAACCAAAGCAATCGCATCACCCTGTGCACCAGCACGGCCAGTTCGACCAATACGATGAACATAATCTTCTGCATTGAACGGTAACTCATGATTGATCACGCAAGGCATATCTGCAATATCAAGACCTCTAGCAGCAACATCCGTTGCCACCAAGACATCCATCGTGCCTTTTTTGAAAGACTCCAAAATTTGCATACGTTCAATTTGACTCTTATCACCATGGATAGCGCCAGCTTTGATACCACTGCGCTCAAGCGCGCTAGCTAGCTTGCTACAACCTATACGGCTATTGGTAAAAACAATTGCTTGGCGAGATAAGCCTTTTTGGATACGTGCATTAAGTACTTTAACAACAGCATCCTTCTTTTTCTCTGAAGGCACCATGTGAATAATTTGCTGAACTGTATCTGCAGCGGCATTTTGCCTAGCTACTTCAATCGTCACAGGATCTCGTAAATAACTTTGCGCCAGTTTTTTAATTTCTGGCGAAAATGTCGCAGAGAACAATAGAGTTTGTCTTTGCGATGGGATTAAGCCAATGATGCGCTGCAGATCAGGCAGGAAGCCCATATCCAACATACGATCAGCCTCGTCCAAAATTAAAATTTGTACTTGAGATAAATTCGCTGTTTTTTGAGTGATGTGATCTAACAAGCGACCTGGCGTCGCAATTAATAACTCAATACCTGAACGCAACAATGTCGTTTGCGCAGACATATCAACGCCACCAAAAACTACAGCAGTTCTGATGTCTGTGTACTTGGCATACTTAAACGCGTTATCAGCGACTTGATCTGCCAACTCGCGCGTAGGGGTTAAAACCAATGCACGAATAGGATGGCGCGCTGGCGACGCACTACTACTCGCCAGGGGAAGAATATTTTGGAGAATTGGTAGAACAAAAGCTGCCGTCTTACCAGTACCCGTTTGAGCAGCACCCATGACGTCACGACCCTGCAAAACGTGCGGCATAGCTTGCGCTTGAATTGGTGTGGGCTTGGTGTAACCCTGCTCAAGCACGGCGCGCAGAATAGGTTCTGCAAAGCCAATGTCGGCGAAAGTTAGTTCTGCTTCTGGGGTGGGGGTGGTTTGTTCTGTACTCACAGGGCTCTATTATGAGGCCTATGAGCACAGATGAGTACTTTTCTTGTTTTGAAGAGTATTACAGTGCTGCGATACCTGCCTTAGCAATTTCAGCATCTTCATTAGATTTAACGCCAGAAACACCTACAGCACCCACTGTATGACCATCAATTACGATATTAACCCCACCCTCTAAAGTGCCACTCAATACTGGCGTGGCATTCATGAAAGAGTGACGACCGCCATTGATGATATCTTCATAAACCTTACTCTCACGACGACCTAGGGCAGAAGCTTTGGCTTTCTCTTGAGAGATATAAGTTGATATGGTTGGACATCCATCTCTTCTAGTGAAACCTAACAAGTGACCACCATCATCCACAACAGCAATACTGACGGCCCAGTTATTTTTCTCAGCATGGGCATTGGCTGCCTCCAATATTTTTTTTGCATCTTGCTGATTTAAATAGGGTTTTTGTCCTGGCATCTTATGCTCCTTCGAATCATTGGTTATTTTTGTGAGCTCTTACGATACCTGAATTTTGCCTAAGCAGCCAAGCAAAGGCGTTTTTGAAGTTGGGCTTACCCAAATTCTCAGAGATATATATTTAAAATAAATATATAATGTTTTTTATGTATTTAATGTGAGTAATGTTTTATCCAAAGGAATTCGTCAGTATGAATGTGCGCACCGATCAAACTCCCGAAGAAACGCTAGCTATTGATATGTCTCTCATGAGACAAAATGCAGACAACGCCTGTCGCATGATGAAGACACTCGCTAATCGCGATCGCTTGATGCTTCTGTGTCAATTGAGCCAGGGTGAAAAATGCGTTAGTGAACTAGAGCAGATCACTCACATTCAACAACCAACACTCTCACAACAGTTGGCTATTCTCCGCAAAGAAGAAGTTGTATCTACGCGCCGCGATGGAAAACAAATTTATTACAAACTTTCTAGCCCCATTGCGATTGCCGTAATGGAATTGTTATACGCCACCTACTGTGGCAAATAATTTATTAACCCAAAGGAAGTATATGCAATGTAATGTTGGCGGTATTGACCGCATCTTAAGAATCACAGTTGGTGCACTTTTAGTTATCCTGGCTATCACGAACGTGATTGGCGCATGGGGTTGGGTAGGCTTAATTCCAATGGCAACTGGCGTTTTCCGCTTTTGTCCAGCATACCCATTACTTGGCATCAAAACTTGTAAGAAAGATTAATGCTCTTAATTGGATTATTGAAAATTAATCCACAAGCCATAAAGCACTAAACCCATGGTGCCTGTTAACAAAGCAGGCACCATTCTTTTTTCCCTCTTAGAAATCATGACCAAAATTGCTAAAACCGAAACAATAATTCGGACTGACATTGGCACAGTTGCTAACAAACCTACCGGCAACAAAATAATTCTTAAAGTTAAAGCGGCAACCATCGCATAAGTAACTGCTGACAACCAGTTAAAGAGTTCACTGTCTTGGCCAATCTTCCCGGACAAGAAAACACCCAAGCCACGCCAAAAGTAGGTCCCAATACAAGCAGCAATTAATGCAGCCCACATGCCAGCATCATTAAATAGATGAGAAAGTTCTGATGATTCAGGCAAGTTTTTTCATCCTCAAATATCTATCAACACTATAGGCAACCGTGCCACCGACCAAACCAGCAATGAGTAATGAGTAATCGGGATACCAAAGATAAGAGACAGGCCCGATCACCGCACCCAAAACTATAGCCATACGATTAGCCCGTGGCCTTACCTCTGTAAAAGTTAGAAGAAAAAATAAGGGATTAATAAAAACCATTCCCAGACTTAAGTAAGTAGGAACCTGACCAGCAATTAAATAACCCAATGCAGTTGCGGGTGTTGAAACACCCCAGCAAACCAAAGCAAATCCAGTGAAATAAGCCAAACGCTTATCTGGATGAATCTTAGGAAAATCTTTCATAGCAATGGCCCAAGATGTCATCGCCATCAAATGAACCAATAAGTAATAAAAAGAACTGCGTTGCCTTTCTGGAAACTGTGGGAACAAGGTTAAACACATCGTGAAAAAACGTGTAGCAGTCAATGTGACAGCAAATGCAATGGCCACGCCTGAGGAACCTAGAACAATCATTTCAATAAGGACGACTTGACCAGGTAAGGCAAACATAAAAAAGCTTGTAGCACTGGTTAACCAAATATCTAATTGATTAGCTTGACCCATCGCGCCAAAGCCCACCATGCCTGCAAACAAAACAGCAGCTGGCGCACCAAATGCGTCTTTTGCACCTTGTAATAGAACTGTCTTATCCAAACTCATGTGAGAAGTTTATTAGCTTCTCTAGTTTTTTGCTTTTATCTTATTCAAACTGCTAACGCCCACTGAATATGCTCCTTCACTAATACGCTGGAGTGATCTAAAGAATTATGCAAAGCATTTTTAATGTTTTTATATTCGTCTTGAGTTAATGAATCAGATCTAAGCGCATTACCAAGACCTACTGCCAAGTTTCTTCGCCAAGCCTCATAACCAATACGTCGGATTGGACTACCCTCATGACGCCTTAAAAAATCTTCCTCAGACCATGACCACAAATCTAATAAAGATGCTTGATCTAAACCATGTCTTGGTAAGAAATCAGGGACTTTACTCAATTGAGCAAATTTATTCCAAGGGCAAGCTAACTGACAATCATCACAACCGTAGACACGATTTCCCATCAAAGGTCTGAGCTCCAGGGGAATGGCACCCTTGCTTTCAATTGTTAAATAAGAGATGCAACGTCTGGCATCAAGTTGATAAGGGGCCGTAATCGCTTGCGTTGGACAAATATCAATGCAGGCTGAACATTCTCCACAGTGACTGGTGGTAGGCTCATCAACTGGAAATGGCACATCGACATAAATTTCACCTAAGAAAAACATCGAGCCAGCTTCTCGATTGAGCAGCAAGGTGTGTTTCCCACGCCAACCCAATCCAGATTTATTGGCTAACTCTACTTCCATCACTGGACCGGAATCCACAAAAACGCGATATCCAAAAGAACCAATTTTCGATTCGATCCTATCAGCTAGAGTTTGTAAACGTTGCCTCAAAACTTTGTGATAGTCGCGCCCTCTTGCATACATAGCCACAAGTGCTTGAGAGCCGTGCTCTATGCGACTTAATTCATCTTGACGCCAATCGAGAGCGCTTCGCATCTCTGACGTATCTGGCAAATAATCCATTCGGACAGTTAGCACTCTAATCGTTCCAGAGTGCAGTTGTTGAGGATCTACTCGCAAATGAGCCTGGTCCCTCATATAATTCATATCACCGTGACAACCCGCATCCAACCACTCTCTCAATTTTGGCCCAGCCTGACTCAAATCCGTGTCAGAAACTCTAATATCTCCAAAATCGAGCGCACGAGCTTCTTCTCTCAACCAGTCAATTTGATTGATCCAATCGATTTGAGAAGTTTGCTCAGTGGTCATGATGATTTAAGCTCCATAGCAAGATTGTAGGTTGCCATGACAGAAAAAACACTAGTACTTTCATCTGAAATAGAAACAGCTCACTTAGCTCAACAATTAGCAGAACAAATTGAGCAGCTATTTAGGAAAGACTCTCTAGCTTCCCTACGCATTTCATTAGTTGGGGATTTAGGCGCGGGCAAAACAACTTTCACAAAATATTTATTGCAATCATTAGGTCACAACGGGAAAGTAAAAAGTCCCACCTACACCCTATGTGAACCATATCTATTGAATATCAATGGCAAAACACAATTAGCTATTCATCATTTTGACTTGTACCGAATGAACTACCCGGAAGAATGGATTGATGCAGGTTTTAGAGATACCTTGAGTAATCCAGGTATTTGCCTTATTGAATGGGCAGAAAAAGCCGGCAGCACATTGCCAGCTTTTGATATATCCATTGAGCTCAGCATGAATGATGATGAAAGTCGCACAGCTCATTTAATGAGCTTTAGCTTTAATGGGGAAATTATTCTGCAAGATGCACTTCAGTAAGAACTATTAAGCCCATGAAATTCCTTCCTAAAAACTCAAAAAGACGAGATCTTCTTAAAAAGATCGCCAAGGCGAGTGCTTTAGTATTCTTGGGCCCATCGCAAATCGCTTGGGGAGCTAGGTTATTAGCAGTACGTATGTGGCCCGCAGAGGATTACACACGCGTGACATTGGAATCTGATGAAGCACTTAAAGTTACTCATCAACTACTCACCAAACCACATCGATTGGTCGTAGATGTGGAAGGCATCGAACTCACTAATACGCTTAAAGAGCTTGTAGCCAAAGTTAAGAATGATGACCCCTATGTTTCTCAAGTACGGGTAGGTCAATTTCAACCCAAAGTAGCAAGGCTAGTTTTTGATCTCAAAGAAAGTGTGCAGCCTCAACTATTTACTCTCGATCCAGTGGGTAACTATAAAAATCGTTTGGTATTTGACTTATATCCAACGGTAGCTAATGACCCCCTGATGGAGTTAGTCAGAAATAGTTCTAAAAAATCTGCCGCCCTTGATGCAGAAGATCCTATTGCAGCCTTTGCTCAAAAAGACACCAACAAAGCTAACCCAACTAAGCCAAGCGCACCCGAGACAGATAAACCCAAACATCGTCGTCTATTAACCATTGCAATCGACCCTGGTCATGGCGGAGAAGATCCAGGAGCCATCGGCAAAAGGGGCTCAAGAGAAAAAGATATTGTTTTAGCTATTTCCAGAAAATTAAAAGAAAAGATTGAACAAGAACCTGACATGCGCTCTTACCTGACGAGGGACGGCGACTATTTTGTACCACTTCATACCCGGGTTAATAAAGCCAGACGAGTTCAGGCGGATTTATTTGTTTCTGTTCATGCGGATGCGTTCGTGCAACCACATGCCAAAGGTGCGTCTGTATTTGCTTTATCTCAGCAAGGCGCTTCTAGTACTGCCGCCCGCTGGTTAGCAAATAAGGAAAATAGCGCTGACATGATTGGGGGCTTGAATATCAAATCAAAAGATCGACAAGTTGCACAACTTTTATTAGATATGTCGACTAGTGCACAAATTAAAGATAGCCTAAAACTAGGTGATGCCGTTTTAAAACAAATTGGTGACTTTGCCAAATTACATAAAAAATATGTTGAGCAAGCAAGCTTTGCTGTTTTAAAAGCCCCAGACGTTCCCTCCATTTTGATTGAGACTGCATTCATTAGTAACCCCGAAGAAGAGGCACGCCTGAATGATCAAGACTACCAAGATCAAATCGCTACAGCGATCTTAAAAGGCATTAGAAATTACTTTGGAAAGAATCCGCCTGTAGCTAAATCTAGACAAATCTAGCTCTAATTCAAAAAGTCCGCTATAATCTTTTTTTTCGCAAGATGGGTCGGTAGCTCAGCCGGTAGAGCAGCGGACTTTTAATC
>JACCDN010324350.1_pt1 | contig 11166 bp, 7 predicted proteins | sample 7441691 | NCBI WGS metagenome assembly JACCDN01 (sample SAMN15323439, study PRJNA562643) | freshwater metagenome | isolation source: river surface water | place: USA:Blue River Watershed | collected 2017-08-16
ATCATGATAATATATTGAACGTAAATTTCTTAATTGAATAATTTGAATTGGCAAACTTGTTAATTTGTTTTTTGAACAATCTAATTGATGTAAATTTATTAATTGGCCAATTTCAGGAGGTAAATTTGTTAATTTATTATCACGACAATATAATATTCGCAAAGATGTTAAATGACCTATTTCTGAAGGTAAATTTGTTAATTTATTATTATCACATAGCAAATTTATTAAAGTCATAATTTGTCCAATTTCTAAAGGAAAATTTGTTAATGTGTTATATGAACAATCCAATAATTGTAATGATGATAATTGACCAATTTCTGAAGGTAAATTTATTAAATTATTGTAAGAACAAAACAAACTTTGTAAAGATTTTAATTGACTAATTTCTGAAGGAAATATTGATAAGTTATTATTAGAACAGAACAAGGTTTGTAAAGATAATAAATTACAAATTTGTAAAGGAAAAATTGCTAAATTGTTATATGAATAATCTAATTCATGTAAATTTATTAATTGACCAATTTCTGAAGGTAAATTTGTTAATTTGTTATTTGAACAATCTAATTTTTGTAAAAATTTTAATTGACCAATTTCTGAAGGTAAATTTGTTAATTTGTTATACGCGCAATTTAATTTTTGTAAAAATTTTAATTGACCAATTTCTGAAGGCAACTTTATTAAATTATTATTTGAACAATTTAATATTTGTAAATTTGTTAATTGACTAATTTCTGAAGGCAAAATTGTAAAATTATTACTGACACAATTTAATTCTCGCAAATTTGTTAATTTGGTAATTTCCGCAGGCAAATTATTTAAGTAATTCATTGAACAATGTAATATTTGTAAATTCATTAATTGACCAATTTCTGAAGGCAACACTGACAAGCCGCTATTATGACAAAATAATTGTATTATTTCATTTAATTTTTCTTGTTTAAACATTTCATCTAAATTCTTATATAAACTAACACTATTATTTGCACGTGTAACAGTAACCATTGTATGTTATTCTGTTCAATTTGTATTTTAAATTAATTTTATTACAAAATAAAATTAATTCAATTTTTTTATGTTTTAACACATATTGCGTATTAACATTTGAAATACTTTATTTATAAAAAATACAAATATTTTTTAATTATCAACATATTTGATTAAGTAAAAATTAAATTATTATAATTGTTTATAATTTTTTGAATATTATTTTGAGATTTTTCTAAAATTAATTTAATTTGATTTATTTCAGAATCATTATCATTACTTATTTTACTAATTTTCGTTTGCGTTGCTGTTAAATTTTTTATTGCATCATAAAGTTTATTAATATCATCTTTATTATTATTATAGTCATCCATAATAATAACAATAATATATTTTTTATTTGTTATTTTTTTATATTAAATTTGTTATATTTGTCCCAGAATTACTTAATGATTGGCAAAAATCATTAAATTTATCATTTAATTGTAAAATAAAATGTTCATAATTAATATTTTTATTTATTATATCTGTTGCTAATTGTGTTATTTCTGTATTTATATTATTAGTTTCTTGCATAAAATTTAAAATATGTTTTGCTATATTAATTGCTTGTTCTAAAGTTATTTTATCGGGGTATTTATCTGATAATGTATTACATAATTCATTAATTTCGTTAATTTTTAATTGATAATCAGTATAATTAACACCTGTTTTAACATATGCCCAAATAAAAGTTTCATTTATGATATTTGTTAAATGTTCTAAATCAGATTGCATAAAATGATTAAATTGCTCATTTTTAATCATCTGATTTAATTCATTACATAATTCAACAAGTGTATTGCGCGCATCATATGTTTTTATTTTATCTATTTGATTCATATTAATATCTGGTTCATCTTCAAATACATTAGTTTGTTTTATTTGATCAGTTTGATCTGCTTGTTCTAATTCGAGTGTTTTGTCATAAGATTTAGTATTTAAGATAACTAATTCATATTTATTTTGAATTTCTGCTTGTATTTTTGTTGCATAATCCAAATCAAATGATGTTAATAAATCTTGGCAATTTATTAAATGTTGATGTGATGCAATATATGTTTTAATTTCTAATTTACTTGATTCGGGTATTGGATTATCAACATCATTTAGAATTGCGTATTCAAGTTGTTTAAAAAGATCTTGAATAGAATGCTGCAATAATTTTTTTTTAAAAATTATTTGGTCTTGTTTTTGTAAGGAAATAGCGGATTCAATAAGATTTTGAATTTTATCCTGAGATAATTTATTTTTATTTCCTGAAACTTTAATTTCTGTCCGTGCATCTGTTTTTAAATCTTCCGCACTTACTGTTGTAATTCCATTTTCATCAACTCTAAAAGTAATATTTATTTGGCATGTTGCTTTAGGTGCTGATTCAATATTTTGTAAAATAAATTTACCCAATAAAAAATTATCACACGTCATCATTCGTTCTCCTTCATATATTTCAATTTCAATATTTGTTTCATAATCATCGCTATTTGTATATTCGCGTGTTATACTAGTTGGAATGTATGAATTACGTGGTATAACAACACTCATTAAACCATTCATAACTTTTACACCTAAAGATAATGGCGTAACGTCTAATAAAGTAATTTTTTGTGAAAATGCACTAGTTTGATTTTGTAACATATATGCTTGTATGCTAGCGCCAATTGCAACGACTTCATCGGGATTAACTGTAAATTGCAATGTTTTATTAAAATATTTTTCAAGTTCATTTTTTATTAATGGCATTCGAGTTGCACCTCCAACAAGAACAATTTCATCAATTTCAGTTTTATTAACATTTGCCATCTCTAACACGTTTTTAACTGATTGTAAACATAGGCAAATTAATTCATGACATATAGTTGCTAAAATATCTTGTGTTAAACATGTTTGTAAATGTAAATTTTGATAAAAATTTAAAATTTTAACTTGACAAGTTTTTTTTCTCGATAATTCACATTTAGCGTGTTCTGCAGCTGATTTTAATTTTTGTAAAATTAATGCATCAAGATTAAGATTTGTATTAATATTATGAGTTTCTTTAAACAAATTTATTAAATATCTCATAATTTCGTGATCAAAATCAGTTCCTCCTAAATGTGAGTTACCAGAAGATGCTAACACATCAAATACATTATTGCTAATATTAACAAGCGATATATCAGTTGTTCCGCCACCAATATCGCAAACAAGAACATTAAAATCTTTATTAGTTGAATTTTGAAGTCCATATGCTAAAACTGCTGCGGTTGGTTCGTTTATAATACGAATACAATTTAAACCAGCAATTTCAGCGGCAATACGTGTTGCTTCGCGCTGTGCATCATTAAAATATGCCGGTATTGTTATAACAACATTAGAAATTGCCATATTTAAATAATTTTCAGTAGCTGTTTTCAAATAACTTAACAATGCACCTGAAATTTCTTCTGGATAATAATATTTGTCAAAATCAGATTTAATTTGAATTTTATTATTTTCATCATGTGTTACGTTATATGATAATAATTCTAAATCCATTTGTGCGTCCGAATAATTTTTCCCTATTAAGCGTTTAACTTCATAAAATACATTTTTTGGATTTAAATATTGTTGATGTTTTGCTTCTGTTCCAATATATCGTTCAGATTGCGTATAAGCAATTATACTTGGAAATGTATTATAAAACCCATTATAAACAATTTCATGTTTTTCGTTTCTCCAAATACTAACACAGCAATTAGTTGTGCCTAAATCAATACCAATACCGATATCAGATGTCATGATAATAATATATATAATAAATATATTATAAAAGTTAATCTTAAGCCGCAAAATTTATTAACGCTTAATAATTTTAACACCAGAAATAACTTGATTTTCTGTATTTTCAAGTAATCCATTTTTTGTTAGTGATGCAATAATATCTGTAATTTTATTTGGTTCATTTTGAATTTTATTTTCTGCTCCAATTTTCATTTCTATAAAATCAGATGATGGCATTTGATTTCGTTTGTTGTAACTGTTGTTATACATAAACTTTTGATAATATTCGCTTTTTTTTTCTTTTGTATATTTCTCTTTTAATTCATTATTATGATGTTTTATATCAGTCATTTTTTCATTATATTGCTCCTCAACACCTTCCTTATCTTGTAATGTAACATGGTGAATTACTAAATCTTTTTGTGTTTTAAATTCTTTGTTATGTGGTTCGTTCTTTATAATAATTTTATATGGCGCATTCGTTCTTTGTCGCCATAATTCAGCCAATTCTTGTGCAGATTTTTGTTCTAACTGATTTGCTTTTTCAATAATATTATCATTTAATGTTTTTTTTGTTTGCTCAGTTCCAATAATTATATTTGTAATATTATTTGAATTATAATTATCAGGTTTTATTAGTGATTTCATTTTATTTTTCTGACTAATTAATAATTTATTGCTCATATATTATTATTTTTATTTAATAATAATAGTAAAATAAACACGATTTATTTTACTATTTTTATTCATTTATTTTTCATTTTCATAAACAAGTATTATATATATAATCAAAATGAAAACTACAATAAATACTAAATTACAAACATGTTTTCTAAATTTAAAATTAAAACATTATGATTTTTATAAAAAAATATTTCAAAATATACACGATTGTTATAATATTACTTTTAATTATCATAAAACTGAAAAAAAAGTTAATTCAAAAATTGATATTATAAATTTTATTGAAAGTAATCCATTTATAGGATATGATATTATAGATTTTGTTCAAAATAATAAAATTCATAACGTTATTTTACAAAATGATAATACAGTTATTCATTTATTTTTACCAATTATTAATAATAAAATTATAACACCAAATTTAAATAGAATTGACCATATAATAAAATTTATGAGAAAAATCGCTAATAAAAATAATTTTTTAACAATATACATTATTTACAGTGATCAAAAAAAGCAACTAAATAATAATGTACATTGTTTATATGCAACACATGTTAATAGCGGATCATGTATTCCAAGTAAAATGATAACTTTATGGCGAAGTGAAGAATTAGAAAAAGTATTAATTCATGAATTAATACATTTTTTCGAAATTGATTTTACTTATTTAATTGGTCAAAATTATTTTAAACAAAATTATGGTCTTAATAATGTTAAAGCAAATGAAGCATATACAGATAGTTTAACAATTATTATTCACACAATTTATGTTGCATTTTATTTAAATATTGATTATATGAAATTATTAAATTCTGAATTTAATTATGTGTTATATCAAGCCGCTAAAATATTTAATTATTACAATATAGCAAATGTAAATGACATTAATAATAAAATATGTCAACAAACAGACGTATTTTCATATTTTATAATAAAAGCATCTTTATTATTTAATATAAATGAATTCATTAAATTTATTAATAAAAATATATATTTTGAAAATCGCAATAATGAATTTATTGAATTAATAGATAAATCAATAAATTGTAAATTATTTAACGAAACAATTACTTATTTTAAACATGTAAATGATAAATTTAAAGATGATATAACGCTAAGAATGTCACATTTACAACTTGAATAAGTTATTCTTTATTACTTTCATAAATTTGTTGCTCAATTGTATTTTTAATTAAAAATTTTGTTACACGAATATTATGTTTTTGACCTATACGATGAATACGCGCGATTGCTTGATTTTCAATGTTAATACGATGTTGTTTATCGCCATTAATAGGGTCAATAAAAATAACTTCAGATGCTTTAGTTAAATTTGTTCCTGATGCAGAATTTTCTGAAGATAACATAATAATTCGTATATCGCTTGTATCGAATTGTCTTATTATTTTATCTTTTTGATAAACATTACCTTGGCAGAATATATTTTTTATATTATATGATGTTAATATATCGCCAATTTTTTTTAATAATTCAGCCCATTGTGAAAAAATAACAATGTTGCGTTTTGAACGTTTTAAATATTTAATAATTGCAGCTAATTTTGTTCCAACATTATCAATTAAATTATTTTTTTGTGGGTTTAGTTCAGAAATATCATTTTTTACACGGGTAATATCATTTTTGTCTAATTTAATTCTACAATATGGACATATTTGACTTGTTGTGTTAAATATTGATATTAAACACGTGTAACAAAATACATGACCACATTTTGTAACACAAATATTATTAGGTTCAAAATCACCCAAACATATGCCACAATAATCGTTTTCATCAGTATTCTCATTGGTTTCCTGATTTAAATCTGATTTTTTTTTAATTAATTCAATTACATTTTTATAATATTGATAAGTTGTATTTTTTCCTTGGTATTTTTTTTCATTTTCCACCAATTTATCAGTTTTTATTTGTAATTTTAATTCTAAATCAGATAACATTGTATTGCTGTAATCATTTTCTGAATCTGATATATTATCTTGATCTAAATTATCTTGATCTAAATTATCTTGGTCTAAATTATCTTGGTCTAAATTATCTTGGACTAAATTATCTTGGTCTAAATTATTATCGTTATTATTATTGTTATTAATTTCGTTATTAATTAATTTATATTTTTTAATTTGTCGTGTAATAGTAAAGATTGTTTTTTTCAAACAATTAATTTTTTTTGCAAGCGTATTAACTTCATTTTCAAAATGTTTTAACATATGTACTTCAAGTTCTTTTAATGTTTTACAATTTAATAAAATATCTTTTGTTTCATTAGCCAATTTAAAATAGCAACACAATTGCCGCAAAAATAAATCATCTGAGGACATATTTTTATCTGCGACATATGCATTATAAATTTGTTGTTCAGTTTCTGTAAAATTAAGCCAAACAATATTTTCATGTATTTTTTTCATTTGATATTCATCTTTAATTAATTCTTTAGTATTACGTTTAAAACATTTTGTTGACAAATATTCAACAATATTATGTTGATTTAATAAATTAATTTGTTCAAATTGAAAAGCAGTTAAAAAATTAAAAATTTCTAATATCGAACATGTTTTATTATTAAATGGTGTTCCTGACACACACCATCTATAAGTTGTAGTAAAATTTTTTATTAAATGCATTTCATTTAAATAATTTGTTTTATTTGGGGTATTTATTTCGTGAAATTCATCAATAATAATTCGATGCCAATTAATTAAAAATAAATTAGCTCGTTTTTTCATTAAAAAATCTTCTGTTAATTTATTTTTTTCATTCTGTATTACTTGATTAATTTTGTCATAAAATATCTGCTTGTCGTGAATACCGGCGTTACTTAATTTTTTTCTTATATTAAAATAAAATTCATTTTCAGTTATTTCTTCTAAAAAAGTATCATTTAACAAAAAATTAAAAGATATTATAATAAAATTCGCATCAATATAATCTTGATAAGTATATTTATCATAATGTGTTTTTGTTAATAATGATAAAACTTTTATTGTTTCAGTATTTAATACTTTTTCAATTTCCCGTTTCCATTGCCCACACAAAGTATTAGGACAAATAATTAAAGTTGCCCTACTTTTTATAATTTTATTTATTAAATCTAACCCTCTATTTTTTGTTTTATTAATGTAAGATAAAGCGATAATTTGGATTGTTTTACCTAATCCCATTTCATCTATTAATCCGCCACCTTTAATTTGTAAATTAATATTTTGTTTATTTATTTCATTAATTTCATTAATTTCATTTTTATCAAGATTAACAACAAATTGTTTTATTGGCAATATATTTTCATAATAAATATGAATATCATTTGAATTAGTTTCCCGCTGATACATCCAATTAATTGTTTTTTTTTGATAATTAAATAATTTAATTTTAATATTTTTTAATCTTTTAAATTTTCTTATTGAAACATCATGATTTTCATTATATATTTTATTAATTATATTATTATTAATTTTTTCTTGACTGTCAGTTAATTTACAACTTGCTAATTCATATTGCAAATGTTGATAAACAACATATTCAAATAAATCATGATTTGGCAAATTACAATATGAAGTAATATATTTTTGTAATTCAATAAAATTAATACCAAATAAAGTCAATGAGACTTGCGAAATAGAATTTGTTAAAAATAAAACATGATAAAAATTAAAATCAATATTAGTAGGTAATGTAAAAAAATTCGAAAATTTTAAGTTAAATATTGAAATTGCGGACGAATCATGTAAAACATTATAATCATCTTGATTAATATGTTTAATTGTAATTAATTTTGTAATATTATTTTGATGAAGATGATTTTCTGCAAATTTATCAATGAATAAATAAATAAAATTTTCTCGAAACATTAATTATTATAATTAATATAATAAATTTTATATGAAATTTTTTTTCAATTTTATTTATTATTATAATTTTCCAAAACATAAAGTTATTAATAATATAAGAAATTATGCATAATACAAAAGTTATACCATTACATGAATTTAATATTTCTGTTTTTTTAAAAAATTTAACTTCAAAAGAACTATCATGTTATGATAAATTAGATTCTTTTTATAAAACATGTCCACGTGATAAAATATTAAAAATTATATCAATCATAAATGGCGAATCAAATATTTCTTTAAGAATTTTAGATTGGTTTGTAACAAAGTATTCTGACAAATATAAAATTAAATACAAAAATAATGATGATATTAATAATATCTATTTTAACGTTCATGTTAATTATGAAGCACAATTAAAAACATTTAAAAAACAATGTTTTGATCCATTTAGACGTAATGCTAAATTTTGGTATAAATTAGAAAAATCATCTAAAGGCTCTGAATTAATGATTTTTACAACAATTGGACAATTAAATTTTTTTAAATGGGCAATCGAAAATAATATAATTGAATTTATTGAAGAAAATTATGATAAACTTGTTAATGCAATGAATGTTTCAAATCGTAAAAATAGAGAAAAAAAAGAAAACATTAATAACTCTATAAAATTATCTTCAAAGTTATCTTTCACTAGAACAGGCTCCTTTATTAAAATTTCTAATGAAACTGAATCTGAAAATTCTATTTTGTTGTCATTTGATTAAAATTATAATATATATAATTTTAATTTATTTTGATTTATTTTAATTTTGTGTGTTTTATTTTTTTTTAACAATTAAAATTATAAAAAATATAATTTTAATTTATTTTAATTATTTTAATTTATTTTAATTTATTTTAATTTAAGCTTTTTTTAATTTTCTAACTGCGGGTTTAGCACGTTTTACAGGACTTGACGAAACACTTGAATTTTCAGAATCTGAACTGCTTGAACTATCGGATTGTTCTTTAACAGATTGTTCTTTAGTTTCTTGTGAAGTTTCTTCAGATAAATTAACTTTAGATTGTTTTACAACATCTTGACAAACGGGCAATTCTGATAATTTAGCGGATGGTACAACTTCTTCATTTTCCATTTCATCACCCGGAAATGCTGAACTTGAAAATTGATCTTTCGCATTGCCTCCTTGTGTTTTTTTTTCTGTAATAACAAGTTGTTTCAAAGTTAAAATAACGTAACATGTTCTCTTTTTTGTTTTAGGATCTGGGGTTAATGTGCCGGAAAGACGTTGAATTCCAAAAACAATTTTAAATTTTGATCCAAGACCCAAATATTCATTAATATCGTCAATTTTAGGATGTTCAAGTAAATGTAATTTTTTTGTATCTGGATTTTTTACTAAAATTCTTGTTTTAGTAACCGGATCAGTATAATTAAATCCGGGAACATTTCGGTCTGCAACAAGTCTTAATTTAACTGTGTCATATTTTGGAAATGATTTTTTATCTGTTTGTTTTTTATCTTCATCATCTGATGCGTCCATTTCTACTTTTTGTGCTATCGGTGAGTAGATTTCATAATATTTTGAATCTTTTCCTAAAATTTTTTCACGATTTTCTTCTAAATGTGTCATATATTTATTTATAATATTACGAAGTTGGTCAGATGCTGGATCATCAGGAACAAGCGGAATTTTAATATATTGTCGTTTATCATTTGTTGGTGCATATGTTTCATGAATTGGAGGAAGTCCTCCACCACCTCGTTCTAAACTCAATGTAAATTCTTCGTCAATTCTAACCGACAATGCAAATGGCTTATCAATTTTTGGATATTTATAATTAATTAAACATGTTTTCATTTTTGCATCCTTATTTTGAGTTTCAAATTTGGTATGTTCAAGTGATTTTACATTAAATTGATTTGGTGTAATTATTGTATCTTGATTCGCCATTTAATAATTCATATAGTTATGTTTGTATTTAAATAGTTAAAAAATCAATTTTTATTTTTTTATAAACATTAATGTTTATAAAAAAATTTTACAAATACTAATTTAATTAGCTATTTTCTATGTATGGTTAAAACAAACTGTTAATATAAACTGTTTGAACAAACTGTTAATATAAATCGTTAAAATAAACTGTTACTGTTAATATAAATCGTTAAAATAAACTGTTAAAATAAACCATTAAAACAAATCGTCAAATAAACTGGTAAAATAAACTGGTAAAATAAATTGGTAAAATAAATTGTTAAAACAAACTGTTAAAATAAACTGTTAAAACAAATAATATAAACTATTTGAACAAACTGTTAATATAAATCGTTAAAATAAACCGTTAAAATAAATCGTTAAAAAATAAATTGGTAAAATAAATTGTTAATAAAATATATTTTAATAATAATAAATATTATTATTAAAATTAATTATGATTATTATGGCATAAAAATTGGCTTTTTATGTGCTGCAATATTTGGTAATATATTAATATCTTCAATAATTATTTCAGTTTCTAATTTCTCAGTTACTTCAGAATTTTCAATTAAATTCATATCTAAAATTAAATTACACATACCTGTTCCACCTTGAATTGGCATTCCCGCCATAATTCTTGAAGATATGCTTCTCATAAGATCCGATTCGCCAAATACAGCCGCGTTATTAAGTCGTTCAACCGGTTTTTCAAAACTCGCACTCGCAAATGGCTCCGAATCTAATTTATTCATACCATGTCTATCTATTGATGTAATTGTACCGCTATTTGTCATTGTGTCTAATAACATACTAATGTGTTGATAATTTATTGTATTACCAGCAGCCAAAAAAACAGTTTGATATTCTCTGTATAGTGCTTGACG
>JACCDN010453426.1_pt1 | contig 11166 bp, 6 predicted proteins | sample 7441691 | NCBI WGS metagenome assembly JACCDN01 (sample SAMN15323439, study PRJNA562643) | freshwater metagenome | isolation source: river surface water | place: USA:Blue River Watershed | collected 2017-08-16
CATGAGTGTGGCCCCTTCGATGTCCATGACCTGCAAAAGATAGACCGTGAGGTATAAAATAAAGGCGTTGATCACAATCAAAAAGAGTCCGGCGCTTAAAAATACGAGGGGGAATGTGAATAGTTTGATCAAGGGTTTCACGAACGCGTTTAAAATAGTGATGGTCAAACCTGCAATGATAGGTCCTGCAGGGCTAACGCCAAATTCAACTCCAGGCAAAAGTAGGCTGACTAGGAATAGAGCCAGGGCGTTGACGAAGATGAGGAAGAGGAATTTCATTCGAAGGATTTCTTGATTTTGAGTTTAACAGGGTGACCTTCTAGGTCAAGTTCTCTTTCGATTCCGGCTTCGATGAGTTTTGAGCCATCGATCCATTCAGTGCAGAGGGTTTCTTCTTTGATTTTGTCGATGTGAATGCGTAATTTTTCTTCAAGTTCTGGGCTGGACTCAAAGGCGATTTGAATGCGGTCACTCACTTCGTAACCCGCTTCTTTCCGCAGGTCTTGAATGAAGCGAATGAGTTCACGTGCGTAGCCTTCAATGAGCAAGTCTTCAGTGATCTCGGTTTTAAGCTGAACGACCCAACCTTTTTCAGAGGCCAGTTCGTGTGAGTTCTCACCCTCATAACCCCATTCGTAGGAATCTTCAGGCAGGGTTTCTCCGAGAATTGTGAGTTGATCCTGTGCGTCGACAGCCCACTCCCCTTTTTGTGCGGCCTGAATCATTGTTTGAACTTTGCCACCAAAGAGCGGGCCGAGCACACGAGCATTGAGTTTGAGTTTGCGCAATTGCAAGAGCTCGGTTTCAGGCATGATCGAAAGGGTTTTCACGTTGAGTTCTTCAAGAATCACAGGAATTTGAGCCTCGATGGTCTTGCTTGAAATTTTGGATGGGAAGGCCACGCGAATTTCAGAGAGAGGTTGGCGCACGCGAATTTTATTGTGTGAACGAACGGCATGACCCAAATTGACGATGGTGCGCACGGCGCGTGTTTCTTCTCCGAGCTCAGGCTTGAGCCAGTCTTCGCGAACTGTGGGCCAATCGGCCAAATGCACTGATTCTTCGCTGGTGAGATTTCGATAAATTTCATCGCTCACGAAGGGCATGAAAGGTGCGATCAGCTTTGAAAGTTCCACGAGAACCGTGTGCAGGGTTTGATAAGCTTGAGACTTATCTCCATCATTTTCGGACTTCCAAAAACGGCGGCGGCTTCGGCGCACATACCAATTTGAAAGCTCTTCGGTGAAATCGACAATGGGTCGAGTGGCGCGCGACAAATTGAATTCGTTCATCTGCTTCGTGACTTCGGCGATCAATTCTTGCAGTTCTGATAAAATCCACTGATCGAGTTTGTTTTCAGGTTTGAAATTTGCGGTGGATTGCGGCTCGAACTGGTCGATGTTCGCATAGGTCACAAAGAAACTGTAGGTGTTCCAGAGAGTAAGCGTGAAGCGTTTTAAAAGTTCATCGACGTGATCGTCTGAAAAACGCACATCTTCGGCGAGTGTCGCGGTGGAGTTGAGGAGGAAGAAACGAACGGTGTCGACGCCCTTCTCTTCAAACAGCATTTTAGGGTCGGGGTAATTTTTCTTACGCTTCGAAAGTTTTTCGCCGTCTTTGGCGAGCAAAATTCCGTTCACAATCACATTTTTAAATGCGGGTTGATCGAAGAGAATCGTTGACAAAACATGAAGGGTGTAAAACCAGCCGCGAGTTTGATCGAGCCCTTCGGCAATGAATTCAGCCGGAAAGTTTTGTTCAAATTCCTCCTTATTTTCAAAGGGGTAATGAAGTTGAGCATAAGGCATGGCGCCGGATTCAAACCAGCAATCGAGCACTTCAGGAATGCGAGTCATTGTGCCCGTGCACTTTTCGCAGGTCCAGGTGAGAGCATCGATATAAGGTTTATGCAAATTCACAGCTCCGTCTTTTTCGGGCAGATGTCCAGCTTTGGCTTTGAGTTCTTCCATCGATCCGATGCATTCAGTTGTTCCGCACGCGTCACAGACCCAAACTGGAATCGGACAACCCCAATAACGATTTCTTGAAATATTCCAATCACGCACATTCTCAAGCCATTTTCCAAAACGACCTTCTTGAATGTGCTCAGGCTGCCAGTGGATTTTTTTGTTGTTGGCGATGAGCTTTTCTTTGATGCGCGTGACCAGCACGAACCAGGCTTCGTTCGCAAAATTGAGCAAAGGAGTGTCGCAACGCCAGCAGTGCGGATAGCTGTGTCGTAAGTTTTCTTTCTTGAAGAGTCGGTCTTTTTTCTGCAGGAGTTCGGCGACGTTTTGGTCTTGGCTCTTGCAGAATTTTCCTTCGAGTTCGGGGAAGTTGGTGTTGAAATGCCCATCCATATTCACATGTTGAAGCACGGGTAGTTTATTTTTGAGTACGAGATTCAAGTCGTCCTCACCGTAACCTCCTGCAATGTGCACGATTCCGGTTCCTGTTTCGAGGTCGACAAAATCGGCGGCCAGCACTTGAAATGCGTTGGAAAGGTCGAGATCGTTGCGTTTTGAAAATCCGTCGAAGAGCGGTTCGTATCGTTGACCCAGTAGGCTTTCGCCTGAGATCATCTCAATTTCAAGACCATCGAGTTCGAAGAATTTTGCAATGAGTTCTTTGGCGAGAATGTAGGTTTTGCCTTCATGGCTGACCTTGGCGTATTCAAATTTTGGATTCACGGCCAACGCGGTGTTGCCGGGCAAGGTCCACGGGGTCGTGGTCCAGGCTAAAAAATAGGTTTCGGGCTCTTGCAAACTCTTGAACATCACGGTGGCCGAAAGATCGGTCACATCTTTATAGCCCTGACTCACTTCAAAATTCGAGAGCGGAGTCGCGCAACGGGGGCAGACGTGCATCGATTTGTAGCCTTTTTCGACGAGGCCTTTCTTCCAAATTTCTTTAAAAACCCAAAAAATAGATTCCATGTAAGTGGCATCGAGCGTGGCATAACCGTTTTCGGTGTCCACCCAACGGGCCATGCGCTCCATCGAAGTTTCCCACTCGTGGGTGTAGCGAAACACGCTGTCGGCACAGGCTTGGTTGAATTTTTCGACGCCCATTTTCTCAATGTCTTGGCGGCCGCTGAGGCCGAGTTCTTTTTCAATCTCGTATTCAACGGGTAGACCATGACAATCCCAACCATTCACGCGAGGCACGTAGTAGCCGAGCATGGAATAATAACGGGTGACCGCGTCTTTGATGGTGCCGGCCAAAATGTGTCCGTAATGAGGCAGACCATTCGCAAACGGAGGTCCGTCAAAAAATACAAATTTCTTTTGGCCTTTGCGCTGTTCTACGGATTTTTCAAAAATCTTCTTTTGCTTCCAATATTCGAGATGCTTGTGCTCGATATCTGCGAGTTGAGTTTTAGGATCGATGGGACGGAACATAATGACTGCATCTTAGCTTGCTATTGGCTTTTTTTAAAGGTAAATCATTATTTGACATATTCATTTTTTGTATGGAAACAAGCCAACGTGGATTGGGAACTCTCGAGATGATTAATAGGCTTAGAGGTCGGCCAAATGACGTTGAACTGAGAAATCAAATTGTTGTTGAGAATATGGGCTTGGTTCGGCGTGAGGTTCGGCGTGTTGTCGGCCATGCTGATGAAGATCTTGTGCAAGAGGGATGTTTAGGTCTTATGAGGGCGCTTGAAAAATTTGACCCTGATAAGAGTGTTTTCTCAAATTATGCTAGGTGGTGGATTAGGGCTTATGTATTGAGAGCTTTGCAAAAAAAACGTTTACTTCATGTAAGTCATCAGAATGAAACGCTATTGTGGCAGTTGGACCCTCATCTAAGAGATCATCCGTCGGCAAGTGTTGATGATTTGGTGAGAGATTTTGGGCTGAAGCCAGGAGCCGCACGAGCGTGCTTAGAACTTCGAACTTTGCGCATTTCGTCTCTTAGCGATCTCTTGGGGGATGACACCACTCGTGTTTTGGGCGATACCCTTCCGTCGAACGAACCCCCTCCTGATGCTCATGTTTTTTCCACTCAAGGCTCTCTTAGAGATGTGCTTACTGGTCACGTCGACCCTCGTAGACTTAGAGTGATGGAACTTCATGCTGGCGAAGATCTTTCTTTAGAAGAAACTGCTCGAGCTCTTTCGGATGAGGGAAGAGAGCTTGTTACACGACAACGGGTGGGGCAACTCTTTGCAGGAGCTTTAAAGCAAGCGCGTAAAGCTTTGAAGCTACCTGATCCACAAACTAAATAGATTATTTCGTATGGAAACAGAATATTTACCTCCTTACCTTCGTAGCGCATTCAATTCCAAGTGTTTAGCTAAGGATGAAGAGGCGCGTCTTTTTGCGGAATACAAAAACGATAAGCATAATGCAGCGAAGGGGAAAATTTTTAATGCCCATCTTCGCCTTGTTGTGATTTTTGCCAAGCGCTTTTCTCGAGCTCAGCCTGATCTATTTCATGATCTTCTCAATGAGGGCAGCATTGCTTTATTGAAAGCTATTGATCAATTCGACCCTCGGCGTGGATTCAGATTTTCAACCTTTGCCAGCAAGATCATTCAAGGCTCTATTGCTCGTTATTCTGGAGAGCATTGCAACGACTCTATTCTTATTCCTGAAGAGATTCGGCTTTTGGCGAGGCGAGTCCAGCGCATTACTGATCATTTGGCGGCTGTGGGTGAAGGTGTGACTGATGAGCGTTTGATGGCCGAGGCCGACTTGACCCCAAAACAATTGAGGCGTGTGCGAGGTGCGGAACGGGCTATGCGTCCCGATCGCATGGATGCTCCTCTTGTGGATGGTCATGATGGTGTGATGCGTCAGGTTGATTCGATGACTGATGGAAGCCCTTCCCCTGAGGAGAATGCTATTTTGGTTGATACTCGTGATCGTGTTCAAGCTATAGTTCGGGCCTTACCCGAAAGAGACCGGGCCTTGATTAAGGCTCGATACGAAAAAGTTTTAACCAATACTGCTATTGGAGAGCAACTTGATAGGTCACGTAATTGGGTTGCAGGACGTCTAGGTGTACTTCATGATAAATTTCGCGAAAATCCTGTCGTACAGGCTCTCGCATAGAAGGCGCGATCATCCTAGACTCTTTCTCGCTACGGCGGCCGCGGCAACGTCGTCTTTTGCGCTTTCGCCTTGGCGCCATTTCAAGAAAATGTTGGAGGAAAGATTGCGATGTAAAAAATGGTGTGGTTTTTTAGGTCCAATTTCAGTTTTGAAAATGCGTTCGATGTTTTGAACATCTGTTTCGTAATCGCGAGCCCATGCTTGATCGGCTTTTAGCCATTCTAAATTTTCTCGGTTTAAAAATTTTCCAGCGTGCGAAAGTTCGTGCCGCAATGTGAAAAAGTGACGTTCAATGAGTTCAAGTTCACCTGCTGATTCAATTTCTGCCAACAGTCTTCCGGTGGCAATGAATTCGGGAGGCAATCCAAGTGAGTAAAGGGCGGCGGTGAACGTGATCACTCGGGGTAATGTGACTTCGCCCACACCCCGGTTATAACCGAATAGGCCCACATGTTGAACGCGTTCACGACGACGTGGAATTTCTCTCGCAATTTCGTTGATGAGTGGCGCCATTTTTTCAATGGTTTCTCGATATAAAACCTGCCCACGCTCGATCCATTTTTTCAATATGACCACTTCGTTTTCTTGGAATTCTACGTGTTCATTTTTATTCAAGGTTTCTCGAATGGTTACCAGCGCTCTTTCAACGTCTTCACGAGGATAATCATAACGAAAGGCGGATTGCACCGTGAGCGTTCGTGCTCCTTTGTATTGAGCGAGTGACTGCTCAATGTTTTCAGGGTTGATTCCCCCTCGAAATGGAAGAGCGCCCGTTCCAATAATAGGAGCGATTTCGATTCCATATTGAAGAGCTGTGAGGTGGGTTTGTCGCAACGCCAGACGACTGGCTAGCACGGCAGGAATCAGGCCTGCATTGAGTGCAGGATCAGAGCGTGCAATGAACACACGAAATGGATTGGGTAAAAATCCAAAATGAGCCTGATGTTCGTCTAAATAAGGATGCAAGACTTGCTCAATGTGGGACAGGTCTTCCACGCTCTCGAACAGTGGAATCATTTGAATGTAACCTTGGCCAAAGTCACTTTCTTTAAAAATTTCTTGATGCAGTTGAGCCGTTTTTTGGAAGGTTTTTTGAACATGCAACAATTGATCGGCCGATTTGGTCATGGGCAAAATGAATTCCAGCACAGGAGGTGCAGGCAAATCATATGATTTTGCAAATTCAGCGGCGGAAAGCACACCCATGTAAGCGCGAGCGAGTTTAAAACTTTTTTCTTCCCAAATGTTAGGAACACGCAGGGTTACAAAAACATCACGCCCCATGCCTTTTTGCTTAAAATAGTCGTGGTGTGATGAGAGCAATTTTTCAATCAAGGCTTCGTCCGCAAACTTCCCTTCCCAATCCCACATGAATTCGTCGAGGCCGAGTTCTGAAAAGCCCAAAAAAACTTCTTCAGCCTCTTTGGTCGATGCAATAAACGGATCGTCTTGAAAGAAAGGTGCACCCGCGTTGTCGGGATGCTGAGTTCCCATGACGACCGGAATTTTTCTATTTTTTTGGAGTTCAAACATAGCGTGCGAGGGTGGAATAAAGGGGTGAAATTTCGTTCATTTGAAGACCGGAAAGGGCGATGCGTAGACCATGATCCTCCCAGGGCACGACGTAAATGTTTTCTTGTGTGAGCTGTTCGGCAATTTCGGCGGCGTTGTTGAGCGGCGTGTAGGCCATGAAACCACCGGGGTGGGATCCGTCAGGTTTGGTGACGAGCGGGATTTTGAGTTTTTGCGCTTCGGCCACGGCGAGATCGGCTCTTAATTTGAGTTCGGCCACGAGCGGGGCGCGTTCGGCGTTGAGTTGTTCAAGATGACCGTCGTTGACCAGTTCAAGCAAGGCGCGATCGGTTCGAGACGGTGGTTGAGAAATCGTGCCACGGATGATGCCGGCCATGTATTCTTTCAGGTTATAGTCTTGGGATTGAAAGGCGATGAGCGCCCCCGAACGATTGTTGTATTCGAGGTATTGTTTGGTCGCCGACCACGCATAAAACACGGTGATTCCAGGGTTTTCTTGAAGCAGATTGAGCAGAGTTTCTCGGTTAGAACCTTCCACTCCGCGCGGATCATAAGCGGTGTAGGCCGGGTCGATGATGAGCGTTACCGGTGTTCCGGCCGCAGTTTTGCTTTGCAGGTAACCGTTGAGGTCTTGCAAGTCGCTTGGAGTGAGGCTGAGCCCGGCAGGATTGCTGGAAGGGTCGTTGAGTAGAAGTGTCAGCGATTTTTCTTGGGCGATGATTTTTTCAGAGGCTTCGATCAGCGCCGGAATATTGAGTCGATAGCCCTCACCTTCTTGAATGAGCAGTTCAAAACGCTCTAGATTCTTACCAGCGAAGCGAGCGATGTTGTCGTAATTGAGCCAGAAAGGCCATCCAGTTAGAATGGTTTGTTGCGGAGCGAGACAAAAAGCCATGAAAATGGCTTGAGTGCCGCCGATGGTCGAAATGCTTTGAATGAAGCGGGGCAATTTCAGCGCGAGTTCGGCATTTTTAGGGCTGAGAGCTAGTTTCAAAAGGGCTTCTTTGTTTGCGTCTTCTCCCCAAATTCCGTAGAGACCGGGGTATTCATGAGTGCCAGGACGCGCCGTGATTTCGACGAGTTTTTTTTGAAGAGTCGGCAAGCAGGCCACTGTTCCTTCTGATTTTAGAACTCCGATGGTCGCGTTGATCACCGCGGAATTCTCACGTTTGGCCTGACCCGCACGCTTTGCCCAACCTAAAATCCCTTCGAACTCTTTGAGGGCTTGAAGTTGAGGATTGAGGGGCCAGTTCGTCATGCAATCTTTCTAGCATGAATCCCCGCTTCTTTAAATTGACTTTTTCTCATCTTATTATATACTGACGTCCTTCCCTTTTTAAAACATGCGCAAATTCCTGATTTTTCTGGTCGTCGTGATCGTGCTGGGCGTGGGTGCTTATTTCTTGTTTTTCTCGAAAGCCCCGGTGGCCGTTGAAGAGCCGAAAGAAGAGCCTGCTTTGCAAATTCAAGTTTGGGATTCTGCGAAAGAAAATGTTCAGCCTCAAGTCTTCAGTTATGGAACCGTCGAGGCTGTGCATGAGGTTCAACTTTCATTTGATGCGAGTGGTGATGTTCAATATGTGCTGGCTAAACCCGGCGACCATGTGCGAAAAGGTCAGACCCTCGCGATCCTTAAAAATGAAGCGATGGCGGCTCAAGTGAATCAGGCGGCGGCGAGCTACGAAAGCACTCAAAAACAGGTTGAGTCGAGCCTCGAACCCGCGACCGAAGAAAATTTAGAAACCGCGCGATCTCAGTTGAAAGTGGCGAACGCTCAGCTTGAAAATTTGCAAGAAAGTGAGTTGGCGACCGATCTCGATATTCTCATCCAACGCGAAGTGGTGCGCCAGAGCGACTTGCGCTTGAAAAGTTTAGAATTGGGCATGAGTGGCAATCAACGAGCGGCCCAAAATGCGCTTTTGAATCAAGCGGCCGCCGGGCTTCAATACACGTTGGCTCTCTACGATGGCGTGGTTTTGAAAGCTCCCTTTTCAGGCGAACTTTTAGATTGGACTTTGCAAGAAGGCACATCGATCAACCCCGGAATGCCCGTGGGAACCTTGACCGATTCGAGCCATGTTGAAATCATCACCTATTTGTCAGATGAAGATGCCCGACGCATTGCGGTCGGTTCTCATGTGACGGTGGAAGGTGGTCATGAGGCTCAAGTCCTCGGAATCTCTTCGAGAATTTCTGAAGAAACGGGTAAACGCAAGGTGCGCATTGCCCTCAGCTCATCCGAATACACTCTCAATCAAAGTGTCGAACTTGAAATTGCTGAGCGCGAGCATCCTTTAGAGCCCTTGATTCCTCTGAGTGCGATTGAAGTGGATGCCGATGATACTTATGTTTATGCCGTTGAAAACGGTGTGTTGGTGCGTCAAAAAATTCATGTTTTGGAACTTCACGGAGAATGGGCTCGCGTGGATGGTGAAGTTCCCACTTTGATGGCTCTTCGGGCTCAAGGCTTAAACTCTGGAACTCATGTGGAAATTCTTCCTTAATCAACCTCGAGTCACCTTTCTGCTCATTTTACTCACCACCGTGTGGGGAATTTATTGCATGTTTGCGCTGCCTAAAGAATCGTCGCCTGAAGTGAAGGTGCCGTACGCGTCGGTGACCACGCTTTATGCCGGTGCGAGTCCGCTCGATGTGGAAGACAGCATCACGAATCCGCTTGAAGATGTGGTTTTGGGCGTGGATCAAATCAAACAAGTGAATTCGACTTCGAGTGAAGGGTTTTCGATGATTTTTATTGAGTTTGAAACCAATGCCGACATTCAAGATCGTGTTCAGGCCCTACAAGAAGCGGTGAATCGGGCGCGCACTTCTCTGCCTGCTGGCGCTTCGACGCCGGATGTCAAAGAGATCAACTTCAACGACCAATCAGTTTTGAGTTTTGCTCTAACCAGCGATAAACCTTTGATCGAACTCTCTAGTATCGCTGAAGATTTGCAGTCAGATCTTGAAGAAGTCGCGGGTGTGAGCCGAATTGAAATCAGTGGCGCGATTCAGGAGCAGGTGCAGATTGAAATTTCACCCACTGCCTTGGCCCACTATCAGGTGGATTTGAATGAGTTGATGGGAGCCTTGCAAAAGCTCGACCCCAGTTTGCCTTTAGGTTCGGTGGAAGGTGATTTCCAAAATTATTCGCTGCGTTTCAGCGGCTCTTCGACGCTGAATGATCTCGATCAACTCTTGATTCGCTATCAAAATGGAGTGCCGCTTTTTTTGCGCGATGTGGCGGACATTCAACTGGCTGTGCCCGAACAAAATAGCATTTCACGTGTGGGCTTGGCGGGGCAGGAGCCTCAAAAAGCCATCACCTTCAATGTCTATAAAAAGACCGGGGCTGATGTGGTGCGCATGGTGGACGCCATCAATGCTTATCTTGATTCTGAAGAAACAGGTCTGCTTGAAGGCGTGAGTCATTCCATCGTTTTTGATGCGGCTCAAGACGTGCGTGATCAACTTTCCTCACTGGGCATTGAAGGCTTGCAAACAGCCGGGTTGATCGGCGTGACCTTGCTTTTGTTGGGTGCTCGCATCGCAATCATCGCCGCGCTTTCGATTCCGCTCACGTTTTTTCTCACCTTCATTGGGCTTTATTATAGCGGCAACAGTTTCAACTTTTTGTCGCTGTTCGCGCTGATTTTGGCGGTGGGTGTGCTTGTGGATACCGGAATTGTGGTGGTAGAGGCCATGGCCGAAGAACTTAAGAAAAATGCGGACCCTAGGGCGGCCGCTTTGCATGCCATTGAAGAGTTTCAATCTCCGCTGATTTTTGGAACTTTGGTGACGATTGCTGGATTTTTACCGATGCTGTTCATGACAGGAATCATCGGTGAATTCATCAAACACATTCCGCGCACGCTCACCTTCACACTCTTGGCGTCGCTGGTGACGGGTCTGATTTTTATTCCGTTTTTGGGAACTTTGGTGCTGACTAAAGATTCTGCACCCAAAGACAGTCGTGTGATTTTATGGATGCGCGATCAGTATGAGCCTTTGCTGAAGAGTGCATTGAAGAGTCGAGGCACTCAAAATCTATGGCTGTTTGGCATCTTTATGGCCTTTCTTCTTTCGTTTATTTTTCCAGTGACGGGTCTGCTGAAGGTCGATATGTTCCCTGCGTCCGACTACCCCATCTTCTTTGTTTCAGTGGAAAGTCCTAAGGGAACTCCTTTTGAAACTACGGCTGATTTGGCGACGCGTGTGGAGGCGAAAATTCAAGAAATTCCAGACATGGATTCATATTTGATGACCGTGGGGCAAAATAATTCGCTCAATGGGGATTTGGGTGCCGTTTCACTCACTCAATCGCACTTGGCGAACTTCACCGTCCGCCTGAAAAAAGACCGCGTGCAGAGCTCGTTGATCACTGTGGATGAATTGCGCGAAGCGTTGAACCCAGGCGAATTCCCTGGGGTCACCGTGCAAGGAGTCAGCGAGGGTCCGCCTCAAGGTGCCGCCATCAGTTTTCGACTCAAGGGGTCTGAACTCGGTCCGTTGAGTGAAGGTTCTGATCTTGCGCTGAAAACGCTTTCTGAAATTTCAGGGGTGGTAAACG
>JACCDN010535891.1_pt1 | contig 11160 bp, 8 predicted proteins | sample 7441691 | NCBI WGS metagenome assembly JACCDN01 (sample SAMN15323439, study PRJNA562643) | freshwater metagenome | isolation source: river surface water | place: USA:Blue River Watershed | collected 2017-08-16
AAATTCCAACGGCAATGTTCTTCGGCGGAGATCATGGAATTGCCTTGCTGCTTGACCCAAGACTAATCCAATATAATTTTGCTTCAGACTTTGGCGAATCTGAATTCCTTGCCCCACTTATCTCGTTCCCTGATGAAACCGCAATGATCTGGGGATCACTTGAGGACTCTGATGCACATGAATTGAACCAAAAAATTGAAACCCATTTAAAACAAACACTAGGTGAAAGTTTGCAGAAGAAAATAAAGCGCCAGTCCGATGCATTTTTTTTACAGGCAATGGCATCAACACCAACAATATTAGTTCAAAAAAATGCCACTCACGCAAAAGCGAACTTTGTCCCAAATAGTGTTATTCCTTACTTTAAAAAGAATGGCAAACTAACTTGCGTTGACCTAATGAATTTTCTATTAAAAATTCCTTAAAGGCTTTGAAAAAATTTAAACATGTGTGGGTTACGATAGTTATATACTTCTTTGGGTGAATCTTTTTTTATAACATAAACTTTGCTATCAATTTCAACAACTAAATATTGAATATTTTTTTCGGTGGTAAATTCATAAAAAAAAGTAAATTTCCCTGCTTTAAATTTTTTCAACAGCACTTGTGATTTCGCTGATTTTTTTCCTGGCCTTTCTGGCATTGATTTATATTCCTGCCAAACCGAATCCATCTCGATTCGCCCTTGCATTGAGTACCTCGAATAGTATCGAAGTCCTTTATAGTTTTTATTTGCGTTTGCCAATGTCTCAAGTGCCAATCGCACATTTTCGCGGCGAAGAAATTGTCCCGACCTAGTCATTTCTGGGCAGTAAATATGAAAATTTCCATCAATATAAAAATATGTAAATGAAAACTCTCCTTCTTTGAAAAGTACATTTAACCAGGGGTTATTTTCAATGAGCTTAGTCTTTTTATCAGGCTCAATGCCTAAATTTTTTAAATATTCATAAATACTATCATCGCTACCGAGATGATTATATTTGGGTGTTTGAAAGCGATTTAAAACTACTTGAGAAATTTCTCTTCGCTCACTAGCATCTCTACCATCCAATGTTCCAACTTCGCTGTACAAAATAGTTTCTAATGCAAAAAGTGCTTGAAAAATTTCTGCTTCTTTACTCCAATAGTAATAAGATTCAGCTTCTTTTTTTAAAACGAAGTCTTTTAAAACATAAGTGGCGCGGGCCTTATCCTCTAAAAGTTTTCCAACAGTTTGAAATTCTCCATCTCTTAAAATTTTATTTTCCAAAAGGTTGCGATAAAACTCTCTTATCTGACGATTCCTTTCCTGCCAAATTATCAACCTTGCAAGAAGCTTGTCGGCCCCATTATCTAAATAAGAATCAATGGCCTTTAAAAGATAAATACTGTCATATCTTTCATTTTCTGATAAAAATGGCGAATTACGATTTTTGGTCATCGAAAGCATAAAAGTATCAATCGCTGCTCGAAGGACAGAGTCGTTCTTCGTCATCGATTCATCATACATTCCATCTTGAACGATTCTTCGAAAGAAAAAAATCGAGTTGGATTTAAGCTTCGCTTCTTTCGATTTTATATTTTTTAGTGCCTCGTAATTTCTTCTCAGTTCCAGATGATCTACTGGATAATTAAAACTTAACAAAAATGGAACTTGCTCAATCAAAAACTTAAAGTCTCGTAAATAATTTTGAAATTTATCGTGTGCCAAAGCTTCAATTACGCTTTTTTCTGAATCCTTTGCAAAATAATGTTTGTGATTTAATTGAACGAGCTCTTTTAGCTCACTTTTTAGCTGCTTAATAAGATTAAAGGTTACCGTAAAATCTTTATTCATTCTAAGACGTTCTATATTCCATGAAATCCATTTTTCTTTTTCATCAAAAAGATGCATATGACTTTTAATAGTTCGTTGATCTAATTTGTCATCAATACCTAAAGGGATAAATTTTCCAAAACCTTTATAATCGTTATTGAGTCGACTAAAGTCTTCTTCGACATTTGGCCTGCAGATTTTTAGCGAATAGCTTTCTTGAAGTTTTAAGTATTGATTAACAAGCTTAACTTGTTCTTTTTTATCTTTTGGAATTTTGATATCTGCAAAAACATTCACGCACAGTGCGCCTATGATTACAGAAAAAAATAGATTTGTTCTATTCATTTTTAAAAATTATTTTAATTCTTTAACAAATTCAGATTCCCAAAGTCCCAAGCAAGTACCATTGCTTAAAATAAGAATAAGATTATTTTCACCAATATTTTTTTCAATTTCTGATCTTAGCTCTGTTAGTGTACCGACGACTTGTCCATGCCTGCCAGTTGCCCTAACGGCTGCAGTAATTTTTTCAATATCTAGATCGCCAACGCCCTTTACACTTGTTGGCCTTGTTGGCTTTGTAAAAACAACCGAATCTACTGCACTTAAAGATTCTGTAAATTCTTTTTGAAAAATTGCACTTCTTGCTGTTGCTGAATTTGGCTCCATGATGACGTGGATTTTCTTTTTAGGATATTTGGTTTTAATCGCCTGAATTGTTAGTTCAACTGCACGTGGATGGTGAGCAAAATCATCAATAACCAAAGTGCCTTTGTAATACCCTCTTTCTTCTTGACGGCGCTTTACCATCTTTAAATCAGCAATGGCGCCGTTAATTTTATCCGCTTCAATTCCTTCACATAAAGCATAGAGAATAACGGAGCTTAAGTTTAAAATATTATGAGTGCCAATCACATTAGTCTTAAAACTTAATTCTTTTCCATTAAAATTTAAATTGAAGTTCGACCCCGTTTCTGAACCCACAATATTCTTAGGACCGACAGGGGATTTCTCTCCGTAAAAAATCCAATGGCGTTTATTATCTAAATCACTTTCTTCGTGTAATTCTACAATTGCGGGATAATCACTAGAGACAATCATTCGCTTTTCAATGAATGGCAATGCCGCTTTAAATTGCTTTTTAATATCTTCAACCGAATTAAATATATCTGCGTGATCAAATTCCAAAGAAGTTAAAATCATATTATCTAGAGAGTATGATCTAAATTTAGAGATTTTTTCAAAGTAGGCAGAATCATATTCATCTGATTCAATGAAAAAATATTTTCCAGATCCTAACCGAGATGAAGGACGTCCCTCCATAACACCACCAATAAGATAGCCTGGATTTAAATTTAGATTTTCAAACATTTGAGTTGCTAAATATGTCGTCGTCGTTTTTCCATGGGTTCCAGCAATACCAATTACGTTTACATCTGACAAAACCAGAGCTCCAATTGCTGATGGAAAAGAACAAAAAGGGACGCCCAGCTCTTCGATCATTCTCGCTTCTGGCGCACTTCCTGCAACAACATTTCCGACAACAATAAGATCAAAAGATTTTAAAAATTCAGCTGTCACGTTATTTAATTGATGACATGGAATTCCGGTTGTTTCTAAATATGTACTCATCGGTGGATAAAAATTTGAATCACCACCTTCAACATGTAAACCTTTCTCTTTTAAAAGACAGGCCGCTGCCCCCATACCTGTTCCGCAAATTCTGAAAAAGAAAACTTTTTTAATATGCGCCGATTTTGATTTTAAACCTTGATAATCTAATTTGTGTTTTAAATTCATTTTAATTCTCTTATTAATTCTCTTACATATTGTCTCAATAAAACTGCTGCCATTAACTTTACCCTAAAGCATTAGAATTGAATATCGAATAGCGAACACCCGAGCACCACGCTCGGTTAATCAGATTAACTCGCATACGATTTAAGAGCTTTTAATCGCACAAAGTTACTCTCATTCATTTTTTAAGAACCCTAAATCATAGCCGATAAGGAGGGTGTTACTGCCCTACTCGGGCCACAAATAAATAAGGTTCGTATGAAAAGCTTGATAATGATTCTACTAAGTTTACTATTGGTATTCACTTCATGCTCCACACATTTTGGAAATTTTGAGGTAAAAGAAAGTACCGAAAGATCAATGAGTGATGATAGATTTGACGATCTCTCTTATTATCTTTCAATCGATAAATTTAAATATTATATTAATGAGTATACGTTTGCACTTGAAGAAAAAATTCCAAATGAAATTCAAGTACATTTAAGATCTCTCTCTGTTAACGATCTACTTGCTTTAAACTTAAGTCGTACAAAATTACTAAAAGCCGCAAATTACGATGAATTAATATACCAATATTTAAAGAGCAAAAACTTACTTTTTGGAAAAAAACCGGCCGAGTTGGCATGGGGATATAATTTTTTTAAAAACAAATTAGATGAAGGCTTTCAATTAGCGCCAAGCCGCTTGGATATTGAGCTTCAAATAACAGGAATTGAAAGTCCTACTGCTCGCGAAATTCCAATTGATGCTACTATCTATACCCCAGATGAAATGACTTTGGATTCTGGTCACTACATATCAAATCGTACAACTCGAGCAGTTTTTTGGGAAGCAATTGAAAATGATCGCACGGTAGAATTTCATCTCGGTGACGCCCGTGAATTTTTAAAGACACTAAAAACACAAGGTGGAGAAATTCTCTACACCGTAAAACCGTTGGCCAGAAGTTATAATAAAATTTATGTAGTTAAATATCCAGGTGAAAGTGAGTTCCGTTATGCAATTACAAATATTGGCGGAGCAGATCGTCTCGCTCACCTAACCCATCAATTGAGTTTATCAAATTTTAAAAATTACAATCGCGCGACAAAAGTAGTCGTTAAAGGTGATGTTAAAAAATTTCATGAAATAAGACTCCATGAACATATCATGCAATTAAAGCTTCTCCCTGCTGCAGATCGAGTCATCATCGGTCAAAAAGAATCAATCGATGGAAAGTTTTATATATTTTGGAAGATGAGAGCACTTAAGAATCTCTACGATGACGATCCGGCAAGGTTTAATCAAGCCAATCCAGAACTTATTCGTAAATTTAAAAATTTAGAAGCTGCACCTTTTGAAACAGTTTTCAAAGATAAAAAAGTAGTTGAAGATCTTTTTGCATTTTTCGAAAATACTTTAACTGAAGATTCAAAATACGCTCCTCCCAAATTTAAAATGTATAACTACGACAATTTCACGATTGAAATGGCCGATTATGTCTTTAAAAATCATTCTGGAAAAGAAATTCGCTGGCGTGTAATTTCTAACGTATGGGGAGATGAAGTTCTTCCAATAGCCAGAGCATTAAAAGCCACTGGACATAATAAAATTGTCTATATGGGCACGGCCGGTGCCTTTGCCAACAAGGGTTATAAAGTTGGGGATCTTGTTATACCTAATGCAGTCTATATTGGAGATTCTAAAAGAAAAATTCAAGCAGAAACAATGCAAATTGAAATCGCTAAATATGGTGGGGCCGTTGAACACGTTGGTTCTCCATTTGAAGAAACAAAATCTTGGCTTGCAATGGCACGTGAGCGATCAGAATTTGTAGAAATAGAAACATCATACCTGAGAGAGGTTTTTAATGGAAAAACTGACAATCTAGAGATGTACTTACTCATTTCTGACATTTTAGGAAGTGACTCTGAAACACTTGCTCATGCAACAAGCTCAAAAAGGAAAAATTCTCAGAATAAACTTCTAGCAGAACTTTTTGCCCGAGATACAAAACAACCTCCAGTGCCAGCTGTTCAAAAGGTCACAACTGCACTAGAAAAATTAAAAGCCCTTATTGAAAAGGTTCTTACTAAAAAAGGGATTGCATTTCGCTATTATGTTTTTTCTTTGCTTAAAAATAAACCTAATGTCACCGAAAGAGTCGTTTTAGAAACTGCGGAGGCGGCTGAAACCTTTAGTGATAAACTAATTTTAGATGAGTTATCAAGAGCAGGGGAAATCCTAGAGAAACTAAAAATCCAAATCCCATCGTTTTCATCTGACATTTTAACTTATCTCAACCATTCAGTAATAGATGGAACATGGAATCCTAAATCCAAAAAGCTTTCGCTTACTCTAGTCACAGTTAATGATACTGCTGCGAAAAAAAGACCGCTCATTGAAGAACTTACATCTTTAAAAGCAACTTCACCTACACTTTTCAAAAATATTGATATTGAAATTGATTCCGCAGCTCCAAAGCATTCTTTTACAAAAATCCCTCTTCCTTTGAAGTTAGATTCCGATGTTATCGTTAAAATTTATACCACCAGTGCTTTTGCTAATTATGGGCTTACACAAACAACCACAATCAATGGCGGAATTTCTCTCACAATGCTGCCGACAAAAAATTTAGCTGGTGCTGTTAAAACAATTAGTGAGTTTATTTCAAACGATACTACTTCAAATCAAAAATCTTCTTGTGTTGAAGAAGTTAGTTCTATTCTAAAAATTATTGGCTCCTTTTAAACAATTATGAATAAAAAAATTCTTATTACTGGCTTTGAACCATTTGGTAAAAATGAATTTAATCCTTCGAAAGAGGTTTTAGAACCTCTTTCTTATAGAGGTATTGATACGCTCTTGTTACCGGTTAGTTTTGAAAAAGCATTTTTTGTTCTTCAAAAATATTTAAACGTAAATGTTCACTATACCCACTTAATTCATTTGGGCATAGCATCTGATCGTGATTTCATTTCTATTGAAAAAATTGCAATCAATTACAAAAATGCTGCAATACCTGATAACGACGGAATAAAACCTATCGCTGAAAAAATCCAAAACAGCAAAACCGCTCCAGATGGAGTCTTTACCCGAATTTCAACGAAATTTTTTCTCGATTGCTCAAAACAATTCGATCTAAATGGCTACATTTCATTTCATGCAGGAACATACGTTTGTAATGATCTTTTATATAAATCACTGACTAATTACCCTGAACTTAAAATTACTTTTATTCATGTACCAAAAGCAGAGAAGCTTGCAATTGATAAATTGGAAGACTTTTTGATTTATTTTACTCAAAATTTATAGACCCTCTTTCATCAAAGGGGGTCTACTCAATTATTTACAGTTAATGATATATTTTTTAGAAAATGCCTGCTGTTCTTTATCTGTCATCGCTCTAATCGATTTATCTTTAAATTGCTCAGCAGAAACTAGCTTTAACCCCATAGATGCTCCAGATGTCTGCATTCCTTTTAAATAAGATAAAACTTCATTCGCTAAAGTGTCGCTTCCTGGTTTACTTTTATGAGTAAATCCCAAAACCTTGCTGAACATATTTGAATTATAAACTACATATGTATCTGCTCCTTCAAAATCAAGCTTTTTCTTCGTCAGCGCTTCAAAATCAGCAGTTCCTCTACCATTACATCCAGGAACACTACCGTGAGACCACATATACGAGCGCCCATCTGCAAAAGAAATATCTTTCCCAAATAGAAGTTGCTTAATTTTTGTGCAAGCGGGATCTGTTGAATCAATGAGATCAGTAAAAGTGTAAACTTGGCATCCTCTACTATTTATTTCATTTTTTACTTCTGAAGAAAAAACAATGCTCAAAATTGCAGCCAATATTCTACCTTCAGGTCTTGTTAGCCCAACAATTAATCCGAAAGCCTTATCGCCACCATACTCTCTTGACGCAAGAGGATCAGATGCAGCATAAAGTCCAGGGCCTTCCATATCACGATCTTTATCAGAACGTTGGTTATAAACTTTTGATCCTTGCTTATCAACATAGGCTTTAAAAATAGGATCGTTTGCTGGAAATACCTGATCATATTTACCTTTTGGGGTAATATCGCTCGCATCTACCCAATGAAAAACTAACCGTGGGGCTTTGATTTTCATAAAATATGGTGCGGTTTCACTCTTCATTTTTTTTAAGAGCTCAGCATCGGTCATTGCATTTGCCGATACCATTCCAAATGCTAGTGAAGATAAAAGAAATAATTTCATTTTTAAAGATCCCATCTCTTTCTCCTTATTAGATAAATTAGGTATTGCGAAAAATTGTATGATAATTTTGCATATTTTTGGGCTTTTAAGTAATTATTACATTTAAATAAGTAAAAAAACTCAGAAAATTCCCCTTTTATAAATCAAGGATTGCTAACGGCCACTTGTTAAAAATTAATCGTGGAATTTTTTTATGACGTTTGGTACTTTTTGAGCTATTTTTTTATAATAAGTATATGCGTAAAGTAGCAATCTTTTTCTTATTTATTTTTTCACTGAATGGAATGGCAAGCCCTCCGAGGACAGCTTTTGTCCAGTTATTTGAGTGGACATGGGATGATATTGCAACTGAATGTAAAAAAAATCTAGGTCCAAACGGCTTTGCTGCCGTACAAGTTTCACCTCCGCAAGAGCACTTGTCCATTTCCTACTCACCTTGGTGGGAGCGCTATCAACCAATTAGTTATCAAATCAAATCGAGAAGTGGAGATGAGAACCAATTTAGAAAAATGATTAAAACATGCCATGACGTTGGCGTCGATGTTTATGTGGATGTGGTTTTTAATCACATGGCCGGAATGCAGAATGGATTAGGAAATAATGGTACGATATTTACTCACTATAGCTATCCCAATCTTTATGGGTACGATGACTTTCATCACTGTGGTAGAAATGGAAATGATGATATTGCCAATTACTTTGATCTCTATGAACTTCAAAATTGTGAGCTGGTTAATTTAGCTGACTTAAGAACAGAATCTTTAAATGTGCAGTCAAAAATAATAAATTATCTCAATCACTTAGTCGATTTAGGCGCAGATGGATTTCGAGTCGATGCGGCTAAGCATATTCCCGCTAAAGATTTGAAAGCAATTTATAGAAAAATTAAAAAAAATGTTTATATCCTGCAAGAGCTAATTACGAGTGGGAATGATCCCTTTAGATTATCAGATTATACTGCTATTGGAGATGTTTCTGCTTATGCTTACCCATATCTAGTTGGAAATGCTTTTAAGAACAAACAATTTAATACTATTCCTAAAATTTTCCAATACATGCCTGATAGTGATGACAGTATAGTAATGCTTGAAAATCATGATTTAGAGCGTGCCCAAGATCGAGGAATGTTATTAACAGCAAATGATAATGATGCTGCTTTTGATCTGGCCCAAGTATTTATGTTAACCTATCCATTTGGTTACCCTCAGTTGTATTCGAGTTATCGTTTCGATAATTTTGACGATGGCCCACCGCTTGACAGTCAGAAGTTAACTCAACCGATTTTAAATGAAGACTTAACTTGTAGAACACCATTCATGTGTCAGCATAAAAGAAGTTATGTGAATCGATTAGTAAAATTTCGCAATATAGCTGACGATCATTTCTATGTGACAAATTGGTGGTCAAATGGTGTAGATATTTTGGCATTTTCTCGAGGAGATAAAGGTTTTGTTCTAATTAATAATAGTGATAACTTTATTAATCAAAGATTTCAAACAGGTTTAAGAGCAGGTCAATATTGTGATCTCTATTTAAATGATTGTTCAAAAAAAGTATTGGTTGATGAAAATGGTTATGGCAATATTTATCTAAATAAAAAAAGCGCATTAGTAATTCAGTAAGCAAAAAAACATGAAATAATTGCAATTTTTTTTAAACTTACTATTTAAGATGATTATGAACATGATCAGCGTTTACTTGAATGATGTGAACTTTTCCTTGATCGATTGTGAAATTTACTCGTACTGAGCTATTTAATCGAACAGTGTAACTATCATTACTAGTTAGCTTTTCCAAATGCCAACGGCCAGGATTTTTGTATAATCCGTTTATTCCTTCTTCACTAGATATTGCGCTCATAAATTCTTCAAATTTTACTTTTAGCTCTTTTGGAAGTTTAGCCAAATCTTTATCCGCTTTTTTTGAGGTTTCAACAAGTACATTTGGAGAACGATGAGGCGTTAAGGGAGGATGTACTCCAGTTTTCTCAACATTATGTTCGTTCAATAATTTTTCAAGTGTGCGGTCATTTAACTTTTTATTTTGAGCTAGTTCTGTGTACTTCTTCCAAAAACTTTCATTACTTACAATACTAGGGTGCTGGAGCAGTTTTAACAAGTCACAACTAAGTGATGCCTCAGAACGTAGGCAAAAGCAAAGGGGTAAAAAAAGTAAAGTAATGAATTTAAATTTCACAGGCCAATCCCTGTAACGCAATATCTTTAGACAACTTTAGAGATTGAAGCTTGGCCATCAGCTTTGCCATATTAAGAACTTTAGGAAGAATAGAAGTCATTATTTTAGCGATAGCAAGACCCGCACCTGCCCCAATTAAAAGCTTAGGAAGAATTGGCCCGATTTGCTTGCCTATTGCGCAGGTCAAACTCAAACTTTCTTCTGGGGTTAATTTTAAATTAAGATTTTGTGTCATTGAAAAAAATTCTTTTGAAAACATGGCCCCGAGATTTTTAAATGCTTCGTATTGCTTTTTTACTCCATCCCATAATCCAATTGGGTTCAGGCTAAATTTTTCAAAAAAATTTTTCACATCAAGTTTGTGAGCAAGATCTTCTTTTAATGCAACCGCTGCGCAACTTGAAAATTCTTTAGTGTATTCAAATGCACTCAAAGACTGTCCAACTTCACTTAGATTATCAATTGCAGCTCTAGACCTATTTCGACATGCCATTTCTTCGGCATAAACCGATTGAATAAGATGAAATTTTATTTTCTTAAAACTAAAGCCTGCTTCATTTGCTTTTATTTTTTTTATAACTAGATTTACTTCCGTTTCATTAAAATCAAAGAATGCAATCGCAAGGTCGTCTTCATGATAAAGATAATAATTAGATAGCTTAATAATTTTATGCTGAAACTCTATAGGCGCAATAAGCCCTTTCTTGATAAAGATCTTTCCCTCTCCATTTTTTGAATTTAGAACTTGATCTGCATAATAAATTGGATGGTCTCCATCATTAAATTGCATTTCTTTTTCAAATCCAATTTCTTCAAATTTTTTAGTGATTTGATAAATACCTAAAACAAACTTGGACTGATGAGGACCGGTATATATGTACTGAAAAGCTTGAACGCTTTGAAATAAAAAAAATGTTAGAATGAAAATAAAGTTTTTCATTCTAGTATTTTATTCTGGAAACATCATCGATTAAAGACTGTAGTTTTTTCTCTAAACAAAAATTTCATCTGGAAAAATAACCGAATAAGATGGTTGGATTTTAAAGAATATTTGCTACACACAAAAAAGCGCCCTGCTCGGGCGCTTAATATTTAAATTAATTCTTAAGTGCTGCTTGAGCTGCTGCAAGTCTGGCAATTGGCAC
>JACCDN010665547.1_pt1 | contig 11157 bp, 9 predicted proteins | sample 7441691 | NCBI WGS metagenome assembly JACCDN01 (sample SAMN15323439, study PRJNA562643) | freshwater metagenome | isolation source: river surface water | place: USA:Blue River Watershed | collected 2017-08-16
CGGGGGCGCCTAGCCCAAATTCAACGATGCCAGGGCGAGTGAGGTAATTTTTCAGAGGTTCCCTAGCCAAAATTCAACGACCCCAGAGTGAGCAACGTGATTTTAGGAGAGGCCATTGCCTTGCCCGCAACAACAAAATTAATTAATGCCTATAATTTGGGGCAATATAAAATATTTTACACGGCAGACGGGGAGACTATGAATTGTGTATCTGAATTACGTATTTATTAGGGCCAAACCACAGTTAAAAGAGGCTGCATTAATACACCAATTAGAACCGCTCTACCGGTAACATCGGCGCACGTTGGGACGCAGAAGGTTTGAATACACGCCGAGCATTCGCTAAGGCGTCGGCATGCGCAAAACATCGGAATATCCTTTGCTGTCGATTAACACGTACTCACCTTCAACCGGACGAATTGTTTGCATGCCCGCAAGGGCCTCATCACCCGGGGAATATTCCGCCGGTAAAATTAAATAATCGGGCCTTAGGCCCCAGGCTTGATAACGCAGCCAATCCTCAGCGTTATTAATATGCATACCCACTCGATAGCCAAACGCGCTGTAGCTAAATAAGGCACGGCGGAAATGGCCGAAGTGCTCCTCAGCCGGAATACGGGTATGTAATAACACCTTGGCGGTGGCGAGGCCGCAGTCGCCTAGCAGTGTGTCAAAGGTGCGGCCGTGGCCTGAGGGCACGCCTAGAATGTGCCGCGCTTGAATACCTAGGGATAATAACGCCCCCCTATGCCCTTCAAGGGCAGCAAAATTAAGTGCCTGTAGGGTGCGGGTAATACGGTCTAAAAATACCACCTCATCTAAACTCGTCAACGCATCAAATACATCATCAACCGGAATATTAGAATTCAATGCCGTGCGCACCCATAGGCGGCTTTCATAGCCGAAAATCTGTTTATCCGTAGCACAGACTATCGGCAAAAATTGATTGCCAAACTGCTGGCTGCCAAAACGCGCATAAAACTGCCCATCCTGTTCATAAAAATAGGTGTGGGGCAGCTGCGGCAGGGCGGCCTGTTGCTGAATTAATAATTCATTAAAATGCTGGGTTAAATCGTTCAGGGCCATAAAATTCTTTGGGTGCGCCATAATAATAGAAGTAAAAAGTTCGCAACCCAATCAACTCGGTTGTAAAAACACCTTAGCTTGGGTTGGCCTAGCAAACACCTGCACACCTGGGCGCAGTTTTAGTGCCCGCTCTTGAGCCCGTGGCAGTTCCACCTGAATGTTCTCATCGCTGAGGCCGTGTTTTAATTCAATGCGCAATACCGCACCTGCGGTACTGACAAAAGACACGGTTGCCGGGATAGCGCCTTCAGAATCCTCATGGGATAACTCAATATCATGGGGGCGTATGTAGGCATATGCGTTCTGATTGTGCACATCATCAAACTCGGGCGCTGCTAATTTATAATCGCCAATATGGGCCCAACCATTATCAACCCGGCTGTGAAATAAATTAACCTGGCCGATAAAATCGTACACAAACGGGCTGGCGGGATTATTGTAAATATCATCCGGTGAGCCTATTTGCTCAATATTGCCTTTATTTAACACCACGATACGGTCCGCCACTTCCATGGCCTCTTCTTGATCGTGGGTTACAAATATTGAGGTAATGTGTAATTCATCGTGCAGCCTGCGCAGCCAACGGCGCAAATCTTTGCGCACCTTAGCATCCAAGGCCCCAAAGGGTTCATCCAACAATAAAACTTTTGGTTCTACTGCTAAAGCGCGAGCTAGCGCAATCCGCTGGCGCTGCCCGCCGGATAATTGGTGTGGGTAGCGATCAGCCAGCCAATCCAGTTGCACCAGGGTTAATAATTCATGGGTGCGGCGTTTTATTTCCTCTTTACTTGGGCGCGTGGCTTTGGGGCGCACGGTTAAACCAAAGGCCACATTGTCAAATACGGTCATGTGGCGAAATAACGCATAATGCTGAAATACAAACCCCACATTGCGCTCACGCACGTGCACGTCAGTGGCATCCTCACCATGAAATAAAACACTGCCGCTGTCAGGATTTTCTAAACCGGCAATAATGCGCAGCAGAGTCGTTTTGCCGCAGCCGGATGGCCCCAATAAAGCCACCAGTTCGCCGGTAGGAAAGTCGAGGGAGACATTATTTAAGGCGGTAAATTGGCCAAAGTTTTTCTGTAAATTACGAACTTCAATACTCATATTAGGTTTACTCAACAGCAATTATTCTTGGGCGCTGCGCACAGCAAGTTCATGTTCCCGAGCGGCTTTCCACTCCAGTGCGCTTTTGAGCACTAGGGTCACCAAGGCCAACAGGGCCAGCAATGAAGCAACCGCAAAAGCTGCTGCAAATTGATACTCGTTGTATAAAATTTCTATATGCAGGGGCATAGTATTGGTGTGGCCACGTATTTTTCCGCTCACCACACTCACCGCACCAAATTCCCCCATGGCGCGGGCATTACATAAAATGATGCCGTATAACAAACCCCATTTAATGGAGGGCAATGTCACCCGGATAAACATTTTCCAGCCCCCCGCCCCTAATGTAATGGCCGCTTCTTCCTGCTCCTTGCCCTGCTCTTGCATCAGTGGGATTAATTCGCGGGCGATAAATGGGAAGGTAATAAATACCGTTGCCAACACTATGCCGGGAATTGCAAACATAATGCGAATATCATGCTCGGCAAGCCAGCCGCCCATTAAACCCTGAGCGCCAAATAACAGCATGTAAATTAACCCTGCAATGACCGGTGACACAGCAAAGGGTAAATCAATGAGGGTTATCGCTAATTGTTTGCCGCGAAATTGAAATTTCGCAATGGCCCAACTGGCGGCCAAACCAAATACCACATTTAAAGGCACCGCAATGCCCGCAGCAATAAGCGTTAATTTAATGGCATGGGCAGCAGCAGGCTCTGTAATGGCGGCAAAATATACAGCCGCACCTTTACTAAAGGCTTCGGCAAATACAACAATTAACGGTACTATGAGAAAAAAGGCCAAAAAACTCAGCGCTGTAGCAATTAAACTGTAGCGAATCCAGGTTGCCTCGGTGGTGGCGCTTTGGCTGGCTTTACCTGCACGAGCAGGCAGACTTCCCGCACTAATATGCATACTTAGCCTCCCGCTCGTTTATGGCTCCAGTGCTGCAGCCCGTTAATTAGCAATAAAATTAAAAAGGAAAATATCAGCATAATAGTGCCCAGTGCCGCTGCGCCTGCGTAATCAAACTGTTCTAATTTTGTCATAATCAGCAAAGGGGTAATCTCTGTGCGATAAGGCATATTGCCGCTAATAAATACTACTGAGCCATATTCGCCGATAGCGCGCGCAAACGAGAGTGCAAAACCGGTAAGTAAGGAGGGTAATAAAGCGGGAATTATGATGTAACGAAAGGTCTGCCAGCGGGTTGCCCCTAAACTTGCAGCCGCCTCTTCGGCTTCGGTTTCTAAATCTACCAACACAGGCTGTACGGTGCGCACCACAAAAGGCAAGCCAATAAAAGTTAAGGCTATGGTGACGCCGATCCAGGTATAAGCAATTTTAATATCCAAAAGTGCAAACCATTGGCCGACCCAACCATTGGGTGCATATATGGCGGTTAAGGCTATCCCGGCCACGGCGGTAGGTAGGGCAAAAGGCAAATCCACTATGGCATCGACAATCCGTTTACCCGGAAAGCTGTAGCGGGCCAAAACCCACGCCACAATAAGGCCAAAAAATAAATTGATGGTAGCCGCTATTAAAGAAGCGCCGAAGGTTAAGCGGTAACTGGCCAGGGCGCGGCGATTACTAACCACCTCCCACAATTGATCCAGCGGTAATTCTAGGCTTTTAATGACCAGCCCGGCTAAAGGAATAAATACCAATAAGCTCGCATAGAGGGTTGCAAAGCCAAAGGATAATCCGAACCCCGGTAAAACCGATTTTTGCACCCAGGGTTGTTTTGATGGAAGGGTGTGGTGATGCGCAGTGGCGTGCCCGGGTGGGCTCGGCCGTGTGGCTGAAACACTCATTGATTGTTCTCGATAGATAAAACGGCTCGAATGGGGCTAATAAACCAAGCGCACAGCTAAATGTGCGCTTGGTATCTAACAACTTAAAAGGCTATTGGTAGATCTTGTCGAAAATCCCACCGTCACCAAAGTGTTCGGGTTGGGCCTTCTTCCAGCCACCAAAGTGTTCAATGGTAATTAACTCTAAGTTAGGAAATTTACTGGCGTAGGCTGCAGCCACTTCTTTATCACGAGGGCGGTAGTAGTGTTTGGCAATAATATTTTGCGCTTCTTTACTGTAGAGAAATTTAAGATATTCCTGTGCAACAGTTGTGTTACCGCGTGCTTGGGCATTTTTATCCACCAAACTTACGGAGGGCTCGGCCACTATGGAAAGTGAAGGCACCACAATTTGTACCTTGTCGGCACCGAGTTCATTCACCGCTAAATAGGCCTCGTTTTCCCAGGTTAACAACACGTCGCCAATTTGGCGCTGCACAAAAGTAGTGGTAGAGCCGCGGGCACCTGAGTCAAGTACGGGCACATTTTTAAAGAGTTTTTTGACAAAATCCTGCGCCGCTTCATCGCTGCCGTATTTCTTTTTGGCATAGCCCCAGGCCGCTAGATAATTCCAACGGGCGCCGCCGGATGTTTTGGGGTTAGGGGTAATAACCTCGACGCCTTTTTTAACCAAGTCATCCCAGTCTTTGATATTTTTAGGGTTGCCCTTGCGCACTAAAAATACAATGGTAGAGGTATAGGGCGCAGAATTTTCCGGCAATCGCGACTGCCAATCCTCCGGTATTAATTTGCCAATTTTTGCCAGTGGGTCTATATCTCCGGCAAGGGCAAGTGTTACCACATCCGCTTGCAAACCATCAATAACTGCACGGGACTGAGCACCAGAACCGCCGTGGGATTGCTCAACGGTGACGGTGTCGCCGGTTTTGCCCAACCAATATTTGGCGAACACGGCGTTGTATTCCCGGTACAGCTCACGGGTGGGATCGTAGGAAACATTTAATAATTTTACTTCTTTGGCAAAGCCTGCAGCTGCCGTAAAGCTGGTTAAAGCCAGTACAAAAATTTGTGTTAAAAGGCGCATATTATGTCCACTCAAAGGAAATAAAAAAGACAAGTGTCCAAGCATGAACACTTGCCAATGGCGAATATCAGAAATTAAAAACGCAAATCCAAGCCTACAGCGAAGGTTTTATCCACACTTTCTTGGGTGTTGATCGCCGCGTCGCCCTTTGTTTCTAATGTGGCGTAATAGCTAAATAAACGGGCACTTTCACTCAGGGCGTAATCAACACCCAGGGCAAGTGCATCACTCTCTACGTCGGCAAAAGCAGCACTGGGCGTACTGGTTGCTTGGCCCAATTGGATTTTGGCTGTCCAAGGGCCTGCAATTTTCCATTGTGCATTGAGCACCACAGCGTCTTGTTCTTTATAGGCAGTACCTGCAGCCCCATCCCATTCGGCTAAAGGGTTTAATCCATTTTGCACTCCCTGGCCACTCACTGCAGAACCGACAAAACTTGATGTAAGACCACCGATGGTATCGAAATCTTCATGGCGCTCGGCGGTTTGATAAAATCCGCCGAGTTTTACAGGGCCGAGTGTTACTTCTGCAGCCAAACGCGCGGTATCGGCAGTGGCCACATTAGTTTCATAGGCGGCACCAACAAACCATTTTGCTTTGCCGTACACGACGGAAACTGATTTACCCGTGGCAAAACCATTATCGTTTTGCGGGTTAGTTGCGTTTACTGCAACGCCAGTTTCTTCGGCTTGAATAGCTGCCAGGTTTACTTCTAAACCACCGAGAATAATGGGCGAGGTATATTGAATAACGTTATCTGGGCGGTTTTCACCGGCTAGGTAACTGCCGATATCGGCGAGGGGATAATCATTAAATCGATCGAGATCGGTACGCACAACGCTATTGGTTTGCAGTGTTTTTAATGGCGTGTCGTTTTTACCGACTATAACCTGGCCCCAATCGGCACTTCTAATACCGGCAAATACGTTACGCTGGGTTAATTCTCGGCCGTTGCTATTAGTGCCGTTATCAACATCGATACCATATTCCACGCGGTAAATTACGGTTAGATCATTAGCCACACCAAAATCACCCTGCACTCCCAGGCGTGAGCCTGTGCTTTCTACTGCAACTGAAACTAATTCAGTTGCAACGCTGGTTGCTCCAGTGTGACGGTAGGTAGTGGCGGCTGGCGCCGTGAGGGCAAAATTATTCTTTGCAAAGTCGTAACTATTGGCAGTTAAGAATACTTTGCCATAAAGCGTGGGAAAGCCTGCAAAGGCCTGTTGAGCGCTTAGGCCGATAAGACTTGCGGATAATAACTTCAGTGCAAAGCGGGTCGGTCGGCTGACCGCTGCGTAAGTGCGAAATGACATGCATAACTCCAGAAAATAGGCATATCACTTCCGGTGGTCCGGTCAGTGGGTGTTTTTTGTTTTAATTGACGCGTGCTGATTACTTGGCGTTGTCGCCCTTTCCCCAGCGTTTTTTCTCCCGCCGCTCCAACTGCACAACTTGGCCGTTGTGAACGGATATTTCCAAAGAGCCATAACGCAGTTGCGCCAATTGCCGCTTAATCTCGGCTAGGACATCTTCGTCAAGAACTGTGATTAAAGCAGTATCATGGGGCATTTTTGCGGCCTAATTAATTGGCTGTGTAGGGCGAGGCCATAATAATATGGGTGAATGCGTTATTAAAAAGATTCATTTTTTCTGAGCTTATAACTGTTTGATGGCGTAATTTGGCTATAAGCTCAGACAAAAACAATCCTTTAACTGGCGGCTTAAGATGGCTAGGCTCATGAGGGTATACATTTAGGAGCCTAGCTATGCAGAATTCTGCGCTTAATATTCCCACCCTCAGTCAAACCCTGGCCGGTTACCCCGTGCTAATAGTGCCCGGCCTTAATAATAGCGACGCCGACCACTGGCAAAGCCGCTGGCAGGCGCTGCTGCCTAATAGTTACCGCATCGAATTGGATACCTGGGCAACCGCCGATTTGCCCAAATGGTGCCGTGCCATCGAAGCGGCTCTGGTTGCTGGCGACGGCCCATTTATTATTATCGCCCACAGTTTTGGCGCCTTAGCTTGCGCCCGTATAGCCCAGATACACGGGCCGAAAATTCGCGCTTTATTTTTAGTCGCCCCTGCCGATCCGGATAAATTTTTAATTGCCGGGCAGCTGCCGCAACAATCCCTTGGGGTTAATGCAACGCTAATCGCCAGTAACAATGACCCATGGATGCAGGGCGATAAAGCGGCCCTGTGGGCCAAGCGTTGGGGGGCAGACTTTCATTTGGTTAACAATCTCGGGCATATTAATTCTGCCTCTAAATTAGGTCTTTGGCCCCAGGGAATTATTCAATTACAGGCCTTAATGCACAGGCCCTAACGCGCCATTGCCCATTTGCTGCGGGGCGTGGGGCTTTAGTGTTCTTTGTAGCCGTTTTAATTAAGTGGCGGCCATACTGATGTTGAATTCTGTGTGCACCCTGCAATTCCATCAGGTGCCTCCATTCTTACCCTTTGCTGCGCCCAGTCGTTGTTTAAACAGGCCGGGCAGTGCGGGTTTTGACGCGCAATAGGTTTAAACTAGTTGCCCAGGTTCAGGGCTGTCGATTTCTCCACCCGCCCTTCGACTAACCCACACCTAAACCCCGCAGCGGATTTCTCTTATTTATGCCGATCCACCCCATCACACGCACTGAATTTACGGTTTTGATTGCTTTATTAATGTCGATTATCGCCATTTCCATCGACGCGTTGTTGCCCGCCCTGGGTATTATTCGCAATGACCTTAATTTGCCCGAGGGCAATCAGGTGCAATTGCTGATTACGGCTATTTTCCTCGGTATGTCCATGGGGGAATTAATTGCAGGGCCCCTGTCAGATGCCCTGGGGCGCAAACCTATTTTGTATATGGGCCTTGGGCTGTATTTTATCGGCAGCTTAATTTGTTTTTATGGGCAGGATTTAACAGCTTTACTTATTGGCCGTTGGGTTCAAGGCGTGGGTGTGGCTGGGCCCTATGTGGCGGCTATGTCCATAGTGCGGGATAAATACACCGGCGAGCAAATGGCCAAAACCATGTCGCTGGTAATGCTGATATTTATGGGTGTGCCCGCCATAGCCCCTTCGCTTGGGCAGGGTATTTTATTCTTGGCCGATTGGCGCAGTATTTTTATTTTTTATATCGGCTATGCCCTGTTAATTGGCGGTTGGATATTTCTGCGCCTGGAGGAAACGCTCCCCAAAGACAAGCGCATTCAATTTTCAATTAGCAGTTTTAGTGCTGGTTTTAAAGAGGTGATAAACAACCGCATTAGTATGGGTTATACCCTGTGTATGGGCTTTATTTTTGGCAGTTTGATCGGGTATTTAAATTCCTCCCAACAAATATTTCAGGAGTTGTTTGCCACCGGCTCTTTATTTACTCTGTATTTTGGCCTTTTGGCATTAGTGTTTGGCGCCGCTTCCCTGGGCAATGCCTATTTGGTGGAGCGGGTGGGCATGCATAGGCTATGCGATTATGCCCTGCGTGGGATGATTATCGCGGCGCTAATTTTTTTAGCGGTGCAGGTTTGGCTGCCCATCAGCCTGTGGATGTTTATGCTCTACGCCGGGGTGAATTTTTTATGTTTTGGCTTTATTTTTGGTAATAGTAACGCCATAGCCATGGAACCCATGGGGCATATTGCGGGGATTGCGGCCTCCATTATTGCCTCGACCTCCTCCATTATTGCCTTGGTTCTAGGCACCTGTATTGGCCTTGCCTACAACAATAGCCTGCTGCCGGTAACCCTTGGTTTTTTGCTGTTGTGTTCCTTAGCCTGGCTTGCCATGGCCTTTGCCAATCGCGCCAAATATTAACCACCCTACGACAATTAGTCGCTGGGTTAATATAGCGGCAAGGATGCCGCTCTCGGCGGTGCAAGCTGCCGCCAGCTGCGATAAAGCAAGAAAATCCGCGCATTTTCGCCAGTTTTATCGCGGTGAAGGCAAAATAGATCAGGACGATCTATTTTGCCTTCGGGTTAATAACAGGCTGAATGTGTGGCGGCCAGTGGGTCTTACATAGGTCTGCAGCACACAGAATATTAGCGAGTGAATAATGGCCCCCGCGTGTTATTATTGGGCCCCCTGTTGGGGCGGGCGCAATTAATTGCTATAAGCACTAGCAGTCTTATAGCGGCCGCTTGCTTACCTGGGGTGCGGTAATTAACAGGCGATTTGCCAGGGCTTTAAGTGCCCAGCCATTGCCTGTATGCAGGGCGCGGGTTGGGTTTATTGAAACTCAAATGATTGGGCTGAAAAGGCAATATTTGGGGCTTTTTCTGGCGGCTGGAGTAGGGAAGCGCGGCGCTCAAGAGCGGTGCAAGCGACCGAGTTAATAATAGTGTGACGGATTTAAATTGTCGTTTTGCATTTATCGGATTGGCTTGATTGGATTGCTTTTATCGGATTGCTTTACTCAGATCGCCTGGGCAAATACTGTTTGGCGACACTGCAAATGCGCAGCATAAAAATACGCACTACCAAGAATAAACTTTTTGAACTGACCCTAATCAGCAGACAGTAGCGCTACAACCCTTTCGGATACTGGATAGCCTATGAACCTAGCTCACGTTAAAGCGCGCAGACCTCTGAGCTTTCGCATCATTATCGGTGTGGTTTTGTTAATTCTTTTGGCAACCATACTGCAAATTTATTTATCCAATCAGCTGGCCCGCAAGGCGGTGCTGGCCGAGTTGCAGGCACAGTTGGCAACCAAAGCCGCCTACCATAATAAAGAACTGCTGAATAAGATCGAGCGCGCCAGTGGCGATGTTTTGTATTTATCGCGCTTGCCATCGGTGGAGGGCCTGGTGCGCGCCATAGAGCACAACGGCTTTGATGAGCTGGAGCAACAAAGCACCGGCATTTTAACCAAACGCCTACAGGGCCGTTTTGCATCGTTTCTCGATGCCAACCCAGAATATTTTCAAATTTTATTTATTGGCCTTGGCGATGGCGGTCGGGAATTAATTCGCGTGGGCTCGTCCTCTGGCGCGGTTGATGTGGCGCCTGCCGCTCAATTACAGCAAATGTTACCGAGCAATTATCTTGCTGCCGCCCAGTATCTTAAAGCCGGTGAGGTATTCAGATCGGATATACATTTGCACCGTGAGCAGGGGGAATTGCAGCAGCCGTTGCGGCGCACCCTCAGTGTGGCCACCCCCATTTATAATGGCAATGACGCAGTATTTGGCTTAATTGTTATCCATGTGGATTTAGGCATCGCCCTGGATAAATTATCGGCGGATAACCTCGGTTATATTTCTACCTACCTGTTTACCCAGCGGGGGGATTATATAATTCACCCCAATAGCCAAAATACCTTTGGCATGGACCTGGGCAATTCATTTAATTGGCAACAGGAATTAAATTCTATCGCGGGCCAGCCTATTGATGCTCAAACCAAAACCACAACACAATTGCCGCTACATAAGCTCACAGCTTTTAGCCTTGGCGAGACAGCATTTCACGGTGTGCAAACCAATATTGCCTTGGATGCGCAGCGCGCACTGTGCCTTGTATACGTCGTACAGGACGACTATATAAAAGCCCGCAATCGCAATACCAATAAAATTATTGTGCTCAGTGCAGCGGCTATTGCCTTTCTGGTTGCCCTGGTCATTTATGGTTATGTGCGGCGTTTATTGGCGCCCTTAGAGCAATTGAGCGCCGTGGCACTGGCTTTAGGGGATGGCAATTATACGGCGCCCATGCCGGTAATACATGAACCTGAATTGGCCGGGCTCGCCGGGGCGCTGGATACCATGCGCACCAAAATAATTGTGCGGGACCGGGAAATTTTAGACAGCAACGAGCGCCTGCAGGCGAGCCTTGATTATGCGGATTTGATTATTGAATCTGTGCCGGAGGCCATCATTATTGTTAATTCCAACGGCGCCATTATCCGCGCTAATCAACAGGTAAAAGCCTTATTTGGCTATGAGCCGCAGGAATTAATCGGCTGCGGCGTGGAGGCCCTTGTGCCGCCGCCCCAGCGGGCGCAGCATCCGGCTATGCGGGCGGCGTTTATGGCAACTGCCAAAGCGCGGCCTATGGCCCGC
>JACCDN010325674.1_pt1 | contig 11156 bp, 22 predicted proteins | sample 7441691 | NCBI WGS metagenome assembly JACCDN01 (sample SAMN15323439, study PRJNA562643) | freshwater metagenome | isolation source: river surface water | place: USA:Blue River Watershed | collected 2017-08-16
AAGTGGATGAGTTTTCTGATTGTATATAGATAATCTATTCTTTACTGATTCCTCTGAATCGTCTTCTCTATATACGAAATCCATAGAACCACATTCATCACACACACCATCTTTAATAGGAGGCTTAGTATATTTATGATAACTAGCACCACAGTTTTTACAACTAAATCTCCCTGCTATTCTTTTTACAATCTCATCATCTGTTACTTTCAATCTAAATACTTTTAATTTAGAATATGAGTTTTTAAATAAAATGCTATCTAGTGCTTTGGCTTGAACTAACGTTCTAGGAAAACCATCCAGTATAAAGCCTTTTTTACAATCAGGAGAAGTTATCTTATCTTCTATTAATTGCAATATTAGTTCATCAGGAACAAGGTCTCCGGCATCCATAATTTTCTTTAATTTTGTTGATAATTCAGACTCTTTAGATACCATTTGTCTCAATATATCTCCTGTGGAAAGCTTTGGTATATTGATTTTTTTTTGTATTATGGCAGCCTGAGTACCTTTGCCAGAACCAGGAGCTCCTAGAAAAACTATATTTATCATCTAGTTTATCAAATCCTCTGTATACGAGATTTTTTAAGAAGTCCAGAATATTGTGATGTTAGCATATGAGTTTGTATTTGTGAAAATAGATCTATGACTACATTTACAACTATCATAAGGCTAGTTCCACCCAAATAAAAAGGAACAGAATACTTAGAGATAATGATCTCTGGTATAATGCATATGGCAGAAATATAACATATCCCCAAAACAGTCAGACGACTTATTACATAATCAAAAAAAGCAGCTGTATCTTTACCTGGTCTCTTACCTAGAACAACACCTCCATTTTTTCTTAATGAATCTGCTGTCTCTTCAGAATTGAAAACAACAGAAGAGTAAAAGAAGCTGAAAAATGCAATCAACAATATATATAGTGCTATATATAGAGGCTTACCATGAGATATATATGTAGATATAAAATCGGAAAAATAATTATCTGTGCTAACTGAAAATGCCACTAAAGTAGCAGGAAATGACAACATTGCATTAGCAAATATCGGAGGTATAACACCTGAAGTATTGATTTTTAAAGGTAGATGAGTTGAATCTGATTTATATATCTTATTGCCTATTTGACGCTTCTGATACTGTACTAATATCTTTCGATGAGCTCTTTCAATAAAGACTATGCTACCTACCATACCTAAGCCTATTATCATTATAATAAATATTACATAAGTTGGTATAGCACCTGTTTTGCCTAAATCAAGAAAAGTAGCTATAGCCGAAGGAAGGCCAGAAACTATACCACAAAATATTATGACAGAACTTCCATTTCCTAGTCCTCTAGCTGTGATCTGCTCTCCAAGCCACATTACAAACATAGTGCCTCCCATAAGGGTCACCATGGCAGTGATCCTAAATATTGCCCCAGGGTTTATAACTATATTACCTAATGATGAAGCAGCTTGCTCTGCACCAACTGCAAGACCATACCCTTGAAATAATGCTAATATTATAGTCAGGCATTTAGTATAAAATCCTATCTTTTTTCTTCCTCTCTCTCCTTCTTTTTTTAGATCCATCATATCTTTAAAAGAAACACTAACTAGCTGCATTATTATTGAAGCAGTAATGTATGGCATTATGTTTAAAGAAAATATAGAAAGTCTTTCTAACGCCCCCCCAGCAAACATATTGAACATACCTAATATCCCTGTAGATTGCGACGATGCAAAAGCAAATAGTGCTGAAGAATCTACGCTAGGAAGTGATATATATGTACCGAGCCTGTATATCACAAGCATCAACAATGTAAAAAGAAATCTAGAACTTATATCACCATAAGTATTAGATTTCGCTTTATGGAAATTATTTATCGGTGTTGACACTTTATTTTGCATAATAATATAATAAAATTATTGAGTCTCTACAACTCCGCCAGCCGATGTAATAGACGCCCTAGCAGAGTTTGAAGCAGCAGAGACTTGTATATTTAAAACAACTCCCTTAGATAAAACACCTAACAATTTTATTTTAGAGATCACCCCTTTTGCTAATCCTAACGCACGAATGGAATCTTCATTTATATTTGATGGGTCAATTTTACCTTGAGACACAAGTGATTCTAAGACATTCAAATTCAGAGGGAAGTATGATATTCTGTTCAAGCTGTTAAATCCTCTTTTTGGCAATCTTCTATATAGAGGATTTTGGCCTCCTTCAAAGCCATTAATCGCAACACCAGATCTAGCAGTCTGACCTTTACCGCCTCTACCACAAGTTTTACCCTTTCCTGAACCTATTCCTCTGCCAACTCTAATTCTAGCTTTTTTAGAACCTACATTAGCTTTTAATGTATTTAACATTTTTATCCTCTTAAATTCTATTCTACAACTGTTACTAGATGTTTAACTTTGCTTATCATACCTCTTACAGCGACTGTATCAATGAGCTCAGATTCTTTATTAATTTTATTAAGTCCCAATCCTACAAGCGTAGCTTTTTGACTCTTTGATTTACCAGAACCACTACGAACCTGCTTAATTTTCACTATAGAAGACTTTGTATTTTTAGCCATTTGGACACTCTCTATCAAATTTTATTCTGAATCCGCAGGAACAACATGGCGATCTCTACGGCTTACTATTTCACCTATTTTTTTACCTCTCTTATCTGCGATATACCTAGGAGAGTTAATTTTCTTCAGAGCAGATAATGCTGCTTTTATCATATTATGAGGGTTAGTAGTACCTATCGATTTCGCAACTACGTCTTTTATTCCCAACGCTTCAAAAACAGCTCTCACTGGTCCTCCAGCTATTATTCCGGTCCCAGATGGAGCAGGACGCAATACAATTTTGCCAGAACAAAAATAAGAAGTAACTTCATGATGTATTGTCCTTCCATCTCTCAAAGGAACTTTAAACATATTTTTTCTTGCTTCTTTAGATGCTTTCTCTTTTGCACTCATTACTTCAGGGCCTTTACCTAAACCGATGCCAACCATGCCTTTTTTTCCTGCTACTATTATAGTAGCAAAGCTAAATCTACGACCACCCTTCACAACCTTGGCACATCTACCAACATACACCAATTTTTCGGTTATTTCGTTATGAACATCAACTTTATTCTTAGCCATTCTTAATATCTATCTCAATTAACGTTAAAAAATTAATCCTTCAGCTCTAGCAGCGTCAGCAACAGCTTTTATTCTACCATGGTATAAACAAGCACCTCGATCAAAAACCACGTGTGAAACTTTCTTGCTTTTTGCCACCTTAGCTATTAATTGACCTACTACCTTTGCTGCATCTATGTTACCAGAGCTTTTCATTCCTAAAGTTGAAGCAGACGCAAGAGTAACACCTTGTATATCATCTATAACTTGTGCATGAATATGCTTATTAGAGCGAAAAACAGAGAGACGAGGCTTACCACCACTTCTTTTTTTTATAGCGAATCTAACTCTTTGCTTTCTACTAGTTGTAACAGTCATAAATACACCTCTATTATTTTTTCTTACCAGCTTTACGTACTATGAATTCATTCTCATATCTAATACCCTTACCTTTATAAGGCTCTGGACCTCTTAGTTCTCTTATCTCAGCCGCAACTTGTCCTAATAGCTGCTTATCACATCCTGTCAGAAGCATGACCGTAGGTTTTTCCATTACTACATCTATACCTTCTGGTATAACATATATTATATCATGGCTATAGCCGAGGGACAATGTAAGATAAGGTTTAGAATAAGCAGCTCTATAACCTACACCATGCATCTCTAGTCTTTTCTGAAACCCAGTAGAAACACCATGAACCATATTATTAACAAGACTACGAGCAAGACCCCACATAGCTTTTGATTTAGAAGAATTATCTCTTGGTTTAACAGTTATAGAGCCTTCTGATAAAGAAAAAGAAACCCCATCAGCAAATTTGAAGGACAAATGACCTTTAGGACCCTTGACTGAAACATTCAGATCACTTACAACAACTTCAACACCAGAACCGAATTTAACTGGCAATTTACCTATTCTAGACATGTTACAACGCTTTTATAAAAAATTAAAATATAGTACAAACTATTTCTCCACCTACCCTGTGAAGTCTAGCCTCCTCATCTGATAGCATACCTTTCGAAGTACTAAGTATACTAATCCCCAAGCCACTAAAGACTTTAAACAGATCTTGTATAGAAGTATAAACCCTTCTACCAGGTTTAGAAACTCTTTTTATCTCAGATATAACGGGCTGACCTTCAAAATACTTTAGATCTATTCTTAGTGTCTTAACTCCAGGTCTATCCTCGAGTTCTTCATAAGAAGATATATAACCCTCACGAATCATAACATCTAAAACACTCTTAATAGCCTTAGAAGAATGAGCAAAAACATGAGAATGCCTAGCCTTCTGACCATTACGAATTCTACTTAAAACATCTGATATTAAATCATTTAACGACATATATTTTCTCCATATCACCAACTAGCTTTTACAACTCCAGGCATCATACCTTGATTCGCCAAAGAACGCAAGCAAATCCTAGACATTTCGAACTTACGATAATATCCCCTAGGCCTACCTGTGAGTTTACAGCGATTTCTTATTCTAGACTTAGAACCATCCCTACGCAAAGAGGCAAGCTTTAATGAAGCAGAAAATCTTTCTTCTATTGATGATTCTTTGCTCATTATAACATCCTTCAAAGCTTGACGCTTAGGTGCATCTTGAAGAGATTTACGTGCGCGTTGCTCGTTCTTTTTTATCATTGCAAGTTTTGCCATTAATTATTACCTTAATTTTCAATTCAAAGGAAAGTTAAAAATTTCGAGCAATGCCTTAGCTTGCTCATCTGTAGAAGCAGTGGTAACGATAGCTATATTCATTCCACGAACCTTATCTATCTTATCATAATTTATCTCAGGGAAAACTATATGCTCTTTAAGCCCCATAGAGAAGTTCCCATTCCCATCAAATTGCTTAGAACTAATCCCTCTAAAATCCTTAACCCTAGGCAGCGCTATATTTACCAATCTGTCTAAAAAATCATACATCATAGACTTGCGTAAAGTTACTTTACATCCCATAGGCATGCCTTGACGAAGCTTAAAAGCTGCTATAGACTTTTTAGCCTTTGTTATAATCGGTTTTTGCCCTGTTATTAAAAACAAATCAGATACGACACTATCAACAACTTTAGAATCAACTAAAGCATCTTTCAAACTCATAGTAACAACTACTTTTTCAAGCTTAGGTATTTTCATTGGATTCTTTTCAGAGAATGCATCAGATAACTTCTTTTTACCTACAGTATCATATAGCAACTTTAATCTACTCACATAAGCCATAATTATTCACCAACCTTAGCATTATCTATTAATTCACCAGAACGCTTTGAATACCTAACTTTAACACCAGAATCAAGTGTTTTATAACCTACTCTTGTCGGAAGACCTGTCTTAGGATCCAAGTGAGACACAGAAGAGGCATCTATAGGACGCTCTATTAAGAACATTCCACCATCAGGATAATCTTTAGAAGATTTTACGTATTTTGTCTTCAATCCAGCACCTTTAACCAAAAGCTTATTTTGAGAAGGATAAGACTTTAATATCTCACCAGAAACACCTTTAAAAGATCCAGATATAACTATGACTTTATCACCTTTTTTAAATTTCATCTTTGTACTCATAATTTATAGCACCTCCGGAGCGAGTGAAATAATTTTCATAAAATTCTTAGCTCTGAGCTCTCTAGGCACTGGACCAAACACCCTAGTACCAACAGTTTCATATTGTTTATTTAGTATAACAGCTGCATTCCCGTCGAATTTAACTACACTACCATCTTGCCTTTTATATGGCTTTGTAGTCCTAACTATTACAGCCAAGTATACATCACCTTTCTTAACTTTAGCATTTGGCAAAGCTTTTTTCACAGAAACAACTATGACATCTCCTAAACTTGCTATATAGTGATGAGTTCCCCCCAAGACTTTTATACATTGAACTTCAACAGCCCCAGAATTGTCTGCAACACTTAATAATGTTCTCATTTGCACCATGACATCTATCCTCCATATTTTAATTAATGTTGCACAATCCAAGTCTTAGTTTTTGATATAGGAGCAGATTCAACAAAAACAACATATTGACCTTCCTTACACTCATTTTTTTCATCATGAACATGATATTTCTTAGAACGAGCTATCGTTTTATGATATTTAGGATGCATAACAGTATCCTTAACAAGCACAGTGATAGTTTTATCGGATTTACCAGCCTTTACAACGACACCTCGCATTACTTTCTTTGGCATTTAGATCTCCTTTTTAGCATTCATTATAGTTTTAATACGAGCCACATTCTTTCTCAAAAGAGCTATTCGGCTAGAAACTGTTGCTTCTCCAGCAGCTTTTCTAAATCGCAAATTCATCATCTCTTTTTTGGCATTAAGAAGCATTTCGTTCAATTCAGATTTGCTTTTTAAAGCCATATCAGCAAATTTCATTTTAAACACCCTCTCCTATTCTTTTTACAAATTTAGTTTTTATCGGAAGCTTAGCCATAGCTCTTTCAAAGGCAGCTTTAGCAAGATCCTCTGAAACGCCATCTAGCTCAAACATTATTCTACCAGGCTTAACTCTACAAGCCCAAAATTCAACAGATCCCTTTCCACTACCCATCCTAACTTCAGCAGGCTTAGCAGATACTGGAACATCTGGAAATATTCTTATCCACAACTTACCTACTCGTCTTAGATGCCTAGTTATAGCTCTTCTAGCTGCTTCTATCTGCCTCGAAGTTATTCTTTCAGGTTCTAAAGCTTTTAGCCCAAAAGAACCAAAGTTCAATTCTGTAGCTCCCTTTGCAGCACCGTGTATGCGCCCCTTAAAAGCTTTTCTATACTTAGTTTTCGCTGGCAGTAACATTTTCTATACCAAATACTTTATTATTTTATTTATCACCTTTATAAACCCAAACCTTAAGACCTATAATGCCATAAGTAGTATAAGCTTCAGCAGTTCCATAATCTATATCTGCTCTTAAAGTGTGAAGTGGAACCCTACCTTCTCTATACCATTCTGTACGAGCAATCTCAGCACCCCCAAGACGGCCAGAAACAGAAACTTTTATACCTTTCGCTCCCATTCTCATAGCAGATTGAAGAGCTCTTTTAGAAGCTTTTCTAAACGCAATCCTTTTTTCAAGCTGCTGAGCTATAGATTGAGCTATAAGTACTGCATTAGCTTCAGGACGCTTTTCTTCTAATATATTGATAGAGACATCAGAGCCAATAATTTTACTGACATCAGATTTTATCTTATCTATGCCTTCTCCTTTTTTATTTATAACCATACCTGGTCTCGCAGTTTTTATAAACAGGCGCATTTTTTTTGCTGCACGCTCTATTTTCACACTACTAACACCAGAACCTTTTAAAGATTTAGCTATATATTTACGAATCAAAAGATCTTGATGTAAATATGAAGCATAGTCCTTCGAAGCATACCAAACTGAGTCCCATGTATTGGTTATACCTAAACGCAAACCTATCGGATTAACTTTCTGACCCATTAAACATTCCCTCTAGATGAAACAAAAATTACTAAATTACTAAACAGTTTTTTAATCTTAGATGGTCTACCTTTAGCACGAGCCATAAAACGCTTCATAACGAATGACTTGCCTACTAGTATCTCAGAGACATAAAGAGAGTCGACATCTAAGAAATGATTATTTTCTGCATTTGCAATTGCGGAGTTTAACACTTTTAGGACATGCTTGGCAACACCTTTTTTACTAAATGTCAATTGAAGTATAGCCTGAGAAACAGGCATGCCTTTTATAGAATCAGTAACAAGAGATAATTTGCTAGGACTAACTCTTATAGATTTATCTTTCGCAAAAGCTGTAGCTGACTGATCTAGATATGATCTTGTTGAAATTAAAGACATAATATTATTCACCTCTTAGCTTTTCTATTAGCACCATGCCCAGTGAAAGTCCTAGTTGGAGAATATTCACCCAATTTACGACCAACCATCTCTTCCGTCACTACTACAGGAACAAATTTCTTGCCATTGTAAACAAGAAAAGTAATGCCTACAAAATTTGGTAAGACAAAAGATCTTCTAGACCAAGTTTTTATAACTTTATTTTTTCCACCTTCTATTGCGGCATCCACTTTTTTCAACAAGTGGCTATCTACAAAAGGTCCTTTCCAAACAGAGCGATTGCCCATCTTAAATCCTCTCAAATTTATTGATATCTACGCCTTATAATACTGGCGTCAGTTCTTTTATTTTTTCTTGTTCTCTTACCTTTAGTAGGCTTACCCCAAGGCGTAACAGGATGTCTTCCACCAGAAGTTTTACCTTCTCCACCACCATGTGGATGATCTACAGGGTTCATCGCAACTCCTCTAACAGTTGGCTTCACTCCAAGATAGCGACTTCTACCAGCTTTACCAAGACTAATATTTTGATTATCTGGATTTGATACAGATCCAACAGTAGCTCTGCACTCTCCAGGAACAAATCTTACTTCTCCTGAACGAAGCTTAAGAAGAACATTAGATGAATCTTTTCCTACTAACTGAACATAAGAGCCAGCAGAGCGAGCTATCTGACCACCTTTTCCAGGCCTCATTTCTACGTTATGAATTAACGTCCCAACAGGCATATCTTTTATAGGAAGAGTATTACCAACCTTAATATCAACGTTAGAGCCAGAGACTATCTTATCTCCTATAGATAATTTTTGAGGAGCAAGTATATAAGAATAATCGCCATCATCATACTTTATAAGAGCTATAAATGCAGTGCGGTTAGGATCGTATTCTATCCTTTCTACAGTAGCAAATACATTATCTTTAGATCGATGAAAATCTACGAATCTATACTTTTTCTTATGTCCACCACTCTTCTTATAAGAAGTAATGCGCCCAAGATTATTCCTACCACCTGATTTGGTTTTACCAGAAACCAAACTGCGTTCTGGACCACCTTTCCATAAGGAAGACTTATCGACAAGTATTAACTGTCTTGTCCCAGGAGTTACAGGATTATACTTTTTTAAAGCCATATTTGTTTATACCCCAGAAATAAATTCTAACGTTTTGCCTTTTTGCACTGTTATTACTGCCTTTTTGTAACCAGAGCGTAAACCTGATACACCTTTAAATACCTTTTTTTTCGATTTAGTATTAAGTATATTTATCTTTAATACTTCTGTATCAAAAAGCTCTTTAAAGGCTTTTTTAATAAGAGACTTAGTCGCAGTTTTAGATACTTTAAATGTATACTTAGAAAATTGTGTATTCATGGTTGATTTTTCACTATACATAGGAGATATCAATACGTCATATAATTTATAATTTATCATGATAATCTCTCCTCAATATATTTAATAGAATCAGAAGTCACAATTAATATTTTATGATTTAAAATATCATATACATTAAGACCACAAACAGGTATAACATCAACTTTATGCACATTAGAAGCAGCTTTAATCGTCCCATGAGAAGCATTAGAATCAACTATCAATGCTGTATCAGAAGTAAAATTAGATAAAGCAGATAACAAATCCTTTGTTTTACCAGATGAAATATCTATGGAATCTAAAACAATTAATTGATTAGAAGAATATTTATGAGATAAAGCAACTTTAAGACCTAAATTTCTAACTTTTTTATTGAGTTTAAAAGAATGGTCACGAAAATGAGGGCCAAACACTACTGCACCACCTCTAAATTGAGGAGCTTTTACAGATCCATGTCTAGCTCTACCAGTACCCTTTTGAGAGTATATTTTTCTAGTAGATGCATTAATATCCCCAGCTTCTTTTGTTTGATGAGTTCCGAGACGTCTTTTAGCAAGCTGCCAATTAACAACTTGATTTAAAATATCTGGCCTGTAATCGCATCCAAAGATAGATTGATTTAGATCAATCTCTCCAACAGATTTTTTTATAATTGAATAAACTTCCACCTTCATTTTTATATCCCTATTGTTCTAATATAGCTGCAGGATATGCAGCATTAACAGGTATAGACTTCTTAATAGCATCAGAAATGTACACCACATTACCTCTTCGACCAGGAACCGCGCCACGAAGCGCGATCACACCTAACTCAGAATCTATATCTATAACTTCCAGATTCTGCATTGTAATAGTTTTATGGCCCATATGTCCAGCCATTTTTTTACCTTTAAAAACTTTTCCTGGATCTTGCCTTTGTCCAGTTGAGCCTCCAGAACGATGACTGGCAGAAACTCCATGAGAAGCCTCTAACCCACCAAAGTTATATCTTTTCATAACTCCAGCAAATCCTTTGCCCGAAGTCACACCTGTTACATCAACCATCTGACCAACAACAAAATGCGATGTAGATATCTCATCACCAGATTTTAAAAGAGCTGATTCATGAACTCTAAACTCCTTCATATTAGACATAGGCTCTAATTTAGATTTAGCATACATTCCTGCAATTGGCTTTTGAAGCCTATTTAATTTCGCCTTATCAAAGCCCAAGATTACAGCATCATAACCATTTTTTTCTTTTGTCTTCTGCGATATGACTTTGTTACCAGAAAAATGTAACAACGTCACTGGGACAGCATCTCCAGAAGCATTAAAAATTTGTGTCATTCCTATTTTTTTAGCAATAACACCTGTTCTACGCAAATTATCACTCATTTCCAGCTCCAGTCAATTTAATTTCAACTTCAACTCCTGAAGGAAGATCTAACTTCATCATAGCATCTATAGTTTGAGGGGTAGAATCTATTATGATTAACCTCTTATGCTCTCTGATTTCAAATTGTTCACGAGATTTTTTGTTAACGTGTGTAGATCTGTTAACTGTGAATCTCTGTATATATCTAGGAAGTGGAATAGGGCCCTTAACGTTTGCACCTGTTCTAAAAACAGTTCCCATTATATCAGAAACTGCTTGATCTAAAACCCTATGATCAAAAGATTTCAGCTTTAATTCAATAACTTGTTGTAAACTCATAATAAATACCTATTCAACAATCTCTGATACAACACCAGCACCGACAGTACGACCACCTTCACGGATAGCGAATTTCAATCCTTTATCCATCGCAACAGGCGCTATCAACTGCACTGTGATTGTCATGTTGTCTCCTG
>JACCDN010062941.1_pt1 | contig 11154 bp, 12 predicted proteins | sample 7441691 | NCBI WGS metagenome assembly JACCDN01 (sample SAMN15323439, study PRJNA562643) | freshwater metagenome | isolation source: river surface water | place: USA:Blue River Watershed | collected 2017-08-16
TCATAATCGACCAGATGGGAGGTTGTTGTTTCCTGGAGGGTGTCACGTAGCGACATATCTACCTCACTTCTTAACCGAACAATTTGCTGAATAGATTCTGCTTGTGTGATGGTAGCGCAACACCACTTAGGTCCTTGGCCATCTCACGTAAACTTGTCGAAATTGGACTATCGGCCGAAACCTTGAGAATTGGGAGACCTGTGTTCGACGATTCTCCCGCATGGATAAAATCGTTGGGAATCAATCGGTCAATTTTTTTCTGAATCACGTCTTCCATACGACTCATTGATAAGGAAAGCGTCTGATCAGTTCTGTTCAGAAGTACGCTGACCTTATGGGAATCGTAGCCCAGCATACTGAAAAGATGAAGCAAATTGCCCATCGCACGAAGATAAGGCACCATCGGCTGCATGACTGGAAAAACCCGATCGGAGCGGTCCAACGCCTTCATCGACAGTGCATCCAGCGTAAGCGGCAAATCAACAATCACAAAGTCGTAGTCCTGAATCGCCACAGTCAAAAGGTTGTCGATATGCTGCGGCTGGATACCTGCCGCTTTTTCTGGGCTCTCGGGTGCCTGCAACAAAAAATAATCCGGTGTGATCTGCAAGGATGCCGTTGCAACGACCGTTGAATCAAGACCCGACTGCTTCACGATATCAGCCAATGTGCTATGCGATACTGTGTCGGTTAGGTAGAACGATGCATCACCATATTGCATGTGAAGATCGATCAACAAGACCTTCTGGTGACACTCAGTAGCCAGGGCATAGCCAAGATTAGCCGCTATAAAGGTCGCGCCTGCCCCACCCTTGCAGGAAATGAAACTTATAACCTTCCCGCGTGGTCGGTAGGCAGAAGATATGTAATGACGGGCCCGTATTCGCTCTATGGCATCACGTAATTCAGCCGACACCAGCGGCAAATTGACTACTTCTGTGACGCCCGAACGCATCAAATCTAGTAATTCTGTTTCGCTGTGAGTCCCACACAGATAAAGAATCGCAGGATTGACGTGCTCTCTGGTGCAGTTTGAAATAACCCTCAGATCATCGGCAGCGACATTTTCTGAATCCAGAATCAGAATATTGGTCGAGAAAAGATCGACACGATCTAGATGGATCTCTTTGCCATGGCGTTGAAGAAATACAAACTGATCTTCGCCTGGGGTTCTTTCCAGAATTTCCTGTAGCTCGTGAAGGCGCTCAGGCGTGCTGGCGATAACGGCGATTTTCACGGTGACTTGGCCTAGGGGTTGTTACCCGTTGAGGCATTGTTGATATTTACCAGGCTAGGCATACCCGATGTGCTTGCTTTGTCATCAAAACTCTTTTGATAGTTATCAACCGATTTCTTAGCGGCAACGCCATCCATACCTTGCTTAGGAGACTGCTTTGTCTGAGGCGCATTAGGATTTGCAACTTGGGCGCGTATGGCGCTATTCACACTCGACCCTAGACTAGGGTCTGCGTCCCAGTAAGACTGGCAGCCAGACAAACTCGACACGGCCACCCAGCTCGCTAAAAACAACCACAAGCGTTGATAACAACCCATCATGGGTTCAGCCCTTCCTGAGATTGGGTTGTTGGGTTCACAGCAGCAGGCTTGGACCCTTCCATTTTGCCCTGCAAAAAGAACTCAGTCTGTGACGGCGGTGTAAATTTATCAGTCGGTAACTGCGGCGGGCTACCCAAAGGCTGAACAATGCGCGGCGTCACGATAATCAGTAACTCGGTCCTCCCTGCGCTGTAGGAGCTACTCCTAAACAGTGCGCCAATGATGGGAATGCTGGCTAAACCGGGGAAGGCACTAATGACTTCTTCCGTTTTATTCTTGATCAACCCACCAATCGCAAAGCTCTGGCCGTCATAGAGTTGAACCGTCGTCGACGCCTGCCGGGTAATGATGTTTGGCATCACCACAGTCGTACCACCCGCCACAACAGGAATACCTTGTTGGCTGACTTCAGAGACTTCCGGTTGTACACGCAGATTAATCCGTCCGCCATTCAATACGGTTGGTGTAAATCTAATACCTACCCCATAGGGTTCTTCTTGCAAGGTAATCACCGAGCTACCGCCAACCGCATTGGATTGAGGCACAGGCATAAAGACCTTGCCACCGGCTAGAAAACGGCCTTCCTGGCCGCTAATCGCCATAATGTTTGGTTCAGCCAGAATTGTCATGGCGCCCGAGGTAATCTGCGCCTGCAACCAGGCGTTGGTATTGCCGAATTTACCCGCAGCATTAGCGCTCAAGCCCGCAACCGGCGACGTCGCACCCATCGTTGCACCACCAATGGCCGCGAAGGCGAAGTCGGTACCGCTAACATTCAACCCCAGCCTATCCAGAACATCTTTATTGACTTCGGCAATTTTGACTTCAATAAGCACCTGCGGCAGATGGTCTGTTGACAGCATGTTCATGACCTTTTTACCGCTGTATTCTTCGGCAATCTGTATCGCCTGCTGTACCTTGACCGCATCGCTCACTTGGCCACTCAGCACGAGAGATTCTCCAGCAGAGGTAACTCGAAGCTGCTTCTGATCGGGCATCAGTTGCTTAAACAGGGCCTGCACAGCTGCTGTATCAGCCCCCACAATCATGTCGATAGCAGTTGTTTTTTCGCCAGCGTGCCAAACCAGCACATTCGTTGAACCAGGCTTCTTCCCAAGCAAATAGAGTTCCTGCGGGTTCACCACCATCACATCGGCTATGGTCGGATCACCAATCGAGATTCGCGACACCGGATCTTTAAACTTATGAAGCCGGGATTTCCCGGTAACAAGCGCAATCGACACTGCACGCGCACCGGAGATCTGATTAGATGCCGTCGGGTTTACAGAAGCTGGCGATGAGATCGGTGCTGCTGCAATCGGAAATGCCGACAGAGATAAAAGCAGGCCTATGCAGCACGATGCACCTAATTGTTTAAAGCGCTGGCTCGTCATTGAGAAAATCCAGTTTCAATACGACGTGTCGTGCCACGAATAACCTCTACCGCCGGGTGACCACTTTGCGTTTCATTCGAACCCGACTGCGTCAAACCAAAATCCCCTTTACGCGCCCCACTGCTACTACCGGGCAGGCTATCTTCCTGGCTCCTCAGCGCGAGTGAGAGGGTTCCAACGGCACGTGCTACATCAATCCTTTCGGCTTGTTGAGGGGTCACTTCAAGCGTCACGGCCTTGCCAATTCGACCCTTTGTCTCGTCCTTAACCGAACGATCCTGATCGACCGCAAGTACTAATACCCGTTGCAAGACAATTTTCGACGTTGCTTGGCCAGCATCATCCTTAGTGCTAAGCAATACATCCACGTAATTACCAGGAAATGCGAAGCCGGCCACACCAGCTACCTCATTCACCGGAATCGTCACTGCCCGCATACCCGGGGTAATCACCGCCGCCAAACTGCCACCGGCTCCCGCATGCAGCAGCATGCGCTCCAGAATCAGTTCGTTCGGCTCAATGGTCGTACGTGTCACCCGACCGACCAGCTTGTCGATCGAATGCTCGGCGCCATGGGGTAAGCTCGTTTTAGGCCAATCGGAAGTGCGCAAATATTCAGCGCGCAAAGACACACCAGCCTCAATCTTCTCCGATGCAACCACAACGGACACAAACTCCGCCGCATTGTGGGATCGAATCCACAACGCAGAAACCAGCACGACTAGAATTCCAACAGTTAGCGATGCCAGCAGTGCAATTGTGTTTTGAGGGAGTCTCAAAGCTAGACAAGCTTGGCAACAATAGCGTCAATAATATTTTGAATATTTGTCAACAATGCTGTCCAGTCAAGAGCAGCATAGACAGCAACGGCAACCAACGCTAAGAGTAAGGCATACTCGATGATTGCAATGCCACGTTCATTTTTTTTAATCATTTTTTACCCCCAATATTTCAATAAATTTTAGGCTATTAGATCACACTCTAACGCTGAATCACAACTCTAGATACGCTATTTAAAGTTAATTCCGGCCACCAAATCGCAAAAGGCGTATAAGGATAACTTGCTGACACACTCACTGTGCTACCAGGTCGATTATCCGGTGTCCAAACAACCTGAACGTTAGGCAATGTTAATTGCAACCCCACCGCCGTATCAATAACCCGTTGCTTTATTAAGGGATCCACTTCACCCGTAGACCTTGGTCCAGGAGGCGGCCCGCTAGTCGAACCATTAACTGACGCAAAACGCGCACCCTCACTAACAGCCTCGTAAAGCGTGTGGTAGTTCATGACTGCCCGCCCTGCTTCCATAATACTGAGCAAGATTGTCAGCAAAAGCAGCAACACCATGGAAAATTCGACCATCGTGATGCCAGATGAACGCCGGTTAAAGTGATGCACAGACGAAATGCGCTTATTGTGCACGCATCACCGCCTTTGCTCTAAGAGGAACCGTTGTTGGCAATCCCGGAAAATCAGTGATTGATACAAAATCGTAGTCTGCCTGAACCGTTAACAAGATCTTAGGGGTGGGATCGCTACCCCCGCAACTGCCATCACACGCTACAGGTGACCCATCTGCACACTTACACGTTTTAGCTGGGATGGTTATGGAAACACCCGACAATCCACCATCATCCGCACTGGCTGCGGCCAAAATCCCGGCATCGTTCAAATAGGCGCCACCCACCCGGGTGCCAAAGGTGGCACCACTCCGCGCGGCGTTCTCGAGTGCTATTTGCGCATAAAAGATTCGGCCAAAATCACCGGCAGCCAACAGCATAAGCATCAACAAGCTCAGGATGAGGGCAAACTCAATGACCGCAATGCCTTGATACTTCGAATTGAATGGCCGTTTCACTGGATCAACCTCACCGGTCCGGAAACTGGCGCCCAGCTAGCGCCGGCCTGATAGCTCAGTCGGTTTAGCCCATTGAAAAGTACATTTTTGGCAATGATATTGGTGTATGTTCCTGCGACCGATGTGCTCTGCCCCTGATAGGTCACGTTGGTCGTAGGAAAATACAAGGTGCCCGTCAACTGTATCGGTTGATTTGCACCGCCACCGAATACGCTCGTTGCACCGCTGGCTATCTTCCGATCCTGATAAAACAGGATGCCTTTATAAGGGCCCGTTGTAGGCGCACTCAGTTGAAAACTGTTCCCATTAGCCACGCCAATGAGAATCGGACCATATGGATAAGTCGGCAGCGATTGTGTGTTAAAAAAAGTCACCCCCGCGCCGGAAATCGATGAATATCCAGCACCCGTATTTAAGCCACCGCCAACCAGATAATAAACTCCGGGGCTAAAGATAACGTTTGGTTTTAGTCTAAGCGTGATACCGCCGCAGTAGACACCCGGGTATAAAGTAGTTGAGCTCTTCACTTCCAGATTGATGTGATCACAAGCCCCTGGGACCATGTCGGGCAAGGCCACGAGTGGATCGCCGACAGCGGTAACACCAACCATGGGTGTTGGCGTTACTGAACCGGTGGGAGTTTTATTACCCACAATATCAACAGAAAGCGCATTAATAGTTGAGCCAGCCACTGCATTAAAGGCGGAGGCATGATTTGAGTGCACAAATATGCCGCAGTCTGGCATTTGCAGATTGGCGCCCGTGGATGTTTGAAGGCTGCCGGTAGCGGCAGGATCTAAAGTCGTTACACAATTAGGACGCATCTCCGCGCGTGCTATTGCACTTATATCTACCGTGTTTATCGAAATAATTTTCAGGAAAAAGGTCGGTGTACTTTGAGACACCTGTACCTGAACTTGATTGGCTGCGGGTTGAGAGGTATTCACATTCGACCAAGCGATACCATAGTTGTCCGGCAAATCTAGCGCAAAGTCATTATTTGCGCCGCTGAGGTAGATACAGGGCTGCGCACGTTGCATTTGATGTGCACACGCAAGGGCTGCAGCATCGGCTGCGGTCTGGATCTTTCGCTTGACGCTATATAAATAACCCACATCAATCGCTAGCGCCATAAAGCTGATCAATATTGGGAGCAGAATCACAACAATGACCAATACAGCACCCTTTTCGCACTCTCGAGGGCGACATCTAGGATACGTTTGATCGAATTGGCTCATCAATTTTGATTTTAGTGTGATCCACATATCTAACATACATATGCACGCAACAAATGCGTGATGGCATGCCCGTTCGTGATCAATTTAGTTGCTCCGACAGATTTGGGCATATACTGAGCTCGCAATCGTTACTTTAGTCACAAATATCTATGTCCAGTATAAAAAGAAACTCTTTGCTACTTGCGCTTCTCTGGACAGCGCTGCTCAGCGTGCTGCTGACTGTTAATATTAACGAGGTTAGAGATGACCCGTTGCAGCACGCTGAAACCCAGGCAAAGGCCGTGATTAAGAGTGCAATAGGTTTTCGAAGTTGGGCCTCCCATTTTGGTGGTGTCTATGTTCAACCATCGGAAAAATATCCGCCAAATCCATACTTAAAATCACCAGACCGAGATGTAACTACGACCACTGGTAAAAAACTGACTCTTATCAACCCGGCGTATATGACTCGCCAGGTTTTTCAAGACTTCTACGGCAAAGATGGTGTCAATGGTCATCTAACCAGTCTCAAACTACTCAACCCAATCAATGCACCTGACGCTTGGGAGAGAGATGCTTTGCTTTCCTTCGAAAAGGGAAGCAATCACGCAGCGGCTATTGAAAAATCAGCATCAGGAGAAAATGTTTTCCGATACATGCAACCCTTGTATGTAGAAGAAAAGTGCCTAACCTGTCATGCTGTTCAAAACTACAAAGTGGGTGATATTCGCGGCGGCATTAGCACTTCAATAAACCTGAGCAGTGGCGAAGCTATCGCTGCCCAGAACATTAGAACAATCGTTCTGACCTATTTTTCAGTTTGGCTTATCGGGTTAATTGGTCTTTTCATCTTCTTCCGTCGATCCGTTCAACTTGAAGCGGAGCGCGAACAAAAATTTAACTTGCTGAACGTATCGGAAACTCTTGCCCACCAATACATCAGCACCAAATCCGAGACCTCCAACCTTGAAGAAGCATTGCAAGCGATATCAGCGATGCTCGAAAAACGCGATCCATACACAGCGGGTCACCAACAACGGGTGGCTGATTTAGCTGAAAAGATTGCTCTTGAACTCGGTCTGTCTAATGATCAGGCGCATGGAATTCGTCTCGCAAGTCTTGTGCACGATATCGGAAAAATCCAAGTCCCTGCAGAAGTTTTAAACAAACCAGGAAAGCTATCTGATCTTGAGTTTAGTTTGATCAAGCTACACCCGCAAACCGGTTTCGATATCCTTAAAGGCATTAAGTTTCCATGGCCAATTTCGGAGGCCGTGCTTCAGCACCATGAACGCATTGATGGCAGCGGTTATCCTCAAGGACTCAATGCTGATCAAATATGCATCGAAGCAAAGATCATTGCAGTTGCTGACGTTGTTGAAGCCATGTCATCTCACCGCCCTTACAGACCAGGGCTTGGTTTGGAAGCGGCGCTCAATGAAATCTCTAAGCAACGCGGCAAAGAGCTGGATGCTGCTGCTGTTGACGCATGCCTGAAATTGTTTAACGAGTGTGGCTACAAATTTCCTTGATTCTAGAAGGAGATGAAGCACCAAATAAAAAAACCCGCCATCGTTGCCGAGAGCGGGCTAATCAGGCTTTAGGTGGTGGGTCGTGACGGGCTCGAACCGCCGACATTCTGCGTGTAAGGCAGACGCTCTACCAACTGAGCTAACGACCCTTCCTGAAGCAGGCAAGATTCTAACAGATTATGGGCGATCTTGCAGCTGTTGAATGTGGGCGCGGTTTAAAGCCGTTTCAAGCTCGTTAATCCGCTCCAGAAGCCGAAATCCCAGTGCCAGTGCGTGCACGTCCAGGTTAAGCTCGAGGTCTTCACGAATGCGGCGCAGCCGACGTGCCAGGTTCATGGCCTCGCTATCAAAAGACCAGTCGTTAATGCTACGGCCCACGGGTTTAAGGACACCGACTTCGACCAGTTCAACCACGTCTCCCTGGCTGAGACCAGCCACCTGGGTGAATTCGGTAACGCTGAGCCAGGTTGCTTCGAATGTTGTAATTTGTTCTGTCATAACGATTCCCTGACCGATCAACTTGCTCGGTGCGCTTCAGCCACGAAGTGACCGCGCGGATTAAAGGTGGAGGATTCAGCCAGCTGTTGATACAAGGCCTTTTCCGAATCATTCAATTCGGTCGGCGTCGCCACCTGCACGATAACGTAGAGATCGCCCTGCCCCTCTTTGGGCTTTGGCAATCCACGGCCACCCAAGCGCAGTTTGCGACCGGCTGGGGTGCCGGCTGGAATCTTCATGCGCACCGCTCCGTCCAGCGTAGGCACATCGATTTCCGCCCCCAATGCTGCCTCCCAAGGGGTAACGGGCAGATCAAGGAATAAGTCGTGGCCATCGGCTCTAAACAGCGGATGCGGATGCAGGGCGATGTTCAGATAGAGATCACCATTGGGACCCCCATTGAAGCCCTTGCCGCCTTTACCGGGAAGACGCATCTTCTGACCATCGGTTGCCCCTTTAGGGATACGCGCCTTGAAGACTTGCGGCACACGGTGCAAACGACCCTGGGCATCATATTCGGGCATTTCGAGGTTAAGCTCGATCATGGTGCCCTTAGCGGCTTCGTCCAGCGAGATATGCGCGGTAACTTCAAAATCTTGACCCGGTGCCTTGAATGGCTGACCACCCGCTTGATGCGTACCACGCCCAGCGTGCGCCCGCCCTCGCCCCATCTGAGCAAACAGTTCAGAGAGATCGACATCTTCAAAACCGGCACCCTCAAAACCGCCGGCACCAAAACCACCGCCACCAAAGCCGCTGGCACCTCCATGGGCCCCACTAAAGCCGCTACCCTGAGCGTACTGCTCCCAGCCTGGTGGTGGGCGGAACTGTTCACCCGGGTTATGACGACCCAGTTGGTCATAGGCTTTACGAAGCTCCGGATCCTTCAGCGTCTTGTACGCTTCATTGACCTCTTTGAACTTCTCCTCACCGTCCGGGTCTTTGGAGATATCCGGGTGATATTTATGGGCGAGCTTCTTAAAAGCCTTCTTGATCTCGTCGGCGGTGGCATCGCGCTTGACGCCGAGGATTTCGTAATAGTCCTTGAATTTCATGCCTGATTTTTTCTCGTTGTTTGGCTGCGTTTATTGTAGCCAGATTGGGGCCATCTGCGAGAATTCAAGACACCCTAATGCAACATGCCGGTGAGGCGAACCTGACCGGCATGTTGTTGGGCTAGTAGCAGACTAATTAGTGGCCGCGGCTACCAAAACCGCCATGACCACCGGTGCCACCATGTTTGCTAAACACTTTGCCACCCGGTTTGCCGGCTGGTTTGCTAAAGGGTTTACCACCGGGTTTGCCAAAAGATTTACCGGCTGGCTTATCCGAACGGCCTTCAGCACGTGGTTTATCACCGAACTTGCCGCCCGCAGGCTTATCGCCCCAAGGCTTGCTGCCACCGAAGGATTTACCACCGCCAGCACCCGAGCGTGGCTTGTCGCCACGATCACCAAAGCTGCGCGGTTTATCACCACGGTCGCCGAAGCTACGAGGTTTGTCATCAAAGCTACGTGGCTTGTCGTTGAACGAGCGTGGACGATCATCAAACGAGCGGGCCGGACGATCTTCGCGAGGACGGTCACCAAACGAACGTGCTGGGCGATCTTCACGTGGGCGATCGTTGAATGAACGAGGACGGTCATCGAATGAACGGGCTGGACGATCACCGAATACACGTGGTGTACGGTCGCCACCGAAAGCGCCGCGAGGGCTGTCAGAACGCTTTTCCCAACCGCCCGAACGACCACCACCGCCGCTACGGCCATGGCCACCGAAGGCACCACGACCGCCGCCGCCAAACCCACCTGGGCGACCACGGCCTTCACCACGACCACCACGCTCCGAGCGTTCTGGTGTCTTAGGCTCAAGACCTTCAACAACCGCTACCGGAATACGCTGATCAGTCAGTGCTTCAATGGTGCGGATCTTCATGCGGTCACGATGTTCGGCAAAAGTAATGGCTTTACCCGCGCCACACGCACGTCCGGTACGTTCAATACGGTGTACGTAATCTTCTGCCTTCATCGGCACACTGAGGTAGAATACGTGCGTGATGCTTGGCACATCGATACCACGGGCAGCCACATCGGTAGCTACGAGCACACGCACATGACCACTACGCAACTGCTTCAGACGATGGGCACGCACCTTCTGGGGCATGGCACCGTGGAGCGCTGCTACGGCGTGACCTTGTTCAGCCAGTGCATCGGCCAGGCGGTCTGTTTCAACCTGGGTGCTAGCAAAAACAACGGCCTGTTCCAGTTCTGCATCACGCAGGTAATGATCCAGCAGTTTTTCTTTGTGAATCATGTTGTCGGCCCAGTGCAGCGACTGCGTAATCTGGGTATGACGATCCGTTGCGCTGGCCAATTCCAGACGGCCCGGGTTCTTCATCAGGCGGGCAGCAAGCGACATGATGCGCGGTGCAAAGGTCGCCGAGAACATCATGGTTTGACCACGGTTCTGACACAGGTGATTAATGTCTTCCAGGTCTTCGGCAAAGCCCAGATCCAGCATACGGTCGGCTTCATCCACCACCAATGTTTTTACATCGGCCAGATGAATCTGACGACGCTGCGCCAGATCGAGCAGACGACCCGGGGTGGCAACCACCAGCAGTGCGCCACGCAGACCGGCCATTTGCTTACCGTAAGGCATGCCGCCCATAACGGTTGCTACACGAATGCCCTTGCTGTTCTTGAGCAGGTCGATGGCATCTTGCGCCACCTGTTGTGCCAGCTCACGCGTTGGGCAAAGCACCAGACCGGCCGGGCCAATCACGCGATGCAGGTCGATCGGCGAGTTATTGCCGCCCGCCATCAGCGCGTTCAACACAGGCAGCAAAAAGGCGGCGGTTTTACCGCTACCCGTTTGGCTACTCACCATCCAGTCGCCACCTTGCAGGGCTGCAGGAATCGCTTCGGCCTGTACCGGCGTTGGCTGGGTGAAGCCCAGGTTTTCAATAGCCGTCAGTAAAGGCGCGGCCAAGCCCATGCTCGCAAACGAGCTATTTGTTTGTTCAGTCATTTTTATCCCCATTAAGGAAAACCGGTCGCGCCTGTTTAACGCGATGGTCTGTGGTCAAAAGAACA
>JACCDN010200169.1_pt1 | contig 11154 bp, 12 predicted proteins | sample 7441691 | NCBI WGS metagenome assembly JACCDN01 (sample SAMN15323439, study PRJNA562643) | freshwater metagenome | isolation source: river surface water | place: USA:Blue River Watershed | collected 2017-08-16
GTAACCTGAAGAACGTGAACGATATGGGCGCTGGCCTTGTAGAGCAATTTAAGGGCTTGGGCTTCAATATTTCCTGGGCAGTGCCTTCGATACAGACCAAAGCACCGGATTTACCCTTGGGTGTTAATGCCTTAGCGCTTTATCCGTTGGCCAAGTATTTAAAAGCCTTCGATGCGTTTGTTGGTGCGGCTGGCTATAACACCTGTTGTGAGGTGGTTCAGGCGGGTGTGCCGAGTTTGTTAGTGCCTAATGATCTGGTGGTGGATGATCAGCAGGCTAGGGCGCTTAATACGGCGAAATATATGCCTTGTGTGGTTTCGTCTTGTGCAACGGATGAAGAGCGGGACGCTGCTGTTAAGGCGCTCATGTTGCTTGTCGATGCACCGAAGCCTGTTTTGCCCTCGGCTATGAATGGTGCTGAGCTTGCGGCTGAGGCGATTCTGGGTTTGGTTGATTCAAAATAACCTAGTTGCCAAATTAAAACCTAGTAGGTTAATATAAATCTATGGAAAAGAAAACGCCTCACAGTACTTTACTGATTGTAAAGTCTTTAGTTGGCGCTGATAAGGTGCGGACCACTTCCAGCGCCCGCATTGGGGCGAGTGAGTTGGGGTTCGACTTTTCTGGGATGCTGGCTGTGATCATGGCGCTCACGCCAGCGGATTTCTACAAAAGTATGACGAGTCATGCAGACCATACGATTTGGCAAGATGTCTATCGTCCTAAGACGCATCTAGGCGATGTTTATCTTAAGCTAACCGTTGTGAATGATGTTTTGATTGTGTCATTTAAGGAGCTTTGATCATGAAGTGTCCAGTATGCGGTGGGGCAGATCTAATCCGTGACACCCGGGATCTTCCCTATACCTACAAGGGTGAAACAACCACGATTTCGGCCGTGACGGGTGACTTTTGCCCAGCGTGCGCTGAATCTATCCTTGATGCAATTGAGTCCGAGCGCGTGATGAAAGAGATGCGCCTGTTTGCCAAACAGGTGAATGCCTCTATTGTTGATCCGTCTTTCATTACGAAGGTGCGAAAGAAGCTAGATCTGGATCAGAAGGAAGCCGCGGAAATCTTTGGCGGTGGCGTCAACGCGTTTTCTCGTTATGAGACGGGCAAAACAAAACCTTCTTTGGCTTTGGTGAAACTGCTTCAGGTCTTAGATCGCCATCCGGATCTGATTAATGAGATCAAGGCTGCTTAGATTTAATGCGTTTTGCTTTAGATATGCGGCATGAAAATTTCTGACTTCGTAGCACTTCAGCAGTATTTTCGGGATTCCGGAAAGAAACCAGACGAGCTCGTGAGCAAATATGAGATCTTGCCGCGCCCGGTGTTGTTAACGGTTAGGTCGGGTGTTCCTTTGCGGACTCGTTTTTACAGATGGTTTCGGGATTGCCTGCGCCGTTTGGGGTTGATTAAACCAAGCCAAACTGCGTTGGCCTGGTCTCCTAAATTGAAGCACGTTCCGGTAGAAGGCGATGCGCGGGTGATGCTTTTCTGGGCGGTGGGGCAGTACGATAAAGAGACGCTACGACTGGAACTGACTGCTGCGTTGGAACGATTTAAGTCGCAAGGTGGTGGAGCAGGGGTTTTAGGGGTTCTGCTGACCAATATGCCGGATTTTGCCTTTTATTCCCGATTAGGGTGGCTGGTGGAATACTTGCCAGCCGAGTCTGAGGTGTTTGGCACGTATTCACAAAAGAAACTGCGCTATCTGGCATGGCGCTACAAGCATGCGGCTGTTGTGCCGGTGCTTTGATATGAAAGTTTGGATGGTTTTATATGGGTCGTAAGTCACGATATTTAATGCTCACGGTAGATGTTGAGGCATTGCCGAAGCGCGCTTCAGATGATCATGTGCGTCGCCTGATGTGGGGTGAGCAAGCAGGGGGCACGGCGGGGGTGCGTGAGATCTCGGCTCTGGGTAAAGAGTTCGATCTGACGCATACCTTTTTTGTGGATTACTGTGGTGCGTTTGCGCGTAAGACCGAGATTGATGAGGTGGTTCAATGGCTGGTGCGTGCCGGGGAAGACGTGCAATTGCATACGCACCCGGAGTATTTGCCGCCCGATTTTTGGGCAGCGCATGGTTTTGAGGCAAATCCGAGGATGCCGAATGAGTATTCGGCTGAGAAGGCAGCGTTTGCCATGCAGTATTTCAGCGATGTACTGAGCCAGGCTTCGGGTAAGCCCGTGCAGGGTTTCCGGGCGGGGTCGTTTCGCTGGAACGCGGGCATGCTGGATGCCTTGGCCAAGGTGGGGATTAAGCTTTCATCCAATAATTCAATCATTTCCCGTAACCAGGGAAAGTGCATTTATAGCGAACCGACGTGCTACCCGTTTCAATGGTCGAATGGGGTGTTTGAGGCACCGTTGACCGAGAAGCAGTTCTTTCCGGCGTTTCATAAGTCTTTGTGGGGGCGGATGCAGTATCCGTTTTCAGAGCACTTTAATAAACCGTTTATGCGGTTGCTGCGCCCGCTGGGTGCAGGTGGGCATGGGGATTTTCAGGTGATGCTGCTGCATTCCTGGTCGTTGCTCTATTGGGATGAGAACGAATACGCCTCGTACCGGGATGATCGGCGTATTGAGGGTTACCGCCGGCTGTTGAAGAAGGTGGCCAAGGATTACGACGTGATTACCGTACCTGAGTTTCTGGATTTACAGGCACGTGGCGCTTTTGGTGAACTGAAAACCGTTGATGTTGAGTTGGCGGCTTTGAAGGTTTGATGTTGAAGGGTTTGCTGCAAAAGCTGGTTCGGCCGTTTCGGGCCTTTTATCGTGTGGCGACGATTGAGGGCTTGCGGTTGGCGTATCGCCGAGCTAATGCGAACGCTGTTTGCCCTTATGTGCCAGAGCCGAAAAGTTTGCTTTATGCGCCGGCCAGTTGTTTGCCGTTTCATATCAGTGGGTACACAACACGTACGCATGCGGTTTTAAGTAGCCTGAAAAAGGTTGGGATTAATCTGCGCGTATTAACCCGGCCGGGTTATCCCTGGGATAGAGCAGATCGGTTACAGGAACCGGATGGTGCTTGTTCTGAAAAAGACAACATTGTTTATGCGCATGCTGAGGCACCTTCGTATCATCGGCCATTGCTGATGTATGTGTTGCAAGCCGTGGAGCCGATTGTGACGATGGCGAAGCGGCACCGGGTTTCAGCGATTCAGGCGGCCTCTAATCATGTGAATGCATTGCCGGCTTTGTTGGCTGCCAGGCGGTTAGGGGTTCCATTCTTTTACGAAATACGTGGCTTATGGGAGTTGACCCGCGTTTCGAGGATGTCTGAGTATGAAGGCTCTGAGGCGTTTAAACAGGGTTTGGCACTGGAAGGTTTTGTAGCGCGCCATGCGGACCGGCTGTATGTGATTTCCGAGCAACTGGGGCGTTATGCGGTTGAGAACTGGGGTGTGAACCCGGCCAAGATGGCATTGCTACCGAACTGTGTGGACCCTGAAGACTTTGTTCCAGCCGAAACGGCGCTGGTTGAACCCAATACGATTGGTTATGCGGGTTCGTTGCTGGATTATGAAGGCCTGGATGTGCTGATTCGGGCGTTGGCTTTATTGAAGGAACATGACGTCAATCTGAAATTGCGTGTGGTGGGCGAGGGTGAGGTTAGAGCCCAGTTGGAGACATTGGTAGAGGAACAGGGGCTGTCAGATCGGGTTGTGTTTCTGGGGCGCCAGCCACCTGAGGTTGCCCGAGAGGTGATTTTAAAAAGCTCGGTGGTGTGCCTACCGCGTAAGCCATTTGAGGTGTGCCAGATTGTGACGCCGATCAAGCTGGTCGAGGCGTTAGCCATGGGCAAGCCGGTAATTGTGCCGGATTTGCCGGTGTTTAAAGATGAGCTGATGTCTGATGCTGGTGTTGTGCCAGGCTGGTTCTTCAAAGCGGGTGATGCGGCAGATTTGGCCGCAGTGTTGCGGTCGGCATTTGTGGATACTGGGTTACTGGCGGAAAAATCGTTACAGGCGCGGCACCATGCGGTGACGATGCGTAACTGGCAGCGGTATGTGCTGGATATTTATGGCAGTTTGCCTGGCTAGTTCGCATCAAGTTGCCACCCCCACGCTGATTTACCTGGGTGGAGATGCATATCCTGATGAGGCTGATTGTGAGCAACGTTTGGCCTCTGTAGTTGCGGAAAATCTTGGTTTTGGTTTTGTTTCGCAGAGGTGTTTTGTTATCGGCGATGAAATGAACACGGGTTCATGGAAGTCCATTCCTTTGAGATTAACTAGGGCACAAGAGTTCATTGCACAGTTAGTGGGTCCCGTTGTTTTGATGGGGCGTTCTTCAGGTGCCCGAGTGGCGAGCTTGCTGGCGGTTTTGCCGCAGGTTAAAGCGATTGTTTGTTTGGCGTACCCGTTCAAGAATCCGGATCATCCGCCAGAGGAATCGCGCTATGTGCATTTGGCCTCGATGATGAAGCCGACGCTGATATTCCAAGGGGTCAAAGACAATTATGGTGGTTTGCAAGTGACCCGTCAGTATCAATTATCTGAAGCGGTGGAATTATTTTTTCTGAATTTGTGTCATGGGTTTGGGCCTTCTAATGAGCAGTTAAGGCTGATTGTTTTACGTACGCAACGGTTTTTAGATTTTTTGGTGAAATAGATGGCAGCAGAACACATTACAAAGCATCAACACGATTTGTCGGTTACTGATCGTGCACGGTTCTTTAAACATCAGGGAGGCGTGTTATGGCTCACGGGTTTATCCGGGGCGGGTAAATCAACGTTGGCGATGAATCTTGAAAAGCGGCTGCACGCATTGGGCTATGCTTGTTATACGTTGGATGGCGATAACCTACGCACGGGGTTGAATTCTGATCTTGGCTTTTCGGAATCAGACAGAAGTGAAAATATCCGGCGGGTTGGAGAGGTGGCAGCGCTGTTTGCGGATGCCGGTCTGATTTGTATTGCTGCATTTATTTCGCCGTATCGCGCTGATCGAGAGGGAGCTCGAGTTGCCGCCGGGAGCCATAAGTTCTGTGAAATCTATCTGGACGCAGACGTGGAATCTTGCGAAGCACGTGATCCGAAAGGTTTGTATAAGAAGGCGCGAAGTGGCTTGGTGAAGAATTTCACCGGAATCGATGCACCTTATGAGGTACCGCTGAATTCTGAACTGGTCATCAACACTAAAGGACAGACGATTGACGAATCTGTCGAAAGCTTGTTGGCTTTTGTTACTAATACTTACCCACAGACCTGATCGTGTACAAGGAAGTGATTTACGTTGCGATTGCTGCCGGTCAGGCAATTCTTGAGATCTATGACGCTTATTTAAATGGTTCTGCTGAAGTTGCCGGCATAGAAGTTAAAGACGATCAATCACCTTTGACAAGAGCAGATTTAGCCGCGCACCAGCTAATTAGTGAGCAACTGAGGTCTTTGGCGCCTGAGATACCAGTGGTATCGGAAGAAGATGCCAACAGTTTGGTTTTTAGAAAGTCAACGGGGCGGTTCTGGTTGGTAGACCCTTTGGATGGGACTAAGGAGTTTATTGCCCGTAATGGAGAATTTACGGTCAATATCGCGTTGATTGATGATGGCAGACCTGTGTGGGGTGTGGTTTACGCACCGGTATCGGATCGGCTTTATTGCGGTGGCAGAGACTTTGGTGCCCAATTGCAGGTAGGTGGTAAATCTCAGGAATTATCGGTTTCCGCATGCCCTGAGCAAGGTGGGTTGTGGCGTGTGGTAGCCAGCAAGAGCCATCTAAATACTGAGACACAGTCGTTTATTGACAGCCTTGGCAGCAAAGTGGATCTGGTTCAGGCGGGAAGTTCTCTGAAATTGTGTCGTATTGCCGAGGGCGCTGCCGATATTTACCCCCGTTTAGGCCCGACATGCGAGTGGGATACCGCTGCGGCGCACGCAGTCGTAGAGGGCGCTGGTGGTGTGGTGCATGATTTGCTGGGCAAGTCGCTGCAATACGGCAAGCCCGATGTGCTGAATCCGAGCTTTATTGTCGCCGCACGTGTTTACTTAACGGATGCCCATGTTTGATGTGGGATATGCCCTTGCCGGGGCTATTACCGGTTTTTTTGTGGGGCTAACCGGCGTTGGCGGTGGGGCTTTGATGACTCCGATTCTTTTATTGGTATTTGGAGTTTCGCCTACGGCGGCCATTGCCACTGATTTGTGGTTTGCAGCCATCACCAAGTTGGTGGGGGCGGGAATTCATCATCGGTCTGGCCAGGTAGATTGGCCAGTGGTTAAACGCTTGTGGACTGGTAGTTTACCAGTGGCTCTGGTGACGGTCGTTATCGTGAGCATGGGTAACGAGATTGGTAAGATTGATTGGCTGGCTGATGCGGTTGGGGTCGTTGTTATGGTCACCGCAGTCGGTTTGGTTTTTGCGCCGTGGCTGCTTAGATTGGCGACTGCACGTCGTATTGAACAGCCTGTTCAATTTAAGGCGGTACAACCGATGCTGACAGTCGTAGCCGGTGGCACTTTAGGTGTCTGCGTTGCCCTAACGTCGGTAGGTGCCGGTGCCTTAGGCAGTGTGATGCTGCTTTATCTGTATCCGTTGCGGATGACGCCTCATCGGTTGGTGGCGACGGATCTGGTGCATGCAATTCCATTGGCTGTGGTAGCTGGTTCAGGTTACCTGATGGCCGGTTTAGTGGATGGTTGGATGCTAATTAGTCTTTTATGCGGTTCGATTCCGGCGATTGTTATGGGCAGTTTGCTAGCAGGAAAAGTGCCTGGTCGTTTCCTGCAAGTTGTTTTGGCCGGTGTCTTACTGTCAGCTGGGGCTAAGATACTTCTGTGATCATCAAGGGATTTTAATTGCCGGCACGTTTGATTCGCAAAGTAGGCTCTAGGTTGTATGACTATGGCGGTACCACGAATGCAGACTTGAGTGGCCCATTCAGCGGTTTAAAGATTGCGCTAGTAACGGACCAGTTCACAACCGATTGCCTGGCGCAAGAGTGCCAGATTCGCTGCTTAACGCCGCAGAACTATGTGAATGTAATTCGTGAGTGGCAGCCAGACTTTGTTTTTGTGGAGTCGGCATTCCACGGGGCGGGTGGAGCCTGGCGCTACGAGTTGGCAAGACAGCCTGGATGGTTGTTGTGGCGCAAGCCGGATGCGATTTTCAAGTTAGCGAGCTTTGCGAAGGGTTGCGGGGTACCAACGGTTTTCTGGAACAAGGATGATGGTGCGTACTTTGATGCCTTTATTCATGTGGCCAAAGCTTTTGATGTGGTGCTGACGACCGACAAGGATTGTTTGCCGAAGTATCGGGCAGCACTTCCGCCTGATGTGCCCGTGGCCGTGATGTCGATGCCGTATCAACCGGCGTTTCACTATTTTGATGGATTTAACTTCGAGAGCGCAGAAGCCTGTTTTGCGGGGAGTTATTACCGCCGGGTGCTGGGTGGGCGTCGGGCGTTTCTCGATATGCTGTTTCAGGCGAGCGGTGAGGCGGGTGCGAGGGTTCAGGTGTACGATCGGAATCATCATCGTTTATCACGCCGATTTGCCTTTAGCTTCCCTAAGTTGCCACATTTGGTGGTGAACGACGGGGTGAGCAACCGCGAAACGGCCGCAATTTACAAGCGGCATTTGCTGTCGATTAATGTGAATTCTGTAACGGATTCCGAAACCATGGTGTCTCGTCGCTTGCTGGAGATATTAGCTTGTGGCGGTATTGTGGTGACCAATCCCAGCAAGGCGGTGAATCGGGAGTTTGTCGATTATTGCCATGTTGTGTCAGATTTGGCTGAAGCCAGGGCGTTGTTTGAACGCATGTCACATGGGCCGACGCAGGATGATCTGGAACGGGCTCGTGCCGGAGCTGAGTATGTGGCGAAACACCATACTTGGGGGCATCGGCTGGAAGAGGTTTGTAGGCTATTGAGACTGGATAGAGCCTGATGTTGGGTATCCTATTCCAAACAATTTTCGGCTTGGTGGTGATGATTTTTCTGCTGTATGCCGTGCTGGAGCTGCGGCTGGTCGTGTTGTCTCGTCGTTCAGAAAAGGTTCGGATGTTGGCCCTGGATGCCGATGACCAGTGCACTTTGGGCGCAGCGGCCGAATGGCCTAAGGTAAGCGTGTTGCTGCCGGTGTATAACGAATCCCGTGTGATTGAGGCCCTGATTGACGCGGCCTGTGCGCTGGAATACCCCAGAGACAAGCTTCAAATCCTGGTGCTGGATGATTCCACCGACCAGACGACCGCTTTGGCGTCGTCTCGTGTTGCCCGTTACGCTGAGCAAGGTGTCGATATCGCCGTGATCAAGCGAAAAGGCCGAAAAGGCTACAAGGCGGGCAACCTGGCGCATGGTCTGCAGTTTGCAACCGGGGAGTTTCTGGCCCTGTTTGATGCTGACTTTGTGCCGCCACAGGATTTTTTGTATCAGACCATTCCGTGTTTTAGCGATCAGGAGATTGGCTACCTACAGACCGGGATTGATTACGCGAACCGCAATGCATCGTTCTTAACACGCTTTCAGGCAATGATGATGGGGCAACAGCAGTTTGTGACGACGGGTCTCAGTTTTGAAGGATTGATAGCTTCTTTAAGTGGCAGTTCTTGCGTATGGCGTCGTCGCTGTTTAGAGAGTTTGGGTGGTTGGACATCAACGACGCTGACAGAAGATGTGGAAATAGGCTACAAGGCGCAGTTTCTCCGTTGGCGTTATGTGTATTTGAGGCACGTGATCTCGTTATCTGAGCTGCCTGAGTCGATTGACGCTATTCGTGTGCAGCGGCACCGCTGGGCGCATGGGCTAATCCATAACGCGTTTAAACATCTCAAGTCTTTTTTTAAGGTGCGCATGACTTTGGTAAAGCGACTTCATGCAGTGTCTTTGATGTTTTCTTCCCTGCTGTTGGCATCAATCTACGTTTTGGTGTTGCTCTCGTTGCCGCTGGCCATGATGTCGGATCAATTAGGTCTTTTGTTTGATGGTATTGCCTGGGTATTTGCTGGTGGTGGAGTGCTTTGGGTCGCATCAAATTTTGTAGGATCTTCGAAAACGCGAGGCGATGAATCGAAAGAAGGGATTTTGAATCGGCTGGTGATGATGTTCGCATATGTGTCGATGTTTTTTCCGCTTTCTTTGTATTACTTTGTGGCCAGCGTGCAGTTGCTGTTTGTGCGGGAATACGAGTTTAAGCGAACACCCAAAGGTGGCGAACAGACGCTTGATAGCTTGAACCCTCTATTTTATCGATTGGAGTGGGTAACACTCATTTACGTCCTGATCGCGTTCGGGGTGGCTTGGCATTTCACTAACTACTGGCTGATGTTGTTTGATGCCTTCGTGATGACCGGATTTTCCATTGTGATTTTTGATCAAATCAAGCAAAGTCGTTTGGCGATGAAGCAGGGTTAGTTATATGCACGTATTGTCATTGTTTGGTACACGCCCAGAAGCTATCAAGATGGCCCCGGTGTTGAGCCAGTTGCAGCAAGAGGATGGCATTAGGTCAACTGTATGTGTGACGGGCCAGCATCGTGAAATGCTGAATTCAGTTCTGAATTTTTTTGACGTTCAGCCTGATATGAGCCTGGATGTGATGATGCCAAACCAAAGCCTGAATGGGCTTTTTGCACGTGTTGTTGAGGCGGTAGATAAGACTTTGCTGACGTATCACCCTGATGTGGTTCTTGTGCATGGGGATACGACCACTGCCGCTGCTTGTGCATTGTCGGCATTTCACCGGGGTATACCAGTGGGCCACGTGGAAGCAGGGCTAAGAACGGGGGATTTACAGCAGCCGTTTCCGGAAGAATTAAATCGACGCTTAATCGATGAAGTAGCAACTTACCTTTTTGCGCCAACTACTTCAGCAAAGGGTAATCTTGAGCTTAGTCGAACAGCGGGCCGTATCATTGTTACGGGCAATACAGTGATCGATAGTCTTGCCGTAACTGCACAGCGTATTAAAAGTTCGCTGGAATTAAATGAGACTTTAACCTCTCAGTTTTCTTTCATCCGGCCAGATCGGCAGATGGTTTTAGTGACTGGCCACCGCCGCGAAAACTTTGGTGAGGGCTTTGAGCAGATTTGTGAGGCACTGCTTAAAATTGCCGCCTCTTCAGATGCTGAGATCGTTTACCCCGTGCATCTCAATCCGCTTGTGCGCGCTACGGTAATGTCTCGGTTACAGGGTTGTGACCAGATTCATTTGATTGACCCGGTTAATTATGCCGAGTTTGTCTGGTTGATGATGCGTTCCAATTTGATCCTCACAGATTCGGGTGGCGTGCAGGAAGAGGCACCGTTTCTGGGGAATCCGGTTTTGGTGATGCGTAATGTGACAGAAAGGCCGGAAGCTTTAAAGACTGGGTTGGTAGAGCTTGTTGGTACGGATGCTCAGCGTATTGCATCAGCGGCTCTGTTTCGTTTACAAGCGTCTGCACAAGGGAGTGAATCTCAGGTAACAAGCCCCTATGGCGATGGCAATGCTGCTCAGAGGGTTGTGGACGCATTGCTTGGGCGTGCAGTGACTGAGTTTGAGTTTTCTGCCTAGGCGGCGTATGGCAAATACGACCCCGCGTGTTGTGCTTTTGACGGCAGATAGCATTTACAGTCGGGGTTTTATTGAGGCATTTCGGCTTAATAGCAATGTGGAATTTGCCGGGATGGTTTTGTCGACCGCCTACCTCAAGCGCGGTGTGGGTGGCTTGACTGGGCTTTACCTGTTTATCCGTAGCGTTGGTATGAGCTATGCGATCTATCAGGCGGTTGTTTGTTGGCTATTGCCTTGGATTAAGGGTAAAGCAGCTTACGATATCCCAGTTTTAGAGACGAACGATATCAATTCAGCCGAGAGTACTGGCTGGATTCGTGAGCGAAATCCAGATTTTTTGTTCTCATTTCACTTTAACCAGAAGGTTCTAGAATCGGTGTGTGACATTCCTGAGCGTGCAGCACTGAATTTTCATCCATCGTATCTGCCGACATGGCGCGGTGTCGATCCAGTGTTGTTTGCTTTACAGAATAAGGATTCGATATTTGGTGCGAGTGTGCATCTGATTGCGCCACAAATTGATGCAGGAGATGTTCTATTGCGTGAAAAGCTAGGTAATGAGCACGTTGCTGGTTTGATTAAAACGAATGAAGCCTTGTTTACGCTGGGTGGTCGAATGGCAGCCGAGGTGATCGGAGACTTCA
>JACCDN010232697.1_pt1 | contig 11153 bp, 13 predicted proteins | sample 7441691 | NCBI WGS metagenome assembly JACCDN01 (sample SAMN15323439, study PRJNA562643) | freshwater metagenome | isolation source: river surface water | place: USA:Blue River Watershed | collected 2017-08-16
CATCGCTAGGGGTCCCAGCACAGCCAGTAATTGATAAAATTACCAATGATAAAACTAAACAAAGAGACATCTTCATGATGGTCTTAGCGCGACTATTTTTTTTCATCTTTCTAGCTCCTTAAAAGACTTAAAAAAATGTTACACTACTTAGGTGTTGATTCGCAATCATTTCTCACAAGAAATGCGACAGTTTCAAAGTGATGTGTTGAAGGAAAGAGATCCACGAGTTTTATTTTTTCAATTTTATAATTTGCGGAAAGATTTTGTAGGTCGCGAGCAAGGGATGTGGCCTGGCAGGATATATAAATCACATGACTTGGTAAAAATAGGTTTAAATATTCGTTGATATTTTTTAGACCAGATCTTGGAGGGTCGATCAGCAGAAGATCGGTATGGGCGAAACGTTTTTCTTTTTTTGTGTGCGCCAAAATATTTAAGGCTTTATCAGAGTATAGATCACAGTGAACAAAGTCTTGGTGTGCGGTATTGGCGGGAGCATTTTTGTAATAATCAATGATCAGATTTTTTGAAAAATTTAAATGTTCAGAAAGATTTCCATTGCCACCAAAAAGATCTACTAGATTAGTTTTTTGAGACATTTTTTCAAGCACCCAAAGGCGAATGTCTTCTTTAAGTTTTAAATTCATTTCTTCATAAACTTGAGTAAATCCACCTTCAGAATAAGGTCTATTCACTGTTATTTTGTCTTGATAAATTTCGATGTGACCGGTATTTCCAGCATTATCCAGAAGCTTTATCCAATGATCATTTTGAATAATTTCCTTAAATTTCTTTTGAACTTTTTCGTTCATCATTTGGCAATCTGGAACGTTAAAAATTTCTCTTTTTAAACTTAAAAATCCAATAATTTTTTTATTTTTGTTGTAGTGAAGTTGTACACGATTTCGATAGTTCAAACGATTTGGGGCCGAGATCATTTCAATCTCTTCATTTATGCGTGGAGTTTTTTTGAAAAGTCTTTCGGCCGACTCTTTTTTTAAATTAAGTTCAACTTCGTAGGTTGTATGTAGGTAATCGCAACCCCCGCACTCGTTAAAGTGAGGGCAAGGGCTTTCTTGACGCAGTGGAGAGAGAGAATTCAGTTTTTTTAATTGATAAAAATGCACACCTTTTTGTTTAGCAAGAAAGCTAGCCTCTCCTGTTTCACCGGAAAGGGTTTTTTTGATAAAAAAAACCTCACCGTCACGTTTAAACACCCCTTGGCCTAGAGAGTCGAGATGAGCGATTTCAAAATTGACGCTAAGGTCTTTTGATGTTTCGTTTGTTGGTGTCGGTTTTCTATTATTTTCTTTTTGCATGAACTCTCGTTTTATACATTTAAGTTGTTGATAAGTTGTTGAGATGATAAGCTGATTTTTTATTTTAGCATATGTAATTTATTAGTCTGCTTGTACTTTTAATTGGAATGAAATGGAACAAAAATTTATTAGAAACTTTTCAATCATTGCCCACATCGATCACGGAAAGTCGACCCTTGCCGATCGAATCATGCAGTCATCAAATGCGGTTTCTAACCGTGAAATGAAAGATCGTTTATTAGATAATATGGACCTTGAGCGCGAGCGCGGAATTACTATTAAGGCCCAAGCTGTTCGCATTCCTTATGTTGCAAAGGATGGAAATACATATTACTTCAATTTGATTGATACTCCGGGACACGTCGACTTTACTTACGAAGTTTCGCGCTCGCTCGCTTCTTGTGATGGAGCACTTTTAGTTGTTGATGCTTCCCAGGGGGTTGAGGCGCAAACATTGGCCAACGTTTATATGGCCATTGAAAATGATTTAGAAATTTTAACAGTTATTAATAAGATTGATCTTCCTCACGCTGATATTGCAAAGGCAAAAAAAGAAGTAGAGGACATCATTGGAATCGACACGACAACCGCTGCTGAAGTTTCGGCAAAATCGGGACTTGGAATTGAAGATTTATTAGAAAAAATCGTTCAATTTATTCCACCACCGGTGGGAAAACCAAATACTCCTCTTCAGGCACTCATTTTTGACTCTTGGTTTGATGCCTATCAAGGAGTTGTCATTCTGGTTCGAGTTGTCGAAGGAACTTTAAAGAAAAAAGATAAAGTTTTACTAAAACATGGAGATTCGGAATACGAAGTATTAAAGCTTGCAGTGAACTCACCATTTTTTACTGAAGTGGCAGAGCTTACAGCAGGTGAAGTAGGGATGGTGATTTGTGGTATTAAAACTATTCGTGACGTGCATATTGGCGATACTGTTGTTCATGCCCACAAAAAAGAGACTCCAAACCTCCCTGGATATACTGAAATCAAACCCATGGTTTTTTGTGGGATTTTCCCTGTTGATTCTCCTGATTATGAAAATCTAAAAGAGTCACTTGAAAAATTAGCTCTTAACGACGCTTCATTTACTTACGAACCAGAGTCATCAGCAGCTCTTGGTTTTGGATTTCGCTGTGGATTCTTAGGACTTCTACACATGAATATTATTCAAGAAAGACTCGAACGCGAGTTCCAATTGAATCTTATTTCATCAGCTCCTTCCGTTTCATATCACGTAACAAAGACTGACGGTAGCGACATTTATGTTTCCAATCCGTCGGAATTACCAGAGGTCGGCGAAATTGATCATATTCAAGAGCCAATGGTTCAATTATCGATTCACGTTCCTAATGAATACGTAGGAAGAATTATTACTTTATGTGAAGAAAAACGCGGAAGACAGAATCAAATTAAATATATTACCGAAGATCGAGTGCAAGTTATTTATGACCTTCCGTTAGCGGAAATGGTTTTTGATTTCTATGACAAATTAAAAGGGATGACGAAAGGTTACGCATCGATGGACTATGAATTCAAAGATTATATGGAAGCCGATCTCGTTAAAGTTGATATTCTTCTAAATGGAGATAAGGTTGATGCCCTGTCGATTATTTGTCACCGCGACAATTCATTCTATAAAGGTCGGGATTTGGTATCGAAATTACAAAAATTAATTGATCGACAGCAATTTGATATTGCCGTCCAAGCGGCAATTGGTGCTAAAATTATAGCCCGAGAAACGGTAAAGGCCCTACGTAAAAACGTTCTCGCAAAATGTTACGGGGGAGATATTTCAAGAAAGAGAAAACTTCTTGAAAAGCAAAAAGAAGGTAAGAAACGCATGAAGATGGTAGGATCGGTAGAAGTTCCGCAAGAGGCGTTCTTAGCAGTATTAAAAGTCGGTGAAGATTAAGTAAGGACAGAGATGGAAAAAAATATGGAACAAACGATGAACCCCGCAATTAATCAGGGGATGAACGAAACGATGAATCACACCATTAAAGAGCATTTTGAAAAAGCTCTAGGTCTTTATACAACTGGTGTCCACTACGATACATTGTTAGAAGCAAAGAAAGAATATTTCGAAATTACAGGCCAAGCTAATGACGACGACGACGATTTTGAATCACGTATGAATTCATTCAATGAATGGTATGTATTGCAATTCATTTCAAAGCGCGGAACAAGAACAGTTATCTCAGATTATTTAATGAACAATCCTGTTGATGATTTGCTTGCGAAATGTTTGACAGGAGTGAACTACTCACTGTTTGAATACACCGGAAAAAACTGGAGAGGACTGGATACACTCTTTGATATGTTACACGACAAAAAAGTTTACCTACCAAAAGGTTATGTTCTTCCATCAATCATTAAAGATGATTTATTCGTCGGTCGTGTGTTAAGTTTAAATGGCCAAAATTATTTAATGAGTGGCCTTTGTGTAATTCCAAAAGACGTTCGCGGAATTCTTAAAAAAGAATGTAAGCGTGTCCGTAAACTTAAAAATCCGAATGAAGAATTGAAGTTTCTTCTGCGTACAGAATCTTTTAAAACAAAATGGATTCGTTACGGCCATGTGGACGCTACGAAGATATTTAAGTATGCCTAAACTTTTTGGATTTTCACTTCTTCGCAATGGAATAAAGTACGATTATTCGTTTCGTGAGTCGCTAAATTCGTTGGATCCAATTGTTGAAAAAACTTTTTTGGCCATTGGAAGTTCTGAAGATGATACACTTTTAGAGTGTCGAAAAATCCCAAAAATTGAATGTATTGAAACTATTTGGAATCCAAATCTGAAACAAGGTTTAGTTCTTTCAGACGAAACTAATAAAGCATTACAGGCACTAAAAAAATCCCTGAATTCAGAAGAATTGAACTCTTCATGGGGAATTTATCTCCAAGCAGATGAATGTTTACATGAAGAAGATTATGAAACATTAATTGATGATATTAAACAAGCCGAAGCTTCCGGATATGATGCCATCATGTTCTCTTATTTGCATTTTTGGCAAACCCACCACACGATTGCGACGTCCAAAAGATGGTATCCGCATGAAGTTCGCGCTATAAAATTAGATTCTAATATCGAATCTTGGGGTGATGCTCAAGGCTTTAGAAATTACCAAAAACCTTTTTATTCACGTGCGCGGATTTTTCATTATGGACACGTTCGTGATCCAAAAGTCTATATAAAAAAAATGGAAGATATGAGTGCGCTTTATAGCAATAATGCGACAGAGTCCAAGTACTACAACGCTCGCGATCGAGATAAAGAAGATGATCACAAATGTATTTTCTTTATTGGGGAACACATCCTAAAGTTATGCATGAAAGAATTTTAAGACTTGGGGATGTACTAGAATTACCGGAGCGTCCAGAAGTGTATCTTGCTGCCAAAAAATCAGATTTTTCTGATAATTTAATTGCAAAAATTAATGTCAAAAATATTCATTGGGTGAATTCTTCTGCTGAAATTCCAAGTACTAAAAAAGATTTGGAAATAAAACTAAACAGCAGTTTCTGGGATAAAATCCTAGGCAAAACGCATGTTCCCACAAAAATGCGATCAAAACACGCACGTCCTTGGCCTGTTGATTTTCTCTTAGTATTAAAACTGTCAGAAAAAGGTTTTGGCTTTAAACATAGCTAAGACTCTGCTACGATTTATCCGTTATATTTTAAATTTACCCAGGAAAGCGTATGAAAGTATCGATGATTGGAACTGGCTATGTAGGACTTGTTAGTGGAACTTGTTTTGCGGAAATCGGCCATGATGTTACTTGTATTGATATAGATCCCAGAAAAATTGGCATGCTAAAGGCCGGAAAATCTCCAATCTATGAACCAGGTTTAAATGAATTATTAGAGCGAAATATTAAAGGTGGACGCCTGCATTTTTCAACTAGTTATGAATCGGTTAAAGATGCAAAAGCAATTTTTTTAGGAGTAGGAACTCCATCGGCCGATAACGGACAAGCGGATTTAAAATATTTAAAAGCAGCAGCGATTGATGTGGCCAAAAATTTAGCAGATGGTGCCATTGTTGTTATTAAATCAACAGTACCTGTTGGAACAAACACAGTAATTCAAAAAATTATGAGCGAGCATACAAAAAAATCATTTCATTTAGTAAATAACCCAGAATTTTTAAAAGAGGGATCGGCCGTTGAAGATTTTATGCGTCCAGATCGCGTCATCATCGGACACAATGATGCTTCTGCCTATGCGGTTATGGAAGAGCTCTATGCACCACTTGTTCGTCAAGGAAACCCTATTTTTGGAATGAGTAATTTGTCTGCAGAAATGAGCAAGTATGCAGCGAACTGTTTTCTTGCGACAAAAATTTCTTTCATTAACGAGATTGCGCGTCTCTGTGATAAGACCGGTGCTGATATTTCGGAAGTGAGAAAAGGAATTTCTTCAGACAAAAGAATTGGTGGACACTTTCTATACCCAGGTCCTGGATATGGTGGCTCATGTTTTCCAAAAGATGTGAAGGCACTAATTTTTACAGCAAAAGAGCATGGCATGAATTTAAAAATTGTCGATGCAACAGAGCTGGTGAACGAAGAGCAAAAAGCTTATGTGTTTGAAAAAATTTCTAAATATTATGGAACAAATTTAACGGGAAAAACGTTTACTTTTTGGGGTGTGGCTTTCAAGGCAAATACTGACGATGTTCGGGAAACAGCTGCTATTGCACTTGCTAGAAAACTCTCAGGCGCAGGAGCAAAAGTTCAAATCTTTGATCCTGTTGCAACAGAAAATTATTTGCATGAAATGAAGGCTTATAAAGAGTGCGACGGAAAAATTCAGGCATTTGAAAATAAATACGATGCACTTAATAATTCAGATGCGCTAATTACAGTGACTGAATGGAGAGAATTTAATACTCCAGATTTTAATGAAATTAAAAAGCGTTTGAAAAAATCAGTTATTTTCGACGGAAGAAATTTATTTGAAACAAAGAAAGTAAAAGATCTTGGTTTTGATTATTTTGCTATTGGAAAAGCGGGAACAACTAAGTTATAAAATTAATTAAAAAGATTTGGGAAAATGAGAACTCCGGTTTGAGCAATCATTTTCCATCCATTTTTTGTTTTTGTATAAGTTTTACAAGTTCGACCATACCAATGAGATTCTTCGCCAGTTTTGCTTCTCCATAATGTATCAATGTCGACTACGGCAAATGCGCCTTCGCCATCTTTCGAGATAAATATTTTTTGAGTTTTTCTGTAATTGTTTATTAAATCAAAATGTGAAAACCATTCATTGTATACTTGTGTCCAGCGATCATAATTAAATTTTCCCATCATTGAAGAAAAGCTTAATGGATCATGATTTTTACTATCTGTTGGCCACACCCAAACCATATCTTGATGAAAAATAGAAAGTAGGAGCTCTATAGATTTTTCATTCCAAGCTTTTGTTTCTCTATCTATAATTTCTTGAATTTCATGAGTGTCCATATCTTTAATTATTAAGCGATATTAACACTATGTTAAGTTAAGAATTGTTTAATGTTGAATAAGAGGTATGAGATATCAAGTATTTAAATTTCGTCATCCATCCTCCTGATTTGTAAGAAACTATGTTATAATCTTCCAATAACGGAGGATTTTCCATGGGGAAAGTCATGTTTGGCAACGAATTATTTGATCATTGGTTAAACCAAAAAAGCTTAGAAATTTTAGGCAAAATGGAAAAAGAGAAAATCACAACTGAAGAGATGTTGGTTTTAACTTTAAAGGCGCAGACGAACCATTTTCATCACATGGATGAAGAGTTTCGCGATGAGTTTAAAACAATTAAAGGACAATTTGCACAAGTTCAAAAACAATTTGAGCAGGTTCAAAAACAATTTGAGCAAGTTGATAAGCGTTTTGATCGATTAACTACAATCATGATGTGGCAAGGAGGAATTCTTGTGACATTAATCTCTGGTCTTTATCTTAAATTATTTTTTCCATAAAAATGGTGCATGGTAGAAAGGTGCCTGGCACCTTTCTACCTTTTTAAAATTAAAATCTAATTCTTGCACCAATGCCTGCTTCTAAATCAAATGATGTATCAGGAAAAATATCTAGTACAGGTGCAAGTTCACCAAATAGCTGAATATTTGGTGAGTTGAAGTCGTAAGTTAAGCCAATAGGGAATCTTGGCCCAATAGCAATGTCACCATCATGTTTACCAGAATCAATTACAATAAGTCGCCCACCAATTCCGTAATAAACGTTTAGGGGTGCTGGTGCATCGAAGTTAATAGCGTGCTGTTTTTCAAATAGATAGTTTGAATGAAATTCTATACCATATTTTTTTCTAAGCGAGGTTGCAAATGCTGCATCAACAGAGCGAGTTTCGTTAATTTGGTATTTAGCAGAAAGACCAGTCGGTCCACCTAAAATAAATCCTAGCTGATACTGTTCGGCCGAAGCGAACACACTTAACATTAAAAGGGCGAGAGGCAGTAGTGATTTCATATCTATTCCTTGATGATTTTTATCGGGTTCAAAACGCTATAACGTTTAGTTCTCTTTATGATATTATATAATTTGGGGTAAGGGTAACGATAAAGTTAGGTGAAAGATGAAAATAGGTGTCATTCAAATTTGCTCAGAGTTTGATGCAAATGTTAATTTGAAAAAAATTGAAAATTTTATTATTGAAGGTAAGAAAGAAAATGCGGAAATGTTTTTCTTGCCGGAAGCATTTTTGTCGATGACTGATGGAATGAATCCAACTCCTTTTTTGGTAAATCGCGGAAACGAATGGTATGAAAAAATTCATAATCTTGCGAAGTTGCATAAAGTTGCACTAATCGGCGGATCTGCGGCTACTGTAAATCCAGAATCAAATGAAAAAGTTATTAACCGTGCATATAACTTTGATAAGAACGGGAATGATTTAGGCCATTACGACAAAATCCATCTTTTTGCTTGTGATTTGCCTGATAAAAAAATTTCAGAAGGGCGCATTTATGCTCATGGATCAGATGAGAAATTAATTGAATGTGAAAAAATTAAAATCGGACTGAATATTTGTTTTGATCTGCGGTTTTCTGAGATGGCCTTAAGCTACAGAAAACAAGGAGCGCAAATTTTAACATATGCTTCTGCTTTTACAGTTCCAACAGGAAAAGCTCATTGGCATACCTTACTTCGCGCTCGTGCTATTGAATCACAATGTTTCGTAGTTGCTAGTGCTCAGTGGGGGCATCATAATGATAAAATTCAAACTTATGGCCATTCACTTGTTATCGATCCATGGGGAGATATTCTCTTAGACTTACAAGATGGTGAAAAAGTTGGCGTTATCGATTTAAATTTTTCAAAAATTGATTTGATTAGGAAATCGGTTTTAATGCAAAGAGAGTAAGTTAATAGCAATATTGCTCCAAGTCAGGCTCCAAAACGAAATTAAGACGGATATTCTCAAATGTTGCAGTTTTGATTGATAAATATTTTGTAGTCTTGTTCGATTTGTCGTTAGAATAGTGAGAATAAATTTCTTGGAGTTATTCTATGAATAGACGTGTTTCAATAATCCTATCTCTTTTTGTAGCAGCTGCATTTGTTTCATGTGCAGGGCCATCAAGAGACGACATTAAAAAAGTAAAAATTGTAGAAAAGAAAGATTTAGTAAAATGCCAAGCAATCGATACCGTTAGAGGAGAAAACGCGCAAGGCTCTGAAGCGCTAGCGATTGAAGCAGTAAAGAAAGCGGCACTTGAGTTAGATTCAGATTCGATTTTTATTCAGGATTCAGTAAATAATGGTGGAAGCTATGTCGTAACGGCCATGGCCTACCATTGTAAAAAATAAAAAAATATTTAAACAACATAGAGGTGATTATGAAAAAATTATTATCAGTGGTGATTTTGGCAAGCTTAGTATCAATGGTCGCGTGTTCATCGAATAAGAAAAAAAGTACCGAAGAAAATTTAGATGAACCTAGTGAGCCACAAGAGGCTAGAACTTTTAAGCCTGACTTTGAAGTTATGGATGCTTCTGAAAAAATTATTCCAGAGTGGATTAAGGTTCCTTCAAAAGTAGACCGCGAAGATTTAAGAGAAAATCACAGATACTTTGTTAATGAATCAAATAATAAAAATCAAAGATTATGTGAAAAATCAGCAGAAGCTCGTGCATCAGCTCAAGTTGCATCAGAAATCACTCAATTCATAAAGAACTCTTACGCTGAAGCAACTCAAGGTGGAGAGAATGAAGAAGTAAGTCAGTATATGCAAGAGCAACTAGCACAAGAGACTCAAGCTTTTGTTGTTGGTGCAAGTCTTAGAAAAAAATATTGGGAAAAAAGATCTTATAAAGTGTCGCTTGGAGCAGTTAGTGATGAAGTAAAATATTATTGTTACGCGGTTATTCGCATGACTAAAAAGGATCTAGAAAAAGCTACAGATATGGCACGCCTTAAGCTTCTGCAATCAATTAAAGCACCTGAAGTTAAAAAGAAAACAGAAGATGCTCTAAAGGATGTAGCTAAGAAGTTTTCAGAGCTTGACGAGAAAGTAGAAGCGGCCAAAGAAGCAGTTAAGACAAGTGAAGAATAATTTAATCTGCTTCATTATTGCGCTAAACTTCGCCCTCCTTGGTTGTTCATTTTTGGGAACTTCTCATATTGATCGTCCAGGGTGGGTTGATGAAATCTCTTCGACATGTACTGATGGTCACTTTTGTGCAGTTGGTTCTGGCGATGAAGATGAGCTTGCGCGTGCAAGAGCAATGGCAAATTTAGCGAAGATTTTTGAAAACCAAATTGAAGCTAGATTTGAAACTAATTTAAGCAATGATAATGGAGTCGAAAGTGAAAGCGCTGAGGATTCAATTATTGAATCAACTAAGGTTATGCTTGAAGGCGCAGAAATCAAAAGAATGTATTACGATTATGACAAAAAACATTACTTTGCCTTTGCAGAAATTTCTAAAAGTAAACTTTCAAGACTCATAAAAAAAGATCAAGACGCCATCGATGAAGAGATTAAAGGGCTGTTAGTAGAACCAACTCTTGGCAAGCTGTCAAAAATTAACGTGCTTTTAGATAAAAGATTGCCACTTGAGCGAAAGGCACAATTTTTATCGGGAATTAGTTTTTCAGCACCAATAACTAAAGAAGAACTCGCAAAAAAACGCTCTCTACTTAGAAAAAATATTACTGTTTATTTTGAGACAAAAGAATCTGGACCGATAAAATTTCTACCTTACGTGAAAGAAGCTTTTTCAAAAGCGGGATATATAATTGTCAATGGTGATAAAGCGCGTGCTACACATTTGGTGAAGTTAGAGTCTTTCTTTCAAGAAGAGTATTTAAACGTAAAAGGATTTAAAAAACAAAGTGCTAAAATTCAATTTTCAATTTCAACACTAACAGTTGTAGCATCATCGGCCGTTAATTTAGAATATTCAGAGTCTGGAAGATCACTTGAGCAAGCAAGAGAAAAAATTGTCGAAAAATTTAAAGAAGAAATTGATTCAAAAATAGCAGGATTCGAAATTGAATAACGGAGGATTTATGAGATTGTTAAAATTATTTCTATGCGTAGCTATTGCAGGCACAATGCTAACAAGCTGTGGAGGCTTTAAAGCAAAACGTGTTGGGGGAGATGAAGGAGACGAGAAAGCACTTGAGATCACAGACAAGTGGATGCAGAGAGATACTGAAATTGCGGTAAAAGAAATTTTAAAACAAATTGATAGTCATCCATCTTTTCAAGCATTTTTAAAACAAAATAGAAAACCTAAAATTTTCATCGCAGAAGTTCAAAATGAAACCGCTGAGCCTTATTTTCCTATCGCAGATCTTAATGATGAG
>JACCDN011155843.1_pt1 | contig 11153 bp, 7 predicted proteins | sample 7441691 | NCBI WGS metagenome assembly JACCDN01 (sample SAMN15323439, study PRJNA562643) | freshwater metagenome | isolation source: river surface water | place: USA:Blue River Watershed | collected 2017-08-16
CCGGTGAAGTGACCACCCATGGCGAGATTGAAAATTAGATAAAACTCCCGATTGTAAACCCACTCATTCGGTGCGACGTCTTCCGCCCTAGCGGTAAAAAAGCACTCATTATTCATGAACCAGCTGATCTCGTTTTCAGACCACTCGATGGCAAATACATTAAATTCGTCGCACAAGTTATTTTTGGCCTGCACGATTTTGCCGTGCGGTGTCTCTCCAAAATATCCAGGACCGTGAAGCGTTCCATACACGGCCCGTGGGTCAGCGCCCTTGCCTTCGAAAATGTCAATCTCTCCACAGCTTGGCCATGTCTCTTCAGCTATGTTCATTCCGAGCATCCAAAAAGCAGGCCAGGTTCCGATGCCTCGCGGCATTTTCAAGCGCGCCTCTATTCGGCCGTATTTGAAACCAACTTTTTTGTAGGTCGTAATTTTGCCACTGGTCCACTCGGCGGGTTTTCCGTAGTAGCAGATGTATTCGTTGTCGCTCGGCATTTTGGTTGCACGAATGACAAGGTTTGATTTTCCGTCTTGGGTCACTGCCGACTCAAGATAGTACTCGCGCTCTTGATTGCCCCAGCCGGGAATTCCCGCTGCAGTGCCGTCACCAATGTCGTGATTCCAGAATTTTGGGTTCACCGGGGTGCCAGCGCTCTGATCGAACTCTTCGGCCCAGAGTAACTCGAGTCTTTGCTGCGTTTGGCTGGTGGTCATAAGTGCTCCAAAATCAAGTTGGTCAGAAATCTGAATTCGCACAAATCCACAATTGCCTCGAATTTATCAGTAGCCATGACCTTAAACCAAGCCAAAAGTGCCGTTTTGACCTCGGTAACGCTTAAATAACGAAACCGATTTCACGGCCTTTTGGGTTGCTAATGCTTACCTTTTGGTTCTTTAATGGTCTTGCTGTGAAACCGATTTCACGCTCTCTCGTGAAATCGGTCCACAGCGACTACGAGTTGAAGGCTGTTTTGCTTCGAAGCCGCTTCGCACAAAGTGGCTTCGAAGCTCACCTTCTCTGAATTGACTGCAGGAGTGAACGTGTTTTCTCGAGACTTCAACTGGGGTGTGGCTACATCGAGCTACCAGATCGAAGGAGCCACCGAAGTTGACGGTCGTGGCGAAAGCATCTGGGATCGCTTCTGCGCGACCCCCGGAAAAGTAGTCAACATGGAGAACGGCTCTGTAGCCTGCGACCACTACAACCTGTTTCCTGAAGACATTCGCCTCATGAAAGACATCGGTGTTAGCACCTACCGTTTCTCGATGGCTTGGCCTCGCATGTTTCCGACAGGCGACAAGCAGCGCGAACAGCGCGGCTTCGACTTTTACGACCGTCTCATCGACGCTCTGATAGAGGCTGATATCAAGCCGCTGGCGACCCTGTACCACTGGGATTTGCCGCAGGCACTCGAAGACAAGGGTGGTTGGGCAAACCGCGACACGGTTGCCGCATTTACCGACTATGCCGCTGCCGCTGCCGAGGCATTTGGCGATCGCGTTCAAGACTGGGTGACTCTCAACGAGCCGTGGTGCGTGACTTGGCTCGGCTACATGAGCGGTGTTCACGCTCCCGGAGTCAAGAATCTGGATAAGGCGATTGCTTCGGCCCATCACACCGCATTGAGTCACGCAGAGGCAACTAGAGCCATGAAGTCGGTGAATTCGTCGCTCAGAACCGGCATCGCCCTGAACATGACCAACTTCATCGTCGAAGACCCGAATAACAAAGAGATTGCCGAACTCGGTGCTCTGATGGATTCCCACATCAATCGATGGTGGCTCGATGCCTCGTTGCACGGAAAGTACCCGCAGAACCTTGTCGACTTTTACGGCGCAAAGCTTGAGGCGGTTGTGCAACCGGGAGACATGCAAAAACTCAAGGTCGAGCCAGACTTTCTGGGCATCAACTATTACAGCGACTCTTTCATTGGAGTTCCGCGCCCCGAAGATAAACCGGCAAATGATGGCGGACCGTTTCCGTTTCCGCAGCGCTCGAACGGAACGCCACCACTACCGCACACCGACATGGGCTGGCCGGTCACACCTCACGGCTTGCGTAACCTTCTGGTTCGGGTTGCAAAAGACTGGCCCGAGATCGACGATATTGCAATCACTGAGAACGGTGCGGCCTATCCAGAAGAGCCAGACGAAAACGGAGTCGTTCGCGACACCCGTCGCACCGAGTACCTCGACTCTCACATCGAAGCGGTTGGTCAGGCGATAGCGCTTGGTGCCCCTGTGAAGTCTTATTACGCCTGGTCTTTGCTCGACAACTTCGAATGGGCCGAGGGTTATGCGAAGCGCTTTGGCATAGTTCACGTTGACTTTGAGACCCAGAAGAGAACCCTGAAGAATAGCGCCAAGGCCTACTCGAGCATTATCGCGAACCATTCAGCCCCTGTCGTTTTATAGGTGAAACGGATTTCGCAAAAACTGTAATTTTGCCCTCCTAGAGCCCAGCTCGATGGGTTTGCGAGCGCTGAAAGCGCCTAAATATCGATAATCACGATTTGATTAAGAAATGTGAAATCGGTTTCACGAAAGGCCGATTTGGTTGTAGTTTTCTCTCAAGGCAGTGTGTGCGCACTCCGGGACCGTTTGTGCATTTTTGCGCGCTCGCGAAATCTGCAAAACATCCATCAGGCATTAGGCGTGAAAGGAACGCATTCAAGTGAACACACTTACAACTAAATTCCGCAGGGTCGCCGCACTGGCAATTCTCTCGTTGATCGCATCGATGTTTCTCTCGATGCAGGCAACGCAGTCGGCAAACGCTGCGAACGCATCTATCGACTTTGACGCCGGAGAGCCATACGTTTACGGTGACGCAGGAGCTTATCCAGCTGTCGTCGTGCCCCCGGTCGCACAACCGGGCGGAGCATCAAATGCACTGAGAATAACTCTGCCCGGATGGGCCTTTACCGGCACTGTACTAACCAGCTATGACGGTTTTGAATTAATTTCTGCGGCCAACACGGTGGTAACTGCAAAAGTTTACTCTGGCGCAATTGGAACACCGTTTCGACTAAAGCTTGAAGCAGGACCCGGTGGCAATCGAGTTGAAAAAGACTATGTCACTACCACCACCGGTTGGGAAACCGCTACTTGGGACTTTTCGACTGGCTTGCCTGACGCTTGGGATGGTTCAAACGTCAGCCCACAGGTTCTAAATCACGCACTTAATTACAAGAAGGCAATCATTTTTCCAAACTTCGGCGTTGGTGGAACGACGGGTGTCTACTACATCGATGACGTTTTCTTCAACAAGACCGTCACCTGCGATGTAACTGCCCCAGCTGTACTTGCGAACATGGAGCCTGGCGACACTTCTGGTGTTTTGTCGAATGACGGCTTCGGTGGCGCATACGGTGAAATCGCCGCGGCACCAGCTGGCGGTTCTCAGGGCAACTCGCGTGCAGTAAAGATCACTAAGGGATCAGCTGCAAACGCTTCGGAGGTATGGGCTGGCTTTAACCTTCTTATCAACGTTTGCCGCGATTACGGTGCTGGTGTCACAGTGACCGCTAACGTTTTCGCTCCAGCAGCGGGCACTCCGATGATGCTGAAGCTTGATGGTGGCACAGCTATGGAGGCGACTGCGACTACCTGGCGTGCCGGCTGGCAGCAACTCAAGTGGGACTTCACCGGAAACGTTGGAACTCATAACACGGTTGCTTTCTTCCCGAACTTCGGAACCGCTGACAGGGGTGCCGTCTACTTCATCGATGACATCGCTTTCAACGGAGCTACCAGTCCGATGTGGGGGAACAACCTCTTGAACATTCCGCAACCCACCATGAACGAGGCCGATCAAGGCAAGTATGTTCACGTGCGTTTGCAGAAGACCTTCATCGGTTCAAGCTATGACGCATCTTGGTGGGATGGCATTCGCGAGTACCGCGACCCAGACACCAGGGCCTATGTGAAGTATTTGGGCGCTCGATCTACCTTCGCGCTAACCTACAAGGTCACAGACGCAAATGGTGCACCCATGCCAAACACTCCGGTGGAGCTGATCGTGAACGCTAACTACTCGTGTTCAAAGGCCACCTTCACTTATGGTTCGACCGTTATCGGCAGAGATGACTGCGGTGGCAAGGGTGAGACTCGTTTGCCAAAGAAAAACACCGACGCAAACGGCCAGGTCACTTTCGTTCTGACCAACACAAACGCTAAGGGTGAAGCAATGCCTTCGAGCCTCAGCGCACCTCCGACCGTTGGCATTGCTAACGAAATTGGCTCAAACATTCAGCCATACGTAGCTGACAAGCAAGGCTTCGACATGCTGCTTGTTCACTTCGTTGAGCCGACTGGTGGCGCAACCCTCTCGGGTGCGGCTTCAGCTGAAATGAATGTAAACACCAAGACCCCTGTGACCTTCAAGTTGAAAGACGCAAAGGGTGCAGCGATTGCTGGAGTAGACGTGAAGTTTGCTTCTGACGGAGTTGGTTCGGTAGGACGCACTGCTACTACAGACGCTGCAGGAAATGTTTCGACATTCGTAAACAACAGCAGCGATGTATCAGGAACCCAAATCGTTTCTGCTACCTACACCACTGCAGATGGATTCCCGGTTTCTGCTTCTACTGTCATTCAGTGGACCAGCACTAAGCCTGCCGTCACCGCCAAGGCAAGCAAAGGCCTTGTCATGGTAACTATCACGAATGGCGCTGGAAAGAGCGCTCGAATCAGCATCGCTGGTTCTGCCTCTGTATCACGCAAGCTCTCGTCAAACTCGGCAGTTGTGAGTTTGAGAACGACTGCGGGATCAAAGGTTGTAACCGTGACAATCGATGGCGTAGCCACGAAGTTAGCGGTTCAGGTTCCGAAATAGCCAGATTCTCCTGGTTAGGGTGATTTCGCGGGTGGCCAAAGGCCACCCGCGTTTTCTTTAAGAAAGATTTACCTTGCTCAAGACATAATCCTTATAGAAAGTAATTACGCCGAGAGGGCATTGTGACACCAGAGCAGTTCAGTGCGGTCTTTCGCGAACACTTGCCGGCGTTGAGCCGCTATCTATCTCGCCGCATCGCGGCAGACGACGTTGACGACGTGGCGGCTAACGTCTTCGAGATTGCCTGGCGCAAACGCTCGCAGGTGGTGCCCGGCGAAGAACTGCCCTGGCTCTATCGAATTGCGGCCTTCGAGGTGCTAAACCTGCGTCGTCGTCAAAATAGCATCGCAAGTTTCTTGAAATTACAAAAAACTGTAGAAACTGCGCCTTCACCCGAAGCTCTGGCCGTTCTCGACTTTGACTTGGCCGAAGCTTGGAAAACCCTCAGCCCCGCCGAGTCCGAAATTCTGGCGCTGGTTGCTTTCGAAGATCTTTCTATTGCCGATGCCGCCCGAACTGCCAACATCACACCCAACGCCGCAAGCCTGCGATTGTTCAAGGCCCGCAAGAAAATCGAAACTGCATTAGCCGAGAAAGATTAGCTAGAAAGATTCTGAAGGCATGGCACGTAATCAAGATATGAACGAAAAAGACATCATGGGCCGCATCAAGAGTGCCGACCCCGCAGCTAACGTTGAAATATACGAAACCCTTATCGAAAGCTCAATTGAGTCGGGCAACCGCAAGGCCAAGACCGCGCGCCAGCGAAACTCTTTTGTCGCGGCTGCTGGCTCGGGCGTGCTTGCACTTTCGGTGTTTGCGAGCATGAGTTTTGGGCCCAGCGCGCAAACCGGTCTGATTACTCTCGGTGAGGCACAGGGGCAGCAGGCGATGTCTTCAAGATCTTTAAGTGAAAGCCAAGAACCCGCCAGTTCGATGGCTTTGGGCGGCGATGCCCGAACCTCAGACAAGATGATGTGGATCAACCCGATCACTTACAACTACGTTGCTGGTTCAGAACTAAATGACCAGGGCTCGAGCGCGCGCGTTTACAAAGTCGAACTAGCTGGTGACCCTGATATCTTGTTGGCCAAGCTGATGCGCGTCTTCGGTGTGGATGGCGTCACCAACCAAACTATTGATGTGGGCCCAGAGTCAAAGGGCTACCAGATGCTGACAGCTGGTTCGCAAGATGGCACATCAAAGAGCATCAACATTTCATGGATTGGCACCGGCAGCTGGTGGTATTACGACCCGAGTGCATACCCGCAGCCCGAGTGTCTTGAATTCACAACACCCGAGCAGGGTGCTGCCTACTGCTCGAATTACCGCGAGCAGAAGCCGACACCAGAGTTGGTGCCAACTAGGGCCGAGGCAACTGCTGAAGCGGTGCGAATCTTTAAGTCAATCGGTTTCACCGTTGATGCAGCGGATGTGCGTGTGCAGTCAGATGTTTGGGGAGCGTGGGCTTCGGCTGCGATGCAACTTAACGGCGAAGATACCCCAATCGAATATTCAGTCTCTTGGTCTTCAAACGGCAAGCTCTCGTCAGTTTCTGGTCACTCAGCAAAGTTTGTCGACAAAGGTGAATTCAAAACCATCTCGGCAAAGAAAGCCGTGGAGCGTCTGAGCGACTGGCGTTTCTCTGGATCGATTTCAACTTCGGCCTACGACAAATACTTCGCCCAAAACGCACAGGTGATGCCACTAGGTTCTCCTGAGCCAGGCACGAAAGATCTACCTTTGCCTGAGCCAACCCCAACCACAGTTGTCGTTGAGCTAAACAAGGCGGTAAAGACTCACGTGATGATCTGGGATACCGCTGGCGAAACCTGGTTGGTTCCCGGATACATCTTTATCGGTGATGGCTCATACATCAGCCCGGTCTTCTCGCTTGAAGACGGAGTAGTTGCCCTACCTCCAAAGGGTTAGTCAACCGCACGATTGAACCCTGCGCGCCTAAACTTGAGGTGTTCACCATTGAGTCTGAGGAGTAGGCATGTCTGAGCGCCCTCAGGTTAAACCGGCTACCGAAGGTTGGAAGCAAAAGCTCGGTGCCGACGGCAAGCCACTATTGCAGTTTGCCGACGTAAAGAAGAGTCTTCCGGCAACCCACTGGGCCGACATGAGCGTCGAAGAACGCATCGAAGCCGTCAAGGCACTTGGCCTGCCAGCATTTCGCGCCAAGCAGATTTCGACCCATTACTTCACCCACTACACAAGCGACCCAGCCGAGATGACCGACCTGCCAGCCGCCGGTCGTGGAGAGCTAGTAACAAAGCTCTTGCCGCCGCTGCTAACCGAACTTCGCCGTCTGCAGACCGACAAGGGCGACACGATCAAGTTTCTCTGGAAGCTGCACGACGGCGCGCTAGTCGAGTCGGTGCTCATGCGCTATCCGGGCAGAATCACACTCTGTGTTTCTTCGCAGGCTGGCTGCGGCATGAACTGCCCGTTCTGCGCCACCGGCCAGGCAGGGCTTACCCGCAACATGAGTGCCGCCGAGATTGTTGATCAGGTGGTTGCCGCAAACCGTGCGATTGCTCGCGGTGAACTTCTCGGCAGCAAGCGCAAACCAGGCGAAGACCCCGAACGCGTGACCAACATAGTGTTCATGGGCATGGGCGAGCCACTCGCAAACTACAACCGCCTAATGTCTTCAGTGCGAACAATGGTTGCCGAGCAACCAAACGGCCTCGGCATGAGTGCCCGCCAAATCACAGTTTCGACAGTCGGGCTGGTTCCGGCAATTTTGAAACTTGCAGAGGAAAACCTCATGGTTACTTTTGCGCTTTCACTTCACGCGCCAGACGATGAGCTGCGCGATGAGCTCATCCCTGTGAATTCAAAGTGGAAGGTAGACGAAGCGCTGGATGCGGCTCGCACCTATTTTGACAAAACCGGCCGCAGAGTTTCGATTGAGTATGCACTCATCAAAGACATGAACGATCATGCGTGGCGCGCAGACCTGCTTGCCGAAAAGTTGAACGCTCGCGGCAAGGGATGGGTGCACGTGAACCCGATTCCGTTGAACCCGACACCGGGTTCAATCTGGACTGCATCAAAGCGTGACGTTAGGGATGAGTTTGTGCGTCGTCTCGAGCGCGCAGGTGTGCCAACAACATTGCGTGACACTCGCGGCAAAGAAATTGATGGCGCGTGCGGTCAGCTTGCCGCCGCCGATACCTAAAGCTTGTAGACGAGTTTTGTAATCAGCTTGCGAATAGCGAGCAACACGAAACCAAGCGAAATCATCAACACGGTAATTCCACCGATGTAGGTGAACATACCGTTTAGTCCGCCCTCGTCATTTGGGTTCAAGAACCAGTAGGCCCACCAACCATCGACGATTCCGCGGGTGATTGAAAACGCCAACCAAGCCAACGGGTAAACCGCGACCCAAAGCGCTGCACGCAGACGTAACTTGGTGTAGCCGGCAAAAATAAGCCAGTCGAGCAACAGAATTACGGCAGCCCAAACATGGATGATCTCGTTCGGAATCACCGGCCACTGATAGCCAGCGTCACGAACATCGCCAGGGGTGCCGCGCAACAGGGCGTTATAAACCAGAGCGATAACCAAAATGTAGGTGGTGGTCGAAACTCGGGCGATGGTCACCCACTTCTTCGCTGGGGTGCCGTTCCAGGCAAGCCAACCGGCATACGCCAGCATGGCCGCGGCGATCAGGGTGCCCTGAATGCTGAAGTAAGAGAAATACTCGGCCGGCCTGAAGAGGTTGTTGGCCATGCGGTCGGTGACCTGCCAGGCGACGGCTGAGAAAACAGTCACGGCGGCGAGCCATCTATAAACGGCGACAATGCGGTTTGGTTTCATTGGCTAAATCTAGGGGATTTGGGGTGAATCGTGGCTCAAATGAGGCAGAAAGTCATGCCGTGGAATAAACCCGGAGACGTAGCGTTTACTTGAAGTATGACTTCACAGCAGTATCGTTTCGGCCTGGACACGTTCGGCGATAGTTCGGTAGACGAGCAAGGCAACCCAAATAGCGATGCGCAGACTATCCGTGATCTGGTTGACCAAGCGATTCTCGCCGACCAACTCGGTCTAGATAACTTCAACGTTGGCGAACACCACCGCGATGACTTTGCGGTTAGCGCGCCTGACACTGTTCTCGCCGGCATCGCAACCGTTACCAAAAACATCACGCTCGGCAGTGGCGTCACCGTGCTCTCGAGCGAAGACCCGGTTCGTGTTTATCAGCGCTTCGCAACTCTCGACGCGCTTTCAAATGGTCGGGCAGAAATCACGGCGGGTCGAGGTTCTTTCACCGAGAGTTTTCCGCTGTTCGGTTACGAGCTCAGCGACTATCACGTGCTGTTCGAAGAGAAGCTCGATCTGCTTGTCAAACTGCTCAAAGAAAAGCCCGTTACCTGGAGTGGCAAGACTCGTGCAAGTCTCACCAATCAACAGGTCTACCCAAAAACAGAACACGGATTATCACTTCGCGTTGGTGTCGGTGGTAGCCCAGAATCAGTTGTGCGTGCGGCCAACCACGGCATACCGATGGCGCTCGCAATCATCGGTGGTGACCCTGCTCGCTTCGAACCCTTTGCGCGTTTGTATCGCACGCGCTTGCAAGAGCTCGGCAAAGAGCAGTTGCCGGTTTCTATTCACTCACCCGGCTATTTGGCACCAACCGACGAAGAAGCATTCGAAGAGTTCTGGCCCTACTACAAAGGTTCATTCGGTCGCATCGGTCGCGAACGCGGCTGGGGCGAAACCACCCACGCGCACTACATGAGCGAGGTGCTGCACGGCTCGATGTATGTTGGCTCGCCAGAAACCGTTGCCAAGAAGATCGCCTATGCAATCGAGTCGGTTGGCGCTCAGCGCTTCGACCTAAAGTATTCCAATGGCCCGATGCCTCAGAGCCGCTTGCTGCGCAACATCGAGCTATATGCCAATGAGGTAGTGCCTCGGGTTAGAGCTCTTCTGGCCGGCTAACCAGCGAGATTCATCAAAAACATTCGGCAAACAGAATATTTATATGGCTTAATTGTCCTAATTGTTCGCAACTAGCACAGGAATCTAATGTTGTTCATGAGCCGAGTCACTAGCCGTATTCTTGCCTTTATTTTGGCCTTTGCCGCCTTGATGTTTGCAACGCAGATGCAGCCCGAACCCGCCTCGGCATCACACTTTCGTGGATCATTTGTAACGGTGGAGTACCAAGCACCTTCGGGCGCACATGCAGCCGAAGTGCACATCAACGCAACCACGCTTACTCGCGTAAATTCGATGGATGGAATGTATTTCATCAACGTTTATTTTGTCTCTGGCGGTGTTCCGACCCAACTAAATAACTGCGTAGGAACTTCAAACCCGCAGACTACAACTGACACCTCAAATCCTATTTTTGGGATTCAAAATGACGTTTTTACGATTAGCGGCTGCCTGAGTAACGCAGGCGTTTATATTTTCGAAGCACAAAACTGCTGCCGAATCGGTGGAATTGAAAACACCCCGAACGCTGACATTCAATTTGCTGCATCAATTAACATCGACGGAGTTAATGACTCAGAAGCACCTACATATAGTTCTGGCTACATGTACAACATCGCCTATGAAGCTAACTTGAATTACTCAACGAATCTCGGAGGGCTGGGGCAAGGAAATACTTCTGTAACCTATGACCTTATAACCGACACAACTTCATCGCTCACAGGATATGGAGCGACTCGTGTTCCCTGTTCAGATTTAAATCTTTCAACGGGAACCTATCGAATCAATTCGACCTATTGCACTGGAGCAGAGACAATCTCAGCAGCCTTTGGTGGTGGTCCTAGGTATTACGCCTTGAAGGTTCGCGCAACTGACACCAACGGTCAGTATTCGACTCGAGATGTTCTTCTTTACTTCAATACGACTACGAATCAACCACCAGCATTCACCACCGTGCCTCCTGCTGGCGCTTTCACTGTGACACCGGGCTCAACAGCAAGTGTGCAGTTTTGCGCACAAGATCCCGATGTTACAGACACTTTGAATTTCACGTTTTCTCCGACTAGAAGTTGGATCACAACCGGTGCTGTAACCGCCGTGAGCCCAGCAACTACGCCGAACACCTATTGTGTCGATTTCACGCTGGCACCGCCGGCCGGAACCTCAGAGGCATTCAACTTTGAAGTTTCGGTGTACGACAACAACAACTCATTCGTGAGATCAGCATCAAATCTTTACAGCTTTCAAGCCGGTGCCGTATTGCCGGGTGCTGCTCCACCTGCCCCAACTGTTTTCGTTCCAACAGGACCGATGATCAGTGGCATAACTCCGCGACTAATCGAAATTTCCAAAGC
>JACCDN010658460.1_pt1 | contig 11152 bp, 8 predicted proteins | sample 7441691 | NCBI WGS metagenome assembly JACCDN01 (sample SAMN15323439, study PRJNA562643) | freshwater metagenome | isolation source: river surface water | place: USA:Blue River Watershed | collected 2017-08-16
CATGGCAAAGCCCCCCTGCGCGGCATGGCGCAAGCGGCGTTCCACCTCGGCAAAGGGTTTGAGGTTGTCACTCAGGTTGATAGCGCAGAAATCATGCCCCAAGGGCGCGCCCGCCCGCGCCGCCGCCGCCAGCATGGCGGTGATGCCGGGCAGGATGCGAATATCGGTATCATGGGCATCGGGCCGTGCCTCAAGCGCCTCGAACAAGGCCGAGGCCATGGCAAAGACCCCCGGATCGCCCGACGAAACGATGACCACCCGCCGCCCCGCTGCGGCCAGATCCAGCGCGAATTGTGCGCGGTCCAGCTCCACCCGGTTGTCGGATGGGTGCAGCACCAGCCCCTCCCGCGGGGCGACGCGGGCGACGTAAGGGATATAGCCGACCACATCGGTCGCTTCGGCCAAGGTCGCGGTGACCTCGGGCGTGACCAAATCCTCATCGCCGGGGCCAAGACCCGCGACGGCAATCCAACCTGCGCTCATTCTGCGGCCTCCGCAACCGGACGGCGGCCATGGCCATGCACCAGCACGATGGCGAAATACGGGCAGTCTTCGGCGTCCACCTCGGCCAAAGGCACCAGCCGCTGACCGGGCATGGTGCCGCGCTCGACCAGCCAGGCATCTTGCAGCCGCCCCGCGGCCGCCAAGGCCCGACGCACACGTGGCAGGTTGCGGCCGGTTTTCATGATGGCCAGCGCATCCGCGCCCTGCATGTGGCGCGTCAACTCGTCTTCGGGCAGGGTCGCCATCAACACCGTCAGCACATCATCGCCCCAGGTGATCGGCTGGCCCGTGGCGTTCCAGCAGCCCACCATGCCGGGAATACCCGGGATCACATCGACCTGAACCAGATCCTTCAGCCGCACATAAAGATGCATGAAAGAGCCGTAGAAGAAGGGGTCGCCTTCACACAGCACAACAACCTCTTGGCCCGCCTCGGCCAAGGCCTGCAACCGCGCCGTCCAGTCATCGTAAAAGGCGGCGAGCAGCGCGTTATACTCGGGGCTGTCAAAGGGAATTTCGGTGGTGACCGGATATTCCATCGCATGCTCCACCGCGCCGGGGGCCAACATGCCCTCGACAATGCGGCGAGCTTGGCCCTGCCGCCCGATCTTGCGGAAATAGGCGATATGGCGGGCCGCACGGATTGCGCGGTCTGAACGGACTGAGATCAGATCCGGGTCGCCCGGACCAAGGCCGGCACATATGATGCGTCCAATCGGGGCCATGGTCATTCCTTCCGGCTTGCAAGCGCGTTGACAGCGGCGACGGTGATGGCAGAGCCGCCCAACCGCCCTTCGACGATCACGGCAGGGCAAGGCGGGGCGGCCATCAGCGCCTCTTTCGATTCCGCAGCCCCGATAAAGCCGACCGGGCAGCCAATAATGGCGGCCGGACGCGGACAATCGGGGTCTTCCAGCATGTTCAACAGATGAAACAGCGCGGTCGGCGCATTGCCGATGGCAACCACCGCCCCCGCAAGATGCGGACGCCACAATTCCACGGCCGCCGCGGACCGGGTGTTGCCGATCTTGGCTGCAAGGGCTGGCACCGATGGGTCATGCAGGGTGCAGATCACCTCATTCATCGCAGGCAGACGCGGTCGGGTGATACCTTCGCTGACCATACGTGCATCGCACAGGATCGGCGCCCCTGCCTCCAGCGCGGCCCGTGCGGCAATCGCCATGCCGGGGGTAAAACGCACATGCCGTTCCAGCCCGACCATGCCCGCGGCATGGATCATGCGGACTGCGACGACCTCTTCCTCGGGGGTAAAGCGCGCGAGATCCGCCTCGGCCCGGATGGTGGCGAAGGACTGGACGTAGATCGCCGCACCATCGGTTTCATAGACATGCGGCATCAGAACAGTCCTTTCAGGTCAATCGTCTCGGGGGCCAGCGCCCTCCGGTCAGGGGTATCATGGGCAGAGCCGTTGCGGATCAGGTCAAAGCCTTCCGCCGTGGCAACAAGGGTCAGATCGGCGCGACCCGGATGGGCGCAGCCTTTGGCGCAGGCCGAAACATGCAAAAGCCGCCCCGCGGGCACATCATGGGCCAGCCGCGACGCAAGCTCTCGCACCGGGGCCAGCGCCTGCAAACAGGCCGGCGCCCCCGAGCAGGCCTCAACCCGGCGGATCGGGTCGTCCGGTTGCAGGATCAGGCCGGGCAGATCGGGCAAGGCACGCAACCCTTCGATCAGCACCATGCGCCAAGGGGTGATGCGCAACGGGCCAAGCGCAGCAAGCGCTGCCAAAGTATCTGCGGTCATCTGGCCAAAGGCAAAGCCAACCAAGGCACCTTCGGCCACGATACCCGGCGGCACCGCAGGGGCGGCAAAAGCGGGCGCCATCCGGCCCGCGAGACGGCCTATAGGTGCCACACCGCGCCCGATCAGCGCCGCCATCCGGCCCCGGCCCTCCGTCACGCCGCCTGCGGCGACGAACCACTGGGCCAGTTCCACTGCGGCTTCGGGGGCTGCATCCTCGGTCACGACGGCCCCAAGCGCGGCCCCCTCGCACCGGATCAAAAGCGCCCCATCCGCAGCGCGTTCAAATCGGATATCGCCCGCAATGCCACCAAAGACCGGCGCGGGGCCAGTATCGACGACAAAGCCGAACTTGCCGGGCAAGGGCGGCATCTGGGACAGCGCCGCACCAAGCCGGGCGGCCAACGCGTCGGTGGCGGCATCGGCAAAGGGCGTGACAAGGATATTGCGCCGGGCCTCGTCGCCCGCATCGGCGTCAATCAGGCCCAAGGCGCGCAGATCGGCGATCAGGGCAGGATGCGCCGCAGCGCTGACGCCGCGCAACTGCACATTGCCGCGCGCGGAAAGGTCAATCAGCCCATTGCCATGCGCCTGCGCCGCTGCGGCAATGCCCACCGCCTGCGTTTGTGTCAGACGCCCGGCATGCGGGCGCACCCGCACCACCAGCCCGTCGCCCGACATCATCGGGCGCAGCGCGCCGGGGCACCAGCCTTGCACCTGAAAGGACGGTTCCATCACGCGCCCTCCGCCAAAGCGGCCGCAATGGAATTGCGGCGGGTTTGCCAAAGCCCGGCATCGGCCAACCGCTGGAACAGATCCCGTAATGCGGCCAAGGCTTGCGGGTTTTCCCGCGCCATGAAGGCGGTCAGATCTTCGCGCCCAAGGGTCGCCTCGTGGTAAAGATCGAACAGATGCGGCGGCACCACGCCCGCCAGATGGGCAAAGGCCGCCATATGATCTGCGGTGGCCGCAATTTCCGCCGCGCCCCGGAACCCATGCGCCATCATGCCATCGGCCCAAGCCGGATCGGCGGCACGGGCGCGCACCACGCGGGCGATCTCCTCGGTCAGGCTGCGGGCGCGCGGGCGGTCAGGTTGGGTCGCGTCCAGATGATAAAGCGCAGGCTTCGCGGCCCCAAGCCGCGCCAAGGCCGCCGCAAACCCGGCCTCATGCGCGGCATAATCCCCGGCCAAAAGCACATCGCTTTCGGGCAGATCTTGGGCGTGGACAAAGCTGTCAGCGGTCTTCAACCGCGCCTCCAGCCCCGCCCGGTCATCGCGCGACTGGCCATCAAGGCCAATCGCCCAAGAGGAGGCCGCGAGCCAAGCCTCACCCGCCGCCGCCCGTGCCTCGGGCGTGAAGTCATCCATGGCAACGCCCATGCCAAGGCCATATTGCCCCGGCTTTGGCCCGAACACCCGTGCGGCGCGGGTGACATAGGGGTTGTCGGCGGCGGTTTCTTCGCGATCGGCCAGCATGGCCGCCCCGGTTTCAAACAGCGTCGCCAGCCCCGGAAACACATCGCGAAAGAGGCCCGACACCCGCAAGGTGACATCAACGCGCGGACGGCCCAAAAGCGTCAGCGGCACCACCTCGACCCCCGAGACGCGGCCCGACCCGGCATCCCAGACCGGCGCAAGGCCCGCAAGATGCAGCGCCATGGCAAACTCCTCGCCCGCCGTGCGCATGGTGGCGCTGCCCCAAAGATCCACCACCAAGCCCTGCGGCCAGTCGCCCTGATCTTGCAGGGCTTTGCGCAGCAATTCTTCGGCCAGCTTCACGCCTTGGGTATGGGCGGCCCGGCTTGGCACCGCGCGGGGGTCAACAGCGTAAAGGTTCCGCCCCGTCGGCAGCACATCAGACCGCCCACGCGCCGGGCTGCCCGACGGCCCCGCCGCAACGCGCTTGCCGTCCAATGCGGCCAGCAGCCCTGCGCGCTCTTCGGCCCCGCAGGCGCCGCTGCCAAAGACATGCAGCCCGTCGCCGTATTGGCTTTCCTTGATATCACAGACGAAACGGTCAATCCGGGTGATTGCCTCGGCGGCACTGGCGCCGGGTGGCAGGCCAAGATCCTCCTCGACGCCAGCACTTTGCGCCTCGGTGCGGATCGCCGCGATCAGCCGGTCACGCCGGGCCGGGTCCAGCCCGTCGGCGGTGGAATATTCGTCGAGCAGCCGCTCCAGCCGGTGCATCCCTTCGGGCAGGGCAGCGGCGCGCAAGGGCGGTGGCAAATGGCCAAGCGTCAGCGCCCCGATGCGCCGTTTGGCCTGCGCCGCCTCGCCGGGGTCATTGACGATAAAGGGATAGATCACCGGCAGATCGCGGGCCAAAGCCTCGGGCCAGCATGTTCCAGACAGGGCAACGGATTTGCCCGGCAGCCATTCCAAGGTGCCATGCGCGCCCATATGCACCAGCGCCCCAAGGCCCAGCGCCTGCAACATAAGGTAAAACGCCACATAGCCATGGCGCGGCACGCGGGCGAGATCGTGATAGTCACCATCGCGGGCGGCAACCTCGCCGCGTTCGGGCTGCAAGGCGACCAGAACGTTGCCCTGCCATGTCGCGACAAAGTGGAAGTACCCACCTTCAAAGACCATATCGGCCTCGGGCGCGCCCCAAGCCGCATGCAGGTCTTGGCGCAACTTTTCCGGCAAGCGATCAAGCGCCGCGAGATACTCCGCGACCGGCCAACGCAACTTGTCCCCGCCCAGCGCCGGGACAAGCGGCGCCTGCTCCACCCGGTAGCCCGCGGCGGCCAAATCGCCCAAAAGCGCCTCGGTCGAGGCCAACGCATCAAGACCGACGGCATGGGCCATCTGCCAATCGCGCCCCGGATAGGTCGACAAAACGACCGCCAGCCGCCGCGCCTCACGCGGTGTTGCAGCCAGCCGCAGCCAGCCTTTCACCCGCGCGACAACCGCCGCCACATGGGCCGGATCGGCCCGATGGGCAAAGCGCGAAAATTGCAGCGCCTCATCCCGCATGCCGGGGGATTTGAACGACACCAGCCCTGTAAAGAGCCGCCCGTCCACTTCGGGCAGCACGACATGCATCGCCAGATCCGCAGGCGACAACCCCCGATCGGACGAGGCCCAATCGCGGCGCCGGGCGGTCGAAAGCGCCACCTGAAACACCGGGCATTCGGCGGTATCAAAGGGCGTTGCCCCATCCTCGCCCCGCGCCGAAAAGGCCGTGGCATTGACCACGGCAAGGGGTGGGCTGCCAGCCAGATGAGGCTGCAGCCAATCGGCAAAACCGGGCGCTTTCAAGGAGGCCGCAAAGACACCGCAGGCGGCGACACCCTCGGCGCGGAACGCGCGGATCAAGGCGTCAACCGGGTCGGTATCGGCAGAGGTCAGATAGCTGCGGTAAAAGCTGACCAGAACATGCGGCCCCTCGGGTGGGGCCGCGATCACCCCCTGATCAGGATCGTAAAACCCCATGTCAGGCAGGCGCTTGTCGCCCGGCACCGGCCCGGCATAAAGCCCCGCCGCCAGCGCAAGCTGCGCCAAAGCGGCCTGCGCCGCCACCGCGCCGCCGGTATCACAAAGCGCCTGCAACCGCCGCAGGGTTGAAACGGGCAGCGTTGACACCGCATCCAGCCCCGGATCAGGCCGCCCATCGGCGGGCAGAACCGCCAGCGCAATACCCTTGCGCCGCGCCAGATCCTGAATCGAGGCAATGCCATAGGGCCAATAGGCCTCGCCGCCGATCAGGCGGATCAGGATGGCCTTTGCCCCGCAAAGCGTCCGCTCGACATAGGTATCGACCGAAATCGGATGCTTCAGCGCCACAATGTTTTGCAGCCGAAGCGAGGGCAATTTGCCCGCACTCCGATGCCAGCCCGCCGCGAAAGCCCCAAGGTCGCTGTCCGAAAAGGACAAGACCACCAAATCACCCGGATCCTGCGCGGGATCATAGGGCGCCTCGGCGGCCTCTAGGCCTTGGGTTTCGCGAAAGACAACGTGCATGGGGTGGTCTTATGCCCCCAGAACCGCGCGGATTGCGGGCTCGTCGATGTCGTGATGCTCGGCAATCACCACGAGTTGCGACTGCCGCGGCGATGCCCCCCAAGGACGGTCAAACTGATGGCGCACGCGTTCACCCACCGCCTGCACCAAAAGGCGCATCGGCTTGCCCTGAACCGCGATATAACCTTTGACGCGCAGGATATGCTGCTCACGTGCAAGGCGCTGGATGCGGGTGACAAGATCATCGACGTCGCCCACCTCGGGCAGGTCGATCACAACGCTTTCAAAATCGTCATGCTCGTGGTCGTCATGGCCATCATGGTGGCTCGGGCGCGCGGCAAGATCATCTTCGGCAGCGGCGTTCAGGCCCAGAATGACGCGCGGATCAATGGTGCCATCGGTGACAGGCAGGATCGGCAGCTTGCGCGGCAATTCAGCCTCGATCACTGAACGGGCAGCGGCCAGACCCGCATCGCCTGCCAGATCTGCCTTGGTCAAAAGGATGATGTCGGCGCAAGCAATCTGGTCTTCGAACACCTCGGACAGCGGCGTTTCATGGTCCAGACTGTCATCGGCAGCACGCTGTGCATCAACCGCCGCCACATCGGGGGCAAAACGTCCCGCGGCCACAGCCTCGGCATCGGCCAGAGCGACCACGCCATCGACGGTGATACGCGAGCGGATCGCAGGCCAGTCAAAGGCCTTGAGCAAGGGCTTCGGCAGCGCCAGACCCGAGGTTTCGATCAGGATGTGATCGGGGCGTTCCGGCATCGCCATCAGCGCCTCGATCGTCGGGATGAAATCGTCGGCCACCGTGCAGCAGATGCAGCCATTGGCCAGTTCGACGATGTTCTCCACCGGGCAATTGGCATCGGCGCAGGATTTCAGGATATCGCCATCGACGCCCACCGTGCCGAACTCATTGACCAAAATGGCCAACCGCTTGCCTTGCGGGTTCTGCATCAGGTGCCGGATGAGCGTGGTTTTCCCCGCGCCCAGAAAGCCGGTGATGACGGTCACGGGGATCTTGGTCAGATCGGTCATTCAAATCTCCATCGGGGGAATAATCGGGGGGATGCGGGCAAGACTTTGCTTGCGGAAGATCACAGGGCGGTCGCGCCACGGCACAAGACCATCGGCGGTCGCAGCATATAGCCCGGCCCCGCGCAGAATTTCAGGGGCGTCAGCCTCGGTCATCCGCCCATAGACGTAAGACCAACTGCCGGGTTTGGACAAGGCAACGGAACAGCCATGGTCACAAGCCGACAAACATTCCACGGCATGGATGGTGACACCTTCGGGCGCGCCTGCGGCCACAAGACTGTCATGCAGCCGCTTGCCGGGGCAAACCTCGCCCTCGGGCACCGGTTGACCGGCGCGGCAGGTGGTACAGACATGCAAAACGGTGGCCATGGCCTCTCCAGATGATAGGCAGGGGAATGGCCAACGGCTTGGGCAGCTTGGACCCAATATCCGAAGGTCACGGAACACCCCGTCCGCACGTTTCAGTTCCGGCTCTGGCAGGTCTCCCGGCTTGCGGATATCGGGGCTGACGGGCGCAAGCCCTGCCCCGGCGCCCTGCCCGCCTTCCCGAACCTTGCGGCCAGTGGCATTGAGCAGACCTTTCCGGTCACGGTCGCGGGGGCGGCTGCACTTCGGAGCCACGACGAAACAGGTCGCAATTCCGGTCGCATTCCCTCTTGGCCTGCCCTAAGACAGACACCAGCGCCTATGCCCCTCTCCTGTGGCACAAAGCCGGCGCTGTCAAGGAGAAGGAAACGTCCCGATGGTCACAACAAACGACATGGACCCACAGTCGCCTGACGAGACGCCGCAGGGAACCCCCGAAGAAGATCTCGCCCGCCACGCTGCCAAGATGGCCAAGAAGAAAGCGGCGCGCGACAAGATCATGGCCGGCAAGTCGGGCGAAAAGGGGCTGATCATCGTCCATACCGGCGCGGGCAAGGGCAAATCCTCCTCTGGCTTCGGCATGATCCTGCGCTGCATCGCGCATGAAATGCCCTGCGCCGTGGTGCAATTCATCAAAGGCGCCTGGGACACCGGCGAACGCCGCCTGATCGAGGGCCACTTCGGCGACCTGTGCCAGTTCCACGCCATGGGCGAAGGTTTCACCTGGGAAACCCAGGACAAGACCCGCGACATCGCCGCCGCCCGCGCGGGATGGGAAAAGGCCAAAGAGCTGATCCGCGACCCGTCGATCCGCTTTGTCCTGCTGGACGAGATCAACATCGCGCTGCGCTATGACTATCTGGATATCGACGAGGTGCTGACCTTCCTGCGCGACGAAAAGCCGCCATTGACCCATGTCTGCCTGACCGGCCGCAACGCCAAAGAGGCGCTGATCGAGGCGGCCGATCTCGCCACCGAGATGACACTGCTGAAACACCCGTTCCGCTCAGGCATCAAGGGGCAGCCGGGGGTCGAGTTCTGATGGCCGTACGCGCCACGCCCGCCCCCGGGGCCTTGCCCCGGACCCCAGAGTATTTCTGCCAAGATGAAAGGCAAAGTCAGCCTTGTTGTTTCATCTTGGCGGCAAATACTCCCGCCGGAGGCTCCTGCCCTGTCCGCTGCGCAGAGGGGTGGTCATGAAGGCGCTGATGATCCAAGGCTGCGGGTCGAATGTTGGCAAGTCGATGCTGGTGGCGGGGCTTTGCAGAGCCGCACGGCGGCGGGGGCTGTCGGTAGCGCCCTTCAAGCCGCAGAACATGTCGAACAATGCCGCCGTCACCGCCGATGGCGGCGAGATCGGGCGGGCGCAAGCCTTGCAGGCATTGGCTTGCGGGTTGGAGCCGATGACCGACATGAACCCGGTGCTTTTGAAGCCGGAATCTGACATCGGCGCGCAAGTCATCGTACAGGGCAAGCGGCTGACCACGGCGCGCGCGCGCGATTATGCCGCCTTGAAGCCGCAGTTGATGGGGGCCGTGCTGGAGAGTTTTCAGCGGTTGAAGGCCGCGCATGATCTGGTGATCGTGGAAGGCGCGGGCAGTCCGGCCGAGGTCAACCTGCGCGCCGGCGACATTGCCAATATGGGCTTTGCACGGGCTGCGGATGTGCCGGTCGTGCTGGCCGGTGACATTGACCGCGGCGGGGTGATCGCGCAGGTCGTCGGGACCAAGGCGGTGATTGATCCGGACGACGCCGCCATGGTGGCGGGTTTCCTCGTCAACAAATTCCGCGGCGATCCCCGACTGTTTGACGACGGCTATCGGCTGATCGAGACCCATACCGGCTGGCGCGGCTTTGGCGTGTTGCCGTGGTTCCCGCAGGCGCATCTTTTGCCGGCGGAGGATGCGCTCGACATCGCCTCTGGCCCGCGGGGGGATGGCATTACCATCGCCTGCCTGACCTTTTCGCGCATCGCCAATTTTGATGATCTGGATCCCTTGAAGGCCGAGCCGGGGGTCAATCTGGTGATGGTGCGCGCGGGCGAGCCCATTCCGGGCGATGCGCGGCTGGTCATTCTGCCGGGGTCAAAATCGACCCGCGGCGATCTGGCGTTTCTGCGCGCCCAAGGCTGGGACATTGACCTTGCCGCCCATTTGCGGCGCGGCGGACATGTCTTGGGCATTTGCGGTGGGTATCAGATGCTTGGGCAGCGCGTCTCGGACCCGGAGGGGATTGAAGGCCCGGCCGGAGAGACAGCGGGGCTTGGGCATCTTGACATCGAAACCGTGATGACACCGGACAAGCGGCTTTCGCGGGTGCGGGCGACCCATGTTGCCAGCGGTCTGCCGGTTGAGGGCTATGAGATCCATATCGGCCGCAGCCAAGGTGCCGATTGCGTGCGTCCCTTTGCCATGGTGGACGGCAGGCCCGAGGGCGCGATCCGTGCCGATGGCCGGGTGGTGGGCAGCTATTTGCACGGGCTTTTCCACATGGACGGCTTCCGCGCGGCCTATCTGGCGGGCCTTGGAATTCAGGCCGACCCGCGCCAGCATGCGGCCGGGATCGAGGCGGTTCTGGACGCGCTTGCCGATCATCTGGAGGCACATCTTGATGTGCCGGGATTGCTGGCGCTGGCGCGTTAGAGGTTTGGTGTAAGCGCCGCTTCCAGCCGCTGCCATTCCGGCTCTGGCCCCGGCAGGCCCAGCCGCAACAGCGTTTCCGACCACGGGAAAATCCGGCTCCAGATCTGGTGCCGGGCCAGATTGTCTTGCGCGGCCTTGGCCGAACCGGTGTCGTAGAGCCGGAACAGATCCGATCCACCGACACGCTGCCAGCCCGCGCGCTGCGCCAGCGCGTCCGCGCGGGCGGCATCGGCGGCCAGCTGGGCGCGCATCGCCGCAGCCCAAGCCGCATCGGCCAGCGCTTGGGTGCCGATTTCGATGGCAGGGCCAGAAACAGGCCAAGGCCCGCTCATCCGCGACAGGGCGTCAATGTCGCCCTCGGTGCCAAAAGCAAAGCCCAAGCGCACCCCGGCCAGCCCGTAGAACTTGCCGAAGGAGCGCAGCACCAAAAGTCCCGCGCGCCCGGCATGGGGTAAAAGTGACAGATCGGGCGTCACATCGCCAAAGCTTTCATCAACCACCAAGAGGCCAACGTGACCGACCAGCGCCAAAAGCGTCTCGGGGGCAAAGTGCCGGCCATCCGGGTTGTTGGGGTTGACGATGATCGCAAGATCAGCCCCGACCACATCAGCCAGATCAGTGACCGCGTTGACCTGCCAGCCCTCAGCACTCAGACAGGCGGCGTGTTCGTTATAGGTCGGGCCAAGCACAGCCGCGCGGCCCTTGGGGCGCAGACGCGGCACCAGTTGGATCGCGGCTTGCGCGCCGCCCAGCGCGACACCAGCCGCCCCTGCGGCTGCGCCCCAGCTGGCTGCGGCCTGCGCAACCAAAGCCGCTTGCGCCGCCTTGGTCGGCAGGTTGCGCCATGCCGCGGCAGAAAGCGCC
>JACCDN010864749.1_pt1 | contig 11152 bp, 5 predicted proteins | sample 7441691 | NCBI WGS metagenome assembly JACCDN01 (sample SAMN15323439, study PRJNA562643) | freshwater metagenome | isolation source: river surface water | place: USA:Blue River Watershed | collected 2017-08-16
ATGAGTCATACACCCACGGGTGTGTGGCGACCTGCACCCCGTTTGGGTGAGCACACCGAAGAGGTGCTCAACAGCCTTCGCTGATATTTAAAAATTAAAGGGTATTTTTTGAGTGTCTATTTATCACTCAAATTTGTCTTCCAAAATATCCAGCGCGTTCAAGAGCGCTGCTCTGTTCAACGGCTTCAACAGCACATCATCAAAACCAGCTGATTTCAAATACGCTACATCCGAGAGCATTGCGTCAGCGGTGTAAGCGATCAAACGAACTTCTGAATTTTTTGAAATTTCTCTGATCTTTTTGGCCACGTTGACGCCATCCATTTCGGGCATCGAAATATCAAGCAACACATGAGTGACTTGATGAATTTCTAGCAGCCTCAATGCATCTTTGCCGCAATCACACTCCAGCACTTGCGCGTAATTATCAAACGGACGAAGAATATAACCAGGCAACAGTCGGCTGACCAAGTTGTCGTCCACCACAACCACCATGAGCTTGTTCATACGCGAACCTTGGTATGTCGATAGTGCATCGGCAATGTCACCGTCAATTTGGGTGACACATCATGGGAAGCTTGGTACTCAGCTTCCCCTTGCAAAAAATAAATCATGGCCTTGGCCAAAGCCAGCTCAACACCAGGACCTTCTTGCAACTTAAATTTATACCGATGATTCGACCAAAAATCTTGGAGCAATTCAATTTGCGACGCATCCATCAAAGCACCCGTTGAATTGATCACCAATTTCATCTGATGCTGATCTTGTCGCAAAGCCACAGTCACATGAAGCAACTGTCCTTTTTTGGCGGCTTGCAAAGTGCCAAACACGAGTGCGTCGACCACCTGCTTCACCCTTCGCTCGTCTGAGTACATGTCTACCAGCACTGCATCATCACATGCAAAAACCAAGCTCACACCTTGCTCATGCGCCTGCTTTTGATGCAACCTCACCACGTCACGAACCAACGATGAGATAGAAAATAGACCACAGTCGAGTTGTAGTTGCCCTAACTCAAGTCGATGCAAATCAAAAAATGAATTGCTCACGCGTACCAAGCCTTGGCTACTTTCGCGAATGATTTTTGCCGTGAAATTAATCATCGGCTCTGTAGAAGTTGATTCAACAAATTCTGAATACCCGACAACGCCGGTTAAAGAGGTTCTCATCTCGTGCGACAAGCGCTCCATGAGCTCTGCTTGGTAGTTCAACGTTCTACGTTTGCACGAAAACGTTTCAAAAAACCAGTTTTTTATTTGGGAAAAACAAAATTGCATGGCTGTCTCTTTGTGTTTTTTTCAAGCACTTTGAACTGCTGAGTTCCCATGTCAAAATACATGCGCTCAAAGTAGTACTCATGGTCTGAGTTAGACGCCTTGCTCCATTGAGAAACAGGGTCGAACTGCAAAACTTGAAACAAATAGTGATTCAACGCATCCATGAACACAGAAAACCCAGCTAAGCGGTGTGTCTCTGCCGTCGAAATAATGCGCCAATCCGCATGTGGTTTCCAATCGCAACGGAGCAACACCTCCGAGTCATCGCCATAAATCATTTGACCGTATTGCTCAAAGTCATAGATGATTCGACCGGCATAGCCCCCCTCGCCATCCATCTGGGCTGTGATTGATCGGGGAAATATTTTTAGATACGCCATAAATTGAATTTGAGTGTCTGTGGATTGCACTATTTAAGTTACTTACACCCCACATTTAGAGGAATCAACTTCCGGCAATCACTATCAAAAGTTTTAATTTCTGCATTTCAAAAGATAAATTGCAAATTCGTATGCCACAGGCAATCAAATCTCAAAGTTGATAAAACCATTGAATTCAAACCACCGCTCCCAACTGTTCGCTTTCATGTGCATCGCGCCATCCATTGCATGTGCGCAAGATGCGTGGCAAATGAACGCATCTGTGACGGCCATGACAGGGAACTATGCAAACTCCCTCACCATGAACAAGCAAAAAGGTCTGGGGCTGCGCATATCTGGTGAACTCAACCAAACATGGGGGTTTACCGCTGGCTTGCAATCGACCCGCATCGACATGGCCCCCATCACGCAGGTGTCCACACAAAATCAAGACAACTGGCTGCTATCAGGCTACGCACACCAACAGTCAGCCATGCTGCCCGGGCGCTGGACCTTCCAACTTGATGCACACCGGGTACATCACGATGCCCCTCAAAGCATCACCAGCGATGTCCATGTCATCGCACCCCAAGTTACATGGCTCTCATACACACAACCACTCAAAGTTGACATCAGCTACGCCAACTCGACCTACAAAAATACCGCACCCATTCATCAACTCAGTTCGGCCATTTCCTATGGTTTCAACGATGCAAAAGATTGGCTACACGTGCGTGGCTACGCGATGAACAACCTCACAGCATCCGAAGCGCTGGGGCAGTCACGTACACGTGCCACTGACATCAAGCTCACCCACTTTTTGAGCAGCAGCTTGAAATGGGCCCCAAGCACTGTGACCGTAGGGTTGGAGCGTGGTCAGCGCATCTATGTGGTCGACATGACCTCGCACACCGTTTACAACTTGCCCATGCGCAACCAAGGCGGCAAAAACATCAGCGCCTCTTGGAAGCTCAGTCCTCAGAGCAATCTGGATGTGCAGTTCAGCAAAAACAATTACGAAGCCAACCCTACGCCACTCCCCGTGCACAGCTTCACCCTTAGTACGCTCAGCGCACAAATCGCTACGGCTTGGTAGTCAACACTTTTACACACAATGGCTATTGATCTGGTTCGGAGTCATTTCAGTAATATTCGCCGGAATCTTCCAAAAAATCTTCGCAGCATAGAAGACTTTTACTTTTTATCGTTTGCTGTTTCTTCGGTTGTCTGCTTGGCATTTCTTTCGCCATTGCTTGCATACACTGGCGAACTACGACCTGCTTGGACATCCGCACTGTGTGGCCTGTTCATCTTGGTCTGCATTGGACTTTGGCGAATGGGCATCGCCATCAAGTGGGTACAAATCATCTACCAATCGATCTTGATGTGGTGCATTTTGTACAACGCTTATTACTCTGGTGGCGTTGCCTCGCCCGTGATGGTCTGGATGGGCGTTGTGCCAATCTTGCCTTTGTTTACCGTCTCTCGGCGATGGTGCTACATCTGGCTCGCTGTCTCATTTGCTTCCATCATTTGCATCTACGCGGCACAGTTGCATGGCTATGTGCCACTCTTAAAAGATCAAAACCTAGATCAACTTGCACTCAGTGCCATCATGATCAGTGGACTGTGCATCACACAAATCATTCTTGTTGTGACGTATGACTCAGCTAATGTGCAAAACATTCGTCATATCAAACGTAAAAACGAAACGCTGAAAACTCTGTCTCAAGATTTACAGCAAGCCAATATTCACAAAGACAAATTCTTGGCCACCGTCAGCCACGAGATGCGCACGCCACTCAACGCCATCATGGGCTACCTAGGGCTTCTGCGCATCAGCGACGACCTTCCTACCATTGCCACCAGCTATGTACAAGGCGCACAAAACTCTGCAGCACACTTGCTAACCGTCATCAACGACTTACTTGATTACTCTCAGATACGACAAGGCAAGCTCGTCTTCACACAGCAAACCGTCAATCTGCATCAAGTTCTCAAAGGCACACATCAAACATTAGCACCTAAAGCAGCGGGTCAGGCCTTGGACTACGCGCTGGAAATGGAAAGCAATGTACCCACATGGGTTCGTATCGATCCGCATCGCTTCACCCAAATTTTTCTTAATTTACTCGGCAACGCCTTGAAATTCACAGAGCGAGGTGCTGTCACCACACGGGTCAGATTTGAAAAAAATCCACTCAGCTCTGAAGCGGGTCAACTCATCCTACAAGTGCATGACACGGGTATTGGCATTCCTGCAACATCGCTGGATCACATCTTTGAACCATTTGTTCAACTCGACACACAAAACAAGCTAGGCAATGACAACTCCCTGCGTGGCAACGGGCTAGGCCTTTCAATCACACAAAACCTCGTCCACAACTTGGGCGGCAGCATAACCGTCAACAGCGAAGTAGGTGTCGGTTCCACGTTCACTGTGTACCTGCCAATCAAAACAACCCAAATCCCTGCCATCAGCAACGAAGCCCCCATCCATCAGACGCACCACGATCAAATTTATTTGCTCTTGGTCGATGACCACGCCACCAACCGACTGGTGGCCTCAGCCACCATCAAGCGTGGTTTACCCAATGCACGCATTGATGAAGCCAAAAACGGCACAGAAGCTATTGAGAAGATGAAGGCCAATCACTACGACCTGGTACTGATGGACCTCCTCATGCCCGACTACTCGGGCATTGAAGTCACCCGCATCATTCGCACTGAATGCAAATCACCACTATGCGATGTCGCGGTGGTGGCCCTGACTGCAAACGTGGCTGACGATGCTGTCAAGGCTTGTCTTGAGGTGGGAATTCAAGAAATTCTCCCCAAACCTTTCGACCGAGAAGTGCTGATTCGCACCATCCTTCAGCATGTTGCCTAACGCATCTTGCCAACCGACAGACACTCACAAGACCGTGTGAAGCTGGATTTTCTGATCCACCAGCACATATGCCGAGCTGTTTTCCCACATTGCATAGGCGTGGCCATTCAGAGTGGCTGTGTTGCCTGTGTTGTGCCAGCCTGCATCCAGGCTCACATGGTCGCTAGCATCCCCTGTAATCACAAGCGTCTTGTTTGATGTGGCCAATACATCGGCTGTCTTCACCATGTAGGTGTCTAGGTTGGGTTGGGTCAGGTCAATTTGGGTCGCCGCTTGCAACACCATGTTTTCTAGTGTGCTCAAGTTTTGAGTGGTAAAGCTGACGTCTGCCAAAGTGTGGCTTTGGCCGTCACTGCTCATCCAGCTTGACAACCAACTCAGCACGTTACCGTTGTCAACGGTGTTGCTGGCCACGGCATTCAAGTCCAGCGACTGCACCCCTAACTCAAGCAGCGAATGCAGCTCCAAGGTGCTGCTCGCACCATTGCCATCGGTGTCCACCCACACTTTTAAATCACTGAATACGCTGTCTTGTGCATCAATCACGCCATCCAGGTTGAGGTCGTATTGTTGAAGCGCCTCAAACCCGTTTTGTGCGGTGCGCCCCGTGTTCAGCACAGTGCCATCGCCGAACAGCTCTGCACCGCTGTTGATGACGCCATCATGATTCAGGTCTAAGGCTAGCAAACCGTCATGCCCGTCTGTCCAAGCTGTTTTGATCAGTTGCCCATTCCCTTGTAAATCAAAGGCCACACCGTTACTTTGGGTAACGGTGTGCACGCCATCGCTATTCAGGTCAAGCACCAAGGGGGTGGACGTTTGACTGTCGACCCACATGACCTTGTTTTTAATTAGGTTCAACACGGTGTCGTTTAAACCATTGTTCCAGCCGTTGGTGAACGTGATGGTTTGCGTTGGATTGGCAAAGTTACCGCCGCCGTTGATGTCAATTTTCAAAATAGCATTGCTACCATTCTGGGTTAGCTGAAGAAAGTTTGCCAACACAATTTCGGAACTGTTGGCGCTTAAATTTTTTCCCGACAACATCCCTGTCAGGCTGATCATGTCAGACTCTGAACGCTTGAAGTCTTGCACCACATCACTTCCACTATCACCGGACAACCAAGCAAACACATCTGCCCCCATGCCACCCGTGAGACTATCGTTACCACCTAAACCGGCTATGTAGTTATTGTTATTGGTACCGGTTAACGTGTCATCTCCAGAGCTAGCCAATGGGTTTGACCGAACGGAGGCAAGTTGACTCGAACCCGTAGCCACCGCGGAAGAAACATCTTTCACTGAAGCTGATGCAATCGTGATGGTAGTTTCCAAAGTTTTCGTATCAAAGTTGATACTGGCTGCATTCATTGGCGTAGCTGCCGCTACCCCTGCTACACCGCTGTTGTAATTTCCGTTGAATTCATAGGCCAGTTTCAATTGATCTAGATCGAGGGCTACACCGAGCATGTCAGACTTGATTTCTGTTTGCGTACGCGCATCGTCATACACCCGAAAATCTGCAATGCTTCCATTCAAATAAGGATCGACCCAGTTACTTTTGCCAACATAGTTATTTGTACGCGCCACAAGAGAAGCCGCACTTGCGAAATTTTGCGTGCCACTGGCAACACCATTTATATAAATCGTTGCTAGATTGCTGCTATTTACTGTGGCTGCCACATGTGTCCAGACGTTAGTATTTAGAGGGGTGGACGATAAGAAATAGGCACCCTGCGCGTTGTTACTTAAATTGCCGGTCCAAGTTTCAAATGATAAATACAAGAAAGCATCTGTCGTACGGGCTACATCCGTAGAGTTACGAAATCCTAACCAAATATTGTTGTTCTCTGCTCCGGACCCTAACTCCGCCACACGCGTGGCATAGCCTGGCGAGCTGCTCAAATACACCCATGCCTCTATGGTTAAGTCGCCACCCAGAGTCACCGTGGGTAGCTCGACATACGAAGCTGTCGTGCTACTAGCACTGGTGTTGTTGGTGTTGGCAAAGGTCAGCGTTTTAGCTTGAGGCGTCACCAAGCTCGCGTTTGGCGACAAGGTAACCATATATTGAGTTGCGTAGTTCGTGCTACCTAATGTGAATAGATCTAAGGCTTGGATCGTGGAGCTTCCCAACGAACTGTTTGCGTTTAACGTCCAAGCAGATGCTGAATTGATGAACGTGGTTGCTTCTATAGGCTCGCTGAAGGTGAACACAATCACATCACCATCGCCAAGGCTCTCGTTGCGATCCACCACCGTGGTGCTAACGAGGGTAGGTGCAGAGTTAGAGACCACCACTGCCGATACATATTCTTGGCTCACATTACCAGCTTCATCGGTTAGCACAATATAAAACATCCGCGGTCCATCTGCGGGACTTACGATTGAGGTTTTATAGCCTAAGGCTCGAATTAACTCAGCTACTTGTGTCGCCGTGACTAAGCTGCCACTGGTGTTGTTCGTAAAATTAAATACACCTAAAGTACTGTCATACGCCCATCGCCATGTGGTTGAACCCACAGTGATACCCGTGGTGAATGTGCCGGTCCCAGCCGCATTGATCAAGGTGTTGCCATTGACGACCAAATACTCTTGGTTTAGTTCGCGCAAGCCACGTATACGAATTTGCACATTTGTAATATTGCCCACTTCATAGACATTCGCTTGGTTTGCGTAATCCAAACTCACCTCTGTACTTGGGGTTGTGCTTGTTTGAATGAAGCTGCTGTTCGCTCCGAGCGGTCCAACAATGTTAGTCATGCCATTCAAAGACAGACTTGGTAAGCCTGTGTCTACGGTGATGGTTTCAGTTGCGGATGCACTGGCGACGCCGCCTGAATTGATATTCGTGAAGGTGAAGGTTCGAACGCCTTGTGTGGCATCTACCATGGTTTTGAACCCCAACCCTTTTTGAATCTTTTGCACATCAGATGTAGAAAAGGCCAACCCATTGTCCAATGAGAAAGTAAAGGTTTTGGTCGCTTGTGTGTAAGTCCACCTGATACCTGACACAGTGTTGATCGTCACTGTGGCGTTAGCATCGCCCACATTGAGCGCTCTTGGTAACCCGCCAAAGGTCAAGCGGTCCGAACTTTCATCTAAACCAGCGCCACCCAGTACCAGCTTGATGGTGACAATATCGGTCGTGCCTGTCTCGGCAATGTTTGGAGCAATTAACTTGCCATCGTTCGCGTCGGTGAATTTGAAATAAACCGACTCTGTGCTTTGCGTACCTGCGGTGCCACTGACTAAATCAATCGCATCGAGCGTGTAACTAACTTTCAGGTTAACGGTAGCTGCACTACTTTCATTCTCAGCGATGTCGAGATAACTGAAAGCAAACGTGCGGTCACCCTCCGATGCGGTGTTACTGGTTTTGAAACCTAAACCCGCTACCAAGCTTTGTGCTTGGGCATCTGACATCAATGCGCCGTTGGTCAAAGAAAAAAGCAAGACGCCGTTTTTATATGTCCAAGTGAAACTACCGTAGGTGCCATTGCTTGTGCTTGACAGGTTGAGGTTGATGGCATTTCCGCCAAACACCAACTGGTCATTGAGGCTGTCTAAATTAGCGCCACCGACCAACACTTTGACAAATCGAACCGTCCCGTCACTTGCCAGATCTATATTAGGGGCTAAGGCTTTGCTGCTACCTGCGTTCGGAAGGTAGTAATAACTTTGCTGACTGACTTGCGTGCCCAACGTATTTTTGTCCAAGTCTGGCGTGATTGGGCTCGTGGCGTCCACCGTCACGGTGACCGTGGCCTTGTCACTGACATTGCCGTATGCGTCAATGTAAGCAAACTCAAAAGTGCGATCACCTTCAGCTGAATTAGCCGTGGTTCTAAATTTGATAGCACGGACAACGGCTTGTATTTGCTCCGCTGAAAAAAGCAAACCATTGGCTAACGATATCTGGAAAGTACCGTTCGGACCGTAAGGACCACCGTTATAGCCAGCCCAATCAACTCTCACGTTACCAACACCAGTGATGGCGATGGTGGTGCTACCTGTAGCGTTCGGACCGTCTCTGTTTACCAAAAAAACATCTGATCCAATAATGACTTCGTCTCTTAGATGCTGTACGGCAGCAGTGATGATAACGTTGGCGTCATAAAGTTGAATGGTTTTGATGTTGTCAATGTTGTTGCTCACGCCGACATTGGGGGCTAACACCTGACCTGTGGTAGCGGCACTGCTGAGTTTGCCAAAGTAGTTGGTCTGTGTGATTTGCGTACCAACTGTGCCGCTGTCAAGATCAAAAGCCGCTGGGCTGATGGTGTCCACCATGAGGGTTTTGGTGACTGATGTCGAACTGACGTTGCCTGCTTGGTCTATCAATTTCAAGGTAAATGTTCGGGCCCCTTGTCCGGGGGTGGTAGAGGCGTTGTAAAAATAGAGGGTGTCCAGAAAGTTGGTGGTACTGGCTATTGATGAACCATTGCTATTCGAGAGGGTCAAAATATTGTTACTAAAACTCCAGTTGAATGGAAAACTCCCACTCTGGGTTGACGTATTGCCTAGCGATATTTCGGCTAATCCGACATACAACTTGTCGTTGATGATGTCTATCAAGCCACCCATCTGTATTTGCACAGATTTAACGTCGCTGGCGTTGATGTAGTTTGTGCCGTAATCAGGAAATAATTTAACTTTTGCCAGAGCGTAGTTTGGAACGGGCCAATTTTTTTGCGAAAAAGGAGTTGGGTTCAGGTTTGACGGAGCGACAGGCTCAGGCTTTGTTCTGTCAAAAATCAGCGTCTGAACAGACGAAGCCCCAACATTGCCTGCTAAATCAGCGTGATCGATGGTGAAGGTACGCACACCGTCTAACGTTGAGCTGAATAGGAGACCGCTCTCAATGGCTTGTGCTTCCAAAGCTGTAAACACCGAACCATCTGACTTGGTCAGCATCAAAGTCTTCGTAGGCGACGTAATCGTAGATTGATAATTGACGGTGATGCCGTTGTAGGTGACGGATCCAGATTTAGACGTTGCGGCATTGAACATCCCAGTTCCAGAGAGACCGACAACATCCGATGCGCCACTAGGAGCTTCATAGACAACCCGAATGACATACACATCACTGTCAACGGGAGAAGCCACCGTTGGGAAAATGCTCCTACCAAATGACACGATCTGATAAATCGTATTCGCGAGTTGGGTGTTTGGCGTGGAGGCCACCAAATCAGGGGCTAACGGCGCCGTGCTGTCATAGCTGAAAGTCAAGCTACTGGTTTGCCCCAAATAACCCAGGCTGCTGACTTGCCTGACCGCAACCGTGTGCTGACCTTGGGTGGTCGGGGCGGTGTAGGTTGTACTGAAGGCGCCGCCGTCCACACTGTAATAGCGCGTTGCACCCGCAATTGGCGCGCCTACCGTCAGTGCGTTGTTGTTGGTGACTTTGTCTGATGTGCTACTGCCAGCATCCGTGGTCAATGCCACGCTCAGTGCGGTGACGTTGTAAAAGTCGATCAAATCCTGCAGTTCGGCACGCGTGTCGATCGAAGCGCCATTGGTTTGAGCGGCGATGCTTGCACGAATGCCAGCAAGGTTGCCAGCCGTTACACCTGTGAGGCCTATGCTTGTGAAGTCGCTGGCCACTAACGCACTGGACGCACTCACGTTGTTGTTGACAGAGTCTTGAATGGCATTGACCACCGAGGCGACATAGTTCAGTTCTTGCGCAGTGTCTACTGCGCTGTTGCCAAACCTGTCCAGCGTGTTGTTCAACAACGCAAGGCTGTAGGTGTTGGTGGCTGCGTTGCCCATGCTCACGCCTATGGCAGTGAACTGCTGTGCAGTGACTGAGGTGCCTGCGTTGGCAATGCCATCAGCAAGCGCCAACACGGCTCTGTAGGCATCGACCACCGCTTGCACTTTGGCTGGTGTGTCGGCCAACAGACGTGTCACACCCAATGTGGCCAGTGCATCGTTGATGGCGTTGACGTTGTTTGCATCCACGCCAGTGATGCCGGTTGTGGTGTAGTCAGCCACCGTGGGCGCAGTACCAATGTAGGTGAACGCGCCGCTGAGAGGTTTTGAAGTGGTGTTGTCGCCAGCAAACGTACTGATGGTTTGAATACCGCTAAATGTGCTGGCAGTGATGCCTTGGTTGGCCACCGCTTGTAGCTTGGCCAAGGTGTTTACCGAAGAACCATCGTCAGGAGTGCTCGCAATAGAGGCCAACACGCTGCTGAGGTTGAGGTCGGTCACACCGGTGATGCCCATGTCTTGTAGCTGAAGTGTTGTCAAAGCACTTTGGCCATTGACCGCTTGCATCACAACTTCGACCTTGTTCGCAAAGACTTGAATACCAGACACCGTACCCACCGCACTGGCAGGTAGTCGGTCAATGACATCACTGAGCAAACGCGCCTTGTAGTCAGCCGGTACCGAGGTGGCATTGGATGTGGCACTGCTGATGCCTGTGACACCCACCAAATCAAATTGATTGGTCGTGACACTGGTGCCTGCTTGCACGCCGCTGTCAGCCAATGCCAACAACGCAACATAGGCATTGACGAGTGCTTGCACCTGCGCTGTGGTGGCCACTTTTGTGCGGTCAACGCTGAGGCTGTTGAGTGCGCTGTTGATGGCATCTAGGTTGTTGCTGTCAACGC
>JACCDN010197593.1_pt1 | contig 11151 bp, 10 predicted proteins | sample 7441691 | NCBI WGS metagenome assembly JACCDN01 (sample SAMN15323439, study PRJNA562643) | freshwater metagenome | isolation source: river surface water | place: USA:Blue River Watershed | collected 2017-08-16
ATCGATATTTCAATGATCTTGAACGGTCCGCAGGCAAAAACCATGACCATCAGAATTGACAACGATGGCGTGAGTGAGACCGCCGACCTGACTCCCGGATTCGGCTCAAAACTTTTAGACCAGTTAACCACCAGCTGGTCGCTTAAACGAGGCCCCAAAGGCATTCGCCTCGAGGCACAGATTCCCCTCGACTGAACCGTTTTTAGTAGGCGAGAGATAAACTTAAAGCCTCTACTAATAAGGATGACGTGGGCTTTTTAGACAACTTCGAAAAGGGTTTGGAACGTGTCGTTAATGGCGCTTTCACCAAGACCTTTAAGTCGGAGCTTCAGCCAGTAGAAATTTCGGGTTACATCCGATCCGAGATGGATGCCAAGGCCTCGATCATCAGTCGTGACCGCATTCTCGCGCCAAACACTTTTACCGTTAGCTTGGCTACGCCAGATTTCAAACGCCTGGCATCTCTTGGAGACGACCTGATTATCGAGCTGACCGAAGCAGCAAATAAACACGCCAAAAAGCAGGGTTTTCAATTTGGATCAGAATTGCTGATCAAATTTAGAGAAGATAGCAGCCTTAACCTAGGTCAAGTTCAGGTTCACTCAACAACCGTCAAAAATGAGATCGAGTGGATGCCTACCCTAGACATAGCGGGCAAGCGATTCATTCTTCGAGTTGGCGAAACCACAGTTGGTCGTGACGCTATCGCTGATATTCAAATAGATGACACTCGTTTGAGTCGTACCCACTTTTCAATCATCTGGAATGGCAAAAATGCTGCTGTCAAAGATTTGGGCAGCACCAACGGCACCAAGATTGCCGGACGCCCCATCACGGAGGTTGGAATAAATCCTGACACCCTCATCGAAGCCGGACGCAGCGAATTTCTATTTCGTCTGGTGGCCAGAACCATCAGCCCTGCGGAGGCTAACTAATGAGTGAACTAGCTCTATTTCTTGTGCGGGCTGGCTTCTTGGCTGTGCTCTGGATCTTTGTCTTCAGCATCATTTCTGTAATTCGCGCCGATCTATTCGGTCAAAAGGTAGTTAGCCGCGTGGCTCAGGCAAATGCGCCGCAGGTTGTTTCGGCACCGGTTGCCCCTACGGCTCCGTCTTCGGCAGCTACCCCGCTGGTAATGGATGCAAACGGCAGCAACGCAACCACGCTGGTAATCATCGAAGGCGAACGAAGCGGGCAAAAGATTGCACTTGATCGTCGCGAACTCACCATCGGTCGCGCCGACAATTCAGACCTAGTGGTTGACGATGAATATGCATCGACCAACCACGCAAAATTAGTTTTGATCAACAATGACTGGTTGATCCAAGATTTGAACAGCACCAATGGCACCTACCTGGATGGCGGCCGCGTGGGTACACCGGCAGTTGTGAAATTGAACACTCCGGTTCGCGTGGGAAAAACCGTTTTTGAGCTGCGAGCCTAGGGAACATCCAAGTGCCTATAAAAACCCTGAGCTACGCGGGCTCCGACATTGGTCGGGTTCGTTCGAGCAACCAAGACTCGGGTTATAGCGGCTACAACCTCCACTTCGTGGCTGACGGAATGGGTGGTCACGCGGGCGGCGACATTGCATCAGCGCTCTGTGCACAGCGCATTGCTCGCATCGACTCAGTTTTTGAAACTCCCGAAGAAGCAACCAAATCACTAATTGATGTGATCTGGGAGGCCAATGGTGTGCTCGGTGAAACCGCTCAGGCGCACCCTGAACTTGCCGGAATGGGAACCACCTTTAGCGGCATCATATTCACCGGTGACAAAGTAACAGTTGGCCACATCGGTGACTCAAGAATTTATCTGTGCCGTGACGAAAAAGTGACGCAGATCACCGTTGACCACACCTTTGTGCAGCGCCTAGTTGACACTGGCCGCATCACCGCCGAAGAAGCTCTAGTGCACCCCCGACGATCAGTTCTGATGCGCGTGCTCGGTGATGTTGAAGATTTTCCTGATGTAGACACCCAGGTTCTTGAAGCTCTTCCGGGTGACCGCTGGATGCTCTGCTCTGATGGCCTTTCTGGTGTTGTACCTGAACACATCATGAACGGAATTCTGACTTCAAAGATTGGTGCCGATGAAGCAACCGAACTACTAATCGGCGAAGCGCTCGAATTTGGTGCACCTGACAACGTGACTGTTGTAGTGGTTGACGTGGTTAGTGCAGCACTAAAAACCGACTTTGTTGCACAACCGACATTCGTAGGTTCAAGCGCAAACGACATCGTGATTGATGAGCGAAAGGGCCGCCGGGTTCTTCGCGTTTTGAACCCGATGCATATTGCCGACTTGTTCAGAAAACCTGAAGATCCAGCCGGTTACGTACCTGAATCTGACGAATACCTCGAAAAAATTCTTCGCGAGACTCGCAACCGAATTCGTTGGCGCCTGATTCGTCAGATTTCAACCCTGGTCTTGATTGTTGCGCTCTCAGGTCTATTGATTTTCAAAGCCTACGAGTACACCCAAACGCGTTTCTACATTGGCGTTCAAAACAACCACGTCACTATTTATAAAGGCATCAAAGAAGCTCTCGGCCCATTGAAATTCTCTTCGGTGTATCAAGAAACCAACATCAACTTGGATGATTTGAGCACCTACTATCAGCACCTACTTGAGAACAGCATCTCGGCCGAGAACATTGAAGATGCTAGCCGCATTGTGGCAACCATTGAAGCCACTCTTTCTAAAGAGGCCAAGTGAATAGCGCCGTAGCCGAAGCACTCCCGAAGATTGTTCGGGTCGTTCTGCGCAGCCGAAACATTGAAGCCGCGCTATTACTTTTTGCAATTGGACTGAACGCGTTTGAGCTTTGCCAGATACAACTTTCAACGCTTGAAATTCTTACCTTGGATGTTTTCAAGTACCTTTTGCCGCCAGCAATTTTGGCTCTGGTTATCCATGTAATTTTGCGCAGACGCGCAAGCGAAGCCGACCCCATGATTCTGCCGATTGCATTGGTTCTTAATGGGCTTGGCATCGCGATGATCTACCGCCTAGACCTAGCGGCAATCCGAAGCGGCGGCACCGAGTTGTTTGCCGACAAGCAAGTTATCTGGACAGTCATTGCAATGGCAATCGCCGCGGCAGTGATCATCCTGGTGAAAAGCCACCTGTTCTTGCGTCGCTATGTGTATGTCTCGATGGTCATCGGTATCGCTCTATTAATCTCACCAATCATTCCTGGCCTGGGAAAAAACATTAACGGCGCTCAACTCTGGATCTCAATTGGCGGGCTTACTTTTCAACCGGGTGAGCTAGCCAAAATTGCTCTGAGTGTTTTCTTTGCGGGCTATCTTGTGACCCGTCGCGAATCGCTGGCAATTGTTGGTCGAAAGATCATCGGCATTCGCATTCCGCGAGCGCGCGAACTTGGGCCGATTCTCATGATTTGGGCTGCCAGCCTTTTGGTCTTGGTTTTGCAGCGCGACCTCGGAACATCCTTGCTTTATTTCGGCATCTTTATCGTGCTGGTTTATGTGGCCACCGGTCGCTCAATTTATGTAATTGTCGGCCTAACCATGTTCTTCACCGGAGCCTTGGTTGCCGGTCGCCTAATGGAATATGTCTCAGGCCGAATCGGCTCGTGGCTAGACCCTTTTTCCCCAGAAAACTATGACGCGGTTGGCGGCAGCTACCAGTTGGCCCAAGGCATCTTTGGCATGGCTCACGGTGGATTACTCGGCACCGGTCTTGGTGGCGGCGTCCCGCAGTTGGTACCGCTGGCCGAGAGCGACTTCATCATCGCCTCGCTGGCCGAAGAACTTGGCTTGATCGGTTTGTTCGCAATCCTGTGTCTCTATCTGCTGCTGGTTGCTCGCGGCATTCGCATTGGCTTTAATCACTCGGATGATTTCTCAAAGCTTTTAGCCACCGGTCTTTCTTTTGTGATCGCACTCCAGTGCTTCATCGTTATCGGTGGTGTGACCCGAGTTGTTCCACTAACCGGATTGACCACTCCTCTGCTGGCCGCAGGTGGTTCATCGCTTTTGGCTAACTGGATCATTGTTGGTTTGCTATTGCGAATCTCAGACACCGCTCACCGCGGCGAGAAGCAGGTGGCAGCATGAACCGCGAATTAAAGCGCGTCAGCGTATTCATCACAGTAATGTTTCTCAGCCTGTTTGTTGCGGGCACTGGAATTCAGGTGATCAGCGCCGGCGAGGTTAGCGATGATCAGCGCAACGTGCGGGCAATTTATGACAGCTATAAAACTCAGCGCGGAGCGATTCTGGTTGACGGTCAGCCAATCGCTGAGTCGCTACCAAGCGATGACGTGTATCAATACACCCGAAAATATTCGAGCGAAATGTATTCGTCAGTTACCGGTTTCTTTAGCCTCTATCAAGGAGCCACCGGCCTCGAGTCGGCAAGCAACAGCTACCTGACCGGTCAGAACTCATCCCAGTTCTTTGAGCAAATCAGCGCCTTGCTTTCTGGTAATCCGGTTACTGGTGCCTCGATTGAATTGACTATTGATCCAACAGTTCAAAAAGCTGCCTGGGATGCCCTCGGCAACAAAAAGGGCGCCGTAGTTGCTATCGATCCGAGCACCGGAAACATCCTGGCTATGGTTTCTAAGCCGGCTTTCGATGCAAACGAACTTGCAGTTCACGATGGCGAAGAGTCAAATGCCAATTACAAGGCTTTGCTTGAAGACAAAGATGGTCCTCTGCTGAACCGCGCCTACAGCGAACTTTATGCACCGGGCTCTGTGTTCAAGGTGATTGTGGCCAGCGCCGCTATCGAGAGCGGCCTTTACACCGCTGAAAGCACGTTTCCTAACCCAACCAAGTTCAAACTTCCTGGCACCAATACCTATGTCATGAACTCGGGCGAGGGCAAATGCGGTAGCGGCAAAGATGTGAGCATCGCCGATGCGCTGCGACTTTCTTGCAACGTGCCGTTTGCGCAATTGGGTATCGCACTCGGTCAAGACCGCATTCGCGCCCAGGCTGAGCTTTTTGGCTTCGGCAAGAACTTTGAGTTTCCGATGACCTCAACCGCGAGCGTTTACCCAAAGGGCATGGATGAAGCCCAAACTGGTCTCTCGGCTTTCGGTCAGTATGACGTTCGCGTGACCCCATTGCAAATGGCTATGGTTAGCGCAGCAGTCGCCAATAAAGGCGTGCTGCTTAAGCCAAACCTGATCGAGAATGTGGTCACTTCAAATCTTTCAATCCTGAATCAGCCAACCCCAGAAGTTTTCTCACAACCGATGTCTGAAGCGACAGCGGCAATTGTGCGTCAAATGATGGTTGGAGCTGTTGAGCGCGGAGTCTCGGGGAACGCGCAAATCAGAGGGATTGAAGTTGCCGGCAAGACCGGCACAGCGCAAAACGGTAAGGGTGAGCCATACACGCTTTGGTTCACCGGATTCGCTCCAGCAAACAACCCAAAGGTTGCAGTTGCTGTTGTGGTCGCCGATGGTGGGGGGCTAGGTCAGTCAGGTCGAGGTAACTCGCTTGCTGCTCCGATTGCCAGAAAGGTAATGGAGGCGGTGTTGCGTAAGTGAAGCCAGAAGAAGGCCAGACCTACGGCGGCAGATACAAACTAATCAGCCGAATTGCAATTGGCGGCATGGGTGAGGTTTGGCATGCCACGGATGAAATCATCCTTCGAGATGTAGCCATCAAGATTTTGAAGCAAGAGTTCATGGGTGACCCAGGATTCTTGGAGCGATTTAGAACCGAAGCTCGTCACGCTGCCATGGTTAATCACGAGGGCATTGCCGATGTCTATGACTACGGTGAGTCTGGTGGTTCGGCATACCTGGTTATGGAATTAGTGCCAGGCGATTCACTTGCGCGCATCCTTGAAATTGAAAAATCACTGCCAGCCGAGCGCGTGCTCGACATCATTGCTCAAACCGCCCGTGCACTTTACGAAGCCCACCAGGCTGGCTTAGTTCACCGTGACGTAAAACCCGGAAACCTCCTAATTACTCCTGAGGGTCAGGTAAAAATAACCGACTTCGGAATCGCTCGAGTCGCCGATCAGGTTGGCCTAACCGCTACCGGTCAGGTAATGGGAACTGTTCAGTATCTGGCGCCAGAGCAAGCCACCGGAAAACCTGCGACACCGTCTACCGATATTTATTCACTAGGCATCGTGGGTTATGAGGCTCTCGCCGGAAAACGACCATTTACCGGAACCTCGCAGATGGAAATCGCGATGGCCCAAATCAACCAGTCGCCACCACCACTGCCTGACACTATTGACCCTCGCGTTGCCAACCTGATCATGTCTTGCTTGGCAAAGAAACCAAATCAACGCCCTGAGAGCGCATTGGCTTTGGCAAAACGCGCCGAATCTTTGATGTCTTCGGCACCGGCTGATTCAGCTGCAACTCAACTGTTAACCACACCACGCGTAACAGATGAAACTGCTGTGATTGAAGTGAGCACCGACACTGCCCCTGGTCAAAAGCCCCCTGCAGTTTGGCCATGGCTTTTGGTGATTGGCCTTCTTGCCCTGACCGCAATCTCGGTTGTGGTTGCCATTGTCGTAACCTCACTTCAGCCAGATGCAAACCCGAGCGCAACTCCAAGCCCAAGCTCAACCAGTTCAACTTCGCCGAGTGCAACTCCAAGCCCGACCTACACCGGCCCTAAGAATGTTGTAGTTCTGTTGGCTGAGTTGCAAAACCGCAAGGTGCAAGACGTATCAGCTGAGCTAAGTGGCCTTGGCCTGAAAGTCACTGCTGTGCCCGGTCTAACCGTACCTGCCGGCGACTCACGAGTTATGACGGTTTACGATGCGTCGCCTGCCGGAAGCATCCCCGTAGGTAGCGAAATCACCATCACCTACTATGTTGCCGACACCTCAACACCAACCCCGAGCCCGAGCCTTTCGCCAACCCCGAGCCCGAGCCCGACCGTCACGCAGTAGCCAGAATTGGCAGACTGCTAATCACTAGACTTAAGACAACGCTGAACACGAGTGGAGCATGAATTGACTGAGAACCAGCGCATTATCGCCGGCCGTTATGAGGTAGGAACCCTCATTGGCCGAGGTGGCATGGCCGACGTTTACGAGGGTGTCGACACCCGACTCGGTCGCACCGTTGCAATTAAGTTGCTCAAGTCTGACCTAGCCAACGACCCTTCTTTCGAAACTCGTTTTCGCCAGGAGGCCCAAGCTTCAGCTCGTATGTCACACCCAACCATCGTTCGTGTTTACGATGCTGGCGAAGAAACCACAAAAGACATTCACGGCAATGAGCACAAGTTTCCGTTCATCATCATGGAATACGTTCGTGGCGAATTGCTTAGAGACTTGCTGCACCAGCGTCGATTAACCAAGCAAGAAATTCTTGAGTACACCAGCGGCGTACTGACCGCTCTTGAGTTCTCTCACCGTGCGGGAGTTGTTCACCGCGACATCAAGTCAGCCAACATCATGATTAATGAGGCCGGTCAGGTAAAGGTCATGGATTTTGGAATCGCTCGTGCGGTTTCAGACTCTTCTGCGACTATGGCGCACACCAGCGGAATCGTTGGCACCGCTCAGTACTTCTCACCAGAGCAAGCCAAGGGTGAGACCGTTGACTCGCGCACCGATCTTTATTCAACCGGTGTCTTGCTTTACGAAATGCTAACCGGTCGCCCGCCATTCAAGGGTGAAACCGCAGTTTCAGTTGCCTACCAGCACGTTTCTGAAGCGGTAATTTTGCCTTCGACCTTGGATGATTCAATCTCACCTGAAATTGATCAAGTTGTGCTTCGCGCCCTAGCTAAAGACCGCGAAGAGCGCTTTCAAACTGCTGAAGAGTTCCGCGAGCACCTCATCGCAGCGTTCAACGGTTCTCCACAAACCGACTTGCAGTCAGCAGCTCAGTCCGAGCCCGTTGTTGAGGCTGAGGCGCCGGTTGAAACCGATGCATCAGATCTTTCATCAATCGAAGAACTTTTCGCCGAGCCGGCAATCGCAGAAACTCCCGTTGCCAGCGCGACTGACCTAACTGAGGTCATGGATGTCGCAGATGATGACTTCGAAGCCCTGCTAGGCGGTGCCGGTTTTGATCGAACCACTGCGATTACCACCCCGCCAATTGAAGTAACCGGCAAGGCCGAAGCTAAATCTGAAGAAAAGACTGAGAGCTACACCGCCGCTGGTCCAGCCACGAATCCTTTTAATACTCTGGGCATTGAGTTGCCGAGCAATACCGGTCCATCTGCACTTATGGCAAACCTGACCCGACCATCCAAGAATGTTCTTTGGGGTGTTGGCTCTGGCATCTTGGTCTTGCTAATCGGCCTACTGGTTTGGCTAGTAACAATCAGCAATGACACTGTTCCAATCGACCCGAATGGCGGCGGAATCTCAGTTGCTGATGTTTCAAACCTCAGCTATGACGTTGCGTTTTCAACTCTGACCGAGCAGGGACTTCTGGTTGCCAAGGTTATGGAGGCTAGCGATACAGTGCCGGCCAATAGTGTAATTCGCACCGACCCGGTACCTGGCACCAAGGTTGCCAAGAACACCACCATCAGTCTTTATGTTTCTAGCGGGGCTAACACGGTGAAGGTTCCAAACCTGGCCGGCATGACCGAAGCCGATGCAAAGACTGCGCTTGAAGCGCTAAAACTCGTTCTTGGAACGATCACGCAGGCAAATAGTGCAACCGTGCCAAAGGGCCAAGTCATTGAATCTGCACCGGTTCTAAACTCGCCGGTTGCCGAGGGCAGTGCTGTAAACATTGTGGTTTCTGACGGTCAGGTAATGCTGCCGAACGTGATCAACCTTGGTCTTGCCGCTGCTCAAAAGGCGGTGTCAGCACCGGGAGTCGGTTTGCCGTACACAAGCCAGGTTGAACTTGGTTGCACCGGCAAACAGGGAACTCTTGTTGTTCGTCAGTCTCCTGAGCCGGGCTTGGTTCCTCAGGGCACACCGGTAACACTATTCCTTGAGTGTGTTGGAGCGACCACCGTTTCGCCATCGCCATCACCTACCCAGTAGGTTTAGCTGCTAATTTCCTTTGTGGCTTAGTTCGAAAAGCTTGGTTTAGAACTGAACCATTGGGCTAAGCGATTTTGCACGCTCAGCCGCGCCTTTTAGGCCAATTGACTCGAGCCAGTTTCCGAGCATTTGATAACCGCCTTGGGTTAGCACCGATTCAGGGTGAAACTGCACTCCATAAATTGGCAAAGTCTTGTGCTGCAAACCCATGATCACTCCACCTTTAGAGTTTTCACCCTTGGCAGTGCGACTGGTAACTATCAGGTCTTCTGGCACCGTTGAATCAACTACTGCAAGTGAGTGATAGCGGGTGGCTGTGAAGGTGTTTGGAACATTCTGGTAAATCAATGATTCATCGTGGGCAACCTGTGAGGTTTTGCCGTGCATTAGCTCTTCGGCACTGGTAACCGTTGCACCCATTGCTTCTGCGATTGATTGGTGGCCAAGGCACACGCCAAAAACAGATTGGCCCGTTTTGAGTGCTTGTTTTACCACTGGGATGCTTAAACCTGCTTCGGCCGGAGTGCCTGGACCTGGGCTGAGCAACACGGCGTCATACTTGGCTAGCAATTCAGGAAGTTCGGCTTCACTAACGATGTCGTTGCGCAAAACCTCAGTCTCTGCGCCTAGCTGCTGCAGATAACCGTTAAGTGTGTAGACAAAACTGTCGTAATTGTCGAGTACCAGAATCTTGACCATGTTGACTTAAGCCTACTTCGCAATGCGACAACAGGCCTACTCCCGCTAGAATTGGGGCATGTCTGAAAAGAAACTTAAGGCCCCAAAGGTTCGCGCTGAGCGCCGAGAAGAACAGGTCAACCCTTCATGGTTCAAACCAACCATGTTTGGCTTCATGCTTTTGGGCTTGGTCTGGATCATCATCTACTACGTGACCAGCGCACAGTTTCCGTTAGGCGCTGGCACCCCGTGGAACCTTGAGAACTGGAACATTCTGATTGGTTTCGGAATCTCGATGGTGGGATTCATGATGGCAACTCGCTGGAAGTAATTCACCCAAGAATTTAATAATCCGCCCAACCGTTAGGTTGGGCGGATTTGTTTTAAGCCATTTACGAATCAGAAAGACAGCATCGACCCTGAAGTTATTTGCTGTAATCGATAAATTGCCAATGCAATAAAAATAATGACGATGAGAACTACTGAAATCTTTTGAGCAGTTTGTTGCTTTGGCCCACGGGTGTTTGCATAAACCGAAGCAACTGCTCCTCCGGCAAGCAGCCCGCCAACGTGCGCTTGCCAACTGATGCCCGGCAAGATAAAGCCAATAACTAGGTTTAGTGCAATTAGTGCAACCATGCCCTGTGAGCTTCCGCCGAGCGAGCGAAGAACTACAAGATATGCCGCCATCAAACCAAACACAGCTGATGAGGCGCCATAAACAAAAGTCATCGCAGGTGCCAAGAACATGACCGCAACTGATCCGCCAAAAATCGCGATTAAGTAAAGCGCGGCAAATCTAACCTTGCCAAGCATTGGCTCAAGCACCTGGCCAAAGATGTAAACCGAATACATGTTAATCAACAGGTGAAACGGCCCATTCGGGTCATGGATGAATCCTGCGGTGATGGCTCTCCATGGCTCGGAGGAACCCATATGCAAAGTAGTGAATACCAAACGATCGGTTAGGTAAAGATCCGGAACCAACTGAAGTAGCCACAAGACCACGTTCAATAAGACAAGCGCCGTGGTTAGCGGCGCTTGTCTGTATGAATTACGAAGAAATTTCAAAAAACTAGATCTTCTCGATGGTGATCGACTCGATGATTACGTCAACAAGTGGCTTGTCGCGGCTGTCGGTTTCTACGCCTTCAATCTTGTCTACAACCTTCTTAGAAACTTCGTCAGCAACCTCACCGAAAACAGTGTGCTTACCGAAAAGCCAAGTAGTTGGAGCTGTGGTGATGAAGAACTGTGAACCGTTGGTACCTGGGCCTGCGTTAGCCATAGCCAACTTATAAGGCTCGTTGAAGTTCAACTCAGCGTTGATCTCGTCGCCGAACTGGTAACCCGGGCCACCCATTCCGGTTCCGGTTGGGTCTCCACCCTGAAGCATGAACTGAGAGATGATGCGGTGAAAGATCACGCCGTTGTATAGCGGCTTGTTGGTCTGAACCACGCCTGAACGTGGGTCTTTCCACTCGATTTCACCAGTTG
>JACCDN010029418.1_pt1 | contig 11150 bp, 7 predicted proteins | sample 7441691 | NCBI WGS metagenome assembly JACCDN01 (sample SAMN15323439, study PRJNA562643) | freshwater metagenome | isolation source: river surface water | place: USA:Blue River Watershed | collected 2017-08-16
GACCCAGCCTTAGAGAAGTTGCCAGAGGCGCACAAATTAATGCTGCGCATGGGCCCAGATAATGCCGAAAAAGTGAAAGCCAGTTTGCGGAATTTGCGGGTAAAATTGCTGCAGAAGTAAAAGTCTACTAAGTGTGTAGGTTGGAAAAGCGAGTATTCACATGGATGTGAAGTATTAGAACAATGCAGGACGACCCCATGGATGGGGGGGGTAGAATTTCATCGGGAATGAAATCGAGCAATTGTCGAGCTCCTTCGCAATTCCAGCCTACCAATCACCTATCCAGTTTCCCCTAATCCCCATTCAAGACCGCCCCTCGCCCGCGTAATTTTGGCGTAATGACCCATGCGTCAAAATATTTTTTTACACTTTTATTTCTGTAAGACGCATCCACGTAGATCTATCCCTCTGAAAAACATAAGAAAATCTGATTTTTCTGCTTTTGTGAATAAATTACACATGGGGTTGACAACGTTGTCCAGTGGGAATAATGTTGCTTCAACGACAACGTTGTCAGGTTGTTGTACAAAAAACAAAGCCAAAATATTTAAGGGGAAAGTCATGTATAACAAGCTTAGCGATGCCATCAAAGCAGCTAACCGTAAATCGCTGCTCAATAAAACCGCACTCTTAACCAGTTCTGCTGCCATTTTGCTTGTGGGCATGAGTGCACAAGTACACGCCCAAGAAGCTGCTGCTCAAGGCGAAGAAGTTGTCATTACGGGTATTCGCGCTTCGCTGCAAAAAAGCTTGGATATCAAGCGTAATTCAGATTCAATCGTGGATGCAGTAACTGCAGAAGACGTAGGTAAGTTCCCCGATAAAAACGTTGCTGAATCTTTGCAGCGTATCCCAGGTGTGACCATTCAACGCGGCTTCGGCGAAGGTGCAGCGGTATCTATTCGCGGTACTGGCCAAGACTTGACGCTCACCACCCTCAACGGTCAGAACGTAGCCTCTACTGGCTGGTTTGTGCTTGAACCCGCGCGCCGTAGCTTTAATTATGAATTGCTGCCCTCTGAATTGGTTGGTGGTTTAGAGGTGTACAAATCTACCCAAGCTAACCTTGCTGAAGGTGGCGTAGGTGGTACGGTTGTGGTTCATACACGTAAGCCTTTGGATATGAAGAGCATGAGCCTTTACGGTTCAGTTGAAGTGCAATCACAATCTGACTCAGGTTCAGTTGATCCAAAAGTATCGGCAATGGGGTCTTGGAAAAACGCTGAAGAAACTTTCGGTGCCTTGGCCTCTGTGGTTTATCAAAAACGCCAATTGCAACGTCAAGGTAACGAAGCTTTCTGGGAGTGGGGCGCAGGCCCAGTAGCTTTTGAGCAAGATCGTCAACGCGAAGCGCAAACCTTAACCTTGCAATTCAAACCATCCGACAACTTGGATGTGGTCTTTAACGCCATCAACATGGAAATGAAAGCCAACAACACCAACTATGCGTTGTGGTTGACTCAAGGCAATACTTCCTGGGGTGTTCCAGCAACTGCTGACCAACAAAAAAATGGCGCGGTTGTTAAAGGCCCATTGAATGTTGCTTACTACCAAGAGCGTCCACGTGAAGCCACCATGAAGTCTAAAGTATTCGACTTGGCGGCTACTTACACCGGCGATAACTACGAAGCTAAAGTACAAGTAGGTACAACCAGCTCAACTGGCGGTACTGACTTTGAAATGGTGGTGGACGATGGCACTGGCGGTACCCCAATCGTTGGCGGTTCTTTCGATTTCTCTAACGGCAAGCAAACGTGGAAACCGGGCAATATCAATCTTGCGACCTACAATCCAGGTACTTTGGCGATGGGTACAGGCGCTTCCTTTAACCGCACGCCCAAAGAGGATGGTGAAGATTACCTCCAAGGCGATATCAAATTTGATGTTGATTTGGGCGCAATCAACTCCATTAGCACCGGCGTAAAACACTCAAGCCACAATACCCAATCCACGCAATGGTTCTTTGATCAAAAGCCAGGCTTTAACCCCGTTATTTCAACGTCCTTAGTATCAGCTGGCACTATCGACGTTGGCGCTGGTAACTACGTGATTCAGAAGTACGATGCGGATAAGTTAAAAGCATGGGCTAAGGCAAGTATTATTGGTCAACACGAAGACTTGGGTTCGCATTCAGAGATCGATGAAACCAACTCGGCTGCCTACGTAATGGCAACCTTTGAACAAGATGCTCTAAAAGGTAACTTGGGCGTTCGTTACATCACTACTGATGCAACCTCTACTTACTACTTGGGCGGCAAAAAAGGCCACACCGATGGTAGCTACAGCGAGTTCTTGCCAAGCATCAACACCTCTTACACTTTGACTGACGAAGTGACGTTGCGTGTGTCTGCGGGTCGTTCGGCGGCGCGTCCGCAATACAACTTTATGTATGCGAACCCAACACCTAACGGTACCAACGATGACGTACCTAACAACCAATTCTGGATTGCCGGTAACCCAGATTTGAAACCTTATATTTCAAATCAATTCGACTTCGGCGCGGAATGGTACTTTGCTGAGAAATCCATGATTTCTGCTGCATTCTTTACTAAAGACGTAATGAACTTTATTTCTAACAGCACCAGAACCAATGTGCCTGCGAGCGAAGTTCCATTCACCTTGGTTAAGCCTGCTGAAGCGGCAATGGGTTGGACAGTGCAGTCGTTCACTAACGGTAAGCAAGCAAAAGTAAATGGTATCGAGCTGCAGTACCAACAAGACTTCGGCAATGGTTTTGGTTCTCTGGTGAACTACACTTACACCGATACCAGCACCGACAAAGACGCGTTTAAAGATGGCAACGGTATTTTGACTGACAGCTCTAAACATTCGTACAACGCTACCGGTTATTATGAAAACGAAACTTTCAGTGTGCGTTTGGCCTATAACTTCCGCAGCGCTTACATGTTGCGTGAAATTGGCTCTTACGGTAACCGCTTGCACGATGACTTTGGCAGCTTGGATTTCAGCTCTTCTTGGAATATCACTGACAATTTCACCTTGAAATTGGATGCGAACAACTTGCTCGCTGCACGCGACAAGCAATTTGGTAATAATGCGAAGCCAGACAGTAACGATGGTCACGCGAGCGGCTTTACCAAAGAGTTCCCTGTGTATGAGTACGAAACTTCTCGCAACATTAGTTTAGGTTTAAACTTCAAGTTCTAATTAAGAAGATGAAGTAAAAATATGTAGTAAAAAGAAAAGGAGAGGGAGTTGATAGCTCCCTCTTTTTTTTGGTTTTTTTACTGAAAAGATTCACTCGAAAAGGTGCAATGAAATGGTCGATATAGTGCCGATACAGGTTGATGTGCATAGTCGCATTAAAATCAATGATAGCAATATGACGCATGTAAGCAGCCAGCAAGTAATCCCAATTGTATTTCAAGAATTTCTAGCTGCAGCCAGAACCTATCCCATTGTCTTCGTTAAAAATACCGATACCGGAAGATTCCAATCGGTGTGCGTATTGGGCATTAAGCCCGGTGAAAATAAATTTGTGAAAAATAATCAATGGCTAACTGGGTATATACCGCAAGTTGCCCGCAATGCCCCTTTATATTTAATTGCGGAAGAGGGTTCGCAGAATTTACTGCACTTGGGGATAGACGAAACCAGTGCCCGAGTTGATTTGGATGAAGGTGAGCTGCTGTTTGATGCCGCAGGTAAAGAAACCGATTATTTGATGGCACGTAAAAATAATTTAGTCGCCTATTTAGAAAATGAAGCTGTTACCAAAAATATTATTGATCTCTTGGTGGAAATGGATTTGCTCAGTCATCAGCATCTATCGGTACAAGTGGCTGGCGAAAATGTCAGCATCAAAGGCGTATACATTGTTGACGAAGATAAGCTAAGTCAGCTTGCCGATAATCATGTTTTAACCTTGCACAAAAATGGTTTGTTTGCGCCAATTTATGCGCATCTTATGTCGTTACATCAATTGAGTTATGTTGCTGCATTTAATGCATAAGTATTGAAGTGATTGCTATGACTGAGAATGCCAAACATTTAATAAAGCATGTCGTGGTTGTGGGTGGCGGAACCGCAGGTTGGTTGACCGCAAACCATTTGGCGAAGCGCCTTGAAGCGAATTCTGCCAGTGCCATTCAGGTTACGCTAATTGAATCTCCCGATATTCCCACCATAGGTGTGGGCGAGGGCACTGTACCGGCCATTCGCAAAACGCTGCAATATTTAGGCATCAGTGAAACCGATTTTATTCGCGAGTGCGATGCTACCTTTAAGCAGAGTATTAAGTTTGTTGATTGGCAACATAATCCTAGTGCTAATTCCAACAATAATTCTTACCACCATTTATTTGATTTTCCCTGCATTCAGCCTTTTGATTTAAGCCCCTACTGGGTATTAAATTCTACGCAAGACTTCAGCTATGCAGACGCAGTTTCTATTCAAGGGCGAATCTGCGATTTAGGTTTGGCGCCCAAGCAAATGGTAGATCCCGAATATGTGGGCACAACGAACTATGCCTATCATTTAGATGCTGCAAAATTTGCACGCTTGCTGACTAAGCATGCGGTCACTCATTTGGGGGTGAAGCATCAGTTAGCCAATGTGCAACAGGTGATAATGTCTGGCGATGGCAATATTGAAAAATTGATTACCGATAAAGGCGAAGTTGCCGCTGATTTTTTTGTGGATTGCTCCGGTTTTAGTGCGCTACTTATTGGCCAGCAATTAGGTGTTGGGTTTATTGATAAAAAATCCACCTTGTTTGCCGATTACGCTTTAGCCGTACAAGTGCCCTATGCGGATGAAAATACCCCCATCCCTTGCTACACCATTGCCACCGCAAAAGAATCCGGTTGGATTTGGGATATTGGTCTCACCACTCGTCGTGGTACGGGTTATGTTTATTCCAGTGCTCACACCACCCATGAGCGCGCCGAAGAAGTTTTGCGTACTTATTTAGGGCCAGAACATAAAGATGTTTCCTGCCGAAAAATCCCCATGAATGTGGGCTACCGCGAGAAATTTTGGGTAAAAAATTGCGCGGCTATTGGTTTAGCGCAAGGCTTTGTTGAACCGCTTGAAGCAACCGGTTTGTTAGTTTACGACGCAACTGCACGAATGTTAGCCGATTTATTTCCCGCCTGTTTCGATGAAATTCCAGCAGCGGCAGCGCAGTTTAATCTGCGTGCGCGCCATGCGTGGGACAAAGTTATCGATTTTGTAAAACTGCATTATTTTATCTCGCAGCGCAATGACAGCGATTTTTGGTTAGATAATCGTTCACCTGCAACGGCGAGCGATGAGCTCTTGGCGAAACTTGCCGCTTGGCGCTATCAATTACCGACTGAATATGATTTCCCCAGCCGCATGGAGATATTTAATTTAGAAAATTATCTCTATGTGCTCTACGGCATGAATTACCCTACAGATTTGCGTGGGCGCGCATCCCGATATATTGACGGCGCTCGCGCCAAAACGGTTATGCAAAAAATTCAGCAGCATGCAACTGTCGCAAGCAACCAGCTGCTACCTCATCGCGAATTGATTGACCGTATTAAACGCTATGGTTTGCAAAAATATTAATTGTTGGGTGAATTTATGAATTCTCATTCCGTAAAAAAAATAGCCATAGTTGGCGGTGGGTCAGCCGGTTGGATGGCGGCCATCTACCTCAATAAACTGCTTAATCACTCCATTAAAAATTATCATATTCAAGTAATTGAAAGCCCCGATATTGGAATTATTGGTGTGGGTGAAGCGACTGTGCACAGCATTCGTTTTTTCTTCGCAGCCATGGGGTTGGATGAACGTGAATTAATGGCGGAAACTAATGCAACCTTTAAAACCGGCATTATGTTTCGCAATTGGATGCGCCCTGTTGCAGGTGAAACACATCAATATTTTCACCCTTTTGAGCAGCAAGTATCTGGCAAGGTTATGGATATTAGTAGCTCATGGATTTTAAATAAGCGTTTTGAACATGAACGCTATGATCAAGGCGTATGTTTGAGTTCGCATCTCATTAAACGTGGGCACTGCCCTAAATCAATGCAGTCACGACCCTATCAAGGCGTTGTTCCTTATGGCTATCATTTAGACGCAACCTTGCTCGCTAAATTTTTAGGTCGTAAAGCGATTGAAGTTGGTGTTGAACATACCGAGGCAACTGTTACTGAAGTAATTCTCGGTGAAAGTGGTGTGGCGAGTGTCATTGCCAATGGCAACAATTATGCGGCGGATTTTTTTATCGATTGCACCGGCTTTCGCGGTTTGTTAATTGACAAATTGCGCGAAAATAATTGGAATTCATTTGAAGATGCTTTGCCTTGTAATAAAGCTGTTGCCATTCAGCGCGATTTGCCGGAAGGTTCGCCTCAGCCCTATACAACTGCCACGGCTTTAACCAATGGTTGGGCGTGGCAAATTGATTTGGTTAACCGCCAAGGCACGGGTTACGTTTACGATGGCAAGCGGCTAACGCGCGAGCAAGCCGAGCAAGAGTTGCGCGAGTTTTTAGGTGAAGACGCAAAAATTTTAAAGAGCGTGCATCTCGATATGAAAGTCGGCTGTCGCGAAGAATTTTGGGTGAAAAATTGTGTTGCTATTGGTTTGGCTGCGGGTTTTATCGAGCCACTTGAATCGACAGGTCTACATTTAATTAATTTGGGTGTGGGCTTGTTGGCAACGCATTTATCGCAAGTAAATCCCCCGCAAGCAGTTAAAGATTCGTACAATCGCTTAATGCGCGGTTTCTATCAAGATTTAAAGCAGTTTATTGTGTTGCATTATTGCTTAACCGATAGGGATGATACTGAGTTTTGGCGAGAGGCCAGTAAAAAAGCGCAATATTGCCCTGAGCTGCAGCAACTATTGAGTGTGTGGAAATATAAGATTTGTGAGTACCATGATTTGGCCGGCAGTTATTCAACGACTTTTACCGATGAGAACTATCGCTACATTCTCTATGGTATGCAGCATTATCCTGAGCTATCGCTTGCGATAGAGTCAGCGGAACAAAGCGCAACTTCGACAGACTTTGAGGGCTTGGTTCGGCAGGCGTTGATCCACAGTTTGCCACATCGCGAATACTTGCAGCGGTTAAAAAATCTTTAACATTTACCGATGCTTTTTAGTGGCAGTAAGATGCTTTTTCTTGCGAGTATAAATCTTCCCAATGATGTGCATTATTTGTTTGACAACGTTGTCTCATGAGATTAATCTATGTCTGAGTTAAATGCTTGTTGTTCTCTGTTGTTGAGTCAATCCTTTTGTTGGTGCCGCAAGGCACCAACTTTTTTCAGCAGAGGGCAGCGAGCCTATTAAAAAATTAAAACATCGGTTGCAGTCACGCCGAGCCTGATTAGTGTGTATTTACGGTTGTAATTGAGGTCATCATGGGAAAAATGCCAAATCTTGGTTCCGAGCAACTTTTTGTTGGTATTGATGGCGGCGGCACTAAATGCCGTGCGCGTATATTTTCTGCCGACGATAAAGTGCTGGGTACAGGTGTCGGTGGTCCGGCTAACCCTTTGCACGGCCAGTTGCAAACCAAAGCCTCTATTCTGCAAGCCGTGGAAATGGCTTTAACAGAAGCGAATTTACCCAACTCAGCCGCTGGCGATTTAATTGCGGGTGTAGGTTTGGCGGGCGTTAATTTACCCAGCTTGTTTGAAGTGATGAACACTTGGAATCACCCTTTTAAAAAAATGTATCTCACCACTGATTTACACATCGCCTGTTTAGGTGCGCACACTCGCGATGAAGGTGCGGTGATGATTGCGGGCACAGGTTCTTGCGGCTATTCCTTTGTAAATGGCAAGGCCACTATTTTGGGTGCGCATGGGTTTCCTTTTGGTGATAAATGCAGCGGGGCCTGGATTGGTTTAGAAGCGGTCAAGGCGGTTTTGTTAGCATCCGATGCGCTTGGCCCGCAAACCCGTTTGAACGATTTAATTGGCGATCATCTACAAGCAAAAGGCGTGATGATTGTCGATAAGATGGGCGCCGCAAAATCCAGCGATTATGCGCAGCTCGCCCGTTTTGTATTAGAAGCGGCAGAGTTAAAAGATGAAGTCGCGGTAAAAATTATGCGTGAAGGCGCCGATTATATGAGTGCCGTTGCTGAAAAGTTGTGGGAGACAGGACCAAGCCGTATGTCATTAATTGGTGGTTTGTCTGGCCCTTTAACACCTTGGTTAAAACCGAGTGTTGCGGCAAGCTTATCCAACCCCATTAGTCAGCCAGAATTTGGCGCAGTTTACTTTGCTAGGCAGCAGCACGCTTTAGCTGGTGTCTAGAATTGTCATGGTTTTTTAACGTTTTATTCATGCTCGTTTATAAAAGTAATAACAAGCTCGTTTGTGCGAGCGCCATGAGGTCATTGTCATGAATGCAAATGCCGGAAGTTCGCAACCCAACACCAATGTAACAAGCGGTACATTAATTCCTATGATCATTATAGGAACTTTGTTTTTTGTATTTGGTTTTGTAACGTGGCTCAATGGTTCGCTGATTCCGTTTTTAAAAATTGTTTGCGATCTCAATGAATTCCAAGCGCTCTTAGTAACCTTTGCTTTTTACATCGCCTACACCTTTATGGCATTGCCAGCCTCATTGGTGTTGGGAAGAATTGGTTTCAAAAAGGGCATGGTGGCCGGCTTGGGCATCATGGCTTTAGGTGCATTGCTTTTTATTCCCGCAGCAAAATCTGCAACCTATGCATTATTTTTAACGGCGCTCTTTGTGTTGGGTTCGGGGTTAACGCTTTTGCAAACGGCTTCTAATCCTTACATTGTGTGTATTGGCCCCCGCGAAAGTGCCGCTATGCGTATCAGCATTATGGGTTTAATTAATAAATCAGCTGGCGTGTTAGTTCCACTGTTATTTACCGCATGGATTTTGACCGGTATGGATCAATTCTCTGCGGAGGCGCTTGCTTCTTTAGATTCTAATGCGCGCGCTGAGCGCCTAGCGGAATTGTCTTCACGTTTAGTAATGCCTTACATCATTATGGCGATAGTCTTAATTGCACTTATGGCTTTTGTGTATTTTTCACCGCTAGCAGAATTAAATCTTAACGATGAAAAAGCCGAATCAGAAAATAATGCTCTAGGTGTTTTACAGTTCCCGCAATTAATTCTTGGCACAATTGCTTTATTTTTATACGTGGGAGTAGAGGTTATTGCGGGCGACACCATAGGCTTATACGGTCGCAATCTCGGTGTAGAAAACTTTGGTGCGCTTACTTCCTACACCATGGGCTTTATGGTGGTGGGCTATTTAATTGGTGTTAGCTGCATTCCTAAGTATTTATCGCAAGCCAATGCTTTGTTGCTGAGCGCTGTTTCTGGCTTGGGGTTTGTTGCTGGTGTTTTATTTTCGTCTGCAACAGACTCAGGTATTTCGCACGTTCTATTAGGTTGGGCTGGCGTACCTGCAGTGCCTAATAGCGTATTTTTTCTCGCGCTCTTAGGTTTTGCAAATGCCTTAGTGTGGCCTGCTATTTGGCCGCTGGCGCTTCAGGGGTTGGGGAAATATACCAGTACCGGTTCGGCTTTATTAATTATGGCGATTGCGGGCGGTGCACTTTTACCGCTGGTCTATGGTCAAGTTGCTCATACCACCGGCAACAGTCAAATGGCTTACTGGATTATGTTGCCTTGCTATGCATTTATTTTGTTTTATGCGCTTAAAGGCCATAAGTTAAAAGCTTGGTCAAAAAAGCCTGTGTAACTAATAAAAATATAACTGCAATAATCTACTCCTAAAGCTGAGGTCGCCATGGTAAAGCAACGCTTCCCTGCGCTGGATATTATGCGCGGCCTCACGCTCGCGCTTATGATTCTGGTGAATAATCCTGGTTCATGGAGTCACGTTTACGCTCCCTTACTGCATGCCGACTGGCACGGCTTTACGCCCACGGATTTTATCTTCCCATTCTTTTTATTTATGGTTGGTGCTGCGTTGTTCTTTTCACAACGCTCTTTGATGCAGCCACATATCACAGCGGGTGAACGCCATAAAAAAATAATTAAGCGCAGTGTTTTATTATTTTTGGTGGGTGTGTTTTTGAATGTGTTCCCGTTTCTAGCGCCTGTCAGTGAATGGCGAATTCTCGGTGTGTTGCAGCGTATCGCCTTGGCTTATATGTTTGCCGCTTTTATTGTGCTGTATGCGGGCACAAGGCTGCGCTGGTTTATCAGTGCAGTTATATTGTTGGGTTACTGGGGCTTATTGCAATTGAGTAGTCAGCCCTACACCCTAGAGCATTCGCTTGTACGCCAAATAGATATGGCGGTATTGGGTGCAAATCATTTGTGGCAAGGCAAGGGCATGGCGTTTGACCCAGAAGGTCTATTGAGTACTTTGCCTGCAATTGTGAATGTGATTTTAGGTTTTGAGGTTGCGCGTGTTTTATCGCTCGGCAATAGCAGTTCTGCAACACTAAATAAATTAGCGGCGATGAGTGCAATATTGATTGTGGCTGCTCTGGTGTGGAATTTAGTTTTCCCGATTAATAAATCGCTTTGGACTAGCCCTTTTGTGTTGCTCACCTCCGGTGTGGGTATAGCGGTATTATTGGTCTTAGTACTATTAGAAAAAACACCTGTTAAATCTGTGTTGAGTTTCTTTACTCCTTTTGGAAAAAATCCACTCTTTATTTATGCGCTGGCTTTTGTATGGTCAACTCTGCTGTACACCTTTCATATTGGTGAACAGAGCTACTACGACTTCTTCTACCAGCAGCTCTGTCGCGTCTTTGATGCTTACAATGCATCACTAATATTTGCCTTAATCCATGTGTTTATGTTTTGGTGTGTGGCTAAAGTTATGGGTAAGAAAAATATCGTTATCTCTCTTTAGCTGTACAGCTAATTACTTCCACAAAAAAACAAATATAAAGAGATTCATTGTTAAGTTAAAAACCGAGTGCGCCACTATAGCTACAAAAATACTGCCGCTTTTTGCTCTGAGCCATGAAAACATAAAGGCGACAAAGAACATTTGAATTACCCAGAGTGTTGCGGGTATGGGCATAAATACTAAACCGCTTGCGGTTTTTAAGATGCCGTGGTGGCAGAGATGAACTACGGCAAAGAATCCGCATTCTATAATCGTGCTGCTCAAAACACTGAGTTTCTGCTCCATGGATTTTTGCAGTACACCGCGAAAGAATA
>JACCDN011007208.1_pt1 | contig 11147 bp, 12 predicted proteins | sample 7441691 | NCBI WGS metagenome assembly JACCDN01 (sample SAMN15323439, study PRJNA562643) | freshwater metagenome | isolation source: river surface water | place: USA:Blue River Watershed | collected 2017-08-16
AACAACATGATGGGGAATATGAATAATAACATGATGGGAAATAATATGATGGGTGGAAATATGAACAATATGAATGGAATGGGAAACAATATGATGGGAATGAATAACATGAATCAAAATAATAATTTATCATCAACCCAAATGAGTGAAGCAGAAATGAAAGCAAAATTAAATAATATAATGGCAGAAAGAAATAATATTCAAGTATCTACAAATCAGCCATTTAATCCAATGGTTTCACCAAATCAAAAGAGCATGCAGCAAACAAATAATATTCAACAAATGTTGCAACAGCAACAACAACTTATGTCTGGAAATAACAATTTTAATAATCAGCAAAATTTTTTAAAGGGTGGTAGGGTGGGCATTCCAGACTTTTCGAACATGAAACAAGATGATATTCAAAAATACATAAGTAATATCAAAAGTGAAATTACTAGTAGTCTTAACATAGATTATAGAAATTTACAAAATATGAGTTCGAAACAAATTTCAAAATTAATAAATAAAATTAAAAATCCTGATACAAATGATTTGGGTGAAATAAGTATTGAAAAACCTAAAAAGAAAGATAAAAAAGATTTACAATCTATCATAAATGAATTAAAAGAACTTAAGAAGTCATCCAAAAGTGTAAGTTTTGAAGACAATAAAGAAGAAAAAGTAGAAAAAAAAATAAAGAAAGAAAAAGAAAATAAATCAAATACTAGTTTTGAATTAAAATCAGAAGATTATACAGAACCTGAATATTATAATGATTACATGGTTGAATTACCATCTGAAATTCGTAGATTTAATACTATTGAAATTTTAGATTATAATTTACCAAAAACCTATAAACCAATTGATGATGATTCATGTAAATTATTCTTTTTAAAAAATAATCAAGAATTAGAAATAGAATTACCAACTGGTGTCTATAGTATTGATGATATTATTGAAGGAATTCAAAATACATTTGATAATGAAGATATTAATTTAAAAATTATAAAAGTCGATGACTATATTACTATAAAAAGTACAGATGATCATAAATTCATAATGGAATGTTGTGATGATTTTGGTAAATTACTAGGTTTTAGACAAGATAAATATGAGAATAGTAATGAATATACATCTGAAGAAAAGCACAATATAATAACAAAATTATATTTATACATAAAAAATTTAGATACCATACAAAAAGATATAAATTTAGAAATTGATTTATTATCGAAAAATAAAAATTACCAACTTAAATTAGATACTTCTACAACATTTAAGAATAATGAAATGATAATCACATTTAAAAGAAGAAAAACATCTGAAGAAGATTTAGTTGATTTTAATAATAAACCACATTCTATCAAATTTAATTTTACTTAAAATTATTTATATCTTCATTAATTTGTTTTAATATTTCATTAATATTCTTTTTTGGTTTTTTTTCAAATAAACTTTTGTCAAACTCAATATTTTTTTCTTCTTGAAAATAATTTTCAGATTTTTTTTGATTTTTTTCATAATTCTTGATTTCAACTCTATCAGGAATTTGCTCAACTTTAATATTCTTATATTTATTCATTAAACTACTAATATCATTATCTATATCTTCAGGAATTTTATTAAAATTTCCGTTTCTATCCGATTTTAAATTATCTTTAGAATTTGTTTTTTCTGTTTTCTTATAAGTATTTAAATTTTCAAAAATAGTTGGTTGTTCTGAATTATTATCTAATTCTTTTGTAACTATTTTTTGTTTTCTAATAATTTTCGGTTTTGTCTGTTGTATATTTTTTTTTGAATCTGATCCTGGATTCTTTGGAATTATTTTTTTATTCTTATTAGTCTTTATTTCTTCTTCTAGTTTTTTCTTTTGTTTTTTTAATTCTTTTATTTTTTTAACAAAAACTTCGTCATTTTTTAGGTTCGTTACTTTCTTTTCAAATTCATTCATTATATATTTTCTATCAGTTTCGTTTACTGCTTTATCTAATTTTGCTTTTGTTTTGTCTCTTAAATCATTAAATTTATTTTCCATTTTACTTATTTCATTAATAACTCTTTTTAATTCATTTTCCTGATTTTCCATTTATATTTTATTATAAAAAAAAATATAAATTTAATCTAACTAATTTATTCTACATTTACTTTATTTGCAAAATAAATATTACGACATTTATTTATTTTTCTATCATGAATTGGTCTATTACATATTTCTTCAAATGTTTTTCCTTTAAGCATTCTAAGTATAAAATTTATAGAATATACACCACATTCTGAATTTTCTCTTTGATGTCTTACTTTATTATAATCAGCAATTGGGGTTTTAATACCACGATTTTCTTGAATCCATCTATATATTCTTCTCATTAATTTTCTTACTCTTGGTTCTGGTCTTATACCATATGAATCAAAATAATATACACATCCTTTTTCTAAATCAAAATATCCAGCAACCCAATGTGATCCTGGTTGATTATGATTATCTAGATTATATACTATACCTAATCTCTTTTTACCATTGTTATATAAATCACTAAAATTTAAATCTTTAATTCCAACATTAATACTATCAAAATCCATTGGAACTGTTCCTAAATATTCAAAATCATTATATTTATTCTTATATTGTTCCATAACTTCATCTATATTTACTGTATTTAACCATTCAAATCTTCCTTCTGGTCCTGATGGTCTAAATGTTTCATTTTGTAATTCTTCTTGAGCAGCTTGATTCATTTTATTAATAAATGTTTGTTCTGTCCAACATACTTGTGATGTACATTTATTTTTTAATTTATCATTAATAGCATTTAATAAAATTTTTTTATATTTACTTGGATTTAATGTATTTTTATTTTCATTTATATCTATTTTATTATTTGGATTTTCTGAATTATATGCACGAACCATTTCTATTAATACGTCTAAACTTATACATGAACCATCTTCAAATAATTTATTTGGTGCACAAGATTGATTTATCTCACCCATTTATATATAAATAAAAGAAAAATATTATTTTAACTTGTTTTTAACGACGTCTTTTAATTTTTTAAATATTGTTATTTCTTTCTTATTTTTTATATTCTCTAAAAAATATATTTTATCTTTCTTATAAACTCCTACTAAATTAAAGTTTTCATCCCATATATTATTTGTTTTATCAAAATAATAAATTTTATTATTTAATAATCTTTTTTCAACTACATGCATTTTTTTAAGTTTGTCTGGGGTACATTCTTCAGGTGATAAATATGTCCAATTAATCTGTATTTCCTTTATATCTTCTTCTATATCAAATTCATCCTCATAATCTTCGTCTATTATACTTATATTTGCCATTTTTATTATTATATATTATATATCTTTAATAGATATACTTTATTTTTATCAATTTTTATATATAATATTCAATAAGTTTCAACAAAAATTGATAAATCATTTAAATATTTGCTTATAACTATTGTTATATATGTCTAGTAATATAAAAATGAAAGCAAGTAAAAAAAAAGGAAAAAAAGAAGTTGTAGAACTTCCTATAATTGAAGAACAGGATTTTAATTTAAAATCCCCAAAAGAGTTAGAAATTAACTTTGAACCTGATACTTTAGATAAAGAACCAGAAGTTATTATTGAATCAGAAAATACTGAAGATTTAGAAGCAGAATTTAATAAACTTTTAAATGGTGAAGAATCAGAAGAAAAACCAAAAGTTGCTAAAAGTTTTGCAAGATACAAATTACCTGAAGAATTTAAAAAAGAACCAATAAAACATACTGAAGAACATTTAGGACCATACGGAACACAATGGCGTCACGATAAACAAAAAAATGATGTATTAGAAAAGATTCATATAAAAAGAACAAAACAATTAGATAAATTAATGAGTATAGAATATCCAGAACAACGTTCTGAAGGATGGTTTAAAATGCGTAATGATAAGATTACTGCATCAGATGGAGGTAATGTAATTGGTGCAAATAAAAATGAATCGCAATATAAATTTCTACTAAAGAAGACTGTTGGAGCACCTTTTTTGAGTAATGAATTTTGTTATCATGGTAAAAAATATGAACAAATTGCGACAATGGTATATGAAAACAGAATGAATGTAAAAGTAGAAGAATTTGGATTATGTGGTCATCCAAAATATGATTTCTTAGGGGCAAGTCCTGATGGTATTGTGAGTAAATATAAATTAGATGGTGAACATTTAACAAATCAAGTTGGTAAAATGTTAGAAATTAAATGTCCATTAAAAAGAGAAATACAAAAGACAGGAGAGATTAAGGATAATATATGTCCTATTTATTATTGGATTCAAGTGCAATTACAATTAGAATGTTGTGATTTGGATGAATGTGATTTTTGGCAATGTCAAATACTTGAATATAGAGATAGACAAGAATTTATTAATGATACTGATCCAAAAGAACCATTTAGATCTAAAAGTACTGGTCATGAAAAAGGTGCAGTAATTCAATTAATTCCATTAGACAAATGTAATGATATTAAAAATGGTAAATATTTTGATGTTATTTGGGATTCAGCTATTTGGATTTATCCTCCAGATATTGAAATGACACCATATGAAGTTGATCAATGGATTGTAGAAACATTACAAAATATTGGTAAAAATAAAGAATATAGAGACTATGTATTAGATAAGGTATTATATTGGAAATTAGAAACAACACATAATGTAACTATTGAAAGAGATATAAAATGGTTTGAAGAAAATTTACCTGATCTTGATAAAGCTTGGAAACAAGTTGAATATTTCCGTAAAAATAAAGAAAAAACTGATTTATTAGTAAGTTTTATAGATAGTCTAACTATGAAATCAAATACAAAAATTATGAAATTTGTAGAAGAATTAATGAAAACTGATTTAACAGATGATTATAAACAAAAAATGAATGATATTATTCAAAAAAATAAAATCAGTAAAGAAGAATCAACAAAGAAAAAATTAGATAAAAAATTATCTGATAAAAAAAATTATACTAATTATATGTTTTATGAAGATGTTCTTATTGAAGTGAAAGGAAATGAATAATTACTTGATAATATCAATTTCACGTTTATAAGTAAGTAGACGCATTTTACAGCAATAACGATGTTTATTTGGAATTAAAAAATTAACTAATTCCATTTTTTGTTTATCGGCTTCTTCTTGACTTAATTTTCCTACATCACATTCATTACAAATTTTATCTAATTTTTCTTCAAAATATATCTGCTTATTACCTAGTAAGTTACGGCAGGTTGGACATTTCATATACAACATTTTTGACTTATAATATATATTATACTAATATTTTAAGTAAATAATAATTCAAATTTTTTTATTGAATTATAATTATTCAATAAAACATAATAAATTTATTTTCATAATTTAATATATTTGTAATTATTATAATATAATGAATAATACTCAGTCTGAATCTAGTCAATCTTCTTTATCTAGTAAATCTAAAGAAGATGAAAATAAAAAATTTAATTTACAATTTGATAAATTAAAAGCAGATTCGAAAGAAAAATATAAGAAGAATCAAGAAGATAGATTATTAAAACTAAATTCAGAAGCAAATAAACCATCAGATGTTCCTTTTTATAAAAAAAATATAGGTCAACTATTTATTGGTATTAAAGATACATGGTTTGAGATTCTTGATGATATTTTAGATAAACAATTTTCTATAAAAATATTTACTAAAGATAACCGATTATTTTTTATTGGACTTACTATTTGTATTATTGGTTTTATTTTAGTTATTTATGATATGTTTATGAACCCATCAGAGGATTCTACTGAAAATAAGAAAGTAGAAATACATCACGTATACCATATTGATCCAAAATCTATGCCTGCAAATGATGGTGTCGTTAAATCAATTATAGATAATGCTATTGCTTAAAAAATAGAATAACCTGTATAATCTGCATTTGTTGATAATATTGGTGATTGTGCTATTTGTAATTCTCCTCCATTTGGATAATTAACATAATTTAAATCATAAGTACTAAATAATTTGTATTCATTTGGTTTCTTATGTTTTAAAAACATTTGATATTCTCTTTCTGTATAATCTCTTTCTTGAATGTTTAAAAATTGTCCCTTTCCATTCACCACAAATCTTCTCACTCTATATCTTTCAGTATGTGGATTCATAAATGTACATACTTGATAATATTTATATAATTTTTCATCTTCTTTATAACAAAATCTTTCTTGACCATCACTGGTTCCTACAAAACTATATTTCATTTTATATTATAATATATACATAAAATAATTTACTCTAATAAAAATCATATGTATAATTTGTCTTTTCGTAAAAATTAAACTCTTTCGGTCCATTAAAATTTATTACTTTTGTTGTATTTTTGTATCCTTCTTTCATAATTATTTCTTGATTAATACTATATATTTCATATAAATATTTATCTAATATCTTTTCTAGTTTCTTCATTGATCTTGTATGTTTGTTTACCATATTTGGTGATGCAGGTAGTTTATATATTATACTATGTAATGAATTTAATGCATTGTGTTTTTTACTTTCCATAATGCTATAATTAATACCCGCTAATTCTGGTAATATCTTTGATTCTTCATATACTATTAACATACTATCTATATTATCGACTATTTCTTCATAAGAAGGCGGATTATAAACATATAAATCTTGAATATTAGCTATTAATTCTAAAATATCTTCATAATTTTGTAATTTTAGTGGCTTTGGTCTTATTATGTCTTGTTTCTTTTTTTTTATTTCTTTTTTATGATCTTCTATTTTATCTTCTTCTTTCATATAATCCTTCATTAAATAATAACCAAATATAATGGCTAATAATGTAACAATGCTAATATCTAAATATTTTACTAACAATACAATTGTTAGAATTATTATAATATATTTTGAATAACTTTTAGGAGCTTCCCCCATTCCTTTTTTATGAAAATTGGCGTCCATTTATATTTAGTCTATATAATTATTTTGATGGCTAAATAAAAAATGAAAAATCATTTAAATATTAAGATATATCATATAATATATATACAAGATGAACAATAATACAACTGTTCTAAATGATATTGAATCTATAATTAAAGAAAATTATATTTATAGATTCAAAAATGAACTTTCTAATTGTATTGATGAAGATAGAAAAAAAGATTTAAAAAATATTATTGCTGGATTTTCTATCCAAAAAACTGAAAAGAAAGAAAATAAACTTGATGATTATTTAAAAACAATTCAAGATGCTGCATATAAAAAAAATTGGAGCAGATTAACTGATTTCCATAAAAAAGAAAAAATAATAGAATATGTTAAAAAATTAAATTTAGAAAAAGAAGAATCCGAAAAATTACAAAAGAAACTACTTAATAAATTAAGCAAAAATGAAATTAGTCTAAAAGAAGTAGAATATGATAGCACTAATGGTTGTATTATTAGTATTAAACTAAAATCAAAAGAAAAATAATTTTTTACTTAAAGATTCATAATGATTGTTTTAATTATTATGGAGAATCAAATTAAAGAAATTATGCATGAAATTAATGTACGTCACCGTGAAATTAATGATTATTTTGATAAAGTAAATAATCTATATATTACACCAAAGTCACATAATGATGAACATTTTGAAAATTTATCTAAGATTTTATTTAATAAAAATATTAATTTAATTTTAACAGATTTATTTACTCATGAACAAATTGAATTAGAAAAAAAGAAATTAGCATTTAATTATTATACACCATCTGAAAATGAAAAAGTTAATGATATTAGTGAATTTCTTGTTTTTATAAATGACTTTTTTTTAAATTACCATCCTTATTTTGGTAAATATTTTGAAGACCATGAATGGACATTCCACGATAATAGTTCTACAAAGTACGAACTAGGTAATGATGAATACATTTTTGATAATTCAATTAATATCAATTATAAGCATCACGAAGATAACATTAATTATTTAAATAATATGAAACGTATTTTAAAAGCAAAAGCTGGTACAAATATTAAAGTTAAAACTAATTATTTTGAAGATTCTGAAAATGGGCTTGTATGGATATCAGTTGTTGTAAAATTATTAAATGTTGAAAAATAATTGAATTTAAATGCTTTTACTACTTAATTATATAAGAATATATATAATTAATAGAAACCATGAAGCTATATAATAAAGATTATCCTGCCCACGAAGACTTGGTCATTGTTCGACCAGTCGAACTAAATGATGATGTTGGGGCTTACTGCGAATTACCAGAATATGATAATATTCGCGCTTTAGTACTTTCTTCCCAACTACCGAAACGAAAATCAGTAAAACAGATATTTAAAATAGGCTCCTTATATACTTGCGGTGTTTCATCAATTCATGAAGTAAACAAGGAAGGCGAAAAAAAAGTCGAAATTAACCTAACTTATTCGCGTGTACGACCAGAAGATAGAAAGAAGAATGATGAAAGTTATCCATACAAAAATAAATTATACAGATTATTTGAAGATGTTGTAAAATATCATAATAAATTCTATAATGAGAAACCATCAGATGAAGTGTTAAAAATTTATAATGAAAAACTAGTTTATAATTATAGTCCAGACATGGATGAAAAAAATTATAATAATATTCTTGAAAATATTACTTCATATATTAATAATATTAAAAATGAGGTTAATGATGATTTTATAAATTATGTATTAAATGATTATAATAAACGTATTGAAATATCAAAATTACGTGTATACCAAGATATACAATTTACTATCTTAGAAACAGATTCCCTAAATAAACTAATAATGTGCCTTGAATCTATTAAAAATACATCTATTGAATGTATTGGGTCTCCTAAATATCGTATTCTTTTTACTGGTTATGATTTTGATAATTTAAAAGAGAATGCAACGCAAATTATTGATAATTTTAAAGAATACATTTCTAATTATAAACATAACTTATCTCTTATTGATGATTTAAAAGTATTACAAGATAAACAATATAAATTAGATGTTATTCGAATTTAACTTTTTTTATAAAAAAAATTGAAGATTAATAGTATATATAGTAATAAACATATTATATATAACTGAATAAAAGGATAATATGGAGCTAGAAAAAAAAGTTATTAAAGAGCTTCGTAGTAAGGGGTATCCAGTATTTAATCATAATCTGTCTACTTTTATGGTTGATGATACAGGGAAGAGACTAACAACTATTTGTGAATTTGATATTATTTCTCATGACTTTATTATTGAAGTAAAGTCAGGACGTAATATCATGTCAAATGGAATGCAAATTATGAAGCAACGTGATATGATGCCTAATTATAAACTCTATTTCTATTGTCCTATTAAGACAGATAAAGAAATAGATGATTGTAATAAGGATAATGTAAGCGAGAATGTATATTATATCAATAACCTAGAAGAAGTTTACAAAAATCATAAACCATTTAATCATGCAAATATCCGACGGCATAAACTGTTTTCAAAATTCCTACATCTAACTATGGATTGTCTTAAAACATTTGACAAGATTTATACTAGACGCCTTATTGTTTATGAACAATTCATTTTCCTAAATCACTATTATAATTTTAGTGGTAATAATTCAAAAATTACTTGGGTTGATAAACTCAATTATCTACTACATAGTGGCAAACTTGTATTGGTTGATAAGTTTGATGATGATATTCCTGACTTTGAACTTAAAAACTGTAACAAGAAAATTTATATTAATGACTATCAAGAACTAAATATCATCAAGTCTTATAACATCTATGATTTGGATTATGAAGAAATCCAAGAAAATATTATTATTCGCAGACAACCAACTAGAACAGAAAAGAAACATATTCACAAGGCAGTTTATAAAGATGATATTCCGAGTCTACAAAATCTTTATCATTAAGAAAAATTGATTTTTATTTATTAACAATAATTTTAAATTATTATTAACTATTACATTAAAATGAATCCTGAAGATATTATTAACTATTGGATACCAAATGATAAATATCAGTCATTTTGGTTTGATAAAACTCCTGATGAACATATCAAAACAAATTATTTAGCTTTATTAAATAATTTAGAGGAAGAAGGTGAACTATATAATACTTATAATGAAATAATGAATGGTAAATTAGCATTAATCATTTGTTTTGACCAATTTACAAGAAATATTTATAGAGATGACAATAATAAATATAAAAATGACAAAAAAGCATTAAAGATTGCATTAGAAATATATTTTGAAAATGCAGATTGTAATTTTAATCTAGCAGGTAAGTTATTTTGTCTAATGCCTTTCCGTCATTCGAGAAAAAAAAAATATCTTAATTATGTAGTCGAAAAAATAAAGGAATATAAAGAAATGTATAAAAATAACTCTTTGTTAAATAAATTTGAATTAGCAACTTACCAATCATTGGGTGATTTAGATGAAAATATGATTTTAATTGATTCTACAAAAAAAATAAATTCTATTATATTATCAGAATATAATGTTCTAGATGATGTTTGTAGTAATTATGATAATCTACTTTATTATGATTTTCAAAATATAAATAAGAAAATAATTAATAATAAGTTGTATACTATTATTCTTAAATATTTTGAAAATAAATTCCCTATTTTTGAAGATAGAAATATTGGCGTATCTCTATCTGGTGGTGTCGATTCTATGGTTATTCTGTTTATATTATTCTTTATGAAATATAATAAACAAATTAATTCAGTATATGCTTTACATATTGAATATATAAATAGAAATGAAAGTAACGATGAAACCAAATTCTTGATTGAATATTGTAATCTTCTTAATATTGTGTTATATATTCGAAAAATAGATTATATGAGTCGGGATTCAGTTGATAGAAATTTTTATGAATCAGAAACAAAAAGAGTAAGATTTAATAGCTATAAATACTTAGTAAAAAATCATAACATAAAGGGATTTTGCATGGGTCATCATTTTGGTGATTTAGGAGAAAATGTATTAATGAATATTTTTAATGGAAGAGATATATTAGACTTATTTGTTATGGAAGATGATTCTGTAATTGATGAAGTCAGACTATTCCGTCCTTTATTAAATAATCCTAAAAGTGATATTTATAGTCTAGCACATATTTTCCAAATTCC
>JACCDN011233266.1_pt1 | contig 11146 bp, 9 predicted proteins | sample 7441691 | NCBI WGS metagenome assembly JACCDN01 (sample SAMN15323439, study PRJNA562643) | freshwater metagenome | isolation source: river surface water | place: USA:Blue River Watershed | collected 2017-08-16
TGGCGCCTTGATGACTGCACTTTAGTTGTGTCCTTAGAGCCATGCACGATGTGCGCTGGTGCAATCGTTCAGTCGCGAATTTCTCGAGTTGTTTTTGGCACATTTGACGAAAAAGCTGGTGCAGTTGGATCACTATGGGACGTGGTGCGCGACCCACGTTTACCGCATCGTCCTGAAGTTGTTTCCGGCGTTTTAGCAGATGAAGCTGCTGCACTTCTCACACAGTTTTTTGTTAATAAGCGGAATTAATAAATACATTCTCCGCAAATAGTTTTTGCTCTATGGCGGTATCGGTGGGATTTGAACCCACGGTGCGCTTGCACGCACACAACTTTTCGAGAGTTGCACCTTCGGCCGCTCGGACACGATACCGTCAACAAGATTACTTAGCATTACATGTTTTTGTAAATTTGAGCGTCACTTAAACGGGATTAATAAATACTTCTCGAGCAAATGCTGTTTTTGCACTGGTCGGTCACCTGAGATTTCGAAGAAATCGCATTCGCGCAAAATTCTGAGTTTGCGAAGGAATTTTGCTTGCGAAAAATAAATTCTGGGGACGTGCAAAAACTATTTGCAGAGAATGTATTTATTAATCGCGAAGAACTAGTTGGCTAATGCTTTTCTGAATTGCTGGGCGGCAATTGTTAACAGAATTCCAGCAAAGATCGCAACTGAAATCCGCTCGGGCAAAGTCTGACTTAAGTAAATTCCGAGGTAAGTAAATGGAATTCCTGCCGCACCACTAATTAAAGCAATCGGCCAAATGATGTTGCCACGTTTGTGATGTGAAAAGGCTCCAGAAATTCCAGATCCAACAATTACCGCAAGACTTGTCCCGCGGGCTTCGATCGCGTTTAGACCTGACGCGATAATCATGGCTGGCACCATAATGATGCCGCCGCCAATTCCTAATAGACCTGACATTGTTCCAGCAAAGAAACCTACTGCGACTAACAATGTGTGTCCCACAAGACCATCAACTAGTTGAGTTGGTTGGGCAGACCAAAGTAATCGGATTGACGAAAGTGTTAACAAAATTCCAAATACCAGTTGAAGTTTGGGTAACGAAATAGAGTGCAAAAGTTTTGCGCCATACATGGCGCCAAAAAATGCACCAGCTAGTAAATAAGCGCCCGAAACCCAATCAACATCACCAGTAGTTGCGTAACCTGCTGCGCCAGCAAATGCAATCGGCACCACCGCACCAAGTGAAGTAGCATGCGCTTTCTTTTGATCAATTTTTAGCCAGGCAAGATAGAGCGGAACCATTAAGAAGCCGCCGCCAACACCAAATAATCCGGCTAGAACTCCAGCCAACACACCTATTAATAATGTCCGCTGCTTCTCAGTGGTGGTTAGTTTATTCATGCATCTTTTCTGAAGAACAAAACAGTTGCTAGTAAATAGAAGCCAACTACCCAAGCGGCATAAGTGAGACCAGGTGAAGTGTGTATTCCAGTATCGCCAAGCCAGTCAGTTGCATTTTCAAATGGCATGATGTCGATAAACCAATCAAACCGATTTTTGGCTAACTGATTCAAAATTGTTAGTAATCCTTCGATCACTGTGCTCATCAAAAGTGGCAACACAATTCCAAGGGCAAGGTTTCGTGAAATTGCGGCGATAGACATTGCTAAAAATACATAAGCAAGCACATAGAGCATGACTTTCCATAGCTCTGCAGGTGCGTTTGGACTTATTGTGTAACCGACATTTTTATCTGAAATTGATCCCTCGGGCGCGAATAGTGCCAATAAACCAAGTACTGCCCAACTTAGGACTACTGAGAAAATTACGAATGCAGCGAGCATCAAAGTTTTGGCAAGCATGACTATTTCGCGTTTAGGGAACTCAGTTAGCGTTAATCGAATTGTGCCGTACCTGTATTCATGTCCAAAAACCTGAGCGCCGACAACTGATAAGACGACAAGTGCTAGAAAGTTTGTTGGCGTGTTGTAAAGGCCAAGCCAATTTTGGACGCCGAGTTCATCCGATAAAAACAGCGGCAAAATTCCGAATAATGAATTAACTGCGACAAAAGCAAAGAGCATTATCCAAGTTGCACGAATTGACCACAATCGTCGCCATTCAAAAATTAATGCATTAACCATTATTGCCACCAACTCTAAATTCTTGTCCGGTTTCTGTTAATTCAATAAAGACATCTTCTAAGCTTGCTGATCGCAAAGTTAATTCAGCTAATTGAATGTTGTTCTTAAAGGCAATCTCGCCAACCTGATCAGTGGTAACACTTGGCACTATCAAAGTGTTAGGTCCATCAAAAGACGATTCAATGCCCGAGTTTCCTAAATAATCACGCAGTTTATTTATCTCTGCGCTTCGCACAAGAACACTTGTGCCTTGTGCTCGCGTTAAAAATTGTTGCATCGATTCAGCGGCAATTAACTGGCCTGCTGCAATTACAACGACGTCATCTGCAAGCAATTGCATCTCGCTCAATAGGTGGCTACTAACAAATACCGAGTTGCCAGCAGCCGCGTATTGCTTCAGAAAATCTCGCAGCCACTGAATAGATTGCGGATCTAAACCATTTGCCGGTTCATCTAGAAATAAGACTTTTGGTTCGGCCAAAATCGCGCCAGCTAAACCGAGGCGCTGGCCCATGCCTAGTGAAAATCCGCCAGGATGTTTTTTCGCTACGGTTTCAAGTCCAACTAAATCAATGACTTCATTTACACGGGCTTTTGAAATACCGGCTTCGGCGCCAAGCATTCTTAAATGTGCGTAAGCGCTGCGCTTTGGATGAAAAAATTTAGCGTCTAAGTGGGCACCGACTGCACGTGAAACTGGACTTAGTTCGGTTAGCTGCTTGCCATCGAATAAGGTCTGGCCAGATCCACGGTCTAGATCCAGCATCAAACGCATTGTTGATGACTTGCCTGAGCCATTCGGGCCAAGAAATCCAGTTACTCGGCCTGGTTCAATTGCGAAAGATAGATTACGAACAGCATGGGTTTTGCCAAAATATTTATCGAGATTGATTGCTTCAACGCGCATACCTCAACTCTATTGGTCAAAGTATTGAACTAACTAATAAGCGCTAAAGCTGTGACTAGTTTTCTTCGTCAAGTGCTTCTTGACGAATTTCCGTAGTCATCTCCGTGAGAATTGCGGTTAATTCGCCACGTTTAGTCGCGATTTCGCGCGTAACTTCAGCAACTGATCCTTCGAGTTGAACGAATTGGTTACCAACACCAGCAACTAATTCAGAAATTGCAGTTTGTGATTCTAACCAACCTGAACGTAGTCGACTGATTTGTTTGTTAAGTTCGGCAACAATTTTCTTTTCATTTTCAACCGAAGCAAGAATATGATCGCGGTAAAGAATTGCGGTGCGCTTAATTTCATCAGACTTAGCTTTTGCTTTAGCAAGAATTTCATCTGCATTCTTTGTGGCGGCAAGTTCGGACTCGTTGTATTTTGCTTGGCCACCTGCGACAAGTTCATCTGCGCGTTGCTGAGCTTCGCGAAGCATAGTTTCAATACGGGCCTGAGTCTCTGAAAGTGTTGCGCGAGTATCGCTGCTGGTTTTTTCAACCATTGCTTGAGAAGCTTGTGTTGCTTCGCTAACAAGACGCTTGGCCTCAGCAGAGGCTGTTTCAAGATTCTTATTAATCTCATTTTGTGAGGCAAGAACTTCTTCATCAACCTGACGTTCTGCATCAGCGCGAAGTTTCTCAACATCTTTTTCTGTTTTAGTGCGAAGAGTATTTGCACTCTTAATTACTTCGTCAGCTTGACGCGATGCATCATCAAGTAATTTTGCAATAGTAGTTTGAGTTGACTTCAATTGTTCATCAGCATCATCTTGTGATGCAGCAAGTAGTTGTTCTGCTTGGGCGCGAGCTGTTTCTAAAGTTGATGTCGCTTCAGCGCGAAGTTTGCGGGCGTCTGCATTTGCTGCTTCACGAATACTACGAGCATCAAGTTCAGCACTAGCGCGAATTTGCTCGCGATCTGACTCTGCTTTTTGTAATGTTTCCGAAGCTTGTTCGACAAGTTTTGTTGCGCGAGTACGAGCTGCGCGAATAATTACGGCAGCGTCTTCGGCCGCAACCTGAGTTAGCGCATCGTCATCCATGTCGATAAATGTTGGACGGCCTACTGCGCCTTCGAGTTCCGCAATGCGAGCTTGAAGTGAAGCAATTAATTCTTGAAATGCGGAATCACGCTTTGGGTCACCTTCAGGAAGGTTTTCAATATCCGCTGATTTAAAGAAGCGGCCTAGACCTTTTTCGCTCATTTTGGTTCCTTGCCCCTCGGGACTATTCCCGCGTTGTGATATAAGGATAGAGAGCCAGTAATAAATTGGGAAATCTGTTTTCAAGAAAATTCATCAAAAATTCCCTTGAAATTGGTGATTTCTAGCTACGACCCCGAGATGAGCGCTGTCCACGTCCGCCGCCCTGGGGTTTTCCCCCGCTGCGTGGTCGACCACGTCCTGACTTAGGCACATCTGGCTCTTTCCACGGAATTCCACTTGGCTTTTTGGCGCCAGTTATCGCAATCAATTCTTTGGACATTGATTTAACGCGGACAACCTTTGGGTCAACGCCAGCGCGAGTTGTCATTTGTTCGACGGCACGTTGTTGACGAGGGCCAACCATAGTTACCACTGCGCCAGATTCACCCGCGCGAGCTGTCCGGCCAGCGCGATGTAAATAGTCTTTTGGATCAGCCGGTGCATCAACGTGAACAACTAATGAGACACCGTCAACGTGAATACCTCGAGCAGCTACGTCAGTTGCAACTAAAACGTCAGTTACGCCTTCTTTAAACGCGTTGAGTGTGCGAGTGCGCGCGAAGAATATTGTCTTTCCTTCACGCGAACCAATTTCAGCTAACACATCTTCTTTGTCTTCGCGGTAGACCACGAATAAATAATGCTCCATAGTCTTAACCGAAGCTTTTGATGTTGAGGTTGCATGTTCAATCGGATCATGCAAATACTTTTTAACAATTTTGTCTACATCTTTATCAAGGGTTGCGCTAAACAATAAACGCTGAGTTCCCTTTTTAGTTAGATCAAGTACTTCAACAATTTGTGGGAAAAATCCCATGTCACACATTTGATCTGCTTCATCAAGAATTGTGATCTCAGTCTTTGAAAGATTTACGTAGCCTTGTTCAATTAAGTCATTTAGGCGACCTGGTGTTGCCACCAAAATTGGCACACTTCGTTTTAATGCTTCAATTTGTTTTTGGTAAGGCATACCGCCAGCAATCAAACGAACATCTAAGCCAACACCTTGCGCAAATGGCATGATTGCATCCGTTACCTGCATAGCAAGTTCGCGCGTTGGCACAAGTACTAAACCAAGTGGATGATTTGGTGTTGCTTTACGGTGCGCAAGTTTCGTCACCATTGCTAAGCCAAAAGCTAGCGTCTTACCTGATCCAGTTTGTCCACGGCCAAGCACATCGCGACCACTAATTGCATCGGGCAACGTCTTAACTTGAATTGGGAAAGGTTCAGTAAAACCTTGACGCTTCAAAATTGGAAGTAAGTTAGCGTCTACACCTAGTTCAGACCAAGCAGGCAGATCAACCGGTTCGAGAACTTCGGTTACTTTTGCACGTTTAGGTGACTCAAAAAGTTCACTATCGTCTTGGCGATCATTACGGGTTGAGCGAACTGGACGCTTTGGCTCGGAACGATCACCTCTTACCGATCGATCGCTGCGTTCAGGGCGCGATGATCTTTGTGGTTTTTCATAGCGATCAGCTTTTTCATATCGACTTGATTTTGAATCTGATTCTGATTTACTTGCTCGTACTGGACGCTTTGCTTCAATTCGTTCACGTCCGGTTTGACGTGATGCACGCTCTGGTCGATCTGAATATCGATCGCGGCCTGCTGGACGCTCGGTTCGCTCGGTTCGGGTTGAGCGAGTTGGTCGATCTTCACGGTAGGTGCGTTCTGATCTTTCAGATCTAGCAGAATAACGTTCTGATCTTTCTGGACGTTCTTCACGATAACCCTGACCACTTGGTTTGCTGCCACCTCTACGCTGTGGCTTACCCGATGGATTCCAGACATCTTTTGATTCACTGCGTTTACGTGGCGCTGCCGATTTTGCAGAGGTTGAACGCGCGGAAGATGAACGTGCAGAAGATGACTTTGACGATGCTGAGCGACCAACTGTCGCGACATCTCTGTCTTCGCGAGGTGTACTGCGCTTCTTTGCGCCCTTTACTGGCTTGGCGCGCTTGGCAGCTGCAGCCTTTTTGGCCGCGGCATGGCGAGTAGAAGTCTTTTTTGGTTCGGATTTGTTGGCGGCACGGTCGCGTTCAAGTTTTCGCGCGCGCGGCTTTTTACTGGTGGTGCTTGAGGAAGTCATGAAACCCTTTCGGTACCTCTAAGTTAGGTCCAAAACGCTTATTTACCTAATCTCATGGGCACTTTTTGTCACACTTGGGTGCGAAACTAGACCAATGAATGCATTACTTATCGGCGCAGTTGCCCTTGGATCTGCCTTAATTACTGGGCTCATCGTCAGTTCGGTGATATCTCGAAACCTTAAATCGGCTGGTGGCTTAAGCCCCGAAGAAATTAGGCAACAAGTTGGTGATGCTGCCCGCGAGCATCTGGTTGCTGCCCAAGAAGCACTATCTAATGCAACCGAGCAAAGGCTACAAACGACAACTCAATCCGTCGAAGCACAGACTCGAGCCGCCAATGCATCTATCCAGGAGTTGATTAAGCCACTAAAAGACAGTTTGCAATCCCTCGATTCGAAAGTTGCTGATCTAGAAAATAAGCGGACTGATGCTTACGCCCGATTAAATGAGCAGGTCACTAATACTCAAGTGATTCTCGAATCGCTTCGTGGTGAAACAACAATGCTCTCAAGTGCGCTTCGCCGAAGTGATACTCGTGGGCGTTGGGGTGAACTTCAGCTGCGCCGAATTATTGAAATGATCGGCCTCACTGAGCACATGAGCTTTGTTGAACAAAAGCAGCAACAAGGTGAGGGCACTGGCAAACCCGATGTAACGATCTTTTTGCCGGGTGAACGTGTCTTGTATATAGATAGTAAGGCGCCAATGAGTGCCTATCTAGATGCGGTTGAAGAAACTGATCCGATTCGTCGAGCAGAACATCTTGAATCACATGCCAAAGCATTAAAGCTGCACATTAAGACGCTTTCCAATCGCGCCTATTTCGATGATGAATCAGCACTTAACTACGTGATTATGTTTGTGCCTACTGAATCTTCGCTTGCAGCTGCATGTGAAATAAATCCATCCCTTATCGAAGATGCAGTTTCAAATGGTGTGGTGGTCGCTTCGCCAACTTCACTTGTTGCGGTATTAAGTAACATCGCGATGATGTGGCAAGAGGATGCTCAAAATCGTAATGCCGATGAAATCCTGCGCGCCTCACGCGAGTTACATTCACGCCTCTCAGTATTTATTGGACACTTCAGCAAGATTGGTGACTACCTAAAGAAAAGCGTTGAATCGTTTAATAGTGCAGTTAGTTCATTTGATACCCGAGTAATGAAAACTGCTAATGACATTCAAAAACTTGGTCGCTACAGTGATGAGTTGCCAAGTGTTGCAAAACTTGAAGTCGAACCGCGCAATTCAAAGTATGAACAAACTGGACTTGAATTAATAAGCGATGAAGAAACTGCTTAATTCAAATAATTTGATTTAAAAGACAAACAACCCAAGCGAGTTCGGGCGCTTGGGTTGTTTGAGTCCTTTAGGTATTAACGCTGTTCGTCTTCATCTCTCCGTCTAAATACGATGAACCAAATTGCAATCGCAAGCCCACCAAACAGCCCTGCTAGTAATCCATAATTCGAACCTAATCCAGTTTGTGTTGATTCCTCAGAAGCATTTGTAACTGGTTCGAGTGAACTTGAAGGCGAAGGAGTTGGCTCAACTGATGGTTCAGCAGTTTCGGTGGCTGTAGGTTCTGGCGTTGCAGTAGCTTTTGGTTTTTTGACAGTAGTTTTCTTCGCCACTGTTACTACAGTTGCGGATGTAGTAGTTCCCGGTGTGGTTGAGACAGACGAAGAGACTGGCATTAATACCGCATCACTTGCAACAGAAGATGAACTTGTTCCCGCTGAATTTGTTGCTGTTGAAGTAAATGTGTAACTGGTACCAGGAATCAAACCGCTAATAGAGCATGATCCAGAAGCTCCGGTTACTGTGCAGGTTGCACCACCTGGTGAAGCTGTGACTGTATAAGAAGTTGGGGTGCCACCAGATGATGGTGCAGTTACAGTAACCGTTGCCGTAGTGCCACTTGCTGATGCCGCAGGTTTTCCTGGTGTGCCAGGGACAGTTGGACCCTGAGAGGGGTCATTCTGAACTGCCGCTTCGACTGAGCCTTCACAAGAGGTTAGATTATTTCCGTATTGAAAAGCATCAAACTGGATTGCATTTCCTGCAGAAGTTGTAACTTCAATATCTGTATATCCTGCCGTTTTTGCTGGTGAAGTTGCGACAATACTCGTTGCAGAGTTTGAGGAAATAACCGCGCTTGTGCCACCAAATGTTACCGATGTGGCACTTGCAAGATTTGTTCCAGTAATTGTTACTGATGTTCCTCCAGATGTAGGACCAAAGCAAGGGGAAACTGAAGTTATATTTGGAAGACTAGAGTTCCCGCTGGTATCAGTTCCTTTAGCAACAATTCCTTTGAAATAGAAACCAGCAAAAAACAAATAATCATCATTGCTTGGATTTACAGAATTCAATGTAAACCCTGTTGTGCCATTTGGAAGCAAGTCGATCAAGCTGTATAACTCGTTGTCAATTGGTGTAGTTGTAGTTTGATTTGAACTTGAGTTGACCGGCTTAGAAACTTGATCTCCTACTCCGCCGACAGACAGTAAGTTTCCATTGGCCGGTGCTTGTGCGGCATCGTCAGATCCTCCGGCTGTTGCAGAAACGTAAATTGGGGTTGAAGACCCATCTAAAGTTAAGCTGATCTGACTTCTTTGGGTACAGCCACTAAACAATAAACATGAGTATGAATTTGCCTGTGATGAAGACTGGTAAGAGAAACTTAATCCTAAAGTCATCGTCACATCCATGTATGACTGTTTCGACAACACGTTCGAAAAATCAAACTCAGTAGAACTTCCAACTGTGTCTGCGCGCCCGAAACTAAGAACTACTGATGCCGAGTATGAAAGATTTGCATCATAAAAAACAACAGCCAAAGCATGTCCTTCAGCCTGGTTTGCATTAGTGACAGCGATATTTATTATGCCTGGCTGAGCATTGTCTACGGTAGAAGAAACAATTGAAGTCACATCCGCAAGTGCTTGTCCGCTAACTGTTTTCGAATATGTTACTTGCGTACCAAGTAACGATGCAGCAGTTGGGGCAACGGTACTTCCACCTCTTGCCGATGACATAAAAAATGCTTTTCGCACGACCGCTGTGGCACTTGGTTTTTCAACTTGAATGTTTCCAGAACTTTGAGTGGTACCAAGTCCGTCAGTTGAAAGTACGTACTTACCTGCTACTTGATAAAAAGGAGTCAGAGGGTATCCGTTTACCGCATTTGCAGGATTAGCGAAAGGGCCAATTAACATCGCAGTGGCCATCGATACAGCAACTAGGACTCTGGTGGTCAACAGTTTTTTTATCATCTACTCAGACCTCTATGGATGCTCGGTTTCCCGAGTTTAACAGACAGGGACAACATTGATTAATCGCTTAAGTGCCCATTTTGTAAGGTAAAATCATAGAAGACTTTTTTACCTGGAGCGTGACTATGGCCAACTTCGAGTCGGGCGAAGTAAACATTAATGATGTAGCTAAAGCAGCTGGGGTATCAATCGCCACCGTTTCTTTGGCCCTTAATGGCAAAGGTCGAATCTCTGAAAACACACGAGATCGAATTAAACAAATTGCCAGCGATCTGGGTTATGTCTCTAATCGCCAAGCGGCTTCTTTTCGAACAGGTAAGAGCCGGACTCTTGGATTTATTGTGCAATCACGAAAAAGCCCAGCCAGCCTGATGACCTGGCGGGCCGAAGTCGGACAGATGTTGTACGACATTGTGGCTGCAGCAGCTAAACGAAATTATGCAGTGACGGCAATTCAACAAGGTGACCGAGATTCGTTAAAGCAATTTGGAATTGCTGGATTGGTACTTTCTGACTCAACTAAAGATGATCCAGATTATTTAGCTGCAACAAAGCTGGGTATTCCGGTTGGTACAAATGAACGTCCTGATTTAACAGATCTAGCTGTTCACTTACACCTTGGTTATCGTGAAATGGCCCTTGCTGCTTTTGATTTACTCAAGAGACGTGGTGCTAAATCCCCAGCGCTTTTGGCAGAACCTAATGACTTATATTCCAATTACCAAGTTGAGATCGCTTATCTCGACTGGTGCAAATTAAATGATGTCAAACCGCTAATCGCTAATGGAAAGTATGACGCAAGCAATTTAGCTGAGCAAGTTAATTCTTTAATTGATTCTGGCGCCGATGCAATTTATTCATTTCATGAACATGGACCAGAAATTTTAGAGTTGATTAATAACCGTGGCCTAACAGTTCCAAAAGATGTAATGCTCATCGCTGCTATTCCTTATAACGACAAAACAAATAGTGCTCTCGGTATTACTTCCGCTGTGTATCACTTTGATAAAAATCTAGGGCAATTCACGAATGCGCTGATTGATGTAATTGAAGGACAGGCAGAACCTGGAATAACAGTTGATGTACCTTGGGAACTCAACGAGTACCAATCGACATTGTGTTAGTTTTTACTAGCAAAAATTCAAGTGTTGCTTAAGCTAAAGATTGACTGTCTAGATTGATCCAATCGTTACTTTGTGTGACAAGAAGTGAATCATGAGTTGCAGCAACTATTGTCTTGTTGCTCGAGACTAATGAATTAATTACTAGTTCAGACATCTCTTTATCAAGGGCAGAAGTTGGTTCATCCAATAAAAGAATGTCGGCCGCTGAGTTAAGTGCCAACGCGGTAATTGCTCGTTGTTTTTGTCCTCCGGAAAACGTATGCAAAGGTCGTCTAGTCAATTCATTCAAATTTAAAGATTCAATGATTTCACTTGATACACCAAGTTCAATAAGTGAAAGTTCTAGTCCAAAAATATTTTCGATACTGAAATAAGCAA
>JACCDN010373504.1_pt1 | contig 11143 bp, 11 predicted proteins | sample 7441691 | NCBI WGS metagenome assembly JACCDN01 (sample SAMN15323439, study PRJNA562643) | freshwater metagenome | isolation source: river surface water | place: USA:Blue River Watershed | collected 2017-08-16
AGCGTGCCCGCCTCAGCATTGGCTGGAATGACAATCAGAGCAGGAATTGCAAAAATCATGGCGGTCGAAACTAACGGAAGCACCAGGTGTTTGATTCGGAAGCCCTGTTTATAAAAGTTGAGTGCTGCGATTACCAAAAGTGCGCTTAGTGCGGCAACAATGAAGGTCAACCAGCCCAAACCGCCTACATAGACCCACCTGGCCAGAATTGATTCTGACTGGGTTTGAGCCAGTCGAGACCAAGGGAATCCCCCGTAAGGCAGGGTGATTGAAACCCATTCTCTTGAGGTCCAAATGACCCCGATAGCTGCTGCGGTCAAGATCGCACCTAGCCGAGTTTTCGGCAACTTGCGGTCGAGCCAATTCCAGACAACAGCCGTGGCGGCCATGCCGATTGCAAAAATTGCTGCCTCGAGAACTGACAGTGCAAGCCAAGGCACTGGGCCCAAATAGAGACTTAGCCACTCAATCTGACTGAGATAAAAGGAAAGTCCGCCGACGAATCCAATTGCGATTGCTGTTGAAAATTTCTGTCTATAAATAGAGGCCAAAAGAAGCGCCACGGATACGAAAATCAGCGGCCAAATGCCCTCGCGAGGCATTGCAAGGCTTGAACAGACCCCGCCAACAACCGCGAGTAGAAGGCGCAAAAGTGGCAGTTTTTTGAAAACTGCGATTAGTCGTTTAGCCATAATACGAATACGCGACGATGCCGCGCTTCACCTTATCTACGGCATTCTTGGCAACTTCGGCGAGTTCGGGCCCCGCGGTCTGCGCAATCTGGTCAAGTAGGTCAATAATCTGTTTTGTCCAGCGAATAAAGTCACCGGCGAGCAAGTCGGCGCTATCCAAAACCGTATCTAGACGAGCACCTGATGCCCAGCGGTGAATTGGAAGTGCCAGGCTTAGGTCAAGAGGGTTGCTGTGTCTAAGTTTGTGTTCACGCGATAACTCTTCTAGATCAGACCAAATTTCTTGAGTTGTTTCGATGGCCTGCACAAACTCACCCTTAGGCAATCGTGGTTCCCACTCCTCGTCTCGACGAGCTTCATAGACCAACGCAGCGGCCATGGCAGCCAAACTTGCCGCATCTAGTTTGTTCCAAACACCCTCTCGCAGGCACTCTGAAATTAATAGGTCTCGTTCGCCATAGATGCGCGCTAGGGTTTTGCCGGCCTCGAGAACTTCATAGTCTTCGCCATCGAATTCGATGTATTTGAGGTCATCAAGCATGTCGCAGATTCGATCGAAGGTTTTGGCAACCTGATTAGTTCTACCTTCAATCTGATTCAGGATTCCCTCAAGTTCGCGTTGTAACTTGAACCAACGTTCACCCCAGCGTGCATGAGCCTCGCGGTCAGCGCAAGAGTGACAAGCGTGTGCTCGCATGTCGCGCTTGAGTTGATTCAAACGCTGCTCTTGTAAGTGACGCCCCTTGCTCTGGCGAAGGTCTTTGCCTCGCTCGGCGCGAACTCTACCGGCAGCAAGCGATCGCTCGAGATCGCTGATCTCTCGACGCATCGAGGCGTATTCAGCAAAATCGCCGCGGTGGCATTCCATGGCTTTGGCATAACCGTCGAGTGAAACTTGTTTCTCGCGAATTCCCTTAGCCAAACCGACGACAGATCGGTCGGCCTGGAACTGCGCAAACGAGGTCTCTAGAACTTCTCGAGCACGATCTCGCCCAAAAGCTTCGATCAGGTTTACGGCCATGTTGTAGGTGGGTCTAAATGGACTAACCAACGGATAAGTGCGCTTGCTGGCCAAACCGGCGACATTATTTGGATCCATGTTGGCGCTCCACTGGATCACTGAGTGGCCCTGGGTGTCAATTCCGCGTCGTCCTGCGCGCCCGGTGAGCTGGGTGTACTCCCCCGGTGTGATTTGAACGCGACCTTCGCCATTGAACTTGTCTAAGCGTTCGAGAACAACCGTTCTAGCCGGCATGTTGATGCCAAGTGCCAGAGTTTCGGTAGCAAATACCACCTTGACCAGTTTGCGCAAAAACAGTTCTTCGACAACATCCTTGAAAGCCGGCAACATGCCCGCATGGTGGGCTGCGACACCTTTTTCGAGCGCGCTAAGCCAATCAAAGTATCCAAGGGTTGATAGGTCTTCATCGGCGATGTTGTAGCACTTCTCTTCAACAATTCGGCGAATTTCTTGCTTTTCTTCAGTGGTGGTTAGGCGTACCGTGCTTGACTGGCAAGCCTTAACCGCTGCCTCACAACCAGCTCGCGAAAAGATGAAAAAGATCGCCGGAAGCAGGTCAGCTTCATCCAAGATGTCAACGATTCGAGGCTTCGAAATTCGCTCGATGCGTGCTTCTCGCCCGCGTGGTTGGTCATAGAAAGACTGGCGCTTTCCGCGCTGAGGTCGGTTGATTGGTTGTCGCATTTTAGAAGCATGCATTTGAGCCAATTCGGGGTTAACCCGAACGTCGCGATCGCCTTCGTCAAAGAGCTCAATCATTTCATCGCCGAACAGCACGTGCTGGTTGAGAGGTACTGGTCGAATTTCAGAAACGATAATTTCTGTGTCGCCACGCACTTCGTCTAACCAGGCGCCAAATTCTTCGGCGTTCGAAACAGTTGCGCTAAGTGAAACCAATTTGACGTCTTTTGGCAGGTGGAGAATAACTTCTTCCCACACAGCTCCTCTGAATCGGTCAGCTAGGTAATGCACTTCATCCATGACTACATAACCCAGTGAAATCAATGAATTCGAGTTTGCGTAAATCATGTTTCGCAGGACTTCGGTTGTCATCACGACAATTTGAGCATCAGAGTTTTGATTGGTGTCACCGGTGAGAAGCCCCACTCGCTCTGCACCGTAGCGCTTGACCAACTCGGCGTACTTTTGATTGCTAAGGGCCTTAATTGGGGTTGTGTAAAACACTTTGAGATCTTTTTCGATGGCTAGGTGAATCGCAAACTCACCAACAATGGTCTTTCCAGCACCGGTTGGCGCGGCGACTAAGACGCCCTTGCCGGCAGCAAGTGCCATGCAAGATCTCTCTTGGAAATCATCAAGGGGAAAGCTGAGCAGTTTTAGAAAACTATCGATTGAAGGCGCTTTAGCCTTGCTCTTTGCGAGAGCAAATCTCTCAGCTGGGCTGAATTCGCCGTTTTTCAAGTTAGATTCGCAATCTGTGCATCAATAGAGGCAACTTTTTTAGCCCGGCGCCGATCGTTAAACCAGGTAACGCCGGCTGCCAAGAAATAGAGCATCAAAAGCGGCACCATCACAAGGAACATCGACATTGGGTCTGCGGTAGGCGTTGCAAGTGCTGCAACCACTGCAATGATGAAAACGGCAATTCGCCATGATTTCAAAATATTTTGGGTCGTGATCAGGCCTGCAAAATTGAGTAGCACAAGCACCACGGGCAAAACAAATGCGATGCCGAATACCAGCAAAATGCGGATAGTGAACAGAATGTACTCGTTGGCGCTAATTACGTTTGCTGCTCCGGTTGGAGTAAAACCGATCAGAGTCGAAACGAAACTCGGCAATGAGACCCAGGCCAGAGCAACTCCGGCACCAAAAAGAGGAATTGCACTAAAAAGGAATCCGAGGGTGAATCTACGTTCGCGTTTTTTCAGGCCGGGGGTAATAAAAGCCCAAAGGTTGTAGAGCCAAATCGGGCTTGTGATCAGCACGCCGAGAAATATTGATACCTGCAGCTGAAGGTCGAAGGCGCCGGCGACCGTGCCAATGTTGAGCGTGGCATTTACACCACGAGTTTTAGCAACATCGAGTACCGGCTGTTGAAGAATTTGAAAAACTGGGTCGAAGATAAACCAACCGAAGACCGTGCCCGCGAGGATAAATAGGGCAGACCAAAACAATCTTTTGCGAAGCTCTTTTAGATGCCCGCCGAGGTTCATTTTTGCCTCGGGATTGCGCTTTTTGGCCATGTTTTTGCCTAGCGAAAACTACTTAGTTGAGTCTGAGTCGTTTTTCGTCGAGTCAGTCTTGTCGCTCTTAATTTCGGTCTTGAAAATCTTGAGTGACTGCGCCAAACTCTTAGCCAAACCAGGCAACTTAGGGCCGCCCCACAGCAATAGGACGATAACAAGGATGATGATCCATTCCCAGCCGTTTAGTCTCATTTTTTAAATCTGCTTTCATCGGGGTTGAAGTGCTTTAAAGACTCTATAAGCCTACGCTGTCGCGCATCGTGTTTCTTTTGCTTGCCGGTTAATAGCCGTCTACGCTCAGCTACGAGCACCGCAGGGTCATCAAGCAGATTGTCATCAGGCCTTGCGACATCATCGGGTTTGACCATCGCCGACTGAAGAGCCTCTGAGTTCTTAGCGAGCCTCTCGAATTGGTGCAGCACCTCGCTGAATCGATTCCAGAGCCCGATTGTGATGATGCCGAGTACTGCAACTGAACTAACGATCAATGTTGTCCAGATCCAGAACCATGCCCAAAAACCCATGACTAACCCTCCTGCCCGGTTGGAGCCCCAATGGAATCGGTTTGCCCTAGCGCTCGAAGTGCGTACTCTCTGACCAGTTTTCGCGCCTCTTCTGGCGCAATCACTCGTGCCGCTCCCCCATATTTAGCAATCAGCCTGCCAATGTTCGGAAGGTGTCCGACCTTAATAGTGGCTCGAATTGTTCCGCTTTGATCCGCCGTCGGTTCACTCACCGTCTGAAATTCGGAAATCAATCGGTAGGCCTCTGGCTGAACCTCGACCACGACTTCTGTGTCGGTTAGGCCAGCAACGTAAAGCGCATCTTCAATCTCGCCAACCGATTTGGCTGAATCGCTAATTGGTTCTTGCAAAACCGAAATCGCTCGCATTCGGTCGAGTTTGAAGTTGCGAACATCTTGGTTCCTTGGGCAGTAACCACGGAGATAAGTACCATCTGGGCGTGGATCTAATCGAAGCGGGTGAATGACTCGCTCTGACCTTTCGCCACGTTGGTTGAAGTATTCGCACTTAATCTGAAGGCCTTCAAGAATCGCCGTGCGAATGAGTTCTGCTCCAGCTTCGGTCGAGCCAGGTTTGAATTCGTGAATTTGACTCAACCCGCGACCGGTACCCTCGGCAAGCAATGATTGAAGCACCGGGATGTCAGCATCTTGTGCGAACTCAGGCAGGCTCTGAAGATAATTTATGCCAGCGGCTATAGCAGCGGCTTGTCTGGTTGATAGCCTCGGTGCTTCTTCTATGACCAAATTTTCACTCAACGAAATATAGCCTTCGTCAACTTCGCTCGGATCAATATAGAAAAAACACTCCTCATGCCCATTCAAAAAAGCACGAGCGTCATTCAGCGACGTGATGGCCTTACGTATGTAAGTGGGTTCGAGGCTAAAGTGCTCAGACACCTCTTCAATTGAAACCGTGCCGCGATTCTGAAGATAGCCGATGAGTGAAATCAAGAAATTAAAACGCTCTTCGCCGTTGTAGCTGTTGAGTTTAGGCATGATCAGAGGCCACCTTCGCGAAACCTGATTTGATTGCATCGTCAAGTTCCTTGGGTTGAATCACCCTTATGTCTAGGGCAAAGTCTCGAAGCTCTTCGGCTAGCAGGTGAAGATCCATGAATTCGAACCGCACGGTAGCCTGCTCTTCGGTATTTATTTCATCATCTAGGCGAAAGTGAAACCACGCCTGAGAGTCACGTTTTATTTTGAGTTCAGCGACATTTTTCGAGATAAATTCAGCAAGCGAATCATCGCTTTGCTGTACCGAGATAGAGTCTGGCTGATCAAAGTAGATGGGTTCGTCTTTAATCTTGACCAGGCTGACTTTAGAAGTTATTCGCTTTAGCAAAAAGTTTCGGGACTGCCCGCGTTCAAGATCAAAGCACTGCAACATCCACTGGCCACCAATATTCTTTAGTGCCCACGGTTCGACGGTTCGCTCTTCAACGGTTCCATCTGGCTTTCGATAGTTGAATGAAACAACCGTTCTATCTTCTATGGCGTTCGTGAGGGCATAGAAACTCGGTTCATGGGTTCGAATTCTGGGTGCAAAGCCGAGTATCTCAGATGAAGCTGGCGCAATACCTAGGGCTCGAAGACGAACCAGGCCTTGATTTGCCTCTGACTGCAAAGAGGCCTGCGCCCAGGCTTGAGCAGCCATGTCGAGCAGCTGTAGCTGCTTCGGGGTAAGTTCAATGTGCTTAGGCCAAATATAACTGTCGCTGGCGATGATGTACCGGAGGTCTTCAGGGTCACCATTAGGATTCTGAGTTTCAATCTGAACGCCAATGTCACGCAACTCTGCCTTATCTCGCTCGAACATGCGGTTTAAGGCATCTTCGTTGCCAGGTTCATTCGCTGCTGCGTACCCCAAAATTGCTGAAAATAGTTGCTGTTTATTCAGCCCTCGCTCAGCAAATAAAAGTGCGCAGGTTAGTTGAAGCAGACGCTCAGATTTATCTTTGCGCGTTGGCTGCCAAGCATCCTTGCCTTTCGAAGTCAAAGCGAGCCCCCGTTACTTGCTACTGACTTGGTGTTGCTGAATCAAGAATGTCAATTACGAAAATCAACGTTGAATTTGCCGGAATGCTGCCGCTGCCGGCGGCACCGTAGCCGTCTTCAGGGGTGATTACGACAATCACCTGCGAACCGACTGTCTGGCCTACCAATCCGGTGATGAATCCCTTGATTAGGTTGCCCTCGGTCAAAGTGAAGTTAGCTGGCTGCTTGGTATCCCAGGTTGATTCGAACTTTTCGCCACCCCAGATGAAACCGCTGTAGTGAACGGTGATTGCATCGCCAAGTTTGACCTCGTTACCCACACCCTTGAGCAAGGTTGCAACCTTGGTTTCGGTTGGGGCGTCACCGTTTGGGTTTGTGATTCCAGGTGTACCATCTGGTGCGCGCACAACAGCCGGGAAACCAGTTGTTGCTGGTTGCTCTGAGCCGGTCGCATATGGAAGAGCCACATCAACCAGGTCGATTAGGTAGATTACAGAGTCATCTGCGCCAACACCGGCATTTGGAATACCCTGGCCACCGTGTGCAAGTTTGGCAGGAACTAGAACGACGACACGAGAACCGATGCGAACGCCTGAAAGTGCATGGCAAAGATCAGGAGTCTGACCGGGCGTGAATAGTGCCTGAGCTGGGCCTGTACCGTCGAATGAAGTTCCGCCGAATGCCTCGCCGGTTGTTCCATTACTGGCAGAGAATTCAACGGTTACTTGCTCGCTACCAGTGAACTTGGCTCCAGTTCCTTCTTTAAGCACTCGGGTTTCAATAGCGGTTCCACCCTTTAGCGGGGTTGGAAAATCCATGGTTGGTGCAGCACCATCAGTTTCTGTGACCTGAATCTGTTCAACATTTTTGCCACCGGTAAAGGTGTCGCAGGTTTGTTTTACCCCCTCGAAAACTGCGTCTTCAGGCTTGAGGCCAGAGCAAGCGGTCAAGCCGACTGACAGTGCGGCGATGGCAAGAAGTGCTGAAATTTTGCGCAAGTTTTGATCTTTCATTCGAAGTTATCTAAGTCTAACCAGCAGGTTAGGCCTCGCCCTGTTCCGACTTTGCTGCGGCGGCAGCACTGGCGCTGCGAATGGTTTTGCGAAGCTTCTTGTCAGAGACTTTTCGCTCACCCATGTGGTCAGGATTCCAAACCGCAATGTCTTCATCCGCGAATTCAGGCTTGGCCTTGGTGGTCTTGAAATCAGGCAGTATGGCATTTGGAGCCAAGCGACGTGCCGTCACCAAGAAACCGGTGTGACCAATCATGCGGTGCTCTGGTCGCACGGCAAGGCCCTGCAGGTGCCAACCTCGAACCATCGATTCCCAAGCCTCTGGTTCTGCGAACTGGCCGCTCTTTCTGAGTGCTTCGGTGAATCGAGAAAGCTGGGTAACCGTAGCCACGTAACCCATGATTAGACCGCCAGGCACAAGTGCTGCTGCACATTCGTCGATGCACTCCCAAGGGGCCAGCATGTCAAGGATGATTCGGTCGACCGAGGCATCTTGCTTCTTCTTAGGAAGTTCATCTTGCAAGTCGCCGAGGTGGATATTCCAGTTCTCTGGAACGAGCCCTAGATTTGTAGCCACGTTCGCCGAGGCAATTTCGGCAAACTCTGAGCGGCGTTCAAAAGAGTCGAGCGTTCCGTGGTCACCGATAGCGCGAAGAAGATACATGCTTAGTCCGCCAGAACCAACGCCGGCTTCGACAACCCGAGCACCCGGAAAAATGTCGCCCATCACCATGATCTGGGCAGAATCTTTTGGATAGATGATGTTTGCGCCGCGTGGCATAGAAAGCACAAAGTCACTCAGCAAAGGCCTAAAGGCTAGGTATTCAACTCCGCTTTGATTCGCAACGATAGAACCTTCTGGCTGCCCAATTATGTCATCATGCATTAGGTCGCCACGGTGGGTGCCGTATCTAGCACCAGCTACCAAAGTGATCGTGTTAAGACGACCTTTAGGACCGGTGAGCTGAACTCTATCTCCGGCGCGAAAAGCACCGGTTGGCAGAGCTGCGTCGCTTAATTTTGACAATCGATTTCCTAACTAAACAGTTGCTTTAAATCTTTGACTCTGACGCCCTCTAGGGTTGGCCAGATGATTCGCCCTGGGGCTTCTGGAATTTCAATGAAATTTGGAATGCCTACGGCTTTGGTACCAGCTGCCTCAGCCGATTTCAGGCCGGTTAGAGAATCTTCAAAGGCAACACAGTCGCCAGGGTTTACCCCAAGAAGTTCGGCGGCTTTTAGGTAAGGTTCAGGGTACGGCTTGCCAAATCGCACATCGTCTCCCCCGACGACGACGTCAAAAGCCTTGAATGGAATTTGATCAACAACCTCTTGCGCCATGTGATGCAACGACATCGTCACTAGAGCTGTTTTGATGCCCTTTCGCTTCAACTCGCGCAAAAGTTCTTTGGCACCGGGTCGCCACGGAATCTCGCGCGCTAGTTGCTCGCGAACACCATTGGTGAGTCTATGGATGATTTCTTCAGGCTCTAAATCGCTGCCCAGCTTTTTCTTGATGATTTTTGAAGAGTCAAAAAGGCTCATGCCGATGAGATCAAAACCATCCTGTTGAGTCCACTCGGTCGAGTGCTCGGCAGCTAAAGCTCGCTCGCTTTTCATCCAGTAGTGTTCAGAGTCAACCAACGTGCCATCCATGTCCCACAAGACTGCAGCGGGTAGTTTTCTTCCAAACATTATGTTCCGATTTTACTAGGCGGTCATTGGCTTAGAGTTTTAGTAGAAAGATTTCTCTAGTCAAAGGAAACACCTTGAATCAGCCTATTTTTGCTGGCCGCACTCTAATCGTGGCTTTTGAGGGCTGGAACGACGCCGGAGAGTCGGCAAGTTCGGTAGTGAAATTTGTTGCCGAGAAACTTAGCGCGGATGTAGTTGCCACGGTTGATTCTGAGGATTATTACGACTTTCAGTTCAGCCGCCCGACTGTTTCATACGATGCCGAGGGTAACCGCCAGCTAAATTGGCCATCTACTGATTTTTGTGCTCCCGGAGTTGAGGTTGTAGCGCTAGACCCTGCCCTCTCGCGACTAAACCTACTGATAGGCATAGAGCCTTCTCGCCGCTGGCAAACCTTCACGGCCGAAATTATGGAGATGATTGAGGATCGCGAAATCGATGCCGTCATTTTTCTAGGTGCCATGTTGGCCGATGTACCGCATTCAAGGCCTATCAGTGTGGTTGCGACCAGCCAAAATGAAGCGGTTCGTAAGGCATTCGATGTTGAGCGCAGTCAATACGAAGGCCCGGTTGGGATTCTAAGTGTTTTGGGTATTGCACTTGAAAAGGCAAAGATTCCGAGCATCGCACTTTGGGCGTCTGTTCCCCACTACGTTCACAACACTCCATCGCCCAAAGCCGCTTTGGCCCTCTTAGTTGAACTCGAGAAGTACCTCGGTGTTCAGTTTGAGCATGGTTCGCTGGCTGATGATGCTTTTGCTTGGGAACGTGGGATCGATGAGGTTGCTGAGGCCGACGAAGATATGGCAGGCTACATCGCTCAACTCGAAAAAAACCGCGACGAAGCTGAATCGCCGGCAGCAAGCGGTGACGCGCTAGCTATTGAATTTGAGAAGTTTTTGAGAGCCAGTGAAGAACCTGGCGAAGACGAAAAGAAAACCGAGTAGTTTTAGGCTGCCCAAACTCCGGTTGCCAATAGGGTAAGCACAACCGCACCCAAACCGACTCGCCAAACCACAAATGGCAAGAACGAACCGCGATTCAGGTAGCGAAGTAAGCCAATAATGACTGAAAATCCAACGGCAAAAGATACAAAGGTAGCAATTGCAGTTGCAGCAAGATCCGCCGCAGGCAAATCTTTATAAGTCTTAGCAAACTCGTATAGCCCGCTCGCTACAACCGCTGGAATGGCAAGTAGGAAGCTATAGCGAGCAGCTGCTTGTCGCGAGTATCCGAGTAGAAGACCCATGGAAATGGTTCCACCTGATCTCGAAACACCTGGGATAACCGCCAAGGCTTGCCCTAACCCAAATAGGATTCCGTGTTTAGTAGTGAGGGAATCAATCGAACGATTGCGTTTTCCGTATTTGTCGGCTACACCTAGCACTAAACCGAATGCGATCAGCATGAAGCCAATCACCCAAAGGCTACGAAGTTGGTTCTCTATAAGGTCTTTGAAAACCAGGCCGATGACAACTACCGGAAGGCTTCCAATAACAATAAGCCAACCAAGTTTTGCGTCTCTGCGGGTCTCTTGGTCAACTTTTGATTTGAGAACTATGGCGCGAAATACCGCTGCGGTTATTCGTGTGATATCTCGCCAAAAATAAATTAGTACGGCTAACTCGGTACCGAGTTGGATGGTGGCAATAAACGCTGTGAGTTCTGGCTTGCTCATCGACTGCAGGCCAAGCATTTGTTGTGCGATTTGCACGTGAGCGCTTGAAGAAATTGGCAGAAACTCAGTTAACCCTTGAACGAAACCGAGAATTATGGCTTCGAATGGAGTCACTCTGCTTCGTCTTCTTCGCTCAGGGTGATTGGAAGGTACTCCTCGTATTTCTCTTCGAGAGCTTCTTCATAATTCAAAAAGGCGTCTTCGAGTTGGTAGAAGGCTTGTTCTACTGCTGGATCATCTTCACCACGTCGAGCAGAAACGGCCTCGAAATGACGCTCTAGCGAAGCGATGAACTGTTGAAGTGCGATGC
>JACCDN010865991.1_pt1 | contig 11143 bp, 7 predicted proteins | sample 7441691 | NCBI WGS metagenome assembly JACCDN01 (sample SAMN15323439, study PRJNA562643) | freshwater metagenome | isolation source: river surface water | place: USA:Blue River Watershed | collected 2017-08-16
AAGAGCGTAAAAAATAAAGACCAAAATTAATGAAAGATAAGCTATAATGTAAATAGCTAATAATTAATTTTTATAATTAAAAAAATAAAAATTAATTATATATCACTGGTATTGTGATAATATTAAGTAGTTAAAAATAAGCTTTAATAAATAAATTTTATATAAAATTATACGTTTTTATATACTTTCTATATGCGGATGTTATCGACAAAAATCATGTTACCACATTCAGAAAAGAAGATATTTTAGAAATACCTGGTTGGAAGAGTGGTTATAACCCATTAACACAACCAAATTTGAACATTATTAACAAAGAAATATATAAAAAACATATAACTAACTTTCATATGTCAAATGATGAATTTAATAAAAATGTTGAGAGAAAAAATCAATTACATCATTTGATAAAAAGTTATGTTGTAAAAATAAATGAAAAATATAAATATGATATAGGAAATGACGAAACCAAAAAATATGGTGTAAAAACAATACAAAAACTTATTTTAAATAAATTAAATGAAGAAAATAATAAACCTAATCAAACATCAGAAAATATTCAAGTATGGAGTGATGTAAAATATTTGTTTGAAATTAATAATCTATCAGTAGAAAGAATTACTAGAATACTAGAATCAATATAAAAATTGATATTTGTATTAAATATTATACAATTAATAGAATCTTACAAAAAATGTATATAATTATATTACTTTTAGTTTTATTTTGTATTACAAATACAAAAGCACAGTATCACTTAAGTTTAGAAGAAACACAAGCTGTTTATAATGAATTAATTATTTTAGAAAATAAAATATATGAAACAAATTTTAATTTAAACCAAATGGATTTTATCAAAAATTTAACAATCAATGCAATTAAGCGAAGAGATTTATTATTAGAACTTGGAACACATTCTTTTAATGCATATACAAATAATATTCCTTTAGAAAATGATAGATATTCAATAAGATTATTCAAACAAATTGAAAAATATAACAATGAATTTGAAGTTGATATTCAAAAAAATATTAACTATCTTTATAACAAATATATTAATGATAAATTACTTAATACTGTTGATTTGGTTGAAAAAAAAAAATTTATTCCAAGAACATTTGATTTTGAACATATAGTTGATTATGATTTGAGAGTATACCAGCTAATAAACTTTAATAAAATCCAAAAAGGACAATTAAACAACTTACTCAACAAATATAAATTGGTTAGTACGAATGAATTAAAAAATTTGTTAATTCAAATGTATGAGAAAAAATTAAAATAAGTAAGGATTTACTTCTTCAGTCCATATTTTACGTGAAGGATAATTTTTAGGAACTACAACTTTATTTATAAACTTGGTTAAATTTTGTACATCATTTAAAGTAGTTGAGAATTGTATAATAGGATGTTTATAACTTTCATCGTTTATATACCAATAATAATAATTATTTTCAATTGTATCATCTATACTATTTGTAAAATTAATTTTAGGTAAAACAACAAAAGAATCTGTTGGCTGTAATGTAATTGTTTTAGCCATTGGTCCATTATTTTTATAATAAACACAAATATATCCAACTAAAATTTGTTTTTCCAATACAGATTGTCTAACATTAATATTGTGTACAATATGACCAAGATTTTTAGACCCAACATGTATATATTGTTCTTCTAAAGAAAAATATTTATAATCTTTATAAAAAAATTGTTTACTTATGGATGAAGCTTTAACTTGAAAAAATTTTACTCCCATATCAATTGTATGTTCTTTATTCACACAAATTAAATCAATTACAGGAAAAATATTACTTGAATATCTTCTTAATTTAGGTTGAAGACAACACGGACAAACCATATTATCAGCAATCCAACATTCTATACATTTACCATAATTTTCATATAACACATAATCTTCATCAATTATACTATCTTGAATAGCTAAATTATATATTACTTTTTGGTCTTGTTCTAACACATACATATAATGTTCCAAATTTTCAGGTTGAACCATTTGTACATATCTAGTAATCGTGGGAGATAAATTTAAATTAAAATCCTTGTATTTGGTTTCACTTGTTGAAATTGAATTTCTTTTTTCTCTTGATGTTGCAATTGAATTTGAATTTGAATTAGAATTAGAATTAGAACTAATTTTAGTAATTGGTGTTTGTATTTGTGTTTTTGTTTGTGTACTTGATTGAGTAGGATTTTCATAGTCTTCTAACGAAAAAGGAACTGGTGTAATTTGTTTTTCTGATACATCATTTGGTACAAAAATATTTCCTTTTATAAAATAAATATAAAGCGCATTATTTTCTTCGTTTTGTCCATTAATTTCAGTTGATTCTGGTTTTGCAGCTTTTGTTGGAGTTATATAATTTGAATCAACTGAATATAATTCTAGTTCTTGTTGTGTTCCACGAGTATCCATTTGATTATCTTGAAATTCAAATCCCTGTGCTTGAGTTTGTGCATATCCCTGTGCTTGAGCTTGTGTATATCCCTGTGCTTGTGCTTGAGCTTGTGGTTGTATATATGTATTTTGATAATTTGAAGTAAAAACATTATCATCCATTGTGTAATTAGAAGCTTGATCATCTAATCCAAAATCTAAAGTTTTTGATACAGTATCATTAAATTGATTTTGAAATGAATTTGAATAATAGTTTGAATTAGAATTAGAGTTTTGGGGAGTATTGTAATTATAATTAGTATTAAAATTTTGTGGAATATTGTCAGTATCCATAGATTCATTTGTATTTAATATATAAGGTGTTTCTTTACCACTTCCACCTTTTTGTTTTTTTTCAATTAAATCTTGTAATTTTAAATATTTAGTTTTATATTTAATATATTTATCATAATAATTAATCATTTAGTTTTTATATATAAAGTAACTAAATAAAATAACAAAAATTAAATTATTTTTTATTTTTAACAATATATTCTAATTCATTATAAAGTATATTGGCTAATGTTTCTAATCCATTTGCAATTGAATAATGTAAAGCAGATTTATTTAATGTATTTAATTTAGTACTGGAAGATAAATTGGTTTTAAATAGTTTTATTGCAAGATTTTCTAATTTATTTATTGACAAATACATTAGTGGTGTATATCCTTGTGAATCCTCATAATTATACTTACCAATTTTATTATCAAGATAAAATTCAATTAATTTAATGTTTGAATGATAACAAGCCCAATAAAAATCACTTTGAGTAACATTTGAATTTATTAAATTATTACTTGTAACATAATGACAATATAATAAATGTTTCATATTTACAATATTAACAGATTTAGTTATTATTTCTATCTCTTCAATAAAATTATTTTGAACACAATAAGAATAAACAGATGTATCTGTAGTTTTTGATATGTCATAATTATTAAAATTATTAAGTTTATCCAAATTATTAGATGAATATATTTTATGGAATAAAAAAGGATTTGTTGGATTATTTTTAATTATTTCTTTTAATATATCATCATATTTAAATGTTATAACTGTTGTAAATGCATCAATTGTAAGTATTAATTTTGATTGTAAGTTAACATGTTTAATAATTTTTTTTGCATAATCTATTTTATTTGTTTTTAGAAATAATAAAAATATTGAATATACAATAGCATTATTATGATTTATTAAATTTGTATCTATATTGCTAAATATGGCTTTAGATACAAATAAATTTGTAATTGATGAAAATAAAGTTTTTTTATTATCTTGAAAAGGAGTAAAATTATCATTATCTAAATCATAAAAAATTTTATTTTCATTAAATGTATATTTATAATCAGAATAATTTGAATTTTTTTTTAAAATATACTCAGTCCAATAAGATGTTTTATTTATTTTACAATTAATTATTTGTTTATCAGCTAAATATTCTATAATTTTAGGGTAATGATTAATAGATTGTAAAATTATTTTATCTAAAATATTACTATTTTCATATATATTTCTATTAAAATTTTTATTATTTGAAATAAAATTATAACAATCCTCAAATAATCCTAAATCCATCAAATATAAAATTATTTCAATATCATTTGTATAGGTAAAAAACATATTCATTTGTTTAAAATTATCACACTCGGGAAAATAACCCTTATCAAACCAATTAATATTGCTGTTAGTTAATATTATATTAAAGGCTAAAATTAAACTAGAGTCAAAAAATAATTTATTTAAATTTTCTTGAATATATTTTAATCCAATCTTTATTTCCAAATTATATTTATCCATTTTTTGATATTTTATATATTGTGGTAAACAATTATAATCAATTTTATTAATTAAATTATTAAAATTTTCAAGATTATTTTTTACACTATAAGACAATCCAATATATTTAATTATATTTTCAATTAATTTTAATTTTTCTGGTTTGGATAAAAATAATGTAAATGTATCTTCATAGTAATTAAAATGTTTACTAATTGATAGATAAAAATAATAACTTTTATCTGTAAAACCATAAGTTTTGAAATTATAACAACAGTAAATATAATGATAAATATCAAATATTTTATCTTTTTTTTCTTGACTTAAGTGATTATAGGAATTTTCATATTCACAACCAAAACTATTTACTACTTTATAAAATAATTCATTATTTAATTTTGGATTATAATTAATATTTTCAAATATTTTAATAATAAATTTCCTTTTTTCAAGATTTAAAATAAACTTTACTCCAAAATCTAAATCCATTATATTTTTACCATTACTATCTAAATTATTTATAATTTGATAATTTGCTTTATTAATTAGCAAACATATTGTATAATAATATTTTTTAAATAAATTTTTATAAACAAGTTGTAAAAATGTATTATTATTTTCATCTAAAATTGTCAAGTTACACGTATCAGATTTTATTACCTTTATTAATAATTTTTCAGAACACTTTTTATTTATTAAAAAAGATAATACATTTAATTTAGTTTGTTTATTTGATTCAGATGTTATTGTCCAAGAAAAATTTAAATCATAAATATCATTTTGTATTAAATCACATCCAATGTTAACTTTATTTTCACTAAAAGCTTTTAAAGTATATGTATGTAAATTTCTTTGTTCAAATGAATATCTATTAACATATAAATAATTTACAGTTTCTGGTTTAAAAATATATTCTAAAATTTTAAATTTTATTTCATGAAGTAACATTTAATAAATATTTTAATATATAAACGATTTTTTATATTAAAAAAAATAAATTATTTATTTTTAACAAGATATACTAATTCATTATAAAGTATATTGGCTAATATTTCTAATTCATTATCAATCGAATAATGTAAAGCAGATTTATTTAATTTATTTAATTTAGTACTAGAAGATAAATTGGTTTCAAATAGTTTTATTGCTAAATTTTCTAACTTGTTTATTGACAAATACATTAGCGGGGTAAATCCTTCTGAATCTTCATAATTATATTTACCAATTTGATTATCAAGATAAAATTCAATTAATTTTATGTTTGAATGATAACAAGCCCAATAAAAATCATCTATAGTAGCACCCCAATAAGAAAAATTTTTTTCTTCAGCATTATGTCTAAATAATAACTTTTTAACATTAATTATACTAATTGAATTAATAATCAAATTAATTTGTTCTTCAAAGTTATTTGCAACACAATATGAATATATAGATTGGTCAAAATTATTTGTTTTTTGAAAATATTTAAAATTCCCTGGATTAATTTTGATTATTTCAAATAATATTTCATCATGATTATTAGTTAATATGTTATCAAATGTTTGTAAAATTGATTCATTTTCATTTGTAAAATCAATATATTTAAGAATTTTTTTACCATATTTAAATTTTTTATTTTCTAAAAACACTAATAATATTTTATTTAAAATAAAATTATTATGTTCTTGAATTGTAATAGTTACATTATATTCTTTAGAATAATAGGAGTATCCACAAATTGATTTAAAATTTTCTTCTACAAATTGATTTGGTGTAAAAGTATTATTATCTAAATCATTATAAATTTTTTCTTTATTAAAAATATATTTAAATTTTGCATATTTATCAACTATATAATTATATTCTGTCCAATAATCTGTTTTGGTTACTTTACAGTTAATAATATTTTTATTTATTAAACAATCTGCAATTCTTATATCTTTATTGATAGATTTAATTAATATTTCTTCATATAATTCATCAAAAAGATAATATTCAGGTAAACTATTAAAATTTGTGTATTTTTCTATATAAAATAAACATTCATCAAATAATTTTAATTCAATTAATTTGATAATGATTTGCAAAATATTTTTATCTAAAAAAAATTTACTAATTTCTGTTAAATTGTTTATTATTGGTAAAAAATTATAATTTACCCATTTAATATTTTCATTATTATTAGATAAAATAGTATTATAAGCTAAAACTAAACCGTTATTAATATATTCTTGATTTTTTAAATTTTCTTGTATATTTTTTAATCCAATTTTAAAGTTTAATTTAAAAAATTCCAAGTTAAATCTATAATTATTATCACTATAATAATGTAAATTGTTTAAATTAATTTTGTAAATAAGCGTTGAAATATCCTTAACACCATTGTCTAAACCATATTTAAGAGCAATAAATTTAATACCATCAAGTATAATTTGTAATTTATCTGGCATTAACATAATTAAATCATAACAATCTTTATCATAACTAAAATATTCAGCAACATCATAATAAAAAATGTAACTGTTTTCAGTCAAAGGTAGATTATTTCTAAAAGGACAATTATTATAAACATATTTATAAATATTTAATAATTTATCAATATCCATCCAGGAACCTCTTATTTTTATATGTGTACTAAATCTATTAATAATTGATTTAAATAATACTTTGTTTTTGTTGGGATTATAATTTACATTTTCAAATATTTTAATTACAAATTTTTTATCAGTATCCATTTCAATATTAGTAACTAAAAAATCCATATTCATAATGTTTTTACCTAAATTATTTTTATTATTTATTATAAAAGAATCAGCATTTTCAATTAAATAATTAATAGTTTGGGTATACTTTTTAAATTTGGTATAAATAATTTGTAAAAATGTGTTTTGATATTCATCTCTAATATGTAAATCACATGTATTTGATTTAATAACTTTTAAAAATATATTTTCAGAAAATTTTTTGTATATACAATAAGAAAGGATATTTAATGTACGGGTAATTCCTTTGTGTTCAAAAATATATTTAAAAGAAAAATTCAAATCGTAAATATCATTTTCAATTAAATCTTTTGCTATATTAGCTTTTTGTTCTTTAAAAGCTTTTAAAGTGTATGTGTGTAAATCTCTTTGTTTGAATGAATATTTGTTTGTATATAAATAATTTACAGTTTCTGGTGCAAAAATATATTCTAAAATTTTAAATTTTAGTTCATGTATTAACATTTTGTTACTAATTTAATATATAAATAATTTTTTATATTAAAAATTATTAATAAAAATTTAAAAATTATATATTATAAAAAATATATAAAGATGATAAGAAATTATTTTACAAAGTTAACTTATTCTTACAATAAAATAGTAAGAGAAAAACCAATTGTAGGTGATATTGTAGCTAATCTTTTTATGATAGGTTATTTTGGATTTTCATTTACATTAAATTATATGTGTTTGAAAAATATAAAAAAACATGAAGAGTTTGTTTATAATTATTATATGTTGTTAGTATAAAATTTTTTTTATTTAATAAATGTCTAAACTTGATAATACAAAATACTCTAATTGTTTTTGATATTCTATATCATTTCTAGTAATATCAAAACAAAATCCAGATTCAAATCTAGGACTTGTATTTAATTTTTGAGTTTGTATTTGAGGTTTAGTTTCTTGTACATCCTGTTTAGTTGGATTTAAAATATTTATAATATTGTCAGACTTCGAATTTGGTAAAACTGCACTAAAAGTTCCATTTGAGATATTTTCTTTAACATCACTTTTGGGTTTTTGTAAAATTTGTACCTGTTTAACAGGATTATCTACATTCTTTACTACAGATGTAAATACATTTTTAGTTTCAACTGTATTATAAACAGGACTATTGTAATTAACAGAATTAGGACTAGAATTTAAACCTGGAATAGGTTTTATATTACCTATTAAAACTGAATATTTTGGTGGTACATATTTTTTAACTTCAGGTTTAACTTCCTTTTTAATATCAAGTTTAATCTCAGGTTTAATCTCAGGTTTAATCTCAAGTTTAACTTCAGGTTTAACTTCAGGTCTAACTTCAGGTTTAACTTCAAGTTTAACTTCCTTTTTAACTTCCTTTTTAACTTCAGGTCTAACTTCAGATTTAACTTCCTTTTTAACTTCAGTTTTAACATCCTTTTTAACTTCAGGTTTAACTTCAGTTTTAACATCCTTTTTAACTTCAAGTTTAACTTCAGGTTTAACTTCAGTTTTAACATCCTTTTTAACTTCAGGTTTAACTTCAGGTTTAACTTCAGTTTTAACATCCTTTTTAACTTCAGTTTTAACATCCTTTTTAATATCATTTTTCTTGGATTCTTCTTTTTTGATAATATTTTTGTTAAAGGAGGAATTTAGGATAAGTTCATCACAATCTTGTTCTTCTTTGCTATCACTATTAGAGTTATTACTCGTATTATCATTTGTTAATTTTTCATTAATATTGTTAACAGTATTAATTTTATAAGCAATATTATCAAGACTATTAGATCGTTTATCTTTCTTGGCTTTCTTTTTAGCATTTTTATCTTTTTTTTTAGAATTATCATAATTATCAAATTCTTTAGCTAAATCATCCATTCTTTTCTTTTCTTCCAAATCATAAATTTTAATTTCTTCTTTAAGGATTTGGTCATATTTTTCCATATATTCAATTATACTTGGTTCTTTACTTTTTTTAGCGATAGTTAAACACTGTTGATAAATTTTCATACAATCAGGGTTACGAATAATCTTGAAAGTGTCAACTTTATCAAGTCCCAAAGTAATTAATTCAAAAATACCGGTTTCAAATATATGTACAATAGATGATTTACCGCTTTTATTTTTAAAAAATAGTTCAGTTTCAGGTTCTTTTGATAAAATATAAAGTGCAGCTTCAGTCCATCTATACATACAAGTATACATTAACACAGTATTATGATGAGAATCACAATATAAAGCATGGTTTTCTAGTTGATAATAAACCAACATATTGTGTAAAGAAGTTATGTCTTTAAATTCACAAGCAAATAACATTTCTTCAATTAATATTTTATCAGTAATATCTTTTTTTACAAATGGTATTTTAACAAGGTCAGTAACAATATTTGATTGTTTAGCATTAATAAATCGAACAATAGTATTAAAATCAGCACGTGAACCAATTGAAAGTAAGTCATTATTAAAGTGAACAGAAAATCCGTCAACCAAATTAGTTTTAATAATATTATTAGCAACACCAAATAATTGATTAATAGCACAGTAATCAAGAGCAGTTTTAAAAGCAGCATCATATTTATTAATAAAATCAGAAGTAAAATATTTTTTTGCTTTAGTTTGTGTAAATAATAATTCATTTGCAAATATAATATATTTTCTTTTACAAGCAACAATTAAAAGAGTTTCCATCAAGCTATTAGATTCATAAAGAGTACTAACATAGTTACTGTTAAAAATTTTATCAAATAAAATTAGTGCAACAATTTCTGTAGAATTAGTAAGTGCTTTTTGAATTAAATTTTTCTCAACAATATATTTCAAATTAATTTTAGGGTGTTTAAGTAACATAACAGCTATTTTTTCATTATTTTTAAATATAGCATAATAAAGTGCAGTTTCGCCAAAATCATTAACAATATTAACATCAATATTTGGAAATTCCAAAAGTTTTTCAACAATATCAGAATAATTACGACAAGAAGCTAAAAATAAAGCAGTATTATTATATTTATTTTTACTATTTATCAGTTCTTCAGTAATTAAGTCAGGATGATTAAATAACCATAATGATAAATTTTTCATTTTAAAGTCAATAGATGCACTTAAAAGATTGTATCCTTGAGCATCTTTATTATTAATAAATTTAGTTACCTGTGATTTGTTATTAATGAGACCTTGTTCAAATAGTTCAATAATAGCTGGTTCATTGTTTTTATATTGAGTTGAATTAATTAATAAACGAATTGTTTCATAAATATTAGAAATTTTTAAAATATTATTATTTTTAAGTGTATTGATAATATTAGATGAAAATTTAAATTGTTCAATAGGAATTTCCAGAGACTCATCAAAACCAACTTTACATTTAACAGTAAGATTTAAATCTCTTAAATTATTTGTTTCTAGTTGAGTTTCTTCATTATCAGAACCAAATCCAAAATTTAATTTAGATTTAATAGTTTCTGTAATATTATTAGTTATTTCAGTAGCTTTTGCTAATAGTGTAGAATATCTACTTTCTGAAGTAGTATATATATCATTTATTTTAATATCTATATTGCATTCCTTAGATATAGAGTCAATAGATATTTTGTTATCTGTCATTGTTTATTATATGTATAATATAGTTTAATACAGTATTATTAATATTGTTTATTATTATTAGTAATTAAGTAATAATATAATATTTAAATTTTCAATTTTTTACTAATTTATACATTAGTATTATTTGTTATTATTTTGTAGATTTTCAATTTGATTTTCTAACAAACTTCTTTTTTCTTATAATGCTTTTACATCTTTATGTAAAAAATTTAAATATATCTTGTAATACCTTTTATATATATTTAATTACTCTTCTAATCTCATTTTTTATCTCATCTAGATATATAGCATTATAATCATCTAACCAAAATTCACTCAATTCAGGGTCAGACCAATATTCCCAACTAGTTTCTTTTTTTAGTTTTTTAATAATTTTACAATTGTAAGTAAACGAACCTGTTCCTCTACACCATAAATCAAAACATTTATCTTTATTAAGTGCATTAGAACTTTTCCAAATAGTTAATAAAAATTTTTTATAAAATGGTACTAATTTGTTTGATTCAATTTTATAAATTCCTTCCATTAACTCATCCTGTGCATCATTAAGAAAAACTAAGTTAACAAGTTTTAAGATTAATTCTTCAT
>JACCDN010563593.1_pt1 | contig 11138 bp, 7 predicted proteins | sample 7441691 | NCBI WGS metagenome assembly JACCDN01 (sample SAMN15323439, study PRJNA562643) | freshwater metagenome | isolation source: river surface water | place: USA:Blue River Watershed | collected 2017-08-16
AACACAATAATCAAGGCGGTTGACTTAACAGGCAATAATTCAAGTGCTACTTTACAAGCAACAAATACGGCTTCATATTTAATAGCCGGATATTCAACAACTGCTATTCCATTAATATTTAAGACTCATTGCCAGGTTGCTTGGCAATAGATAATTGCCAAGTTATTTTAATTGATTGTTTGGCAATTATGCTATTGCCAAGTTATTTTATAATTGATTGTTTGGCAATTGTGCTATTGCCAAGTTATTTTAATTGATTGTTTGGCAATTGTGCTATTGCCAAGTTATTTTAACTGATTGTTTGGCAAAAGACAATTGCCCGGTTGTTTTAATTAATTGTTTGGTAATATTGCTATTGCTGTTTCAATTGTTTGCTTGGCAAAAGATAATTGCCGTAAAGTTTAATTGTTTGCTTGGCAAAAGATAATTGCCAAGTTATTTTAATTGATTGTTTGGCAATAGTGCTATTGCAGAGTTGTTTTAATAATATAGACTAATTGAATATTTTGATTTAGCGAAATATTCAATTTTTGTATTATGTAATTCTAATTTGGCTACCATTTGTAGTTGTTTTGATGTTGTATTCAGAATCAAAAAATCTTGTTATTTTATCATCATGAGATATCATAATTACATATTTATAAATTTTTTTCATATAATTTATAATTATTGGCATGTTATCTAATGTTTCTAAATCACAAAATTTCATAACCTCGTCCATAATCATCATTTCACTTCTTATATTATTATTTAATTCACGTAATGTTATTCGTGACGCTAAATTTATATTAAATTGTTCACATCCGGATAATCCACAAATTGATAAATTACCATTAGGTGTTGTTTTTACTATTTCCACTCCTTTTTGTTTTAATTCGATTTTTATTTGATATTCGTCAATTTTATTTAATATTGAATTTATCATTTGTTCAACTTTTGGTAAAATATTTTTTCTTAAAATCGTATTAATTGCACCATTTTCTGAATTTAAACAATCATACAAAATGTCAATTGATATTTTTTTTATATTAAAATCTTGTATTTGTTTTTCGATATCTTTATTAATTTTTATTTTTTCATTTATTATTGTTAATTCTTTAACATATTCATCTCGTTTTTTTTCTAAAATATTTATCTCATTTACATTTTTTTGTTTTTCTGTTTTTAATTCTTTTATTTCATTATCATTATTCTGATATGTTGTAATATTTGGACTTTTATCAATTATTTCTTGTAATAATTTATTTTCAGTTTCTAGTTTTAATTGTTCTGTTTCTGCGCTTAATAATTTATTCTGATTTTGCATCATTTCTGTTTCAATTTGATTAATTTTATTTAATACATCTTTTTTCGTTTTTATTTGAGTTTTTATTATTTCTATTTCATTATCTATTTTTTTATTTTCTATTTCAATCTCTTGTTGAATTAATATTTCATCTCGTTGTTTTATATCAAATTCAATTTTACTATTTTCTAATTCCAATTCTTGTTCTAGTTTTTTTAATGTTTCCATATTTTCATCATATGTTTGTATTATATTATCAATATCACTATATTGTTCTATTACTTGATTATTGCGTTTTATTATGGATTTGACTAATGTAATTTCAATATCAATTAATTCAACCTCTTTTAATACATTCTCTGAATTTATATTTTTCCAGTTTTCTACACAATATTCACATTTCGGATCATATTTATATTCTATCTTTTTATTTTTCTTTTCTAGCAATAATAATTGTTTCATATTTAAATTTTTTAAATGAGATTCAGATTCTTGATTATTTGTTATCGCATTATGGTATTTTTTTTTAATGTCATAATTCTCTAAATTAAAATCTTCGGTTTTTGTTTTAATATTTTTTATTTTATTTTCTATTTCTCGCAATATGTTTTGTTTTGTTTGAATATTTTTATTTAAAATCAACAAATCTGATTTATTAAAATTTACATGTTTTTTACATTTTAATTCTTTTTGTTGTTCTAAATTTATTATGTCTATCTCTATTTGTTTTTTGTCATTATTTTTAATATATCTTTCATTTTGTTTGTTTTTTTCATTTATATCGCCTATTTCGATTTTTATTTTTGTCAATATTTTATTATTTTCATTCAGGCTTTTTTTACTTTCTTTTATCTTCTTCAATAATTCATTATTATCTTTTATATTGTTGTTTATATTTTCATTAATTTGTTGATTTTTTATCGATTCTCTTATTATTTTTTCTTGAATATCCTCTATTTTTTGCTTTTTTTGATTTAATATATTAACCGTTGTATCATAATTTATTTGTTCTTGTTGTTGTCTCTGTTTGTAATCTATATCATCCGGTTTTTGACATAACTTTTGTTGTCTGTTTAATAATAATTTCTCTTTGTTCGCTAATTCTATTATTTTACTAAATATATCCAATTTAAATATTTTACATAACATCTGTTTTCTCGACTCTAATGTCATTAACGCAAAATTTGAACAATTGTTTTGATTCATTATCATTATATCTATAAAATTCTCTTTTCCTCCAACTATCTTTTTTATTAATTCATTCGTGTTATTTTTTATGTCTTGTGATATTATTTTATCGTTTTTTTTTAATACAACATGTTCAAATGATATTGTCGTTTGTTTCGTTTTCTTCTTATTCCTCTCTCGTGTTATCTCATATAATACATCATTAATTGTAAATGTAATACATGTTCGCATTTTTGTTTTTTTTAAATTTATTGTTTCGCTTATCTGTCCTCTTTCTGATTCTCCAAAAATACTATATAATAATACACTTATCGTTGTTGATTTACCTGAATGTACTTTTCCTGAGATTCCTATTATACCATTTAATTTTTCATAATTTATCATATTGTCTTCTTCATACAACGAAAAATTATTAAATTCTAATTTTTTTAATTTAAATATTCTTACACCTAAATTATCAAAATCATTATCTTCGTTTTTTACAAAATTTATTATATAATTTTTTATTTGTTCTAAATACATTTCTTTCTTTTTTAAATTTTTATAAACCTCGTTTTGTTCAACATATTCTATTATTATTTTCTTTATTATTTCTATGTTCGATATGTCTATTATGTTTAATTTATCTTTTACACCAAATTCAATTTCTTGCGTTTTCGTTTTATTCGCAAATATATAATAACACGCATTTGGATATTTCTTTATTATTGCCTCTCCAAATTCTTGCGCTTCTTGATGTGTTATATTATTATAATAAATGTAAAATTTAGCATATTTATCTGTTTGCTCTATATTATTAATCACATTCTCTATTTTCGTATTTTCATCAATTTGCATCTTTAATTGATGATATTTATTCGCTATTTTTATAAATTCAGATTTTCGTTTCTTAATTTTCCATAACATATATCCATGGTTTTCTGTGTCTTCGCTTATATCTTGTTGTATTAATGACCCTGCATATGCTACTGTTTTTGCATCATTTAAATATTGATGTTTGTGTATGTCTCCAAGTAACACAAAATCATAATTTAACTCAAAATCTTTAACCACAAAATTTCGCGTATTTGATAATTTATTATCATAATTATTTTTTGTCCCTTGTACTATTCCATGATATAAACCTATCTTTACTTGGTCTGTTTGTATTTTTATTTCAGTCACTTTTTCCGCACGCATCGTCGTTAATCCTATCACTAAATTATTATATACATAACTCTTATTTTTATTTAAAAAATATAAATCATTCGATGTCTGTAATTCTTTTATTATCGGATCAATTGAATTAATTTCAGGATTATTCGCATTTTCATCATGATTACCACATATTATAAATAATGGATATAAATTCGTTAATTCTAATAATAATAATTTCGCTAATGATATTTGTTCCGGTCCTAAATTTGATCGTTCGTGTAATAAATCACCAGTTATTATTATTATTGCGTGCTTTTTCGCTTGTTGTTTTATGTTATCAATTAAATTCTTAAATACATGTCTGTATTCATCATGTCTATTCGAATTTTTTGATATGTGTATATCAGACAAATGATATATATATTCTATTTTTTGATTCGTTTCTGATATTATTTCCATAACATACATACGCTAATTTATTTTATATGTTTTTATAAAATAAATTGTTAATTTTTGTTTTTTTTGTTATTTTGTTATTTTGTTATATTTAATATTAAATATTTTGTTGTATTTTTTATTTTTAATCATGAAATTGTCATATGAATCAATGATATTTTATAATTTATTTCATTTATTGTTTCCTCTTTTGTCATTGTAATATATATTTATTTTATATTTATTTTTTATGTTTTAATTTTCAATTTTTTTTATGTTTTGTAAAAAACATATTATTGATTCTATGTCAATTTTATTTTTTAATTTTATAAAACGATTTTCTCGCCATATATATTCGTATGATTGTGGTTTTTCTGACATACAATTGTTATTTTCCATATGCGCTTGCTGATTTGGTTGCATTACACGACATGCTATACATTCTAATTTTCTTTGTCTGCCTAAATAATACCATTTACCGGTTTCTAACAAAATATAAAAATAAAATAAATTTTCATGTTTCGCTTTTATTTTTAAAAAATAATTTAAATAACGACGTATTTGCTCTTTTTTATACGGTTCCATTTGACAATACTTCATTTGGTTTTGTATTTTATTATTATTCATAATGGTAATTTTTTAAATATAATAAATTACTATATCAACATTTTTTAAATTCATCGTGTGTTATTCCAATAAAATCAACCGCAAATTTTTTTGCATATATATTAAACACATATGTTTTTATCGGTGATAATGGATACATTTCCATGATTTTTTCATATGTTTGTGTTGGTTGTAACTGTTTTATTTGTAAATTTGAAAAAGAATTCTTTGTTATTTTATTAATTATTTCTGTTCCCGTTATATTATTTATAAATTTTGTAAAATATTTTACATGCGCAATATATATTAACTCTTGTTCTGTATTATCATAAATTATTGCCATTTTATTTAATCTTTTTATACTTAATAATATATTTTTATAAAGTATATTATTAAAAATTCAATTTTTTAAATTTATTAAATCAAATTATTTGATTTAATAAATTACTTGTTAAATCAAATTATTTGTTAAATCAAATAATTTGATTTAATAAATTACTTGTTAAATAATATCAATAATTGTCATTTCTGTGTCCGGTGTTATAGTTTCGGGTGTTGGTTCAATTGTTAATACCCAAAAATCATCTGCAAGATAATTTTTGGGTATTAAATATTCATACGGCAAATATCCGTATCCGTTATCACCCCATTCTGAACCCCAACTGTTTCTAAATATCCATTCTTTATTCTCATTATAACCAACTAATAACACACAATGACCACCTAGTAATTTTTCTGTGTGTTTTGGCATTTCTATATGTCCATTTTGATTATTATTAAATGATTCGTATATACTAATTCCAACAATAATCGGTATATTTAAACTTAATGTCGTTTTTATCTGATTCGCAGTTTGGCGAATTCTTTGATATTTTATATATTTATTCTCTTGCGCCATGGTATAGCATTCTATTGACGGTTGTAAATTTATATTTTCAATATTGGTCGGCCATATTTTTTCATCACATACACCATATTTTGTTATCGATTTTAATCCACTTCTTATATCTCCTCCAATATCTGCTATTAATTTATTATTTTCCTTACGCTGATTATAATAAATAAATAACCTTGATGGTGAAAAATTTATATCTTTTTGTAACATCGCAAACTCATATGCTGCTGCAATTGCATTACTTGCAGAAGACCCAATTTGTTTTTGTTCATAAATCGCAAAACTTTTATCTCGTAAATCTATTTGTTCCGCATAATTTGCTGTAAAATTATCCGCAAATTTTAAATAATCTCTACAATCAGGCAATTCACGTTTCCAACCATACTGTTTTAATTCGTTTTTGTCTAAATCTTTACTTGTAAAATTTCCCATATAATATTAATTACACATTTTTTTTTATATGTTTTGTTTATTTTATCATAAAAACTATTTTATTATAAAATATTTTATTAAATATAATTTTCATTTTATTTATTTATTTTGTTAAATATGACTTTTATATTATTCAGTTTTATTATTAAGTTTTATTATTAAATTTAGCACGACAATATGGACAATAGTCACCCGTCGCAGATAATTGTAACCCATAATAACATTGTCTACAAAATATATGTTTGCAATCATACGGATTATATGCTATATATATATTTTTCTTCTTCGACGTTTGAGTTTCAATTTGCAATGGTTCTATTGTTTCCGCACATATGTGACATTGTTCTGTTTTTAATACATATTTTATATTTGCGTCACTATGACACATTACTTGGCTAAAACTGTCTGTATCTCTTTTAAAATCACCTCTTGTTATATTTAATCCCGAATTTTTTATTGCTTTTGTTATAATGTCTTTTTCAGGATTCTGTCTTAATTCGTGTTTGAAATCTATTTTATTAAAAATTTCTGATAAAATTCCTATAATATCATATGATGATGCATATCTTGTCACAAAACTTTGTATAAATGACTCCGCTTTTTCAGGTTCATTTATCATCGCTTCCGCTAATTTTTCTGGATTTGTAAACCATTGTTTTAAAGGATATTCTCCATCAGGTTGTTGTGACGTATTTTCACCAAATGGAAATGTATACATAAACGTTGTTACAAAATTTACTGGTAGTTGCGATTGATTTGCTGCTGAATTTTGTGTTGGGTTTGCACCAAATCCAATGTTGTTTATATTCTCACATAATTGAGTATAAAATTCATTTGAATTTGGAATATTCGCTATTATTTCACTAAAATGTGTTGAATTTAACATTGTTCCAATTATATCTTCTAACTCTAATTGAGGAATATTATATCCATCTGTTTGTAATCTTGTTTGCATGTTGTAAAATGTTGTTATTGAATTACTCATATTATCCGCTTCTGATTCACTCATATCTATATATATTACATACATATTTATCTCATAATATTTTAATTTCAATTTTAATTATTTTTATTATTTTTATTATTTTTATTAAAAAATACTTTTTAATAAAAATATTTTTCGCTTTTTCACGGTTATAAGCCTAACGGCGTATTCAGTAATGATACGTATGTGTTTTCATCAACCACAAATTCTTGTGTTTGTTGATGTTGTTGTCGTTGTTGCTGAAATTTCCGTGCCACATAACTTAGAACACCATTATGACAATGAAGATGATGTTCATATATTGCTTGGTATATTTGTTGTTGTTCGGGTGTTGCAGGTGGCATTGGTGGATGCATTTTTTATAATTAGCAATACTTGTAGCGTTTTAAATTATTACTAATTTTCAATTATTTTTTATGCTATCATTTCCATTTTTATTGCTGAATAAGGTTCATAATTAACTAATTTAAATATGTCTGGATTTAATTTCTTAAAATATTCAGGTGTTATTTCTTTTATATCTTCTGTTATTTCTAATTCTGGAAATTTTTTTGGGGTTCGTGATAATTGTGTTATCGCAGGTAATATATGATTTTCGTATAAATGTGTGTCTCCGTTTATCATATATATGTAATCAACATCATATTTAATTTCTGACATCGTGTTTAATATGTTTACTATTATGTGTAATAATAGCGCGGTTGATGCAATATTAAACGGCTCACCACATCCCCAATCAACTGAACGCTGATACATTTGTAAACTTACACATCTCGTTAATTGATTATTTATGTTTTTTTCATTTACATAAAATTGTAAAATTAATGAATGACAATTATGCACAACTATGTTATTTACACAATAACTATTATCAGTATCCACTTCAAAATTATATACTTGTGTGTTTTTTTTTGTTTTAATTTCTGTTATCGTTTTAATTTTATACCATACGTAATTATCCTCAATATAAGCATCTGTTTTTACAATGTTTTCATTTAATGTTATTTTATTGTTTTCATTTGTTTGATAATTTAATGTTACTATTTTATTAATTTTTAAATTTAATCGTTGTAATGACAATGCTAAATTTGTTGTTATTTTATTTGTGATATTCCCTAATTCAACACCTTGTAAAAAATATTCTATAAAAATTATTGGCGCATCTTGTATCCATTCTGGTATTATCATTTGATTATTTTGATTAAAATTTTGTAATAAATTTGTTATTGTGTTATTGCTGCAAGTAATTATATTCGCGTTTATTATATTGTATGTTACATTTAATTTTATTAATAATTCTGATATAAAATTAATATTTGTTATGTCGTATTTTAACGTAAATTTATTTTTTAATGTTATTTCACCATTGCACACAAAATATCCAAATAATAAATAATATTCTTTAACATTTACTGTTATTAATATGTTTTCTGTTTTTAATGTGATTTCTGTTTTTAATGTGGTTTCTGTTTTTAATGTGGTTTTTGTTTTTAATGTTTTTTCTATTATTATTTTTGGTATTACACTATTTTTGTTTATTGGCATTCCGATATAATCATTTAAAGTTAATTTATCTGCGTTTATCCATTCGGGTAACTTTAGTTTTTGTTTTTTTACATAAAACGGATGTTCTGGGGTGCATATAAGTTGTTGTGTTGAGTTACATGATTTAATTTCATACAATATTTTTCCTTTTTCATAATTTGTATGCTGTAACTGATTTATTTTTTGAAAAAGTCCAGTATGAGTTAATAATTTATCGTTTAATGTTACGTGTTGTATTGATTTATATCCAAAATTTGTTAATACAAGAGTATCTTTAACAAAACATGGATATAAAACACCTTGTTTTACTTGATCATAATTATATGTTGTCATTAAAATTCTTCTTGACATTGGATCGGTTAATAATAAATTAATAACTTCTATAAATTGATCTTTTCCTAATCCGGTATAATCATAATTTTTTCCTTGATATTCAGCACCATAATATCTCCATTGATATCCATACATTGGACCTAAATCATTTTCTTCATAAGGTAAATTTTGACTTTTTATAAATTCTTGCGTCGTATTCGCATTCCATATATTTATATTTCTTGATTTTAACCACATGTTGTCTGTTTGACCTGATAAAAAAAATAATAACTCATTAATAACGCCCCTCCAAAAAATTCGTTTTGTCGTTAATAAGGGAAATCCCTGTTTTAAATTAAATTTTAACATTTCACTAAATATCGATTTTGTTATTGCATTTCGTGTGTTTCTTGATTCTGCCTTTAACAATTTTAATAATACATCTAAATATTGATATTCTTCAAATTCTTGTTTATTTGGTTCCCATTCTTGAAATTCATATTCATCGTGCTTTTCAGTTTTTATTAATTTTGAATTTAATAATAAATTCTCTATTTCAGGTATAAATATATTACATTCATAATGTTTTGTTATTTGAGTTAAATATATTTTTTTTACTAAAGCAGGATATTTTAAAACTTCCAAAATTATTTCTCTTCCTCCTATAATAAATATTTCTGCTTTCGGATTTTTATCTAAACTTATTTTTATTGCTTCAAATAATGTGTTACATGTTTTAAATTCATGACGATATGATAAATTAATTTGTTTTGTTAAAATTATATTTAATCTTTTATTTAACACGTTGTTTAATGTATCTGCTGTTTTTCTTCCCATTATTATTGTGTTTTGAATATTATCATTATTGGTTGTTGTTATTTTTTTAAAATATTTTAAATCCTCTGAATAATGCCACGGCAACTTTTGATCTTTTCCAATACCCCATGTTTGTGTGCACGCCAATATTATGTTTAACATGTTTTATTTTTATTTTTATATTTATTTTAACAAGTTTTTGTTTCAATTTTATTTTTTAACAAAATAAAATAATATTTTTTTAAAAAATAAAATTAAAATATAGTTAACAAATTTTATGTTGCTGATTTTATAAATTATACAGTATTAAAAATAATTTATTCATTTTTATTTATTACTTGTATAAATAAAAATATTTATACAAGTAAAATATAATATTTTTTTTTTGATTATTATATTATATGTTACAATACATTGAATATCTCGAAAATTTTTTGTCAGATGACACATGTTCTGAAATAGCACGGACTAATGTTAATGACAATATTGGTCCTTTTAATTTTATTAATAGTAATGTTACAACACAATTAAATATTAATTTTACATTAACATGTTCTCATAATTCATCTAATGATGCAAAATTTGGAAATAATATTACAACCAATCTTATTAACGAAAATAGTGTCAATACCCAAAATTTACCAACATGTTGTTTTTTAAAATTAACTATTGTTAAATCCCAAAAATTTAATTTTGATTTTAAACTTAATACCATTTCAATACCTTCTCACAAACATCATTTTGCATTTTCTAATTCTCAACCAAAATTTACATTTAAACAATCGATTCACGATACATTAACATTAATTCAATCATGTTTATCTTTGAGTAATAATGATAATTCATTTCTTGATCGTAATGAAATAGAAAAATTATGTAAAAAATACAAAGAAATATATTTTACTAAACATGGCGTGTTAGATAATAATACAATTCCGTTGCAGTTTATTGTCAAAAATAAAATTACTGAAAAAAATGTAATATTTGTTATTAATAATTCTAATTTTTCCATTTTTGATTTTTTTGATTTCATTATAGAATCTGATATTATTAATAATAATTGGAAAATTGTTAATCCAAATCATAAAATTGTTTTTTTAAGCGATTTTAATATTAATCGTATGTACGGCGCAGAATTAGCCTTTTTAATGTTTAAATTAAAAATGCATAATTATGATAATGTTTTTATGTTAAATTGTAATATTCCAACTCGTCCTGTTAATACCAACATATATTGTATTACAGAATTATTTAAATTGCTTCCTTTCGCGTTATTTTTACAATTTAAGGATCGAAACATTTTATTGTCTCATGGCAATACACATAATGATAGTGATTTAATTAATATGGCCGGCGGTGCCCGCAATGCCATTACACCGGCAACAGTCAGGAACGCGTCCGCTGCCCAGGAAATGGCCAGGGCAGTGGCCGCGGCCGCGGCTGCGAACACAGCCCAAACCGCGGCCGGGGCCAAGGCCTTGGCCGCGTCCGTTGCCGCGGCC
>JACCDN010079102.1_pt1 | contig 11137 bp, 10 predicted proteins | sample 7441691 | NCBI WGS metagenome assembly JACCDN01 (sample SAMN15323439, study PRJNA562643) | freshwater metagenome | isolation source: river surface water | place: USA:Blue River Watershed | collected 2017-08-16
ATACGGCGGCTGACGCCACCGCCGCGCGGGTTATTGGGCATCAGCACCAAATAACGACCGGCCAGGCTCACAAAGGTGGTCAGGGCTGCGCCCTTGTTGCCACGTTCTTCTTTTTCGACCTGGACCAGCAGCTCCTGGCCTTCCTTGATGGCGTCCTGGATGCGGGCTTGGGAGGCGGAAACTCCTTCCTTGAAGTACATGCGGGAGATTTCCTTGAACGGCAGGAAACCGTGGCGGTCTTCTCCGTAGTCAACAAAGCAGGCTTCCAGCGAGGGCTCGACGCGGGTTACGACTGCTTTGTAGATATTGCCTTTGCGTTGTTCGCGTCCGTCAATTTCGATTTCGTAGTCGAGGAGTTTTTGTCCGTCGACAATGGCCAAGCGGCGTTCTTCAGCCTGCGTGGCGTTGATCAGCATCCGTTTCATGGATTGCGTCCTTCATCAGTAGTACATGCCCGGTGCGGGCTTTTGATACCTGAACTGACGAACCGAATTGAGGTGGAATTGCCGGAGAACTTCGACTCAAATGAGGCGACGAAGCGTAGGCGCGTGGAGGGGAGCGAGGGGGTGTGTTTGTGAACCTGCTATCGATTGCATAGCTGGTTGCGCACGTTTGACGAGGGCTAGTGGCTGATTCATGCCAAAAAACGGGGCGAAAACGCTCCGGAGGCATAGTTTCATCAGACACAACAGCACAAACATCTCGCTTCAATCCGTTTGCAGACGAAGGGTCTGCAAACTGTGGGTATTCCGTATCAGTGTTTCGATTCGTCGGCTTGACCGTGTTGTCTGCAGACCACCACAGGCATTTGGCGTGTGATTTGTTTGCAGGAAAACCCGGCGGCATCGACCTTCCAGCGTGTCTGTGTATGGTGTGTGGACTAAACTCCAGACAAATCAACCACTTACAGCGTAACGCTAGTGAAACACATTATAGGGGGCAATCCAGCCCATCCACCACCACAGGTGAAAACCCTGACCATTGACGAAGATGGGGCTGGACAGCGGCTGGATAACTACTTGGTTCGCCAGCTCAAAGGCGTGCCAACGACCCATGTGTACCGCATCATCCGTAGCGGTGAAGTGCGTGTGAACAAAGGGCGTGCGCAAGCGGAAACCCGCCTCCATGCCGGCGATGTCGTGCGCCTGCCGCCGGTCCGCGTGTCGGAGCGGGCTTCGGAAAAGGCGCAGGCCATGGCGGAACACGTTGCTGCGGCCGGTGCCAGCCGGGTTCCTGCCAAGGAATTTGCGGTCTTGTATGAAGATGAGTGCCTGCTGGCGATCAATAAGCCTGCGGGTGTTGCCGTTCACGGCGGTTCTGGTGTGAGTTTTGGGGTGATCGAGCAATTGCGCATGTCGCGGCCGCAAGCGAAATTCCTGGAACTGGTGCACCGATTGGACCGCGAAACCAGCGGCATCCTGCTGGTGGCCAAGAAACGCAGTGCGCTGAAAAACCTGCAAGATCAGTTTCGCGAACGGGAAACTGGAAAGACCTATCTTGCCATGGTGCTAGGCCAATGGCCCGCTAATAAGAAGGTTTTGGACAAGTCGCTGCACAAATACCTGTTGCCGGACGGTGAACGGCGCGTCAAAGTGGTGTCAAAAGACGATCCCGACGGCATGCCATCCTTGACCTTGGTCAAGGTGCGGGCCGCCGGTGGCATAGGCGCTGCGGGTTCGACATTGGCTAGCGAGGCTCCACGCGGTTATTCGTTGCTGGAAGTCACGATCAAAACAGGACGAACCCACCAAATACGGGTGCACCTGGCGTCAGAGGGCATGCCCATCGCAGGCGACGACAAGTATGGGGACTTTGATTGGAACAAGGAGCTGGCCCGCGCCAACAGCCCGACACCTCTGAAGCGGATGTTTTTGCATGCGTGGCGGCTGCAATGCAATCACCCGGCTACCGGAACCCGGCTGGAATTGCAGGCGGACCTTCCTGCGGAGTTGGCCCGCTTTCTGCTGCAGGTACTGCCCGATGCGGGCTGAGCATGCCGGTAATTCTTTGAGTAAATGTATTTTTCACCACCATGACCAAGTCCCAACCATCCAGCCCTGCCCGACAGTTTGATTTGATCGCCTTTGATTGGGACGGCACACTGTTTGACTCCACAGCGCTGATTACCCGCTGCATCCAAGCTGCGGTGGTAGATGTGGGCGGCCGCAAACCGAGCGACAAGGACGCTGCTTATGTGATTGGGCTGGGCCTGATGCAAGCTTTGGCACATGCGGCGCCCGATGTTCCACAGGACAAATACCCAGAACTCGGTGCGCGCTATAAGCACCACTATGCGGCACACCAGCACGACATCATGTTGTTTGAGGGGATTCTTCCGCTCTTGGCAGAGCTGAAAAATCGCAACCATGTTCTGTGTGTGGCTACGGGAAAAAGCCGCCGTGGCTTGAACGATGCCTTGCACGCCGCAGAGCTGCAGGGAATCTTTGACGGATCCCGCACGGCAGATGAGACAGCCGGAAAGCCCCATCCATTGATGCTGCAAGAACTCATGCAGGAATTTGGTGTGCACGCCGATCGCGTACTGATGATTGGTGACACGACACATGATTTGCAAATGGCATTGAACGCGGGTTGTGCCAGCGTCGGTGTGAGCTATGGCGCACATGAGCCCGAAGCATTTGCGCCGCTCAACCCATTGTTTGTGGCGCATTCCGTGCCAGACCTGCAATCGTGGTTGGCTGAGAATGCCTGAGAAGGAGCGAACCGCATGACCCATGAAGCATTGGCTGGCGGTATTCCGTTGTGCAACGCGCAAGACCTGCTGGACGGCGGGAAGGCCGTCCCATTTGACGTGGTGTACTGCGGACGCAGTGCCCGAGGGTTCGCGATCCGTTATCAGGGGCAAGCCCATGCTTACCTCAACCAGTGCGCGCACGTGCCCATGGAAATGGATTACCAGCCCAACCGTTTTTTTGACGGCACAGGCCAGTGGTTGATGTGTGCTACCCATGGAGCCATGTACCGCCCTGATACAGGCGCATGCAGCGGCGGTCCATGCCGCGGGGGCTTAATAAAGATCGCGCTGACCGAGTCAGATGGCGTCGTCCACTGGCATACTGCCTATAACCTGAAGCCATTAGAGTTTTGAAAATGACCGATTCCAACCCCTCCGCTAGTTCTGGTAGTCCCGATCCGAGCAATATTCCGCCTGTAGCCCCCGTGGAGCAAGCAGGTGGTACTACAAAAAACGAAGCAAAATCGGCGCCAGCCGACGTGATCGCCACGCCTGGTTGGGAGCGTGCAACCTTGGAGCAACTGGCGATGGCCGCCATCACCGAACAGCGCCAGGCCCGGCGCTGGCGCAATGGCATCCGTATTGCGTGGTTGGTGCTGATTGCCGCATTGATGTGGTTCGGTATGGATCGGTCGGGTGGGGCGGCTGACACGTCGACGCCGCACACTGCCTTGGTCAAAATTCAAGGGGAAATTTCATCCGGTTCCGAAACCAGTGCAGAGTTGGTCGTTGCGGCCATGCGCAGCGCCTTTGAAGACAAGGGAGCGCAGGCAGTGGTCTTGTTGATCAATTCACCCGGCGGCAGCCCGGTGCAGGCGGGCATCATCAACGACGAAATCCACCGTCTCAAGGCGATGCATAACAAACCGGTGTATGCAGTCGTAGAAGAAACTTGCGCGTCCGCCGCGTATTACATTGCAGTGGGCGCAGACAAAATCTTTGTCGACAAGGCCAGTGTGGTGGGCAGCATTGGCGTGTTGATGGACGGCTTTGGCTTTACCGGGCTGATGGACAAGCTCGGTGTGGAACGCCGCTTAATGACAGCCGGTGCTAACAAGGGGTTTTTGGACCCCTTCAGCCCCCAGTCCGACAAGCAGCGCGCCTTCGCGCAGGCCATGCTGGATCAGATCCACCAGCAATTCATTAGCGTGGTGAAAGCGGGTCGCGGTGAGCGCTTGAAAGAAACACCAGAGACGTTTAGCGGCCTGTTCTGGACTGGTCAGCAAGCCATTGAGATGGGCTTGGCGGATCAACTGGGCAATTTGGACTTTGTGGCCCGCGACGTAGTGAAAGCCGAAGACCTGATCGACTACACCCGCAAAGACAATGTGGCCGAACGCCTGGTCAAGCGATTTGGCGCGGCGATCGGTGAAGGTAGCGTGCGGGCCTTGCGTGTTTTGCCCGCTTTGCATTAATCGGTTGCCCGGTTAGTGCGGCTTAGCTGCTCGCAAAGTAGTGGGTTATAGCAAGGGCCGCAGTTCGCGCGCAGCTTCCAAAAGCAGAGGAAGCACATCCCGCTGCATCGTCAGCGGCGATAGATGGCTGCGGGACGCCACTACGTTTAGCGCGGCCAGCGTTACGCCCTGCATATTGCGCAGCGGCACCGCCAGCGCATGCACGCCGGGTTCGTGTTCTTCGCTAGTCAGGCAAAAGTCGTCCGTGCGCACCTGCTCGATGAGGGTTCGGAATTCCTTGGGATCGGTGGTGGTTAGTGACGTCATCCGCGCCAATTTGCGCCCCTTCATCCACGCGTTGAAATCGGTCTTGATCTTGGCTGCGAGCAGCACCCGCCCGGTAGAGGTGGCGTGCGCTGGTAGGCGCGCACCAATGTGCAGTCCGTAGGCAATCACCCGCCCCAAGGCGGCCGTATTGCGAGCCGAGTCGTTGCCACTGCGCGCCACGATCACGACCTCGTCGGCGTCCAGCACCACGCCCGAGAACGACTCCTGTGTTTGTAAAGCCAGTCGGTTTAGTGTGGGCTGCAAAGCGCGCGGCAAACGGCTGGAGGCCAGATAGCTGCCCGTGAAGCGCAGCACCTTGCTGGAGAGCCAGTAGTAGCTGCCATCAGTCTCCAGGTAGCCCAGGTGAGCCAGCGTCAGCAGATGACGCCGCGCGGCGGCCCGCGTGATGCCGGCGCGCGCAGCGGCCAGGGTGGCATTGAGACGCTGGCGTTCGGTGTCAAAGCTCTCCAGCACGGCCAGGCCCTTGGCCATGCCCTCTATGAAATCTGCCTTTGCAATTGGCATGCAGCTCCCCCATTTGATGCGCGATCATCGCGCAGTAGGTGCAATCATCGCACAATCAAAACGACCTGAAATGCTTGGGAGCGTGGCTCGGTTTTAAGCTTGCGGCATTCGAATCAGGAGCACACATGCGTACCCAAGTCGCCATCATCGGCGCAGGCCCTTCAGGTCTGCTGCTGGGCCAATTGCTGTACAAGGTCGGCATTGACACTGTCATTTTGGAGCGCCAGACTGGCGACTATGTGCTCACGCGCATCCGCGCTGGCATTTTGGAGCAGGTTTGTATCGACCTGCTGGACGAAGCTGGCGTTGGAGAGCGCATGCACCGCGAGGGCCTAGTACATGATGGCTTTGAAATGCTGTTTGACGGTCAACGCCACCGCATCGATCTGAACCGGCTTACCAGTGGCAAACACGTCATGGTCTACGGCCAGACCGAACTGACCCGCGACCTGATGGACGCGCGCAATGCTGCGGGCTTGCACACGCTGTACGAGGCGCAGCATGTGGCCGTGCACGACTTTGACGGCAAGCATCCGCGTGTCACCTACGAGAAGGACGGCCAGAAGTATGAGATCGCGTGTGATTTCATTGCCGGTTGCGATGGCTTTCACGGCGTGTGCCGTGCCAGCGCGCCACGCAATGCTATCAAGGAATTCGAAAAGGTTTATCCGTTTGGTTGGTTGGGCCTGCTGTCGGAGACACCGCCAGTGCACGATGAACTCATCTACGTCAACAGTCCGCGCGGTTTTGCGCTGTGCTCGCAGCGCAGCAAGACGCGCAGCCGCTACTACTTGCAAGTTCCGCTGACCGACCGTGTCGAAGAATGGACCGATGCCGCGTTTTGGCAAGAGCTGAAGCTGCGCTTGGACGCCAAGGGTCGCGACCAACTCATCACTGGGCCATCGATCGAAAAAAGCATTGCGCCGTTGCGCAGCTTTATCACCGAGCCGCTGCGTTTTGGTCGTATGTTCCTGGCGGGTGACGCAGGCCACATTGTGCCGCCCACGGGGGCCAAGGGGCTCAACCTGGCGGCTACTGATGTGAAGTATTTGTCCGGTGCCATCATTGAGTTTTATCAGGACAAGACCGACGCCGGCATTGACGCATATTCCGAGAAATGCCTCAAGCGCATCTGGAAGGGCGAGCGCTTTTCGTGGTGGTTTACCCAACTGATGCACCGCTTCCCCGATGACGACAGCATCGTTGCGAAGTTCCAGCAAGCCGAGCTGGACTACTTGATCCACAGCGAGGCCGGCGCGCGCACCATTGCCGAAAATTATGTAGGCTTGCCGCTGGACTTTGGCAATTGACCAGCGAATCTCCTCGTGGCCTGTGTTGTTCCAAGGACTGTGGCGCCCATCGTCACCTGCGTTGGAACCGCGCTTTGTGTCGTTGCGTTAGCAGGTAGCCCATAAGGTCGTCAGCTTCCTTTCAGAAATGGTTATGATATATAACGAGAATGGACATCAACTACCAAGCTAAATGTGGGTAGATGGGGTGCGACATTTTGTGGTCTCAGTCCAAAGTCGGGTGCACGGTTGGGGGCTGGCAATTCGGCCAATGTTGTGTGCGGAACCACTCTTTCAGCGAATCGTTTACTCCATTGGAGGCCAATCATGTCACCGTCCATCAAAGCCGTCCTGTTGACCATCGCCTTAGCGGCCAGCGCTCCTCTACTGGCCGGCGATGCCGGGGTAACGGATAGCGAAATTCTTATCGGTGCGTCTGCTGTGTTGAGCGGCCCTTTAGGGCCGCAGACCCTCTCCTACACCACAGGGTCCAGCCTGTACTTTGACGCCGTCAACGCCGCTGGCGGCGTGCATGGGCGCAAAATCACATATAAGCTTATGGACGATGGCTTTGATGTAAAACGAACGGTGGACAACACCCGCAAGCTCGTACTGGAAGACAAAGTATTCCTGATTTACAACAGCACAGGTACCGCCAACACGGCAGCGGTGTTGCCACTGCTGGCTGAACACAAGACGATCAACTTTGGCCCGGTCACCGGGGCTGCGGCTTTCCGAGATTACTTCAATCGCTATTTGTTCAACGTTCGGGCCAGCTACGCCGCCGAGGCCCAGCGCATCGTGCAGCAACAGGCGCAGTTGGGCGTCAACAACGTGGCGGTGGTGTACCAGGATGACGGTCTGGGCAACGCACTGATGACCGAGGTGAAACGTGCAGCAGAAGCAAGCAAACTATCCATCTCTGCCTTTGTAAAATTTGACCCCAAACAGCCTGATTTTGCCGCTGCCGCAAGTGCTGTCGTGAGCGCGCAGCCACAAGCTGTAGTTTTGGGTTCAGCGGGTCAGAACTTCGCCGCTTTTGTCAAGGCACTACGCGCCACTAACGTGCGACCAACGGTTTATGGTTTCTCGGTGGTCAGTCCTGACATGTTGAATCGGGAGCTGGCTGGTGCCGCGCGTGGCATTGTGTTGGCCCAGATCATGCCTTCGGTGCGCAATGGTTCTGTGGCAGTGGTGCAAGAGTACGTTCGCTTGCTCAAGGCCCGTGACCCGCAGCGTACACCATCGGGTTCGCAGCTGGAGGGTTTTATCCATGCAAAACTGCTGGTCGAAGGATTGCGGCGTGGGGGGCGTAACCTCAACACGGAGAGTTTCATCAAGGGCCTTGAAACGGGTGGCGAGATTAGTTTTGGCAAGTTCGTGGCCCACTATTCACCGGGCTCGCACATCGGATCTTCCTATGTTGAGCTGGCGATTCTGGATGCTACGGGGCAGCTGCGTTACTGAAGCTGATAAGAAAATGGGTCGATAGCCCTCGTGGAATAAGCGCAAGTAGCTACTAAAACTGTAGCGTGTTGGTGACGTGATCGTAATCTGTCACGCGGCGGGCCGCATGCCACGACGCACCATAGTGCAAAATCCTGCAATGACTTCCGCAGAGACCAGCCCGCCCAACTTCACGCTCCACGACGAGCCCGGTCACCTGATTCGCCGTGCCCAGCAAATAGCGGTCTCCAAGTTCCATGAAGTCCATGGCCGCCATGTCACGCCCATTCAATATGCCATCTTGCGCACCTTGCACGAAACACCGGGCGTGGACCAGGTAACGCTGGCACAACTGATTGCACTGGACACATCCAGCACCGCTGACATTGCCAGCCGGCTGGAGGCAAAGGGCTGGATATTGCGCGAAGTATTGCCACGCCGCCAACGCAGCTTGAAGTTAACGCCTGAAGGTGCTGCGGTTCTGGCGGATATGCGCCCTGGCATTGAGCAGATGTACCTGGGTATGATGGACAGCCTTGACGTGCAGGAGCGGCGGGAGTTTATGCGTCTGCTGCGCAAATTTGTGCATTTGAGCGACCAGCGCAGCGAAGCCGAAGACGCCTAGAGCAGGGTTAACACGTAGATCAAGTGGCTGGTATCGCGGCAATTCATTCAGTACAATGAATGTCATTCAGTATACGGAATGAATAATTTCGTACCCGTTGCTGCGGGGTCTTTCGCAGCACCTATGCATCTTCACGAGGTCCGCATCATGTTTCTCAAAAACGCCTGGTATGTCGCAGCAACGCCCAATGAGATCGATGAAAAGCCCTTGGGTCGCACCATTTGCGGAGAGAACATCGCGTTTTACCGCGGCGACGAGCGCCGCGTCGCCGCGGTAGAAAACTTTTGCCCACACCGCGGTGCGCCGTTGTCGCTGGGCAAGGTGTGCAATGGCAAGCTGGTCTGTGGTTACCACGGCCTGGAGATGGGCTGTGACGGCAAGACCGTTTCCATGCCGGGCCAGCGTGTGCGGGGCTTTCCGGCGATCAAGAGCTTCCCGGTGGTCGAGCGCTACGGGTTCATTTGGGTCTGGCCAGGCGATGCGGCAGTGGCCAGTGCCGACACCATCCCACATCTTGCGTGGTACGACAACCCCGCGTGGGCCTATGGAGGCGGCTTGTTTCATATCCAGTGTGATTACCGGCTGATGATCGACAACCTGATGGACTTGACACACGAAACCTATGTGCATGCCAACAGCATTGGTCAAAAAGAGATTGACGAGGTGCCGTGCAAAACGACAGTGGAAGGCGACCAGGTCATCACCAGTCGATACATGCACAACATCATGGCACCGCCGTTTTGGAAAATGGCGCTGCGCGGCAACAACCTTGCCGATGATGTGCCAGTGGACCGGTGGCAGATTTGCCGCTTCACGCCACCCAGCAACGTGATGATCGAGGTTGGCGTGGCGCATGCCGGCAAGGGCGGATATGACGCTGCGCCTGAGCACAAGGCTTCCAGCGTGGTGGTGGACTTCATCACACCCGAGACCGAAACTTCCATCCACTATTTCTGGGGCATGGCGCGCCAGTTCAACCCAACAGACCAAGCGCTCACCGCCACGGTTCGCGAAGGCCAGGGCAAGATCTTCAGTGAAGACTTGGACATGCTGGAGTTGCAGCAAAAGAATCTATTGGCCCACCCGGGGCGCGCCTTGCTGATGCTCAACATCGATGGAGGTGGTGTGCAGTCCCGCAAGGTTCTGGAACGTCTGATTGCACAGCAGCAAACCAGTGCGGAGGCTTCTGCCGCCATGGCTGCGGTTGCTGCAACTGCCAGCGCCCACCCTTGAGCCTGGTCCATGTCCAGTAGCACCACAAACCTCTCGGTCCGCGTGGCACACAAGACCGTGGAAGCCACCGACATTTGTGCTTTCGAGCTGGTGGCGCAAGACGGCGGGGCGCTGCCGCCTTTTGCAGCGGGCGCTCATGTGGATGTGCACCTGCCGGGCGGCCTCATCCGCCAATATTCGCTGTGCAACGCCCCCTACGAGACCCACCGTTACCAGATCGCTGTGCTGCGCGACCCCGCTTCGCGTGGCGGCTCACAGGCGATGCACGAGCAGGTTGAAGCGGGGCAGTTGTTGCAGATTAGCGTGCCCAGGAATCACTTTGGCTTGGTGGACAACGCGCGGCACAGTCTGCTGCTGGCCGGTGGAATCGGAGTGACGCCCATCATGTCCATGGCAGAGCGCCTTGCAACAATAGGCTCTGACTTCTCCATGCACTACAGCAGCCGCACGCCGACACGCACGGCCTTTCTGCAGCGCATCTCCGCATCTGCATTTGCCCCGCACGTGCAGTTTCATTTTGACGACGGCGCGGCCCAGCAAAAGCTGGACTTGGCCGCACTGCTGGCAGACCCTCAAGCGGGTGTGCACCTGTATGTTTGCGGCCCCAAGGGCTATATGGACGCAGTGCTCGCAACTGCGCGCCTGCAGGGCTGGGCGGAAGAACAATTGCACTACGAATTTTTTGGTGCCAACGTGGCGGCCCGGGAGACCGACGCAAGCTTTGAAATACAGCTGGCCAGTTCAGGACGCATCATCGCAGTCGCCAAGGAACAGACCGTGACGCAAGCACTCGCCGCGGCAGGTGTGCACGTGCAGACGGCGTGCGAACAAGGTGTCTGCGGCACTTGCCTGACCCGTATATTGGCTGGCGTGCCAGAGCACAAAGACATGTATCTGACGCCCGAAGAACAGGCGGCCAACGACCAGTTCACGCCCTGCTGTTCACGGGCCAAAACGGCACGGCTGGTTCTGGATTTGTGAGACTGGCGCGCACCACCGGGCACCCTTGCGCTTAACCGAGATAGTTGATTGGAAGCTGAGCGGGGTGGGCGTGTGCCAAAGGCTGGCATTTCGGGCAAGGGGGGGTGGCGAGGCGGGGTTGGCTAGGTCGGTGGGCTGGGTATCCCTTCTCTGGCCCACGCTCGCGGGCGGCAGTTTTTGGTTTGCAAAGGTTGCTGCTTCAAGGTGGTGGCTGGTGCGCCGGTTCTGTCGCAGCCGCGAATGGGGCCGGCGAAGGGACACCCAGCCCGCCGACCCAGCGGTGCATGCTTGCAATCGACAGAAAAACACCGCTACAAAAACAATAGCATGTCACGCAAGTTCTACGAGGGCTGGCGACACTTTTCGCTTGCAATCATTTGGGGCACACCATCCAGGCGGGTGGCGTGGCGGGCGGGCGCAGGCCGCACTTGCGGTTGCCACAGAACCGGCATACCAGCCAACGCGTTTACGCAGCAACAGTGGCCAACCCACCATAGCCGCCCGCGACGCGAGCCGGAGAACACCTGCCACGTCGCCCGCCGTGCGATAACCAACACCCCAC
>JACCDN010555326.1_pt1 | contig 11137 bp, 12 predicted proteins | sample 7441691 | NCBI WGS metagenome assembly JACCDN01 (sample SAMN15323439, study PRJNA562643) | freshwater metagenome | isolation source: river surface water | place: USA:Blue River Watershed | collected 2017-08-16
AGGCTCAACCCCGCTCTGAAGCTTGACGGCATTCTGGTTACGTTGCACGAGCGAACCCTGCACTCTAAAGAAGTGCTAGATCGTTTGAACGAAGCGTTCGGCAGCTTTGTTTTCAAAACGCAAATTGCGCGAGCGGTGAAATTCAAGGATGCCACCGTGGCTCAGCTTCCCATCACTGCCTATGCACCAACTTCAGAAGCGGCCGAGAGTTATCGCTCGGTTGCCAGAGAATTGATTTCACGTGGCTGCGCCCCATAGTGCAGAGCCGCTGATTGAGCATTCCGGGGGTTTCTCGCTAAGCCTCGGAAACTTTGACGGCCCGTTTGATTTATTGCTCTCGCTGATTAGCAAGCACGAGCTTGACATCACTGAAATTGCGCTGAGCAAGGTAACCGATGAGTTCATTTCTTATCTCAAGACGCTCGATGAACACGAAGAACTAGAGCAGGCGAGCGAATTTCTCGTGGTCGCGGCAACTCTGCTGGATCTAAAGATTGCCGGGCTGTTGCCAAAGGGTGAAGTGGTCAACCCAGAAGACGTTGCCATGCTCGAGGCTAGAGACCTATTGTTTGCCCGCCTTTTGCAGTACCGAGCCTTCAAAGATGTTTCTGCTTGGTTCAGCATGGCCTTCGCCGCTGAGTCTGTTCGAACCGCTCGCGACGTGAGAATCGAAGAGCGATTCAAAGAGCAGAAGCCCGAACTGGTTTGGAAGATGACGGTCGACGAGTTCGCCAATCTTGCCCAAGAGGTACTGACCCCGAAGGCCATCCCTGGTGTCGGTTTCACCCACCTGCACGCACCTCGCGTGAGCATCCGTGAGCAAGCAGCCGAAATCATTGCCATGCTCAGAGCCAAGCCAAGCCTCACCTTTCGCGACCTGATTGGCGCTGTGCGAGAAAGGGCAATTGTGGTAGCGAGGTTCTTAGCGGTCTTGGAGCTCTACCGGGTCTCAGCAGTGAGCTTCGAGCAAGATAGCCCGCTTGGCGAACTGACAATTACCTGGCGAGGAAATGCCTTTGATGACGAACAACTAGCCGCCTTTGGAGCAGATTATGAATGACAACCTTTTGCCTGAGCAAGTCGAGATCGACGAAACTTTCGTGCCTGCTCAAGAGGTGGCTTCGGTTGAAAAGGTCGAGTTGTCGCAGCAGCAGCTTCGCGGCGCCGTCGAAGCAATTCTCATGGTCACCGATTCGCCCGTCTCGCTTCTGGCGATTGCGGCGGCTCTTGAAACTCCGGTTAATCAGGTTCGAGACGTTGTGATCGAGTTGCAGGCCGACTACAACGGTGAATCCGCTGAGCAGGCGAGAGGTTTTGAGCTACGCGAGGTGGGTGGCGGCTGGAGAATCTTCGTTCGCCAAGATTTCGACTGGGCGGTTCGAATGTTCGTTGCCAATGAAAGCCCATCAAAGCTTTCTCAGGCGGCTTTAGAAACGCTCGCGGTAATTGCATACAAGCAACCAATTTCTCGCGGAGAAATCGCTTCAATTCGCGCGGTGAATGTTGATTCGGTTGTGAAGACTCTGCTAAGCAGAGGTCTAATCAGCGAACTGTTCACAGACAGCGAAACCGGGGCGATCAACTATGGCACCACCCCGCTGCTACTTGAACTACTTGGAATCAATTCGCTCGATGACTTGCCGTTGATCAGTCCTTACTTACCAGATGCGGATAGTGATTTCGATGGCAGCAACTAAGCCAGAGGGCGATGAGGGCGTTCGACTGCAGAAGGTCATGGCCTCTGCCGGCGTGGCTTCTCGAAGGGTGTGCGAAGACCTAATTGTTCGAGGTCAGGTTACGGTAAACGGCAAGCGAGTGACCGAACTTGGCACCCGAGTGAATCCAGAGGTCGACAGGGTCGCGGTCAGCGGCATGCCAATACAACTCGACGTTTCAAAGGTTTACCTTGCGCTCAACAAGCCCGTCGGGGTGGTTAGCAGCATGGCAGACGAAAACGGCCGACCAGATCTGAGTCAGTTTGTTCAGGGATACGAACGCGTGTTCAATGTCGGCCGGCTCGATGCAGAAACGAGCGGCTTAATCATCATGACAAATGATGGCGAGTTGGCACATAAACTGGCGCACCCCAAGTTCGGCGTGACGAAGACATACGTGGTTCGAGTGCAGGGAGTGGTTGAACCCGGAATTGTTCACAAATTGTTGAGCGGTTTTGAGCTTGAAGACGGCTTCATCAAGGCCGACAAAGCCAAACTCGTTCAGGTTTCAATCGGTGAAAGCTTGCTGGAGATTGAATTACATTCGGGTCGTAATCGAATCGTGCGAAGAATGTTCGACTACCTCGGGCACCCGGTTTTAGGGTTGGTTCGAAAGCAGTTCGGGTCAATTCAGCTGGGGCCGCTAAAGGCGGGCAAGGTCAGGGAACTAAGCAAAATCGAAATAGGTGCGCTGCTCAAAGCGGCGGAGGGCAAGCCGATGCGTGCGTCTCAGGCCGCAAAGCGGGCACCTCACGTTACGGCGGCAAAGGCAAGGGGTAGGTAATTCATGGCACTACGAGCGATTCGCGGAGCGATTCAACTTGAAACTGACGAGCGCGAGCACCTACTCAAATCGACGGCCGAACTTCTGTCAAAGGTTCTGCACGTAAACAACATCGAGAGCTCATCTCTGGTGTCGATTCTCTTTACAGCCACACCAGACATAACGAGTGAGTTTCCGGCCCTTGCAGCGCGCGAACTGGGCTTGGGTGATGTTCCACTTATGTGTTTCGTTGAGATGGATGTGAAACACGCGCTTGATCGCGTGATTAGAGTCATGGTTTATGCCGACATTGAAACCAGTCGCCAAGAGATACAGCACGTTTATCTTCGCGGCGCTACAGCACTCCGTCTGGATCTAGCCCAGTGACTGCTCGCACCCATGGGCAAGTAAAGATAGTTGGTGCCGGGCTGATTGGCACCAGCGTCGGCCTCGCACTCAAAAAACTTCAGTTAGATGTCGCTATAGAAGATGTCTCGCCAGCAAACCAGAGACTTGCGATAGATTACGGTGCTGGGCGCAACGTATTACCCGAAGACAAGCCCAGCCTTATTGTGGTTTGCGTTCCACCCGATGTAACCGCTGCCGTTGTTGCCAGTGAGCTCGAGGCAAATCCCCAAGCGGTAGTCACCGATGTCGCAAGTGTTAAATCGGCAATTCTTGAACAACTCAAACTCGCCGGCGCAGACCTGAGTCGCTACGTTGGTTCACACCCGATGGCCGGTCGAGAGAGGGGCGGGGCAGCCTCGGGTAGAGCCGATTTGTTTTTCGGCCGCGTCTGGGTTGTCGTGCCAACTCCAGTCAGCAGCAGCGCAGCACGTCAGGCGGTTGAGAATCTTGCTCTAGATCTCTCCTCTTCGCCGGTTGAAGCTTCGGCTGCCGAGCACGACAGAGCGGTTGCTTTCGTTTCGCATGTGCCTCAGTTGATTTCAAGCATCACTGCGGCGTCGCTCATTGAGGCATCAGACGACGAAATCGCCCTTGCCGGTCAGGGGGTTCGAGACACAACTCGAATTGCGGCCAGCAATCCAAAACTTTGGCTGCAAATTCTTTCTGCCAATGCACCGGAGGTTCTCACGGTGCTTCGCAGCGTTCAGAACGACTTGAGTGAGGTCATGAAAGCGCTGGAGAACCCAGATGGCAGCGGCTCGCTATCAGCCATCAATTCGCTGCTCGAGCGCGGCAATCTTGGGGTGGCTCGTTTGCCGGGTAAGCATGGAACAAAATCGACGAAGTATTCGGTGGCCACAGTGATGATCGACGACAGGCCTGGAGAGCTGGCGCGTTTGCTAACCGAAATCGGTGAAATCGGCGTGAACCTTGAAGAAATCAAACTGGAACACTCACCCAGTAGTGCTGTCGGTCTGGTAGAGGTTTCGGTGCTTCCAGAGGTCGAATCAACTCTCATCTCTGCGCTCACGCAGCGCGGCTGGAAGTTTGTTGGCTAATGGCGAAAATCGTAATCGCGATAGATGGCCCAGCGGGCTCGGGTAAATCGAGTGTCAGCAAACAAATCGCCCGCGAGCTTGGTTTCGGCTACCTAGACACCGGTGCTGCTTACCGCGCTCTCGCCTGGGCAACACTGAATGGGTTGAGTCTCACCAAGGTTGCCGAAGGTAACTTTGAAGCAGAGTTCGATTACTCTATTTCGACCGACCCGGATGACTTTTGGGTGCGCGTGGCCCAGCACGATGTGACCGAGCCAATTCGCAGCTCATTGATTTCAGAGACTGTGAGCTCGGTTGCAGCACTGCCTAGCGTGCGCGAATACATGAAAAAGCTCACCAGGCAGTTGGTTTCTGAATGTTCGCTCGGGGGAGTTGTCGTGGAAGGGCGAGACATAACTACCGTGGTGTTTCCTGAGGCGCAGAGCAGGCTACTGCTAACCGCAAGTGAAGCGGTACGATTGCAACGTAGGTCTAAAGAACTTTCAGCCGATTCTGCGACTTCGGTTGTGAACCAGGTTTCCAAGCGTGATGAAAATGACTCCAAAATTGTTGACTTCATGAACGCCGCTCCGGGGGTAACCCTGGTTGATTCATCCGACCTAGATTTTGATCAAACCGTTTCGGTCATGATTGCCCAGATAAGAACTGACCTGAAAGCGAGCGCCTCGTGAACGAAGATTTTGAGTTCGAGCCAATTGCGCCCGACTTTCTAGAGAAACTCCGAGACCTCTCAGACCAAGACGCAGAGACGAAAGCCAAGGCCATGCGCATGGGTCTCGAGGAATATGACCTCGAACCCGAAGACCTTGATGTTTTGGCTACCGAATTGGGCTTCGAAGATGAGCCGCTGTATCTTCCGGCCCTGCCGGTGCTGGCCATTGTCGGTCGACCAAACGTGGGCAAGTCAGCGCTCGTGAATCGAATTCTGGGTCGAAGAGAAGCTGTTGTCGAAGACAAGCCCGGGGTCACTCGCGATCGCGTCTCTTACAAAGCTGAGTGGAACAATCGAAAGTTCACGCTGGTAGACACCGGAGGCTGGGAACCCGACGCCAAGGGAATCGACAAATCGGTGGCTCTGCAGGCAGAAATAGCTATCGAGCTAGCTGACGCGGTCATCTTTGTTGTCGATGCAATGGTTGGTGCCACCTCAAGCGACGAACGTGTTGTTCCAATGCTTCGCAAGAGTGGCAAGCCGGTTATCTTGGTTGCCAACAAAATTGATGATCTAAAACAAGAGCCAGAGGCGGCGGCCCTTTGGTCTCTCGGTCTCGGTGAGCCCTATCCGGTTTCTGCGGTGCATGGGCGAGGCGTTGCTGACATGCTCGATGCGGCTATGAAGGTGCTGCCCGAAGTTTCAGCTGTTGCCAAGCAAGAGTTTGGCGGCCCGCGTCGAGTAGCAATAATTGGTCGACCTAACGTTGGTAAGTCATCGCTGCTCAACAAAGCGGTCGGGTCTGAGCGAGCAGTTGTGAACGACCTGGCGGGAACAACTCGCGACCCAATCGATGAGCAGGTCGAACTTGGTGGTCGCATTTGGCGATTTGTTGACACGGCAGGCATTAGGCGCAGAGTGCACTTGGCGCAGGGTGCAGATTTTTACGCAAGTTTGCGAACGGCCGCAGCGCTTGAACGCGCCGAAGTTGCCGTTGTGTTGTTTGACGTGACTCAGCCAATCAGTGAGGCAGACATTCGAATTGTCGACATGGCGCTCGAGTCTGGTCGAGCATTGGTTTTGGCCTTCAATAAGTGGGATGAGCTTGACGACGAGCGACGCCGATATCTTGAACGCGAAATCGAACAAGATCTCGCTCACGTAGATTGGGCGCCGCGAGTAAACATCTCGGCGAAGACCGGTAGGCACCTTGAAAAACTGGTGCCAGCACTCGAGGTCGCGCTTGACGGCTGGGATACCCGAGTCGCCACCGGCAAGTTCAACGCATTTCTGCAAGAACTCACGATGGAAAACCCTCACCCGGTTCGCGGCGGAAAGCAGCCGAGAATTCTTTACGGAAGTCAGGTTTCGAGTAGACCGCCAAAATTCGTTTTGTTCACGACCGGCTTCTTAGATCAGGGTTACCGCAGGTTTATCCAGAGACGCCTGCGCGAAACATATGGTTTCGAGGGAAGCCCAATCGAAGTTGCCATGAGAATTAGAGAGAAGCGAAAGCGATAAACTCCCATTAGGGAAACGGGCTATAGCGCAGCTTGGTAGCGCACTTGTCTGGGGGACAAGGGGTCGTGGGTTCAAATCCCGCTAGCCCGACCGAAGAAAGGAACTCATGTCTATGTGGAGGCAACTCGGTACGGTTCCGAACCTGCTCAGCCTTCTCAGATTGGCGTTAGTTCCTGTTTTCTTGGTGCTGATTCTCAACGGTTTCAACTTCGAGGCCGTGGTTGTTTTGGCGATAGCCAGCATCACAGATTATCTAGACGGATACTTCGCTCGAAAACTAAAGCAAGAAACTCGGCTTGGCCAGCTTCTTGACCCAGCCGCCGACCGGCTCTACATTTTCTCAACTCTGATTGGCTTGAGCGCCGTGGGGTACATTCCACTGTGGTTGCCGGTTGTCGTCGTTGCTAGAGACGTGATTTTGCTGTTCACCTATCCGGTGCTGGCTAGTCGCGGATACGGCCCACTACCGGTTCACTACCTCGGCAAGGCCGGAACTTTTGCCCTGTTGTACGCCTTCCCGCTGTTGCTTATTGCCGCAGCCTTTCCAGATGTTTCAGTTTTTGTGTTGCCGGTTGCCTGGGCCTTCGCCTGGTGGGGAATCGGCCTCTACTGGTGGGCAGGTTTTGTCTATCTCGGACAGGTGCGTTCGCTAGTGAAATTGAGCGCTGACGATTCGGCTAGGCTTGGCGACTGAGGACATGATGGACTTTCAAGATTTTGAGCGAGACGGCCGGTCAAACGACTCAACCGAGCGGTTCAGCGACGACCTGCTTGCGGCCGATGCCCACGGTCTAGACGTTGAAGAGCGCCAAGCGGTAGACGCACTTCCTTCGGGCAGCGCCCTTTTGATTGTTCAGCGAGGCCCAAATGAGGGAGCAAGATTCTTGCTCGATCAAGATCTTATAACTGTTGGCCGCCACCCAAACGCAGACGTTTTCTTGGATGACGTGACCGTATCGAGACGTCACGCAGAGTTTAGAAGAACCGGAAATCAGTTCATGGTTCACGATTTGGCTTCGTTGAACGGCACCTACTTTGATGGCGTTAGAATCGAGTCTGCGCTTCTTGACGACGGCGCCGAAGTTCAAATTGGAAAATTCAAGTTCACGTTCTTCGCTTCACGAGCAGATTTAGGAGAGTAGCCAATATGGTTGAGCCAACTCCTATTTCTTCGGCCCGCGCCGGCAAGCTTGTAACCATAGGTCAGGTTCTTGCTCTGCTCACTCCCGAATTTCCAGAGCTAACCCAATCGAAGCTTCGTTTTCTAGAAGACAACGGTCTGGTCACGCCGCAGCGAACCGATTCGGGTTATCGAAAGTTCAATGAGGCTGACATCGAACGTCTCAGGCTCATTCTCGAATTGCAGCGAGACCGCTATTTGCCGCTAAAGGTAATTGGTCAGTTCTTGTCTGATCTTGACGCCGGAAAGTCAGTGACACTGCCTGGTTTTGATTCAAAACCAAATCGACACTCTCGCGTTGCTTCTGCGAAGTATGTTACAAAAATCGAACTTATTGCTGAGACATCAATTACAGATTCGCTGCTCGCAGAAGCGCAATCGGTTGGTCTAATCTCTGCAGAACCATTTAGTGCCAGCACAATCGAGATCGCACGATCAATCATGAAGCTTAATCGCGGTTTTGGAATTACTCCTCGCCACCTTAGGGGAATGAAGACTGCCGCCGAGCGTGAAATCGGAATAATTGAGGGCGTTGTTGCGCCAGTTCTCGCTAAGAAAGATGCGTCTAGCCGGTCAAAAGCCGCTCACTACGCAGAAGAGCTTCAGAGCCTCTTTGGCAACATTCGCGAGGAGCTAATTCGCTCTGCAATCGCAAAAATTGACGACTAACTTTCTTTGATTCATTGATTTTGCGGTGCGACACGCCGAGCGATTAAATTAACACCTTGAAAACGATTATTCAGGCAACAATTGCACTAGAACTTAAACCTGTAGTTGAACCTGAAGGAGGCGCAATTGATTCCGATCAATGACTCAAACGCGCCTGAAAATGACTACTCTCAGGACATGCTATTCACCGACGGCAGCCCATCGGCTGACCCAAAAATCGGTTACCGAGGAATCTCTGCTGCCGCTGCTGCCGGAATCAGTTATCGCCAACTTGACTACTGGGACAGAACCTCATTGGTTCAGCCAAGCGTTCGTGGGGCAGCGGGTTCTGGATCACAGAGACTTTATGCATTTCGAGACATTTTGGTGTTGAAACTCGTTAAGCGACTTCTCGATACCGGAGTATCGCTGCAGCAAATTCGAATTGCAGTGGACCAGTTGAGAGCTTCTGGCATCAACGACCTCGCCAGAACAACGCTCATGTCTGACGGTGCTCGCGTCTACCTCTGCACAACAGAAGACGAAGTCATCGACCTATTGGGTCGCGGGCAGGGTGTATTTGGAATTGCCGTTGGCAAGGTTCTTCGAGAGGTTGAGGCGAGCCTGGTACACATCAAGGCCAACCACATAGATGAGATTGACGAGCTTTCGGCAAGACGAGCAAGCAAGAAAGCCGTTTAGCTTTTTTCGTCTTCTGGTTTCTCTATTTCGACTTTGAAGTTCCAGCTTCCCGTGTTAGTCGAAACCTCTTCCTGCTTCGCTTCTAACTCTTCATCCTGCCAGGCTGGTGCACTCCAGTCGGCGGTCGAGACATCTTCGCTTGATTGCACTGATGCTTCAGCGTTCGGGGTTTCGATGTTTTCACCAAGCTCTTCGATTGCAGTCTCAATTGTGACTAGCTCTGGTCGTGTTGTTCCGCGCTTGTGGCGCTTGAAGAATCTCTTTTTCTCTTTTGGTTTTTCGACGACTACATCGTCGTTAGGTTCGTCGAAGGCCACCATCGCTCGCTCAAGAAGTTTGGTGAAGAACTCGGCGATCTCAATCGCGCCCTCACCCGGCCAGGTGTGAATTGGTCTGGCAGCGCCTTGAGTTTGCTGAAGGTGCGCTCGTTCCTCGAGGTAATCGGGAATCAGCAGGCCCGGGAACATCTCGTTTAGTTCTTGAACCCTAAAGTCTTGCTCTTTCGAAGCGGGCCGGTGACGATTCACCAGGATGCCTAGCGGGCGAACTCGTTTGGTGATTGCGCTGCGAATCTCCTCGAGTGCCCTGATTGCCCTGTCGGCCGCAACCACAGAGAAAATGCCTGGTTCGGTAACAATCAGAACTCGATCGCTGGCCACCCACGCCATTCGCGTCAAGGCGTTGATTGAGGGAGGAGTGTCGATAATCACCAGGTCATATTTGGCCTCGACGCTGTGCAGGCCTTCCTCGAGTTTCCAGGTCTGGCGAATGGTCGGGTGCGGTGTGTCGTGGTGAATGCTTCTCGGGCTGCCAACCATGATGTCGACTGAGCCGCCGCCCACCTTTCCCCAGGTTGAGGATACGATTGAGTCAGACACGACGTTGTGTTTTGGGTTCTTCAAAACACTGGCGACGGTGGTTTTGAATTCCCCAACCGCACCTAATCCGGTCGTAGCGTCGCACTGAGGGTCGAGGTCAATCACCAAGGTCTTGAGCCCGCGAGCGAAGGCAGCCGAGGCTAATCCGAGGGCAACCGTGGTTTTGCCGACGCCTCCCTTGAGGGAGCTAACGCTTAGAACATGCACCTGAATAGGCTACCTTTTTATCTCAAGGGCCCGAAACCCCTTGTTCGCAATAACGACCGAAGGAACCGATGTTCAAGAAGATTTTGGTTGCCAATCGTGGCGAAATAGCCGTTCGCGCCTTTCGGGCCGCCTACGAACTGGGCGCAAAGACCGTTGCCGTGTTTCCTTACGAAGACCGAAACTCGACCCATCGCCTGAAAGCAGACGAGTCTTACCAAATCGGCACAATCGGGCATCCGGTGCGCGCCTATCTTGATGTCAGCGAGATTATCCGAGTGGCCAAGGAGAGCGGTGCCGACGCAATATATCCGGGATACGGCTTTCTTTCAGAAAACCCAGAATTAGCCGAAGCTGCAAAAGCAAATGGAATCACATTCATTGGGCCGAGTTCGGATGTCTTGGAGATGGCTGGCAACAAGGTAATTGCGAAAGAGGCTGCCATACGCGCGGGAGTGCCAGTTCTAAAGTCTTCGCAGTCATCTGCAAATGTCGACGAATTAGTTGATCAAGCAGATTCAATTGGTTTTCCGATTTTTGTTAAGGCTGTTGCTGGCGGCGGTGGGCGAGGAATGCGCAGAGTCGCCAAGAAAGAGGAGCTTAGAGCTGCGCTTATTGAAGCTTCACGTGAAGCCGAGAGTGCTTTTGGTGACCCACGCGTGTTTCTTGAGCAGGCAGTGATTCGACCTCGTCACATCGAGGTTCAAATCTTGGCCGATACCTTCGGCAATGTGGTGCACCTCTTTGAGCGTGATTGCTCGGTACAGCGACGCAATCAGAAGGTTGTCGAAATTGCGCCAGCGCCGCTGATTGACGAAGAACTTCGCGCGACCCTTTATCGCGATGCTGTTGCCTTCGCGAAGGCAATCGGTTATCAGAATGCCGGAACCGTAGAGTTTCTAATTGACACGGTTGGCGATAACGCCGGCAAACATGTGTTTATCGAGATGAATCCGAGAATTCAGGTTGAGCACACGGTGTCTGAAGAGATCACCGACATCGATCTGGTTCAGAGTCAGATGAAAATCGCATCTGGGGCTTCGCTGTCAGATTTGGGTTTGACCCAAGACAAGATTTCGAGGCACGGATTCGCGATTCAGTGTCGCATAACCACCGAAGATCCATCCGCAAACTTCAGGCCAGACACCGGAAAAATCACCACCTACCGTTCACCTGGCGGTGCGGGCATTCGACTCGACGGCGGCACCGTCTCAACCGGTGCTGAGGTAAGCCCGCATTTCGACTCTTTGCTGGTGAAGCTGATTGCTCGAGGGCGCGACTTTAAGTCTGCGGTCAATCGTTCGCAGCGTGCGCTTGCCGAGTTCCGCATCCGTGGGGTTTCAACCAACATCTCCTTCCTACAAGCCGTTCTCGCCGACCCTTCTTTTCAAGCCGGTGACCTGAGCAC
>JACCDN010753486.1_pt1 | contig 11136 bp, 8 predicted proteins | sample 7441691 | NCBI WGS metagenome assembly JACCDN01 (sample SAMN15323439, study PRJNA562643) | freshwater metagenome | isolation source: river surface water | place: USA:Blue River Watershed | collected 2017-08-16
CCAAATCTCATTTTAAATGATACAAACGAATTTTGCAGATCTCGGCTACTGCTTTCGTAGATCACTACGCTGCTCAAGCCCTCGTCTTGAAATTCATTAGTCTGATTTAAAATGAGACTTGGTATAAATTTTACCCTGTAACCATATTCTCGCTGAGCTTTGCACAATTCTGGCGCAGGGACTCAATACTTATAAAAAAACCCGTGCCTTTTAATATTTTTTGATTGTTTTTATCTTCAGTTTAATATTTAGTTATCAGTTCTTTGACAGCGTTAACAGAAGATGTAAAATTCTCTTTCTCTTCGTTAGTCAGTTCAATTTCAACAACTTTTTCTACTCCATTTTTGCCGATAACTACTGGTACGCCAACATAAATACCTTTTTGGCCATATTCTCCATTTAGATAAGCAGCACAAGGCATAATTTTGCGTTTGTCATGCAAATAGCTTTCAGCCATTTCGATTGCTGATACTGCCGGTGCATAGTAAGCTGATCCAGTTTCAAGTAATGCAACTATTTCACCGCCGCCATTTTTAGTACGGTTAATTATTGCATCGATTTTTTCCTTTGTACTCCAACCCATTTTGATTAAATCTGGAACTGGAATACCAGCTACAGATGAATATCTAACTAGGGGCAGCATAGAATCTCCATGTCCACCAAGTACAAAACTAGTTACGTTTTCAACTGAAACTTTAAATTCCTCTGCAAGAAAATAATTAAATCTTGCTGAATCAAGTACTCCAGCCATACCAACGACTTTATTAGTCGGCAAACCACTTTCTTTTTGTAAAACATACACCATAGCATCAAGCGGATTAGTTATAACAATTACAAAAGCATTACTAGCGTATTTTTTTATACCTTGTGCTACCTCCTTCATAACGTTTGCATTGGTAGCAACTAAATCGTCTCTACTCATGCCTGGTTTTCTTGGAATACCGGCTGTAACAATTACTACGTCTGAATCTTGTATATCTGCATAATCACTAGTTCCCATTAAGCTAATATCTGAACCATCTAGAGTTTTACTTTGAGCAATATCAAGGGCTTTGCCTTTGGCTTTGCCTGTTCCAAGGTCAAATAATACAACATCTCCAAGAGCTTTGTAAGCTGAAATATGAGCTAGTGTTCCACCAATATTACCACCGCCTATTAAAGATATTTTTGGTCGCTTATACATAGATTCCTCCTGTAAAATAAATTATTGTTAAGAGTTCATTGAGTTAAAGAACTCATTATTAGTTTTTGTTTCTTTAAACTTGCTAAGTAAGAATTCCATAGCATCAACAGTACCCATAGGGTTAATGATACGACGAAGTACCCACATTTTTGAAAGAATTGCTCTATCAACAAGTAATTCCTCTTTTCTGGTACCAGACTTAGTAATGTCGATTGCTGGATAAATCCTTTTATCGGCAATTTTACGATCAAGGACAATTTCAGAATTACCAGTACCTTTAAATTCTTCAAATATTACTTCATCCATTCTAGAACCAGTTTCAATTAATGCAGTTGCGATTATAGTCAGTGATCCTCCATTTTCTATATTACGTGCAGCACCAAAGAATCTCTTTGGTCTTTGTAGAGCATTTGCGTCAACACCACCGGTCAAAACTTTACCAGATGATGGTACTACAGTGTTATAAGCTCTTGCTAGCCTGGTGATGGAATCTAGTAATATTACAACATCTTTCTTATGTTCTACAAGTCGTTTTGCTTTTTCTATGACCATTTCGGCTAGTTGCACGTGCCTAGCTGCTGGTTCGTCAAACGTAGAGCTTACGACTTCACCTTTAACAGAGCGCTGCATATCGGTAACTTCTTCTGGTCGCTCATCAATGAGTAATACCATTAAGTAGACTTCTGGGTTATTAGTAGTGATTGCATGGGCAATGTTTTGCAGTAGAACAGTTTTGCCAGTTCTAGGCGGAGCAACTATCAATGCTCTTTGACCCTTTCCCATTGGGGCTACAAGTTCTATCGTTCTTGTGCTAAAATCTTTTGTTTGATTATCCATTTCCAGGAATAATTTTTGATCAGGGTATAAAGGTGTTAAATTATCAAAATGAACTCTGTGATACGCATTTTCATTATTTTCAAAATTAACTTTGCTAAGCTTTAGCAGAGCGAAATATCTCTCTCCTGCTTTAGGAGCTCTGATCTGTCCTTCTACTGTATCGCCTTTTTTTAAGCCAAAACGACGAATTTGATTAGGTGAGACATAAATATCATCGGGTCCAGCTAAATAATTAGCATCAGGTGATCTTAGAAAACCGAATCCATCCGGTAATACTTCTAAAACTCCCTCGCCAGAAATGTGGCCTCCTTGGTCAACAATTTTCTTCAGAATTGCAAAAACTAATTCTTGTTTTAGCAAAGAGCTTACATTTTCTATCCCAAGAGCTTCTGCTTGAGTTTGAAGCTCTTCTGGTGATTTTTGTTTTAATTGTTTTAAAGTTACTCTAACGCCATTATCTTCACTATGTGTTTCTGTAACATGCTGTGTTACTGACTCATCATCACGAAATTTTCTGGAATAATTAGGATCATTAATTTTTTGTAATTTTCTGCCTGTTGGCGCTGAAGCTGTATTTTTTTTTGACAAATCGGTCGTTGAATTTACATCGTTATTGTCTAATACTTCATTATTGGTAGCATTATCTCTTCTATAAGGAGGAGTGTCACTACACGGAATGTCGCTGCAAGACGAATCTACAGTGCTAAATAATGTTGGTTTTTTCTTTCTAAATTTTGAAGATTTATTAAGAAGGTTATTTTCCGAGGTATTTGGAGATTCGTTTCTTTCTTTTGTCATCTGATTGAACTAATAATTAATTGCGAAATTGGATCGAGAGTTATGGATATAGCTTACAAAAAATAAACATCATTAGTTAATAACTTTAGCAGAGTTGCAAGAAAAATTGAATCTTGCCAAAACACTTAAGCATAACAACTAAAAAACACTTAAAAAACTAGGAGACTCATTCAAGGAATGATGCAGATTAATAACTTAACCCACTCTTTGGGAACGATGATAGCGAATCTGGCGTAATTGTCAAGTAATAATGGTGGGAAATTATTTTTATTCGTAGTTTTTTAATTTTAAAATATGGTAGCCAATTTCAGAAGAATCAACAAGAAGTTCTAATTAAATGAAAAAAACTAGAACAATATAGCCAACTTCAAAAATGGCTGTTACACCAATTTCTGAAATTGACCAAATATGTAGCTACTTCACTAAATCTCTATTCATATAAGTACATAAAGATAAGTAAGTATTACTTGTTGCTTCCCTTATATAAGATGCGGAATATTCTTTTGCAGTACCACCAATAAATTCTTGGATATTTCTATCTGCGTTAGTGATGCATTCCCATGAGCTAATTTTTTCGTCACCTTTTTGATACACTGGAATTAAAACAATATCCATACCTAATAAACCTTTCGCTACAGGTACAACGTATCCATCACCTTTTTTAGAAGCATCAGCAAGTTTTAATTCTACCTTATAGTCTCTTGAGATTCTTAAGGTTTTTAGATAAGGGTTTTGGCCTTCTTTTATAACACTGAAATCAGAGGACATTGGAGCCCCTTGGTTTTCTTCGAATAAACGTGTGGATTTTGTTACCGCATCGTTAATTGCGCTATCTATGTTATTTAACGTACCTTTTGCTCCGCTTAAGTCAGCCATTGCCGATGATGCATACAAAAAACTGATAGCAGATACCATTCCTAATTTTTTAAACATAATACTTCCTCAAATTTAATTTAGATTAATGCAAAGAACCAGTTATTAAAAAAAATAAACCTTTGCTAATTAGCAGTATCTCATAAAAAATATTAATAAATAGTTAATTTTTTTATTATCTAATATTTACTAATTAAGATTATTATAAAAACCAGTGAATAACTATATATTTGTAACAGCATAATCATTAATTTAAATTAAGCTGCATAATATTTACTTAACTTATGTATGTATGGCATTATATACTACACTTGCAAGCTCTTTGCTTATCCCTTCTACTTTTGCTAATTCTTCAATAGTAGCATCTGTAACAGCGGAGAAAGAACCAAAATAACTTAGTAACAATTTTTTTCTTGCTGTTCCAATTCCCGGAATGTGATCCAAAGAAGAAATTCTCATAGCTTTAGACCGCTTTTTTCGATGGTTCTTAATAGCAAAATTATGCACCTCATCTCTTAAAATTTGTAGATATTTCATCACTGGTAAATTCTTATCTAATGTAAATACTTCCTGATCTGGCCTATGAAATTGTTCTCTGCCACTATTTCTATCTACACCTTTAGACATGCAGACAAAAGGAATATTTAAGGAAAATTTTGCTAAAACTTGCTGCACAATCTTCATATGTCCCTTGCCACCGTCTATTATCATTAAATCGGGTAATCTATGTCGTTCTGCTTCAAGTTTATTAAGTTTTCTAGTTAAAACCTCTCTAAGCATTGCATAATCATCGCCACCTAATAATTTCTCTGGTTGTTCTTTGATTGTAAATAATCTATATTCTTTTTTTTCGAAACCATCTCTTCCTGCAACAATCATTGCTCCAATAGCGAATGACCCTTGAATATGGCTATTATCGTAAACTTCAATACGATTTGGCAATGACGGTAAGTTAAATAATTTTTGAATTTCTTCTAGTGCGTGCAGATTTTTAGCAGAATGTTTAATATGTTGTTCTAAAGCAATTTTAGCATTTTCAATAGCAATTTGAATCAGATTAGCAACTGACCCTGATTTTTTGGCTACTATTATTTTAACTTTTATATTATGCAGTTCTTTTAAAGCTTTTGCAAAAATATTTACATCATTAATATGATGACTTAAAATTATATTTTTAGGAGGTGGCTTGTCTTGATATAATTGTATGATGAATGCTTCTAATATTTCTGAGATATTTTGGTCTTGAGTATGCTTGGGAAAATAAGCGTTATTACCACAAGCTTGACCGGCTCTATAAATATAAAGCTCGATACAATATTCACCATTAACCTCCATTATAGCAATTAGATCTGTATCTTCAGTAAGACCCGAATTTTCTGCTTTTAGCTGTATATAACTTAAAGCTTTTATGCGATCACGTATTTTTGCTGCTTCTTCAAATTTTAACTTATCACTTAATAATTGCATTTTGGTGGCAAGACTGTTCTGTAGAGATTTATTTTTGCCTAATAAAAAAGATTTGACCTGTTCTACTAGCTCATCATAATCTTGCTTTGAGATTTTATTAGTACAAGGAGCAAAACATCGATTTATTTGATATTGTAGACATGGTCTTTCTCTGGAAGCAAAATAAGCATCAGAACATGACCTTAATTTAAATATTTTTTGTAATTCTAGCAGAGTTATTTCAACATGTTGTGGCGAAGCAAATGGGCCAAAAAACTTTCCATTTTCAAAATCTCTGCCTCTATATTTTAATAATTGTGGAAATTCGTGGTCTAGACGCAATTTAATATATGGAAAAGATTTGTCATCCTTAAGTAAAATATTAAATTTGGGTTTAAATTTTTTTATTAATTGTCCTTCAAGTAAGAGGGCAGCAGATTCAGATTCCGTAACACTATATTCTAGATAATGTGTTAATGAAATCATAATTGAAGTTTTACCCTCAAGATCTCCTGTATATTGTTTTAAACGATTTTTAAGGTTCTTGGCTTTACCTATATAAATAATCCTTCTATCTGCATCTAGCATGCGATATACACCAGAACAATCAGGAATATCCTCGATATGGGATTTTATAACTTCTTTTCTTGAAAACAGATTATTTAGTTTTTTTTGGTATTGGGTCATAGCCACCATCAGAAAAAGGATGACATTTTAAAAGCCTTTTTAAAGCAAAAAATAACCCCTTGATTGTACCATGACTATTAATTGATTCATAGGCATATTCCGAACAAGTTGGATAAAAACAACAATTTTTACCAAGCCATGGTGAGATGAAAAACTGATAAAATTTAATAAATAATATTAAAGTGTATTTTATCATATCTAACTTACAAGGAGAATTTTTATGTATGCTTTCGATTTTAGATCTTTAAAAAACTTGGCTGCTTTTTTGGACATTTTGTTGTTCGATAGAAAAGTTCTTACTTTATTAATATCATCGCCTGAAACAGAAGCTTTCTTTGTACAAACAAAAACTAGCTTAAATTTATTCTCTTCTTGATAAATATTGCTAGAACTATTCTCTTTTGTATCAAAAATAACAGATTTTGTTTTGTCTTCTAAGTCTTTTAATTTATGCTCTATTTTTTCACCACTTGCAAAACCAGCATATGATTTTTCTTCTATTTTATCGCAACTAGTAAGGTGTTTCCTAAGTTTTTCCATTTGGTTGAGGGTCTTATTTTCTATATCAAATGAAGTAAACAGCCAAGCTGTAATATCAAAATCATCATAGCCGCTATTAATTATTGCTACGTCAAGCTCTTTAGGGCTAACAGAAACGGAATTAGAAAGAAAGTTAATAATGTTATACTTAATTAACTCGCTTGTTATTTGCTTCTTGAAGCTATCTATGTTTACGCCCAGTTCTCTCATATATTGCAGCAAATAACCCTTGGGCATTTTATTTCTTTGTTCAATAATAGAAATTGCATTATCAATTTCTTCTTTTGATATTTTAGCCCCACCTTTTTGCCAATGTTGATTTAGTAGTTCTTCTTCGATGAGAATATTTATTATATCCTTGTTTAACTGAGCGTCGATCTGAGGATTTGAATTATCTATTTTATTAAGGGCAATAGCCATTTTCTTTCTTGCAGTAAACTCGTACATTGTAATTGGTTTGTCGTTTACTATAGCGACTATATCCTGCTGTTTTGCAAGAGCAGTAACTGAAATCAACAACAAAATTGTACTAATTAAATATTTCATAAATCTAGCTCACATGTTTAAAACTTTTAATCCGATAGCAAATGTTTTGCTACTATTTTTCTTAACGCCTCTATTTTTATCGTTGGTAAAGTCGTCATAAAATTTACCGGTGATACTAACACAATCGATAACATATGTCACCTGTATAGTTCGTTGTAAAAGCCTGGTTTTTTTAGTGGTGTCAAATAGCACTCCTGTGCTTAATGTTAACGACTCGAATATTTGATAAGCTATATAAGCACCAAGTTGGCTGACTTTGTTTGCTGAAAGGTTTATTACATTATCGGGATAATATCTTGAGATATTACTCAATTTTGAAAAATTTAGATTAGCAGTTACTTTATCAATATTAGTTAACATACCGACCTCATCTTTTATTTGAGTTAGTTTTTTATTTTTCCTGAATCTATAATATAGCTTAAGATTATCGGCTATGTCGGTTGATAAATTTCCTACATAATCTTTATTATCTTTAGCAGCTATATTATTGTAGTAAACTAGCTGTCCTAGAAAAATGTCAAAATAATATGAGCCAGATAATAAAGATGTATTTAATCCATAACTGAATCTTTTTCCATAATCATGATAATCTATGCCGCTGAATTTATTTGCGTTAAATAAGTTATATTCTGATAACTCATATTTATTAGTATCAATGATAGCAAATTTCTCAGAATTTTTATTGTAATTTTGCCCAATAAAAGCAGCTGCTATAGGCTCTATCTTAACTGATGTAGCACCTAGGAAAGTGCCAATTAAAGGATAGCGCCATTTAGCATGGAATTCAGGAATATTCCTGCTAAATATTTTTTCTTGTTCAGTTTTGTTTGAAAAATTATTAGAGTTTAGCAAGTATAGATCATTTCTATTTGCTATTGCAAAATCAAATAAATGTCCATTTGGAGTTATTATTTTCTTGTTAAGCGTTAATTCTAAAGCATTTCTAGTTAATTGTGTCTCATAATGTTCACTATATATTACAGCATTATTTTTGGCTTTTAAAAAAATAGTTTCATCATCATCTAGTGTTATTATTTTTTGCGCTTTAACTCTTGGAAGCACGAGAGGAGTGTTGCTCTTTTTATCTTCGGTTCTAAACCCTTGAAAAGAGTAAGCATCAAGAGATATGTAGTTGGCTTTATCAACCTTATTTGCATAAAGCTTGGATTCTAAGTATGAGTCATAATTTTCAAAATCATTTACAAGGTAGGCCTTATCGGAAGCTCTGTTTATATTAAAGCCGTAATTAATACCGTTTTTATGGAAACTACCTTTAGCAAATATGGTATATCTATAGGATTTTAAAAGTTTTTGTTCTTTATAATATGGATGATTTGAATAGCTACCGTTTATTTCATAGCTGCCTTGTTCAATCAAATGCCTGAGTTCTCCTGCAAAAATTGTATGATTTTTTGATATATGAGGGCTTAAGGTCAAATCTAAATTTGATTTAGCTCTAAAATATAAAGGCAAAACGAATTTATTCTTTGTTATCCGTGGGATAAGAATTCCTGATTTAGCAGAAGCAGTCGGGGTTGGATGAAAAAAATATGGAAGATAAATTACTGGTAAGCCAAATACCTCAAAAAACATATTTTTATATGTTATTCTTTCTTTTTCATAGTCTATGTTTGTCTCTTCTGATCTTATTTGCCAAATAGGTTTGTTTCCACAAACGATCTTACAAGGTGTAAAACTTGCTTTATGTAAACCGACTCTATTTTCGTCATATCTATTAGCATATGCTGCCATAAGTAGTGAATCATCCGGAAGCTTTAAGATAAACTCATCAATGACACCTTTTTTAAGTTTATCTTTTAAAATAGCTCTTTGACCAGTAATAATTTTTCCTTCTTTATCTTTAATTTTAATATTCCCTTTGGCAAATAGTACATCTTTTTCTATATCGTAATATAGGTTATCAGCTTTTAATATATAGTTGTCCATAGAAACGTAAACGTTACCATTTGCAGCTAGTGCATTTAGATTATCATCGTATTTTATGAGATCTGCTTTTAGAATTACAGAGCCATATCCTTTTTTCTGCCGATCTTTCGCATAAAGATTTTGAGGAATGCAAAAAATGATTATCATTAATAAGAAATTGCAAAAAGATCGCATTTGATTTAATTTAAAAACTGATTTACTTACAAAAAACTTACATTATAGATGTGGATTTAACTTTAGTAAATACTACCAACAAAATTATGTTCATATATGCTCAATCATAATACTATAATTAACAACATAAACCCTAATATAAACGAATTTTCAGTAACAGAGATATCAAACAAAATTAAACAGTTACTTGAAAATAATTTTTCTACCGTTCGAATTAAAGGAGAAATATCAGGGCTCAAAATAGCTACATCAGGTCATGGATATTTCAGTTTAAAAGACGCAAATTCTGTTATAGCTGTAACTTGTTGGCGGCACAGTCTTGCTAGAGTGAATTTCCAGATAACAGAAGGGCTTGAAGTTATTGTCACTGGAAAAATCACTGCCTATGCTGGTCAATCAAAATATCAAATTTCAGTGGAGTTAATTGAACCAGCAGGTATTGGGGCTTTTATCCAAATTTTAAACGAAAGAAGACAAAAACTAGAAGCAGAAGGTTTGTTCAACCTAGAACATAAAAAAAAGATTCCTTATTTACCCAAAAAAATAGGTGTTGTAACCTCATTAACTGGAGCAGTAATAAAAGACATTATTCATAGAATTACCGATAGGTTTCCTGTGCATTTATGTATATGGCCAGTAACGGTTCAAGGAGAAACAGCAGCAGCCGAAATTACAGCAGCTATCAATGGATTTAATTTATTAGAACAAAAACTCAAACCAGATGTACTTATTGTCGCAAGAGGTGGTGGATCTATAGAAGATTTATGGCCGTTTAATGAGGAAGAAGTTCTGCGTGCCACTTTTAACTCTGATATTCCAATAATATCAGCAGTAGGGCATGAAACCGACTATACGCTCATTGATTTGGTCGCAGATTTGCGAGCTCCAACCCCAACTGCAGCCGCCGAATTTGCCGTTCCAGTAATTGAAAATCTGAAATATACGTTAAATTCTATTTACCTGAGCATAGAAAGACGAGTTTCTACGCTAGTCAACCATAAAACTCAAATTTTAGGAAATTATGACCGAATATTACAATATTCAGTTAATTATTTAAACAATAAAATTCAAAAGCTAGATGATCTAAGCTTTAGACTATCTGAGTCATTACCTAATCTTTTAAAACAAAAAAATGTGGCGCTGCAATATTTTCCTAATTCTCGTCTGCAACCGACAAAAATACTACATTATAAACATCTGCAGCTCTCTAACCTAGCAAATAATCTTGCCCAAAAAAAACCTAATTTATTGAATCAATTTGAGTATAAGCTCTCAATTAATAGCTCTCTTTTATCTAGCTTAGATTACAATAAAGTGCTAAGTAGAGGGTATGCTATGCTCAAAGATGACAACAATAACTATGTTTCAACAGTATCAGAAGCTCAGGCTTCCAAATGTATAACTGCCAATCTTAAAGATGGCAAGGTCATGTTATTTTTATGAAATTGAATTGGTATTAGGCACAGCCTCATCATAACTACTTATGTTAAGGCTGGCCTAATTAATCACCCTGAATTGTGTGGATGATGGGCTGTATGTGCGTGCTTATCATCACCATCTTCTTCTGAATTAATAGTATCATGATCTGATTTATCATTATCTTTCATATCCAAATGTGATGAATTATCATTCGGTTTAGCATCAGTATGATCTAGCCAACTAGAATGAGTATCGTTATCAGCATGAGATTTTTCAGATACCATATCCGTCCAGTTATTATCATCCATAGACTTTATGTTTGTATCTGAATGTTGTTCTTGATAGTGCTTGTGATCTAATTGTTCCCCGGCAGAACGACTAGCATCAGATTCATTGCCTTTGTTGTTATTGCGGTCTTCATCATTTTTACCATTTTTGTTGCCGCCATTTCCTGGGTTGCTATCGTCATGATGGTCATCATCATTGCCATGACCATTATCATCGTGATTATCGTTGTTGCCTCCTCCTCCATGACCGCCACCACCGACGCCACCATTGCCGCCGCCATTGTTGCCGCCATTTCCTGGGTTGCTATCGTCATGATGGTCATCATCATTGCCATGACCATTATCATCGTGATTATCGTTGTTGCCTCCTCCTCCATGACCGCCACCACCGACGCCACC
>JACCDN010410491.1_pt1 | contig 11130 bp, 7 predicted proteins | sample 7441691 | NCBI WGS metagenome assembly JACCDN01 (sample SAMN15323439, study PRJNA562643) | freshwater metagenome | isolation source: river surface water | place: USA:Blue River Watershed | collected 2017-08-16
TGACCATGGACCCCGAAGAAGCGAACGCCATCGCCGAGAGCGAGGCCATCCCTCTCAGGTTCAGAAGGGTCCTCTGACATCACCATCAAAACGCCATTGAGTACCAAGCATGAATATACAACTGATCAAGATTGAACCGCTGAGCCCTTCCCTGGCCAGAAGCATACCCCGCCCTCCAGCCACCCCCGAGAATTGCTACTGGGCGCTCGCCATCGAGGATGGCGGTAAGTTTTATTTCTGGGGGAGAGGCATTTCATTGCCGATTTCAGAAGAGGACTACGTCATGGTTAAAGCGAATCCCAAATTATTTGTGGGGTCCACCAGCTACTACTTGAACCTGCGAATTAGCTTTTTGATTCAGAATAACTGTGACTTTGAAAACAATACAAAAAATGAAAGGACGCTCCAATGATCACTTCCAGATTTTCTCAAGCACTATCCCTGGCAATCGAAGCCCATGATGGCGATTTCAGAAAAGGCACCACCATCCCCTACATCTCGCACCCGCTCGCCGTTGCTTCAATCGCCTTGGAATACGGTGCCGATGAAGATCAGGCCATTGCGGCACTGCTCCACGATGCGATCGAAGATGGCGGAAAAGAATATGCTCAGTTGATTGAAGCGCAATTCGGGCAACGGGTGCTCTATCTAGTAGAAGGATGCACCGATGGCGTACCAGATGCTCAAGGTAAAAAAGCAGACTGGCACGACCGCAAACGAAGCTACCTACAACATCTGAAACAAGCGCACGATGATGTATTGCTGATCTCAGGTGCAGACAAACTACACAACGCCAGAGCGATCGTTTCTGATCTTAAATCGGTGGGGCAAATAGTCTTTGAGCGGTTTTCTACAAAAAAAGATGGCACGCTTTGGTACTACGAGAGTTTGGCAGATATTTTCGAGGCACGAAAAACGCCAATGGCAAAACCAATCCGGGAAACCGTCAATGAAATATTGGGACTGAGTCGATAAAATATTGATAGTCGTCTGAATCGATATTGATTCTTACAGAAGCCTTTAGTCGATAAAGTAATTTGCAGTCGAATCAAATAGTTTCATATCGACGTCACCAGACGAGCAGTGATCGCAAGCCGGTCTCGGCACTCACCTTTGTTACATTATCGGTCAACATAAAGTGTCATCAACAAGCAGCATTAATGAATAAATAACAAAGAGCGCCCTGCGCTCACTGCACAGACAAACCCGCCGATGGACAAAGCGACTTTGGATTTCTATGCGGCCAATGCCAATGACGTCGCCAAGCGTTATGAAGCTGCGCATAGTTCATTGGGAAGCCGGTTTTCGACCTCATTTGCGCCGGGCGGTCGGATTCTGGATATTGGGTGCGGATCGGGTCGTGATCTAGCTGAATTGCGCATTCAGGGATTTCAACCCTACGGCGTAGACGGCACGTTGGAATTCGTTCAGCTGGCACAGACATACCATCCCGAACTGAAAGGCCAAGTCACACATGGCCTTCTGCCAGATCTTCCCGTGCCGTTTGGTGGCGAATTCGACGGCGTACTCTGTTCAGCAGTGCTAATGCACATTGACACAACAGAGCTGTTTAACTCCGCACTAGCGATCAAACGGTGTTTGAAAGTTAACGGGCGCCTGCTGATCTCCATTCCAAGCCAACGTGCTGACACTGGCGATGACGAGCGGGACAGCAACGGGCGCTTATTCAAAACCTATCATCCCGGCTACTTGCGGCTGATCTTCGAGCGCCTGGGCTTCAGTCTGATTGACCAGTGGGCGAACTCGGACTCGATGAATAGACAAGGCATCGAGTGGGTGTCACTGCTGTTTCAACTCAAATCCAGTGCCAATACCCGACCTATTGATCAAATTGAAGGCGTACTCAACCATGACAAGAAGAGCGCCACCTACAAATTCGCGCTTTTCCGGGCGCTGGCCGAGATCGCGACTCAAAGTCCTAACAATGTTAGGTGGCTGGCCGATGGTCAAGTCGGCTTACCGGTTCGGTACGTCGTCGATAAATGGCTACAGTACTACTGGCCCCTGATCGAGTCGCGCATCTTTATTCCACAGCTTAATGGAGAACGCCCTGACACGGGAAAACCAATCAAATTCCGTAAGCGTCTGAGCGATTTGATTGGATACTATGAAAAATCTGGCGGATACAGTGGCTTTCGAATAGAGCGCAATAAAGGCCTCCTGACACCGGATAAACAAAAACTTCTCTGCGCGCTGATGGCAGACACTGAGCATGCGATCGTAAAAGGTCCGGTAGTGTTTGCCGGCGGCGCACTGATTACCGGTCGCGTGTTTGGCTACGACGCAAAAAATCGTCAGATTCTGATCCCCAACGACTTATGGATTGAGCTGAGCCATCTCGGCTATTGGGTAAGCCAGGCGGTCATATTGCAATGGGCAGAAAAGACGACACGACTCGGCAAAAATATTGATGTAGCTACAGTAGTAAATCTTCTTCTAGATAAGGAAGACGAGCGTAGTACTTTGGAGGCCCGACGACTTTTCGAGAATCAGGACGGTCTTGAGTGTGTATGGACAGGCGCCACCTTGCGAAACGACTTTCATGTAGACCATGTGATCCCATTCGATCTTTGGCACAACAACGATATCTGGAATTTATTGCCGGCCTCGAAAACTGCGAACAGCAAAAAGAGCAACAAACTGCCATCAGCAGAAATTCTACGATCACGCAAGGACTGCTTGATTAGCTATTGGGAACTACTTCGCTCCCAAAACCAGCAGCGTTTTGACAAAGAGGCAGAAACTTTGCTGGCTATACCAACGACAAATTGGCAAAACGCGCTCTATGGACAAATGTGCAATGCGATTGAGGTCATCGCACTTCAAAGGGGAGTAGATCGTTGGCCAGAGTGGGATTGAACGCTTAATACTTTCGATTGATATAGGCGCCCTTTCAGCCTGAAACCAAAAGAAAACGATGCCTCCTTTTACGGCAGTAAACATCAAGGGGAAGCCATGCAATATTCAGGTTCGCCCCCGGACCTTGGCAAGTACGGCCAGTTGTCCATCAAAAAACCCAACACGTCCGCGAGTGTTTGCAGAGGCACATAATCGCCCGGTTTTCGATCCCGAGGTATGGTTACAATACCTAAACTGCACAAAGCGTTTCCCGACCCAACCAGCAACCCAACAGTGCGAGCATTATCCTAAACCGCCAACTTGGGTAACTCGCCGTTTTGAGACGCTCTGTACGCTGTATGGCTCTACCATCCTCAATTTTAGAGCCGAACAAGTGCAAGTAGAAGAGCGGGTGTTTTACATTGCTCAACGCTCCGCTTACTCTTGGCGGTATAACTTGCGAGGGTTATCTTATGAACAGCGGCAAATAAAGTTAAAAAATTATTTTTATAACAACATTATGCAAGGTAGTTCTAGAATTCAATGCATCGGCCTCGGAAAAAAAACAAGTTACATGCTGAAATTATTACTCGAAAAAGAGTAGTTGACCACGGCGAGGTGTTTACAAATCCACGCGAGATTCGTTTGATGATGGCACAACTAGCAGAGGTGACGCTAATCGAAACCCGTATATTTGAGCCAGCATGTGGAAACGGAAATTTTCTATATGAAATACTGAAAGGGAAGCTACGTAATGTCTCTAAATCCCTCAAAAGAGATCAATTTCAACATGAGCAAAAATTAATCGCTGCCGTAACAAGTATTTATGGCATAGACCTGCTACCAGACAATGTATCCGAGTGCCGAGTAAGACTCCAAACTTTGTGCGAAGCTGAGTACAAAAAAACAACCAAGCGCTCTCTTCCAATTCGTCACTGCGAAGTCATAAAGCATATCCTTTCAAAAAATATTGTACATGGAGATGCACTCACTTTGCAAAGCGTTGGGCGATCAAAAAAACCAATTCTATTTTCTGAATGGATATTTGTTACTCGTGACATGGTGAAAAGAAGAGAATATGAGCTGGCAAATCTAGCAAGCCAAGGTCACACCAGCGGCTCCGCTTATCTATCAGACATGGCGCAAACTGAAACAATCCCGCAACCAGTCGCAACATACCCAATTAGACATTTTCTAGAATTGACATTTGATGCATAACTTTAACTACAATCCGGACATCATTTCCTGTCTTGCAAACCTAAGCACTGACGAAGTTTTTACGTCCCCAGTTTTGGCAAACTTGATGCTTGACCAATTGCCGCCCGGTCTTTGGCAAGATCCCACCGTAAAATTTTTAGACCCCGCATGTAAGTCCGGTATATTTTTACGAGAAATCGCAAAACGGCTAATTGACGGATTAGCGACTGAGATCCCTGAAATTCAGTCAAGAATAAATCATATATTTGAGAACCAAATTTTTGGACTCGCTATAACTGAACTAACGGGCCTAATATCTAGACGAACCTTGTATTGCTCAAAAAATGCTGACGGAGATTTTTCTGTCACCAGCGCGTTTGATAACGAGCAGGGAAATATTTTTTATGAGCGAATTGAGCATCAATGGAATCACGGAAGATGCTCACTATGCGGAGCAAGCGAACAATTATTTAACCGTGGCACAGATATGGAAAGCTATGCGTATCAGTTCATTCACAGCAATCTGCCCGAGGAAATATCAAATATGAAATTTGATGTAATTATTGGCAACCCCCCATACCATCTCACAGACTCGGGCGAGAACGTTGGCGCCTCCCCGATTTATCATAAATTTATCGAACAAGCTAAGAAGCTTAACCCAAGATTTATCAGCATGATCATCCCGTCGCGTTGGTTCGCTGGTGGCAAAGGGTTGGATGATTTTCGTGTTCAAATGCTCAACGATGAAAGAATTTCTCATTTGGTTGATTATCCCGTTACTTCCGATGTTTTTCCAGGGCTGAAGGTGATCGGAGGCGTGTGCTATTTTCTTTGGGACTCACATCATCGCGGGCCATGCGAAGTTACGACTGTAATGAACGGATCCCGAGATTCGATGATTCGAAAACTTAATCAGTTCGACTCATTTGTACGATTTAATAAAGCAATTTCGATACTTGAAAAAGTAAGTGCAAAGGGACACCAATCCCTAGCCACGAGGGTATCAAGCCAAAAACCATTTGGGCTTCGAACGTATGAAGAGCCATCTGGACGAGGTACGATTCTTCTTTTTGCAAATAAAAAGCAGGGATTGATTGAAAAGCGTGCAATCCCTAAGGGGCACGATCTAATAGACAAATGGAAAGTTTTGCTATCCATGGGTTACGGGGAGGGTGGCGAGACTCGTGAGTACCCCAGGAAGATTTTGGGACGACCGATAGTTGCAGGACCGAAAAGTGCTTGTACCGAAACGTATCTTGTTATTGATTACTTTGATAGCGAGCGCAGCGCGCGCAACCTAGAAATTTATTTAAAAACTCGTTTCTTAAGATTTCTTGTTGGCCTAAGGAAAAATACTCAACACGTTTCTAAAGATAAATTTGAATTTGTACCGCGTCTTCCGATGACAAAAAAATGGACGGACGAAGAATTGTTCGAGTATTTTGAATTAACGAAAGATGAAAAGATTTTCATAGAAACAATTGTTCGTCCAGGTGATAATGATGACTAGTAAAAATTTTTTTCCTGAACGTCCTATTTTAAACCCTCGCATCTATGCATATGAGGATACCAACTCAATATATAAGGGGCTTCTAAAAATTGGCTTTACAAATAAAAATGCTCGTGATCGTGTCGCAGAGCAATATCCAATAAAGAGACCTGGACCACTTCCATACAAAATTGTAATTGATGAATCAGCTATAAGAAGCGACGGATCGAGCTTTACTGATCGAGATGTGCACAAAGTCTTGCGAGCCAAAGGCTTCTTAAACCCTGAGGGTGAGTGGTTTCAGTGCTCAACATCCGACGTCAGATCGGCCATCGCATCTATAGCCTTACGAGAGGCAATAACGCCGCAAAGGAATTTAACCTACAAAATGCGACCCGAGCAAGAAGCTGCAGTACACAAGACGACGCGATATTTCAATGAGATCGCCAAATCTGAATCGACTAACACTCCGAAGTTTTTATGGAATGCGAAAATGAGATTCGGAAAGACCTTCGCAACTTACCAATTAGCGAAGAGAATGGGCTGGCGTAGATTGCTTGTACTTACGTTTAAGCCAGCAGTTGAACACGCATGGCGCGATGACTTACTAGGACACATTGATTTTCAAGATTGGCAGTTTGTGAGCCGAGACGGTATTGAGTCTAGCAAATTCCAAAAAAGTAAGCCGATCGTATGCTTCGGATCATTTCAAGATTTTTTGGGCCGTAACCGTTTCGGTGGCATTAAAGCTAAGAATGAGTGGGTGCACACAACCAACTGGGATTGCGTTGTTCTTGATGAGTATCACTACGGAGCTTGGCGAGAAACTGCGAAGGATCTGTTTGAGGGCGAGGATAGCTCAGAGGCACAGAACGATATGGGTGTCGGCATTGATATTTTTGATCAAGATGTCATGCCAATAACTACAAATGCGTACTTGTATTTATCAGGAACACCATTTCGAGCCTTGGAATCCGGCGAATTTATTGAAGAACAGATTTATAACTGGACCTACTCGGACGAGCAACGAGCAAAATTAGAGTGGGTTGGCGACCGGAATCCTTATGCGTCACTACCCCGAATGGTATTAATGACCTATCAGCTACCCGACAGCATTCGTGAGATTGCCAAAGGCGGCGAGCATAATGAATTCGACTTAAATACATTTTTCGAGGCGAAGGGTGTTGGCGATCAAGCAAAATTTAGATTTGAAAGCGAGGTGCAAAAATGGTTAGACCTAATCCGAGGCGCTTATCTCGAAACAACTTTGACTGAGTTAAAGCTTGGGGCAAAAAAGCCGGCTTTACCATACTCGGACAGGCGTCTTCTTTCTTTACTTAGTCACACATTTTGGTTTTTACCAAGCGTTTCCTCGTGTTTTGCAATGGCCAATCTGATACGTCAGAGACAAAATACATTCTATTCAGATTATAAGTTGATAGTCGCCGCTGGACCATCAGCGGGTATCGGCTCCCAGGCTTTACCTCCTGTATATGAAGCGATGGGAGATCCATTAAAGACAAAGACCATTACATTATCTTGCGGAAAGCTAACAACTGGCGTTTCGGTAAAGCCATGGACAGGTATCTTTATGCTCCGAAATTGCTCAAGCCCTGAAACATATTTTCAAGCAGCTTTCAGAGTTCAGACGCCCTGGGTTATTGATAATCCAGACGGAGTTTCGCCCAACGGAGAAGAAATTATAAAGCAAGAATGTTACGTTTTCGATTTTGCTCCAGATCGAGCGTTACAGCAAATTGCAACTTATAGCTGCAGGTTAGATATAAATGAGCCAAATGCAGAAAAAAAGGTTCAGGACTTTATTAATTTTTTGCCTGTACTTGCATATGATGGCAGCAGCATGAAGCAGATAAATGCTGCCGGGGTACTAGATATTGCGATGAGTGGAACTACCGCAACGTTACTTGCCAGAAGATGGCAAAGTGCTTTGTTAGTAAATGTAGACAACGAAACACTCAAGCGATTGCTTGGCAACGCTAATGCGATCGCAGCCTTAATGAAAATAGAGGGATTTAGAACCTTAAGTATTGATCTTCAGACAATCATAAACAAATCCGAAAAGTTAAATAAAGCAAAAAAAGAGGTGGATGAAGTCGAACTAACTGCTAAAGAGCGAAAACAACTTAGTGCCGATGAAAAAGAAATGAAATCAAAGCGCAAGGTTATTCAAGAGAAGTTGATAAAATTCGCTACGCGAATTCCAATATTCATGTACCTGACCGATTACCGTGAACAAAGCTTGCAAGATGTCATTACGAAAATTGAACCCGCATTGTTTAAAAAAGTGACCGGCTTGACCGTCCAGGATTTTGATTTACTTTTAAGTCTAAAGCTATTTAATAGCGGACTTATGAACGATGCGGTTGGAAAATTTCGCCGTTATGAAGATGCTAGCTTAGAGTACACAGGAATTAATAAGCATATGGGCGAAAAGATTGGGTTATTTAATACTGTTATTGACAGTGCGGAATTTGAGGTGTTTGGATTAGAGTAGATTAAAAAAATTGGGTTTTTATTTCTTCAGCATAAAGTGCCGATATCTTAACTGGAACAGCGTTTCCAATCATCTTGGTTTTCGTCGATGCAGAACCCAAAAAAAGAAATTCATCTGGGAATCCTTGTAACCGTGCTATCTCCCTAGGTGTAAATCTCCTACTAAAAGTCGGCGTTGTGTAAATCCCGCAAGTGGAATGTTCTGCGGCATTAACTGGAATTGGCTTTCCCGATACGTACACAAAATCTGGAGCAATTACACCTCCGATTGAGGGACTGGTGCTAGCAGGAATAGTTTGAGATGGTTTGAATGGATCAGCCTTAGGGAAAAATCTCGGCGATTTGTAGGCAAGAGGATCGTCGTATATTTTTATTAATCTATCTGGCAACGAACTCCGTGGCGCGTCCATAAAGGATCCACCATTTGGAATGTGCTTAATAAATTTTTGTTCCAACTCGGAGAGTGGTTGGTATCGATGATCTTCCAAGTAATCATTTGACGCGATCTCGTCTATTTTTGTCGAAGTTGGTTCCGGTAGATCACCGATCACATCCATGATGCACTGGGGAGTTACTGCTCCGAATAGAGAGCCTAACAACAATTCAGGTGTTCGGAACTGCGATTCTCCTTCCCGTGTTCCAACAATAATGATCCTCTCACGGCGCTGGGGAATTCCTAGATCAACGGCTCGAACCCGATCAACGGTAACGTTATATTTTATTTCGCGAAAACTTTGCTTAATTTCCTCAAGGGCCATTGCTTCTAGACCCCTTACATTTTCCATCAAAAATACCTTTGGATTAACAAATTCAATAATCCGCTTAAAGTCCAGGTATAAGAAATTCCTTGGATCGTCAATCCTTTGTTTGCCGGCAAAAGAAAATCCCTGGCAAGGCGGTCCTCCAATAATGACATCCGCTCTTGGTAGTTTCGATATCTCGATTTCATTATCTGCTAGCGCGAGGCTTTTCTTTTGCGCGGTTCCTCCAAGGAGGTTACTGTTCCTGTTGTGTGTATCTACAGCGGGCGCCCAGTGATCGTAAGCCGCAAGCAAGTCATACCCGCTCATAGCAAATCCTAAGTCCAGGCCGCCACATCCAGAGAATAGTGACAAGACAGTTGGTTTTCGTTTACTCATTCTTACCTTTTATCGAATTGCGAAATCAAAACTTAAGCTGCTTGAATAATATTTGAGAAACTCTTCAATAATCGAATGTACAACGGTATCTCCCCAACACCAGTCGAACTATTTTTATCTTGTAACCCTAGGGGGCTCACTTCAAGTTAATCAAAAATTCTAACCATTAGCGCATATCACAACGCTAACTCCCACATATTCTATTTGAATTCTAACGTATCTGTTAATCCGCCCCGGGTCTTGAGGTGGCTCAATCGTTTTAACAGAATGGAGCCATGACCAAGACGAACAAATCCCAACGATGTCCGGGAACGGGGGCTGCAGGAACATCGTGGCAAGTATCCATAGCCGTGGGCGGCCATTAAATTGAGTACGCCCAAGATCAGCTGTGTACCGCAGACCTTGCTCGACTGGGCGAAGCTCGACAAAGTCGATGGCGACCTGGCCACTTCCGAACGTGACCGGCTCAAGCAACTCGAACGCGAGAACAAGGAGCCTTGCCGCGCCAACGAGGTTCTGAAGACAGCCAGCGCATTTTTCGCCCAGGCGGAGCTCGACTGCCGTTTGAAGAGCTGAGGCACTTTATCGATACTCACCAAGACCAGTACGAGATCGAGCCGGTTTTCAAGGCTCAGCAGATTGCCCCGTCGTACTACCGACGTCATGCAGCAAGACAGGGACTTCCCGAGCTCCGCTCCGAGGGTACCAAGTGTGATGATTTGCTCATGGCACACATTAAACGCGTCTGGCATGCCAACTGGCAGCTGTATGGTGCCAATAAGGCCTGGCGGCAGATGAATCGCGAAGGTATTGCGGTTACGCTTTGTACCGTCGAGCGGCTCATGCGACAACTGGGTCTGCATAGTGCGCACCGCGGCAAGAAGGTGTGAATAACAATCTGCAATACCAAGGCACCTTGTCAGCTGAATCGGGTCAACCGGGTGTTCAAGACTGAGTAATCTCTGGTAACCATCTATTTTGTCTCCACAGTAATCAAAGTCGGCCAACTTCCGCCATTTATCATGGTCGCCGCACGGTATTTCTCGATCATCTGCAATAACTGGTCTTCCGGCTTTTGGAAAAAGTCGAAGTTCAAATGGTAACGATGCGACATCCTTGGTGTCCAATATCCCATACCCTGGTCGAGGATAACTCGGCTTCGATTTCCCGAAGCCCATGTCACTGAAATGACACGGCTGTGTTGAAGCTCGTAAGCCTTTTGCTTGACTTGAACCTGTGGAGCGATGCCAGTGCTGGCTTTAAGCCAAGCCCCAGTAATAGCTTCGAGGTCGCTGATAGCCGACCAATCATGTTTGATACTGCTATTTATTTGAACGTATCCAGGATCTAGTGTCTCGATTTGTACTGAAGCGAGTGCGCTGTTTTTGAACACCGATAGAAAGCTACCTACCACCATCAGCGACCATGGCGATTTTAGATAGCGATCTGAGTAATGGATTGATACAGCCTGATCGTGTTTTAGCAGCTGTGCAAACTCTGGAACCTGCTCCGACCACAGTGCTGTTAGCCTTTCTTCCAACGTAGCGACTGGCCCGTTCAACTCGGTGATTATTTCTAATACTTTGGCACCAGCTTGGATAGCATCCCAGCCATCAGTTGCGACGGGCGAGCCTTTCATTGGCCTGAGCATATCCGAGGAAATCCAGACACTTGCTTTGGAGGAGGAAAGCCAGTGTTCGTTTGGTGCCATCAAAAGCTTGTCGGCAGCGAACAATGTTTGGCACCAGCCGTTGCCATCAACTTGCACCGCCGCCGGAACGCCGTGTTCATACCATGTGCCATCGGACTGAAAAACTTCGAGGCCGAAGCGAGTCAGAAGCCCAAGACTGCGCCGCACATGCTGAGGCAAGGAAGCCAGATCGGGCGCGCCGAGTGCGACTTGAAGGCCGTCAACTAGACGCCAAGTCAGCA